>Ga0164243_10003459_pt1 | contig 25269 bp, 21 predicted proteins | sample OricompcompostOP_FD_108781 | JGI IMG/M metagenome (GOLD analysis project Ga0164243, IMG submission 108781) | Organic Plus compost microbial communities from Emeryville, California, USA - Original compost - Organic plus compost (OP) | ecosystem: Engineered > Solid waste > Mixed feedstock >...
ATCTCGGGCAGCTCGTCCACCAGTCCGGTGGCGAGCAGCAGCCGCCGAGCACGGACCGGCCTCCCGTCGTCGAGGTCGAGGACGAACGTGTCGGCGTCCCGGCGCGCGCCGAGCACCTCGCCGTCGTGCAGCTCCACACCGTAGGACGCGGCCTCCCGCCGGCCGGCCTCGAGGAGCTGCTGCGGCGCGATCCCCTCGTGGCCCAGCACGTTGTGCGCGCCGGGTGACACGGCGTTGCGCGGCTGGCCGCCGTCAGCTACGAGCACCGTGCGCAGCGACCTGCCGAGCGCCACCGCCCCGGCGAGCCCCGCGGGCCCACCGCCGACCACCACCACGTCGTACCGCCGCTCGTCCACGTCCGTCTCCCTCCGGGCTCGATGCCCACCTCGTCCATCTCCGGCCGGTCGCTCTCGACCGAGCCGACGTTCGGCCGTTCACCGGCCACGCCCGACGGGACCCGGCCACCGCCCGACGGCACCGGCCACCGGCCAGCTCTCGCCGACCACGATCACGCTCGCCACCGTCTCCGGGGCCGCAACTCCGACGCTATCCCGTTCATGCGCCACAGACATACACTCTTGCCTATGACGCAAGACAAGGGTCTGGATCGGCTGGTCCGGCAGCGCATCCGCGGCCTGCGGCTCGCCCGCGGCTGGTCGCTCGACGCCCTGGCCGCACGGTGCTTCCTCAGCGCGTCGACGCTGAGCCGCATCGAGACCGGCCACCGTCGGATCGCGCTCGACCAGCTGGTACCGATCGCCCAGGCCCTCGGCACGACGCTGGACGCACTCGTCGAACCGGCCCAGGACGACGACGTCGTGATCCGGCCCGAGCCCGAGCACATTCCCGGGCGCACCATCTGGCTGCTGTCACGCGAGCGGGCCGTCCAGGGCGTCACCGTGGCGAAGATGCGGATCCTGCCCGAGCGGTCCCCCCGCGAGCCGCGGGTGCACCCCGGGCACGAGTGGTTCACGGTGCTGTCCGGGACGGTCCGCCTGCGGCTCGGCGAACGCACGATCCTCGTCGAGCCGGGCGACGCGGCGGAGTTCTCCACGATGGTGCCGCACGCCATCGAGGCGCACGAGGAGCCGGCCGAGGTCCTCACGATCTTCGACCGCGACGGCGAGCGCGCCCACCTCGACCCGGCCCCGGTTGGTACCACCTCGCCGACCTGACCCCCGGAGGCCTCAACCCGGCCAGCTCGAGCGTCACCTACCTGCCCCACCGGAACCGCGCCGCCAGAACCGTCGGGGAGCGGAACCACAACGACACAACCCCATCGGAACCGCCGCGCCCCAGCGCCCGCACCGCAACGGCCACGATCCCGCACCAGAAGCGCCACCACGCCCGCACCCTCATCGGGGAACCGCCGGCACCCGGCACCGCCCCACCGCGGCGCACCGGGCCGCCGACCAGGTGCCCGCACCCTCACGGACCGGCGGATATCCTGGTACACGCCCCGGTCGGGCCCCTTGTGCCCGAGCCCATCCGGGGACCGCCGACCCCGCCGCGGAGGACCCGTGCAGCTCACCGTGACGCTCTCGCTCCCGGCCGACGCGCGGTCCGCCGCCCGCATGCTGGCCGACCCCGCCTACGTCCGTGAGAAGCTGCGCGCCGGCGGCTCCGTGGAGGAGCAGGTGGACGTCACGGGCGAGCCGGACGGCGCGTTCACCGTGACCAGCCGACGGGCGATCCCGAGCGACCTGGTCCCGGCGCAGGCCCGTGCCTACGTGGGTGACCGCATCGACGTCCGCCAGGTCGACGCCTGGGAGGGCCCGCAGCCCGACGGCTCACGCGTCGGGACGCTCGCGGTGGAGATCCCCGGCGTCCCCGTGCGCCTCACCGGCCGCACCGCTCTCACCGCGACCGGCGACGCGTCGTGCACCCTCACGTACCACGGGGACCTACGCGCGTCGATCCCGCTGTTCGGCGCCGCGCTGGAGCAGGCCGCGCGCGAGCCGGTGCGGGCCGTGCTCGCCACCGAGGAGCAGGTGGCGGCCCGCTGGCTGAACGCCCGCACCGCCGGCGAGACCGCGAGGGACCGCGCCGCGGACGCCTGAGCGGCTCCCACGTCTGACCGCAGGACCGTCCGGGCGTCACGCCGGCCTGGTCGGCCTCCCGGCCGACCAGGCACGCGCAGCCACCACCGAGGAAGTCGGCGCAGCCACCACCGAGGAAGTCGGCGCAGCCACCGTCGAGCAGGCACGCACGGCCGGCCCGCGACGACGTACCCACCGCACCTCCGCCCGCGGCACCATGGACGTCGCCGCGCCTCCCGTCCGGTGGGTACATCCGCCGTCCCTCCACCCCCCCGGCACCGTGCCGACGCGGCACACCCTGCATCGGCGACGGTTCGACGCCCTCCCGGACCTGCGACGACGACCGGTGCGCACGTTGTGCCACAGGCGGCTTGACATGTCGTGGGAGCGAGTCCACGCTTCTTCCACAGCGCGTGGGAACGCTCCCGCACCGCCACTGCGGTCGCTGTGGGAGCGCAACCACACGAGGGTCCACCCGACCCGGCTCGTCTCCGGACGCCATGACGGCAGCCGGCGGCGAGGTCACGGCAGGCACGGCGAGGACGCCGTCCGACTGACAAGGGAGTCACAGTGCGCACGACCACACGCAAGATGTGGGCAGCCGCCGCCGGGGTCACGGGCATCGCCCTCCTCGTCGCCGCCTGCTCCTCCGGCACCGACGAGCCGTCCGGCGACGGGTCGTCCAACGGCGGCGGTGACAGCGGCGAGAAGATCACGCTGACCGTCAGCACCTTCAACGAGTTCGGCTTCGCGGACCTGTACAAGGAGTACGAGGACCTGCACCCGAACATCACGATCGACGCCAAGAAGGCCGCGACCTCCGACGACGCACGTGCCGCACTCACCACCGCGCTCTCGGCGGGGTCCGGCGCCGCCGACATCGAGGCCGCCGACGTCGACTGGATGCCCGAGCTCATCGAGGCCGCCGACGGTTTCGCCGACCTGTCCTCCGACAGCGTCGAGGGCCGCTGGCCCGACTGGAAGACGCAGCAGGCCACCACGCCGGACGGCAAGCTCATCGGCTACGGAACGGACTCCGGCCCGGAGGCCATCTGCTACCGCTCCGACCTGTTCGAGGCCGCCGGCCTGCCGACCGACCGCGACGAGGTCGCCCAGCTGTTCGGCGGCGACGACGCGACGTGGGAGAAGTTCTTCCAGGTCGGTGACCAGTTCACCGCCGCCGGGACCGGGGTCGGTTTCTTCGACTCCGCCGCGGCCGTCTTCCAGGGCATGGTGAACCAGCTCGACGCCCCGTACGAGGACCCGCAGACCGACGAGATCACGGTCGTCGATGACGGCGCCGACGTGAAGGCGCTGTACGACCAGCTCTTGGCGCACGTCGACTCCTCCGCGCACCTGACCCAGTGGAGCGACGACTGGAACGCCGCGTTCCAGTCCGACGGCTTCGCCACCATGCTGTGCCCGGCCTGGATGACGCAGATCATCGCAGGCAACGCCGACGGCGTGGACGGCTGGGACATCGCCGACGTCTTCCCGGGCGGCGGCGGCAACTGGGGCGGCTCCTTCCTGCTGGTCCCGGCGCAGGGCCAGCACATCGAGGAGGCCAAGGCGCTCGCCGACTGGCTGACCGCCCCGGAGCAGGCCGCCAAGGTGTTCGCCACGTACGGCAACTTCCCGAGCCAGGTCGAGGCGCAGACGGACAGCCAGGTGACCAGCAAGACCGACGCGTTCTTCAACGACGCCCCCACCGGGCAGATCTTCGCCAACCGGTTCGCGGGCGTGACGATGACGCCGTACAAGGGCTCCCACTACTTCGCCATCCAGAACGCCATGGCTCAGGCCATCGGCCGCGTCGACGTCGACAAGACCGACGACGCCGCCTCGTCGTGGACCAAGTTCCTGGACGCCGTGCGGCAGCTCGGCTGACAGCCCGGCAGGACGGTCGAAGGGGCGGGCAGGTCACGCGCGGCCTGCCCGCCCCACGCCCACCGGCCCACCGGCCCACCGGACGCACAGTCGCACCCGGCCTCCGACGACGAAGGACCCCCATGGCCACCACCGCCACACCCCCGGTCACCGGGCGTCCGCCGCGCGGCGACGACGCCTCCCGGCGACCGCGCCGGGTGGGCCTGACCCAGCGGCTGTCCCGCTGGGACGTGAAGGTCTCGCCCTACCTGTACATCTCCCCCTTCTTCGTGCTGTTCGCGGTCGTCGGCCTGTTCCCGCTGCTCTACACGGCCGTCGTCTCGGTGCACGACTGGGGGCTGCTCACCGGCCAGGGCGACTTCGTCGGCCTGGCGAACTTCAGCGACGTGCTGCACCAGTCGTTCTTCTGGAAGTCACTGCGCAACACCCTGAGCATCTTCCTGCTGTCGTCCGTCCCGCAGATCATCGCGGCGCTGGTCATCGCCGCCCTGCTCGATGCCAACCTGCGCGCCAAGACGTTCTGGCGGATGGGCGTGCTGGTGCCCTACGTCGTCGCACCGGTGGCCGTCAGCCTCATCTTCGGCAAGATCTTCGCCGACCAGTCCGGCTGGATGAACACGCTGCTCGGCTACGTCGGCCTCGGGCCGATCGGCTGGCACACCGACGTGCTGTCCAGCCACATCGCCATCGCGACGATGGTGGACTTCCGCTGGACCGGTTACAACACGCTGATCCTGCTGGCGGCGATGCAGGCCATCCCGCGGGACCTGTACGAGTCGGCGCTGCTGGACGGCGCCACCCGGGTCCGGCAGTTCTTCTCGATCACGATCCCGATGCTGCGTCCGACGCTCATCTTCGTGATCATCACCTCGACGATCGGCGGCCTGCAGATCTTCGACGAGCCGCGCATGTTCGACCAGACCGGCATGGGCGGCAACGACCGCCAGTGGACCACCGCCACGATGTACATCTACGAGCTCGGCTGGACCCAGCGGAACCTCGGCCGGGCCGCCGCCGTCGCGTGGCTGCTCTTCCTGCTCATCCTCGTGATCAGCCTGGTGAACTTCACCCTCACCCGGCGCATCGCCACCGACAGCACCCGACCCGCGCGACGGAAGAAGGCACGCCGATGACCTCCGTCCCCGCCGTCCGGCAGACCGCCGGTGCCGGTGCCGCCCGGTACGCGGCCCGCCGCGCGCACGTGTCGATCGGCTCCGAGCGCCGCCCGCGCTGGCTGACGTACACGCTGCTGACGCTCGTCATCCTCGCCTCGGCGTACCCGCTGTACTACGCCTTCCTGCTCGCGTCCTCCACGTCGGCCGGCATCGTGCAGCACCCGATCCCGTCGCTGATCCCCGAGGGGCACTTCATCGAGAACGTGTCCCGGGTGCTCGGGGCGGACATCAAGTTCTGGCAGGCCGTGCTCAACTCTGTGATCGTCTCGGTGGTGACAGCCGTCTCGGTCGTTCTCTTCTCGACCCTGGCCGGCTTCTCGTTCGCCAAGCTGCGCTTCCGCGGACGCGGTCCGCTGCTGGTGTTCGTCATCGCGACGACCGCGATCCCCACCCAGCTCGGCGTGGTGCCGCTGTTCATCGTCATGAAGAACCTGCACTGGGTCGGCCAGCTCCAGGCCGTCGTCGTCCCGGGGCTGGTCACCGCCTTCGGCGTGTTCTGGATGACCCAGTACCTGCAGTCCGCTCTCCCCTACGAGCTGATCGAGGCGGCGCGCGTCGACGGGGCGTCGATGTTCCGCACGTTCTGGAACATCGCGCTGCCCGCCGCGCGGCCCGCGGCGGCGATGCTGGGGCTGTTCACCTTCGTCCAGTCCTGGACGAACTTCTTCTGGCCGATGATCATCCTGGGGTCGACCAACCCGACGCTGCCGGTCGCGCTGCAGCTCCTGCAGGGCACCTACTTCAAGGACATGTCGCTCATCATGGCCGGCGTGGTGCTGTCGGTGATCCCGCTGCTGCTGGTGTTCCTCGGGGCCGGCCGCCAGCTCGTCGCGGGCATCATGCAGGGAGCGGTCAAGGGCTGAGCCGGGCGAAACCGGCACGCGCCGAGCCCGGACTGCGTCCGGGGAGCGCCGCGTGCGGGATGATCCTGGGCGGGTGCACCGCTGCACCCGCCACACGTCAGTGCCGCCCGACGAGCACCCGGGCGGCAGCAGGGGGCACACCAGGGAGGACAGGACTGTGGCCGAGAACGTCCGCAGCATGCAGGGCCGGCCGCCGGTCCCGACGCTCGAGCAGGTCGCCGAGCGCGCCGGGGTATCCCGGTCGACGGCCTCGCGTGCGATCAACGGGGGGCTGCGGGTCTCGCCGGAGGCGCTCACCGCCGTGGAGGCGGCCGTGGCCGACCTCGGCTACACCCCCAACCGGGCCGCCCGCTCGCTGGTCACACGGCGCACCGACTCCATCGCCCTGGTGGTGCCCGAGCCCGACGAGCGCGTGCTGACCGACCCGTTCTTCGCCGGCACCCTCAACGGGCTGTCCGGGTCGCTGGCCGACTCCGACATCCAGGTGGTGCTCGTCATCGCCCGACCGGGGCAGAGCGAACGCACCGTGCGCTACCTGCGCAACGGGCACGTCGACGGGGCGATCGTCGTGTCGCACCACCGCGACGACGACCTGCACCGGGCGCTGCTCGCCTCACGGGTGCCCACGGTGTTCGTCGGCCGTCCGCTGGCCGCCGCCGACGCGGACGCGCAGTACGTCGACACGGACAACGTCGCCGGCGGCCGGCTCGCCACCCGGCACCTCGTCGAGCAGGGCCGTCGGCACGTCGGCACCATCGCCGGTCCGCTCGACATGTCCGCCGGCGTGGACCGGTTGTCCGGCTGGCGCGAGGCCGTGCGGGACGCCGGGCAGAGCGAGGCCCCCGTCGTGCACGGCGACTTCACCCGCGAGTCGGGCGCCGCCGCGGCACGCGAGCTGCTGACGCGCCACCCCGGTCTCGACGGCATCTTCGTCGCCTCCGACCTCATGGCAGCCGGCGCGCTCGCCGTGCTCGCCGAGCTCGGCCGCGACGTCCCGGGCGACGTGGCGGTCGTCGGCTACGACGACCTCGGTGTCGCCGAGTCCACCAACCCGCCGTTGACCAGCGTCGTGCAGCCCGTGGTGCCTATGGCGCGGGCGGCCGGTGGCCGCCTGCTGGACCTGCTCACCGACCCCGACCTCCCGGCGGAGCCGCTGATCTTCGCCCCGGAGCTCGTGGTGCGGGCCTCGGCCTGACGACCGACACGGACCCTCATCCGCTCGGATTGGCTATTGGATACACCAGGCGTGGCAGGCTAGGGAGGGGGCGTCGGCAGCGCCCGCCACGGACCGGCAAGGACGCCGGTCCGGCCGCTCGTCATACCGGGGAGGCCAGACCGTGACCCACCAGGTCGCACACGACACGCAGCACAACTCACCGCTCACCACCGCGCACACCCAGCTCGCCACGGCCGTGCAGATCCTCGGCTACAGCGAGGGCCTGCACGAGATGCTCGCGACGCCACGCCGGGAGATGAACGTCGCGATCCCGCTGCGCAAGGACGACGGCGAGACCGTCCTGCTGCGCGGCTACCGCGTGCAGCACAACATCTCCCGCGGCCCCGGCAAGGGCGGCCTGCGCTACGCCGCGTCGGTGGACATCGACGAGGTGCGCGCGCTGGCCATGTGGATGACGTGGAAGTGCGCCATCGTCGACCTGCCCTACGGCGGCGCCAAGGGCGGTGTGACGATCGACCCCCGCCAGTACTCGCACGCCGAGCTGGAGCGCGTCACCCGTCGCTACACCAGCGAGATCATGCCGATGATCGGCCCGGAGCGGGACATCATGGCGCCTGACGTGGGCACCGACGAGCAGACCATGGCCTGGGTCATGGACACCTACTCGGTGAACCAGGGCTACACGATCCCCGCCGTCACCACCGGCAAGCCGCTGACCGTCGGCGGCTCCCTGGGGCGGGCCACGGCCACCTCCCGTGGTGTCGTGCACGCCACTGCCGCCGCCCTGCGCGACGCGGGCGTGGAGCTGCGCGAGGTCAGCGCCGCGGTGCAGGGCTTCGGCAAGGTCGGCTCGCACGCGGCGCGCTTCCTGCACGAGGCCGGCACGCGGGTCGTGGCGGTGTCCGACGAGTACGGCGGCGTCATGAATCCCGACGGGCTCGACATCCCCGCACTGCTGCGGCACTACGAGACCGCTCGCACCGTGACCGGCTTCGAGGGCGGCCAGCCGGTGGACAACGTCGCGCTCCTCGGCCTCGACGTCGACGTGCTCGTCCCGGCGGCCGTCGAGGGCGTGCTCGACGGGCAGACCGCCCGCTCGGTCAAGGCCCGCTGGGTCGTCGAGGGCGCCAACGGCCCCACGACGACCGAGGGCGACGCGGTGCTCGCCGAGCGCGGCGTGACCGTCGTGCCGGACATCCTGGCGAACGCCGGCGGCGTGATCGTCTCCTACTTCGAGTGGGTGCAGGCCAACCAGGCGTACTGGTGGACGGAGCGCGAGATCGAGGAGCGCCTGGAGCAGCGGATGCTCTCGTCCTACGCGGCGGTCGCGACGCTCGCGCGCGGCGAGGGCATCTCGCTGCGCGACGCGGCGCTCACTATCGGCGTGAAGCGCGTGGCCGAGGCGCACCAGATCCGCGGCCTCTACCCGTGACCGACGCCGGTCCGCCCGTCCCGGTCCTACCCGCTCCAGGAGGCCCGAGACGGGCGGGGCACGGCCTACCGTGACGTCGGACGGCCGGACCGGGGACTCACCCGTCCGGCCGTCCGCGTCTCACTCGTGCCGTTCCGCGTCTCACTCGTGCCGTTCCGCGCCACTCGTGCCGTTCCGCCGACGGGGCGGGCTACGCGGTGACGGCGCCGGCTACGCGGTGACGGCGCTGGCTACGAGATCACGGCGCTGGCTATGACCAGAGCCGTCACCCGGTAACCAGAGCCGTCGATGAAGGTGAGGGGGGCGGGACTAGCGGAAGGGGCTGCTGCGTTGCCCATGGACGTGCCGCAGACCTCGCCGAACGCCGTCCCGCTGTCCGTGCTCGACACCGCTCCCGTCGGCGTCGCCCAGACCAGTGCCGACGCGCTGTCCGCCACCACCCGGCTGGCCCAGGTCGCCGACGCGCTGGGGTACGCCCGGTTCTGGGTCGCCGAGCACCACTCCATGCCCGCGGTCGCCTCCACCTCCCCCGGTGTCCTCATCGCCCACCTGGCAGCCGCCACCGAACGGATCCACGTCGGCTCCGGCGGGGTGATGCTGCCCAACCACCCGTCGCTGGTCGTCGCCGAGCAGTTCGCGATGCTGGAGGCGCTCCACCCCGGACGGGTCGACCTCGGCATCGGCCGTGCGCCGGGCGCCGACCCCACGACCGCCGCGGCGCTGCGCCGCACCGTCGAGGGGCTGGGTGCCGAGGACTTCCCCGCCGAGCTGGTCGACGTGCTCGCGCTGCTCGGCGTCGAGCTGACCGGCCGCGCCCCGTCGGTGCGGGCCGCACGGTTGTCCGCCACGCCCGCCGCGTCGTCGTCGCCGGAGGTCTGGCTGCTGGGGTCGAGCTTGTTCAGCGCGCAGCTCGCCGCCGAGCTCGGGCTGCCCTTCAGCTACGCCCACCACTTCAACACCGGTCTGACCGACCGTGCCGCGGACGTCTACCGGCGCGCCTTCCGGCCGTCGACGGTGCTCGACCGGCCTCGCTTCATGGTCTCGGCGTCGGTGCTGGTGGCCGACACACAGCAGGAGGCGGAGTTCCTGGCCGGGCCGAGCAAGGTCATGTCGCTCAGCCTGCGCTCCGGCCGGCTCATCCCGATCGTGCCGCCCGAGGAGGCCGCCGAGGTCCTGGCCGGCCTGGACCCGGCGGTGGCCGCCGACGTCTTCGCCCGGATGCCGGGCACGCAGATCGCCACCACACCGGACCGCGCGGTCGCCGAGCTGCGCGCGCTGATCGAGCGCACCGGCGCCGACGAGCTCATGGTCACCGGGACGGCGTACGACGTCGAGACCCGCGAGCACACCCTGCGCGAGCTGGCCACCCGCTGGTACGCCGCCTGAGGCCGGCCCGCCGACGCCACCGTACGGACGGCGCGGCACATCCGACGTGACCGCCGAGCGCTGGCGCGTGCGGCGAGCGCGGTCGTCCCGCCCCGAGCGCACCCCGCCGACACCCGCCGTCGCGGACGAACGACCGCACTCGAACGACCGCACTCACGACACGCGCCGGTGCAGCCGGGCCCGTGGGCGCCGGATCAGCGGGTCAGGTGGGCTGTGCTCCCGTCCGGGTCCGTCAGCGTCAGGTCGTCCCCGGCGAGGACGACCCGCAGCGGCTCGGCCAGCAGGGCGAGCAGCCGCCGCTCGCAGGCCGAGGCCCGCGGAGGACCGGCCATGAGGGTCGCCACGACCGGCCCGAAGGTCAGCGTGCCGTCCGCCAGCGTCCAGGTACCGCGTACCCGGTTCACCCCGGCCATCCCGTAGACCTGCCGGTCGCCGTCGAAGGTGAGCGACGGGGCGAGGTCCGCGACGTCCTCACCGTCGAGCGCCACCACCCGCCACGCCCCGACGAGCCGGCCGGCGTCGCCGGCCTCGTCCACCCCGAGCACGCCCCCGTCGTCGGACATGCCTCGATGATGACAGCCACGGTCCCTGGCCGCGACGCCGCCCGCCCCGGCCCGACGCCGGCCCACCCCGACGCCCGGCCCACGCCGGCGCCCTGACCCGGCCGGGCCCGGCCCAGCACACACCGCCCCGCGCCCGCGACGACGCGCGGCGCTCATCCCTTCACGGCACCGCCCAGGCCCGCCCCACGCAGGAACATCCGCTGGAACACCAGGAACAGCAGGATGGGGATGATCGTCGAGATCGCCAGCGCCGCCATGAGCACACCCATGTCGGTGGACCCCTGCAACGACGGGAGCCGCACGGACAGCGGCTGCATGTCCGGGTCACGCAGCACGAGCATCGGCCAGAGGAAGTCCTTCCACGACGCGATCACGGCGAACACCGACACCACGCCGATGATGGGACGGCTCATCGGCAGCACCACCGACCAGAACAGCCGGAACGGCCCGGCACCGTCCACCCGGGCCGCCTCGAAGACCTCCCGCGGGAGGGAGTCGAAGAACCGCTGCACGAGCACCACGTTGAACGCACTGGCCCCGGCCGGCAGCCACACGCCCCAGAACGTGTTGACCAGCGACACGTGCAGCACGGGCACGTCGAGCACGGTCAGGTACAGCGGGACGAGCAGCACCACCGCGGGCACGAACAGCGTCGCCAGCACGACGGCGAACAGGGCCCGGGCGTAGCGGGGGCGGAGCACCGACAGCACGTACCCGCCGGTGGTGGCGACGAGCACCTGGACGAACCACGACCCGGCCGCCACCCACACGGTGTTGAGGAAGTAGCGGCTGACCTGCACGTCGTTCCACGCCTCGGCGAGGTTGCCCCACGCGACGCCGTTCGGGAACAGCGCGAGCGGCGAGCGCAGGATGTCCTGCGTGGGGGTGACGGCGAACTTGGCCAGCAGCAGGATCGGGCCCACGCAGGTGATCACCAGCAGCACGAGCAGGATCACGTGCATCGTGGTCCACCCCCGGCGGACGCCGGGCCGACGCCAGTCCCCCGGCGACAGCAGGCCGCGGTCGGGCGCGGGGGCAGCGCCGTCGCGTCGGTGGGGACGCCGCACGCGCGTCGCGCGGCCGCCGTCCGCACCGGCGAGGGCGACCGGCGGTACGTCGGCGGCGGAGACGGGAGGGGTCGGCGGGACCGGCGCGGTGGTCGTCACGAGGTGCTCCAGCGGCGGGTGAGGCGGAAGTACACGACCGACAGCACGGCAAGGAAGACGGCCAGCAGCAGGCTCAGCGCCGTCGCCTCGCCGTAGTCACCGCCGAGGCTGTTGCCGAAGGCGTAGCGGTAGATGAGCAGCAGGACCGAGACGGTGGCGTTCGCCGGACCGCCGCCGGTGAACAAGTACGGCTCCAGGAAGACCTGCGCGGTCCCGATGATCTGCAGGATGAAGGTGATGAGCAGCACGCCGCGCAGCTGCGGCAGCGTGACGTGCCAGATCTTGCGCCAGATGGACGCGCCGTCGACCTCGGCCGCGTCGTACAGCTCGGCGGGGACGCCGGTCAGCGCGGCGAGGTAGATGATGACGGTCCCACCGGCGGCGGCCCAGGTGGCCTGCAGGACGAGCGACGGCATCGCCCAGGTCATGCTCTGCAGCCACGGCAGCGGGCCGATGCCGACCCAGCCGAGGATCGTGTTGAACACACCGGCAGGGCGGGCGTCGTAGAAGAACTTCCACAGCAGCACGGCGACGACGGGTGGCACGACGACGGGCAGGTACGCCAGCGCCGAGTACAGCCCGCGCAGTCTGCGGACCTCCCGCATGAGCACCGCCGCCAACAACGGGACCGGGTAGCCGAAGACGAGCGCGAGCAGGGCGAACCAGCCGGTGTTGCGGATCGCGACGGGCAGCAGCGGGTCGGCGAAGACGTGCTGGAAGTTCTCCCAGCCCACCCACGAGGTCACCACGAGGTTGGTGCGCTGGAAGCTCATGACCACCGCGCGCACGATCGGCAGCACCGCGAACAGGCCGAAGACGAGGACGAGCGGCAGCGCGAACACCAGGGAGCTCAGGCCACCGCGGCGCACCCACGTCGCCGGGCTGCGTCGGCGCGGGCGGCCGACGGGAGCGTCGGTGGTCGTCATGCGTGCCTCTCAGTGGGACGGACCTCGGGGGCGGGGGCGAGGACGGCCGAGCGGGTGGGCGGTCGTCGAGGAGGGCGCGGTGCCCGGCCGTCATGCGCGCCGGCCGGGCACCGCGGGTCGGCTCGGTCAGCCGTTCTGGTCGAGCAGGGCCTGCGCCTGCTGGTTGGCCTGCTCCAGCAGGCCGTCGATGTCGGCGTTCCGGTCGGTGAGCACGGCCTGGATCACCGGGTCGAGCAAGGCGTAGGTCTCCTGCGTGGACCGGCTCGGCTCCCCGACGACGGGCTGGTCGAACATGACGTCGGTGTAGCCCTTCATCTGGTCGAGCGGCACGTTGACGTAGTCCTTGATCCACTCCAGGGACGTCTCGTACTGCTCCCGGGAGAAGATCGGCAGCACGGGCGTGCCGATGGGCTGGCCGGCCTCGGTCTGCGTCTTGGCGTCCGCGACCGCGCGGTCCTCGTCGAGGAGCTTGGCCAGGTAGTAGAAGTCGATCCACTTCATGGCCGCGTCCTTGACCGCGTCGTCGGCCTTGACGTTGACGGCGGCCATCGTGCCGCCGACGAGCACGCCGGCGTCGGGGTCGTCGGACAGCGGGATCGCCGTCAGGCCGTAGTCCTCACCGGTGACACCGTTGGTCTGCACGAGCGAGGTGTACACGTCCGAGCCCGAGGTGTACATCCCGATCTGCCCGGCGGCGAAGGCCTGGTTGATCGTCCCCCAGTCCAGCGTGACGTCGGTGGCGACCGAGTCGTCCTCCCAGCGCAGGTCGTGCAGGAACTGCAGGGCCTCCTTGGTGCCGTCGTTGTCGAGGGTCGCGGTGTAGGTGCCGTCGGCGTTGGCGACCTGGGTGCGCCCGCCGCGGGCGAAGGTCGCCGCGGTGAGCTGCCAGCCACCGGTGTTGTTCGCCGCCATCGTGGCGTACCCGGCGGCGTCGGTGGCGTCGGCGATGGCCTTGGCGTCGGCCCGCACCTCGTCCCACGTCGTCGGCGGGTCGTCCGGGTCGAGACCGGCCTGCTCGAACAGCGCGCGGTTGTAGTGCAGCGCGACGCCGTAGATCGACTTGGCGGGGATGGCGTAGACGTGCCCGTCCTCGCCCCGTCCCGCGTCGAGCAGGGTCTGGTTGAAGTCGTCGGCGTACGGCAGCGACTCGTACTGCGCGTCGAGGTCGGCGAGCTGCTGGTTCTCGATCAGCGTCTTGGCGTCCGTCAGCGGGATCTCGAAGACGTCGGGCAGCGTGCCGCCGGCGAGCTGGGCGGCGAAGGTCGGCGCCTTCCACTCGTACTCCTCCGGCTGCACGTCGATGTTCGGGTACTTCGCCTCGAACTGCTTGACCTGCTCGTCGAACGCGTCGAAGGCGGCCTGCTCCGACCCGGGGATCAGGCTGACCACGCTGAGCGTGACCTTCTCCTCGGAGCCGGTCGCTCCTGCGTCCGTGGGGTCGTCTCCGGTGGTGTCTCCGGTCGAGCTGCATGCGGCCAGCAGGCCGAACGAGAGCGCACCGGCCACGGTGAGCAGGGCTGTGCGTGAGGACCTCATCGTCACTCCTTCCTAGGGAACGCCTGACAGGGGCCAGGTCGCGGGCGGACGTGGATCAGGAGCCGCCGGTGCGCAGCCACGCGGCGGTGTCGCGTGGCAGCAGCCCTCCCACCAGCGGGTCGCTGGTGAGCAGGACGTCGGTGTGGGTGGGCAGGGGCACGGGATCGAGCCCCAGGTTGACGACGCAGACGACGTCACCGCGGGCGAACGCGAGCACGTCGTCGGCGCTGTCGATCCACGACATGGGTCCGTCGCCGAGGCCGGGCTCGACCCGGCGGCGGGCCAGTGCGTCGCGGTACAGGTGCAGCGTGGAGGTGGGGTCGGACGACTGCGCCTCCACGGTGAGATCCGCCCAGGACGCCGGCTGCGGCAGCCACGGCGCACCGGTGGCGCCCTCGGGGCTGAAGCCGAACGGAGCGGACGTGCCGGACCACGGCAGCGGCACCCGGCAGCCGTCGCGACCGGGGTCGACGCCGCCGGAGCGGGCGTGCATCGGGTCCTGGATGGCCTCGCGCGGCAGGTCCTCGACCTCCGGCAGGCCGAGCTCGTCGCCCTGGTAGACGTACAGCGCGCCGGGCAGCGCGGCGGTGAGCAGCGCGGCGGCCCGCGCCCGGCGCCGGCCGACCTCGAGGTCCGTCGGCGTCCCGAAGCGCTTGGACGCGAACGCGAAGGAGCTGTCCTCGCGGCCGTAGCGCGTCACCGGGCGGGTGACGTCGTGGTTGGACAGCACCCAGGTCGGCGGTGCCCCGACCGGGGCGTGCGCGGCGAGGGTGAGGTCGATGGACTCGCGCAGCTGCTTGGCGTCCCACGGGCGTGCCATGAAGTCGAAGTTGAACGCGGTGTGCATCTCGTCGGGGCGCAGGTACCGCGCGAAGCGCTCCTGGTCCTGCAGCCATACCTCGCCGACGAGCACACGGGTGCCCGGGTAGGAGTCGGCCAGCGCCCGCCACGACCGGTAGACGTCGTGCAGCTCGTCCCGGTCGACGTGCGGGTGCTCCCCCGGACCGGGGTGCGCCGGGACCTCGGGCAGCGCGGCGTCCTTGACGAGCAGTGCAGCGGAGTCGATGCGGATGCCGGCCACGCCCCGGTCGAACCAGAACCGCAGCACGTCCTCGAACTCGCGACGCACGTCCGGGTGGGACCAGTTGACGTCCGGCTGCTGGGGGGTGAACAGATGCAGGTACCACTCCCCCGGCGTGCCGTCGGGGTTCGTGGTCCGCGTCCAGGTGTCGCCGCCGAAGTCAGAGATCCAGCGCGTGGGCATCTCGTCCCCGCGCGGCCCCCTGCCGCGGTGGAACCAGAACCGGGCGCGCTCCGGCGAGCCGGGACCTGCCGCGAGCGCGGCCCGGAACCAGGGGTGCTGGTCGGAGACGTGGTTGGGGACCACGTCGATGATGGTGCGGATGCCGACCGCGAGCGCCTCGGCGACCAGTGCCTCGGCCTCCTCCAGCGTGCCGAAGGCCGGATCGATGGCGCGGTAGTCGGCCACGTCGTAGCCGCCGTCGGCCAGCGGGGAGACGTACCACGGCGTCACCCAGATCGCGTCGACGCCGAGGTCGCGCAGGTAGGGCAGCCGCCGACGCAGGCCCAAGAGGTCGCCCGTGCCGTCACCGTTCCCGTCGGCGAAGCTGCGCGGGTAGACCTCGTAGATCACCGCACCGCGCCACCACTCGGGGTCGGTCTCGGGCTGGGCGTGTGCCACGGCGTCCTCGCCTCTCGCGCTCGTCGTCCTGCTGGGGCTCCACGAGGGCGGCTGCAGCGCCGACTCCCTCGTCGCGACACAGAGACTAAATGTTGCGACGAACTAAACGCAAGAACTGAACAGTCCGGTTATCAAAGCGTGACCGAGTCCACGTCAGCGGGGTGATGGGCGGTGGACGGGGCGGGCTGAGCCGAGCGGCTCGGCAGCACAGGAGACGGGCGGCCACCGCCCGTCCGACGACCGGGAGCTGTCCGTACGGATGCGGTGGCGACGAAGCCGGCGGCCAGGTCCACGTGGGGCCTCTGGGCCTGTCGGCGGTGCGGGCCTCGCCCACCGGGCCCGGGCAGTCAGGCGGTGCGGGCCGCGGCGGCCGGGGCCGGCCCAGTGGACCCGCGCACGACGAGCTCCGGCTCGAACAGCAGCTCCTCCTGCGGCACGGCCGCGCCGCTGATCTGACTCACGAGCAGGTCGATCGCCGCCCGGCCCATCGGCTCGATCGGCTGGCGGACGGTCGTCAGCGGCGGCTCGGTGCAGTTCATGAACGCCGAGTCGTCGTACCCGACCACCGACACGTCCTCCGGCACCCGCAGCCCCACACGGCGCACCGCGCGGATGGCGCCCAGCGCCAGCGGGTCGCTGGCGCACACGATCCCCGTGACGCCCGTGCGCAGCAGCCGGGTCGCCGCCGCCTGCCCGCTCTCCAGCGAGTACGCCGACCGCACGACGTGGTGCTCCCCCAGGTCCAGGCCGAGGCGCTCGGCGACCGCACGGGCCGCCCCGAGCTTGCGCTCCGAGGGCACGTGGTCGACCGGCCCCAGCACCAGCCCGACCTTCGTGTGGCCGAGGGCCGCCAGGTGGCCGAGCGCCTGCTCGATCGCCACCTCGTCGTCGCAGGACACCCGCGGGAACGGCAGCTCGTCGATGGAGGCGTTGATGAGCACGACCGGCAGGTTCCGCTCGGTCAGCCGCTCGTAGTGGCCGTGGCCCGCGTCACGCTGCGCGTAGTGGCCACCGGCGAACACGATGCCGGACACCTGCTGCCCGAGCAGCAGCTCGACGTAGTCGGCCTCGGAGACACCACCCGCCGTCTGGGTGCACAGCACCGGGGTGAAGCCCTGCTGGGCGAGCGCCCCGCCGACGACCTCGGCGAACGCCGGGAAGATCGGGTTCTGCAGCTCGGGCAGCACGAGCCCGACGAGCCGGGCGCGCTCGCCGCGCAGCTTGGTGGGGCGCTCGTAGCCGAGGACGTCGAGGGCGGTGAGCACCGCCTCCCGAGTCTGCTCCGAGACGCCCGGTTTGCCGTTGAGCACGCGACTGACCGTCGCCTCCGAGACGCCGACCTTGCGCGCTACCTCCGCGAGCCTCCGAGACATGGCGTCACTCTACGACCAGATCACGCAAACGGCTTGCAAGAACTTGCAGACGGCGCCGGAACGGGGCGCTGCCGCGGCCGCCGCCGGGGGTCGCGGCAGCGCCCGCGTCGTCACGAGGGGTCGGGGATCCCCGCCTGCGCCGTGCGGAGCTTGTCCGACAGTGCCCGCAGCGTCGCTAGCTCCTGCGCGTCGAGGGCGTTGCCCACCAGGTGGTGGATGGAGCGCACGTGCCGGCGGCCGATCTCGCGCTGCATGCGCCGCCCGCGCTCGGTCAGCGTCACCGCCACCCCGCGCGCGTCCCCGGCGACCGGACCGCGGCTCACCAGACCGTCGGCCTCCAGCCGCTCGACCAGCCGGGACAGGCTCGGCTGCGTCAGGAGGCTGTTCTCCGCGAGCTCGCGCAGCCGGGCCGACCCGTCCGGGCAGCGCGACAGCGTGAACAGCACGTCGTACTCGCGCATCGACAGGTCGCCCCAGTCGTCGTAGCGCTGGAACCGACGCATGAGCACCACCTGGGCCCGGAACAACGCCTCCCAGGCCTCGCTCGACTCACGTGCCGTCGCCCGCTCGCCCATCTACCGGTCCGCCCCCTGTCCACATGTCCGCCGCGCCGTCCACACGCCTGCCGCAAGCTCCATGCGTTTGCATCGAGTCCAACGGCCGTCGCGCGCCCCGTGTTCCCGCGCCTGCCCGCCCCGTACGCTGGGCCGATGACGATCGCGTCCGCCCCTCGCTACACCTACCTGCTCGTCGACGGGGAGAACATCGACGCCACGCTCGGCTCGTCGATCCTGGGCGGACGACCCACGCCAGAACAGCGACCGCGCTGGGAACGGGTGCTCACCTTCGCCGAGAAGACGTGGCAGCAGCCGGTCAAGGCGCTGTTCTTCCTCAACGCGTCCAACGGCTCGCTGCCCATGCCGTTCGTGCAGGCGTTGCTCGCCATCGGCTTCCAGCCGATCCCGCTGTCCGGCGAGTCGCACGAGAAGGTCGTCGACATCGGCATCAAGCGCACGCTGCAGGCGATCGGCCCGCACGGCGGGGACGTGCTGCTGGCGAGCCACGACGGGGACTTCGCACCCGAGATCGAGACGCTGGTCGACACCGAGCAGCGCCGCGTCGGTCTGCTCGCCTTCCGGGAGTTCACCAGCACCTCGCTCGCCTCGTTGCAGGCCCGCGGCCTGGAGGTCTTCGACCTGGAGGGCGACGTCGCGGCGTTCAACGTGCAGCTCCCGCGGCTGCGGATCATCCCCCTCGAGGAGTTCGACCCGCTGCGCTACCTCTGACCGACCGCCCTGGCGCCGTGCCCGGCCCGGCACGCCCAGTCGGGACGCACACGCCCGTCGGCAGAACGGGCGCGGTCAGGCAGAGTGTGCGCATGAGCCCTGTCATCGCGCTGCTGCGCGCCGTCAACGTCGGCGGCCGGACCGTGACCTCCGCCGTGCTGCGCACCGTGGCGCAGCGGCTCGGCCACGGCCGCGTCGTTACCCACCTCGCCAGCGGCAACCTGGTGCTCGTCCCGCCCGCCGGCGCCGGCGCGGACGAGGTCGCCGCCGGGCTGTCCGCGGCCCTCGCGGCCGAGACCGGCTTCGACGTGCCCGTGCTCGCCCGGGACCTGGCCGCATGGGACGCCCTGGTCGATGCGCTGCCGCTGCCGGAGGAGGCCGCCGAGGACCCGTCGCACCTGGTGCTGTGCTGCTTCGCCGGCCCGGTGGCCCCAGGCGCCGACGGCGCCCTCGACCGCACCCGGCTGGGCAGCGAGCGCGTGGTGTGGCACGAGCGGGAGGCGTACGTGCACTACCCCGACGGCATCGGGACCTCGAAGCTGACGCTCGACGTGCTGTCACGAGCCGCCGGGCAGGTCGGCACCGGCCGCAACTGGCGCACGGTGCTGGCGTTGCAGCGGCTCGCCCGTGAGCGCGCCGACTGAGCGGCAGCCCCGCAGGGCGGCCGGCGCGTGCGGGTCACGCACGCGCCGGCCGGTCCCGCCACACCCGTCCGCACGGGGTGGCGAGGGTTCGCGCGCTGCGGCCCCACCCGTCGCGCGCGAACGACTCGGCTCCTGCCGTACCGGGCGCTACTGGGTGACGATCTGCCCCTCGCGGGCCAGCTCCTGGTAGCGGTCGGTCCACTCCTGAAGGTTGTCGAGGTAGTCGCCGACGTCGACGAACACCTCCTCGACCCCCTCGTTCGAGGACAGGTCGGCCCGCGACGGCGTGAGCCCCAGGTCCTTGAGCACCTGCTGCCCGTCGCCCAGCATCCAGTCCATGAGCAGCAGCGCGCCGGCGGGGTGCAGCGGGGCCGCCGACACCCCGGCACCGTTGGGTCGGACGATCATCGGCTCGACGGTCGGCTCGTACGCGACGGGCGCCCCGTCCCGCTGCAGGTCGAGCGTCACGTAGAGGTAGTTCGACGACGCCACGGCGTACTGCCCGGCGGCGAGTGTCTGGCCCATCAGCGAGTGCCCGTCGACGAACGACGCGTTGTGCGCCATCGCGGCGAACATCGTGTCGATGTCGGCCTGCGCCATGCCCTTCTCGTCGCGCAGGTACTCGTAGAGCGTCTTGAACCAGTCGACGTCGTTGATCTCCATGACGAGCTTGCCCTGCCAGCGCGGGTCCGCCAGGTCCTCCCAGGAGGTGGGCTCGTCACCGGCCGCCACCAGGTTCGTATTCCACGAGACGTGGAACTCGAGCAGCCGCGTCGCCGTCCAGGGACCGTTCTGCGAACCGTCGACGAGCCCGTCCTCCAGCGGCGAGTCGTAGTCCGCGAGCGCCTTCTCCCGGGCGATCGCCTCGAGCTGCGGGCCGTTCGTCTCGATCACGTCGAAGCCCGGCTTGCCCGCCTCCACCTCCTGGAGCACCCGCTGCTGCACGGTGTCCGAGCCGGCCCGGTAGACGTCCACCCGGATGTCCGGGAACTGCTCCTTCCACGCCGCCATCAACGGCTCGGTGATCTCCGTCCCGGCCGACGTGTACAGGTTGACCACGTTGCCCTCGGCCTCGGTCAGCTCGACGAGCTTGGCCTGCCGCTCGTCCGCCGACAACCCCTCGACCTGGGCCTCGACGTCGGCGAGACCGCCGTCCCCGTCTCCCCCGCCGGGTGCGGCACCGCCCGACGGGTCGTTGGCGGGCACGCCTCCGCAGGCGGCGAGCGCCAGCACGCCGAGCACGGATGTGACCGCGAGGACCTTCGTCCGTCTGACGTACGACGTGCGCTTCATGTGCGACCTCCCTGCCCGGGTGGCGACGGACCCGCCGCCGGGGCCGCGACGGGCGTGCGGCGAAGCGGGGGCGTCACGGCGCCCTGGCACAGTACGTTCGAGCCGCGAGCGCGATGATGCGCCCGGCGGCATCCTCGATCGCGGAGGTGGGGCACCGCGCTGGACGCAGACGGGAGCGTGCGCCCCCGTCGTCTCCTGGGCCGCCGGGAGGGTCGCTCAGCCGGATCCTGGCTTCAGGATGATGTATCCCGACAATGGATGACCGGCACAAGCGTGTCAAGTGCTCACCAGCGGCGCGCCGCTGCTCCGCCGAGCCCTACCGTGGGGCCATGCCGACCCTGTTCACACGCATCATCGCCGGAGAGCTGCCCGGCCGGTTCGTCTGGTCCGACGAGGTCGCGGTCGCCTTCCTCACGATCGCTCCCATCACCGACGGCCACACCCTCGTCGTCCCCCGCCAGGAGGTCGAGGAGCTCACCCGGGCGCCGGACGACGTGCTCACCCACCTGATGCTCCTCGCCCGCACCATCGGGCAGGCCCAGCAGGCCGCCTGGCAGGCCCCGCGCGCCGCGCTGCTCGTCGCGGGCTTCGAGGTCCCGCACCTGCACCTGCACGTGCTCCCTGCCTGGGACGAGGCGAGCCTGTCGTTCCGCAACGCCCGGACCGACGTGCCCGCCGATGAGCTGGACGCCGCGGCCCATCGGCTGCGGGATGCGCTGACGGCCGCCGGGCACGGCCGCCACGTCCCTGCCGAGCCGGGCTCCGCCGCGCTCTGACGCGTCAGGGACGAACGGACCGCACACCCGAGGGACGCGCACCCACGTCCCACGCACGGTTCGCTCATCCGGTCCGCGCCGTCGACCACCGCGCTGCCGCGTGCCGTCGACCGACGCGCCGCCGCGGCGATCGCACGACGCGCCGGTCCCACGGCGCACCATGACGGTGAACCGCCGCGCTCTCCCGCTCGTGGAGACAGCGGCGACCCGCCCCTGGAGATGGCGGGCGACAAGGAGGCCGCGATGACCGCAGACGTGCCGGGGCCAGCCGCCGCGACCGACGACCCGCGCGACGACGGCCCACACGGAGACGACGCGCACGGAGACGACCCGCGCGGCGACAGCCCGCGCGGGGGTGGACCGCGCGGGGGTGGCCCCCGCGACGACGAGGCGGCCGTGACGGGGCGGGGCGGTGCCCGGTCGACCGCCGCGCTGTCCGGCGTCGCGGCCGGTGTCGTCACCGTCGGCGTGGCGGCGCTGGCCGCCGCCCTCACGGGGGCCGCGGGTGACCCGCTGGTGGCGGTCGGCGGCGCATTCGTCGACGTGACGCCGGCCTGGCTCAAGGAGTGGGCGACCGGCGCCTTCGGCACCGCCGACAAGGCCGTGCTCACGGCCGGCGAGGTCGTCGTCCTGCTCGCTCTGGCGGCGTTGGGCGGCCTGCTGGCGGCGCGGCGCTGGTCCTGGGGTGCGACGCTCGTCGTGGTCCTCGGCGCCGGGGCGGGTCTGGTTGCGCTCGAACGACCCGGCGCCGGCGCGCTGGCATGGGTGCCGAGCGTCGCCGGTGCCGTGGCCGGCCTGCTGGCGCTGCGTGCCCTGCTCCGGCGCCGCCCGACCGCCGGAACCCTGGCCGGGACCGGCCGGCGCCAGTTCCTCCAGGCCGCCGCCGGTGCGACGGCGGTCGGCCTGCTGGCTCTGGCCGCCGGCCGTGCGCTCGGCACCGCCGCCCGGACCGCCACCGCGGCCCGGGCACGGATCCGCCTGCCCCGTCCGCGACGTGCCGCCCCCGCTCCGGCGCCGGGTGTCCAGGTCGCCGTGCCGGGCGTCGAGCCGTGGGTGACGCCGCCGGCGGACTTCTACCGCATCGACACCGCGCTGGTCGTCCCCCAGGTGGACCCGACGACGTGGCGCCTGCGCGTGCACGGTCTCGTCGCCCAGGAGGTCACGCTCACCTGGGACGAGCTGCTGGCGGCGGACCTCGTCGAGGCTTGGGTCACCCTCGCGTGCGTCTCGAACCCCGTCGGGGGCGACCTGGTGGGCAACCAGCGCTGGCTCGGGCTGCCGATCCGCGACCTGCTGGCCCGCGCCCGTCCGTCCCCCGACGCCGACATGGTGCTGTCCCGCAGCGTCGACGGCTTCACCGCGTCCACCCCGCTCGAGGCGCTGACGGACGGCCGGGACGCGCTGCTGGCCGTCGGGATGGACGGCGCTCCGCTGCCCGCCGAGCACGGCTTCCCGGTGCGCATGGTGGTGCCCGGCCTGTACGGCTACGTCTCGGCCACCAAGTGGGTCGTGGACCTCGAGGTCACCCGGTTCGCCGACGCGACGGCGTACTGGACGGAGCGCGGCTGGTCGGAGCGGGGGCCGGTCAAGACCCAGTCCCGCATCGAGGTCCCCCGCCGCGGCGCCCGGGTCACGGCCGGTCCCGTCGTGGTCGCCGGCACAGCGTGGGCGCAGCACCGCGGCGTGGCGCGGGTCCAGGTACGGGTGGACGACGGTCCGTGGCAGGACGCCGGCCTTGCGGACGACGGCGGGATCGACACCTGGCGGCAGTGGTCGTGGACGTGGCAGGCCGAGGCCGGGGACCACGAGCTGCGGGTCCGGGCGTTCGATCCCGACGGCCCGCAGACCGGCGCGGTGCAGGACGTCGTGCCCGACGGCGCCACTGGCTACGACGTGGTGCGGGTGCGCGTCGACTGAGCCCGGTCGAGGCAGGAGACGGTCCGCCCACGGCGCGCCCCGCGCCGGACCGTCAGCCCGCGGACGCCGGTCGGCGCCGGGTCCGGCCCCACGCCGCGCACCCCGACCCGTCGGTCCCGGCCATACGGGCCCGTCGGTCCCCGCACGCAGACTCGGTCAGCCCCGCACCCGGACCCGCACGTGGTCGGCCGGGACGTGCAGCCGCACGGGGCTGCCCACCTCGACACCGAACCGCGGCACATCGGTCGGTGCGACGTCGACCACGACGTCGCCGGTCGTCCGCAGCCGCAGGCCGCTCGGCCCGGCCTCGACGCCGTCGACCCGCGCCGCCCACCCGTCGGCCGTCGGCGGGCGCACCTCCACCGCCGCCGGGGCGAAGGTCGCCTGCACCGGTGTGCCGTCCGACAGGTCGGTCCGGCACGGGACGCGGACGCCGTCCCGGGCGACGACCTCCGTGCCGCCGCCCGCCCGGTGCGCCACAGTCCCGACGACGAGGTTGACCCCGGCCAGAGCAGCCGTGAACGGGTCGACCGGTGCGGTGAGCACGTCCAGCGGCGCACCCTGCTCCACCACCCGGCCCTCGTGCAGGACGAGCACCTGGTCGGCGAGGGTGAGGACGTCCACCACGTCATGCGTGACGAGCACCGTGGCGGTCTGGGTGCGCCGGACCTGGTCACGGACGACGGTCCGCAGCTCCGCGGCGGTCCGGACGTCGAGCGCGGACAGCGGCTCGTCGAGCAGGAGCGCAGCGGGGGCCGGCGCCAGGGCACGCGCGAGCCCCACTCGTTGCCGCTGCCCGCCCGACAGCGTGGCGGGCCGGCGTCGTCCGAGCCCTCCGAGGCCGACGGCCTCGAGCCACTCGTCCGCCGCCCGCCGCGCCTGCGGCGCCGGCATGCGCGCGGCTCGCAGCCCGAAGGCCACGTTCTCCCGCACGCTCAGGTGCGGGAAGACGAGCGGGTCCTGGCTGAGCAGGCCGACCGACCGGTGCTCCGGCCGCACCGCGGTGACGACGTCGCCCCGGGGGCCGCCGCCGGGCCGGGGCGGCCGGACCTGCGTGAGGATCCGGTCGCCGACCCGCACCTCGCCCTCGTCGGGCAGCAGCCGTCCGGCGAGCAGCGCCAGGAGGGTGGACTTGCCCGAGCCGTTGGCGCCGAGCACCGCCACGACTCGCCCCGGCTCGGCGTGCACCGCGACGTCGAGCACGAACGACCCGCGCCCGACGCGGACCCGCGCCGTCAGGGCGCACTGCCCGCCGGATCCGACCGACGGACCGACCGGCTCGACGCACGAGCCGGTCGGCACGTCCGTGGGCCCGTCGGCACCGGGCCGACGTGACGCGGCGGTCATGACGCGTGCCCGGTGCGCCAGGAGCGCGCCACCAGCAGCACCGCGACGGCGGCCACGACGAGCAGCAGGGACAGCGCCACGGCCGTCCCCTCGCTCACCCCAGCCCCGTTGAAGGCGGTGTAGATGGCCAGCGGCATGGTGCGGGTCACCCCCTGGGCGTTCCCCGCGAACAGCGCGGTGGCGCCGAACTCCCCCAGCGCCCGCGCGAAGCACAGCACGGTGCCGGAGACCAGACCGGGCGCGACCAGAGGCAGCGTGATCCGCCGCAGCACGGTCCAGCGTCCGGCACCCAGCCCGGCGGCCACGTCCTCATAGCTCCGACCTACCGAGCGCAGCGCGCCCTCGACGCCGAGCACGAGAAACGGCATCGCGACGAACGCCTGGGCGATGACCACGGCGAGCGTGGTGAAGGGGATGGTGAGCCCGAACCACGTGTCGAGCGCCTGGCCCACGAGCCCACGACGGCCGAGCAGGTACAGCAGCGCGATGCCGCCGACGGTGGGGGGCAGCACCATCGGCAGCGTGACGAGGGCCCGCAGCAGGTCTCCGAGCCACCCCGTCGTCCGGGACAGCGCGACGGCGAGCGGCACGCCGAGCGCCAGGCACACCGCCGTCGCCCCGGCTCCGGTGACGAGCGACAGCCACAGCGCCGAGCGGGCGGCCGGTGAGGTGACGTCGGCCGGCAGCGACTGCCAGTCCGCCCGTGCCACGAGCGCGACGACGGGCAGCAGCAGCAGGCCGAGGGCGAGCAGTGCCGGCACCCGTAGCAGCACGGGCGCGC
>Ga0164243_10003461_pt1 | contig 25260 bp, 20 predicted proteins | sample OricompcompostOP_FD_108781 | JGI IMG/M metagenome (GOLD analysis project Ga0164243, IMG submission 108781) | Organic Plus compost microbial communities from Emeryville, California, USA - Original compost - Organic plus compost (OP) | ecosystem: Engineered > Solid waste > Mixed feedstock >...
AAATCCTGATCTGGTGGTTGGTGCATACCTGTGTTTGGTGTTCGATCAATCCAAAGGGTTGAAGCGGCCATTGAGTCTGGCTGATGCGGCCCGCATGGTATTGGAGGGGCACAAAGCTGTGGGTGTCTATTGGCGTGAACACCCCGGGCAAGCGCAGACTTGTCGCTGGAAACCCACGCCTCCCAATACCAAGCATGGGGAAGAGTTTGCGAAGGTATTGAAAACATTTTCAGGAAAACTTTCGCGTATTTCCTGCGGATAGAATCTCGTTTCATGGAGCTTAATTCTGACGGCTTTGAAATTCGAACCAGAAATTTGGGCATTGATGGATTCAGTAATCGAAAGGCTGCGAAACTGCAAAAAATGATCTTACTTATCTGATCGTTCGTATCCAATCTTGTAATTCCTTAATTTTTCTGTGATTTCATTGCATCGCCGATAATTGTCAGCAACGGCAGCGAGCGCAATGCCGCCGGCGGCTCCATCAAATTTTTCGGGAGAGCTGATAAGCAGGTTGTGGGCAGCGGTATGGTACAGCCGCACGGATGCACTGTTGACCACAGGGCATCCCCTTGTTCAGGTTTCCAGCGACGTAATTCCCAGACAGTGCTTCAAGTTGAAAATCAATAAGTTACACACAGGAATAATTGCCACAAAATCATCGCCCCAAGATAAATTTCTTTATCTGGTTTTCATGAGATCGAGGGTTTAGAGTTACCAACTTCGAAAGTCAGGGAAGACCGACCACCGTTCCTTTCGGCATCAACGAAACTTCGGTAAAGCGCGGAAGCTCAAGCGAGTAACGAGATGACCTTATTTGGTTCAGAAGAGTTTTTGCAGCCGGCAAGCCAGAGTATCACCAGTTTCCGGTCGCACATCGATCCCTCAACCCAGATTTCCCACCTCGGCCATTGCCGGTCGCTGGCAGCCCTGATCTCCTCCACCAGCAAGCTGCTGCATCATTTCGGCATCAGCGGTTTTTTCCTGTTTGAACTCGGTTGCCCCGCGAATTTCCTGTCGACAACGGGCACTCTGCCGGCAGCTCTCATAGCAGGCGTCAAAGCCAACGGTTTCCACAATTGCGACCTGGTTCTGCGCCACCTCATGGCTGATCCACGCCGCCTGCCAGCCCCGATCTTCCGGTCCGTTGTCGACGGGCATGTCTCCTCCGCCCAATACGAACCGCCGGCGTTCGCTCGGCACAAGGAATTCGTGGGCTATCTTCAATCCTTCGATATTCATGATATTTATTATTTTCCGTTCAGGAAAAGCGCGTCGGATACACCCGCGGCTTTTTGCCTTTGGAAGCAAGGTGACCCGGATGTTCTTCATCGCGCCGTCGAGGAAATCGACAATTTTCTGGAGCCGCTGGCCGAAGAGTTTTATCGCGTCGCCATGAAGAAGTTTCACCACCAGTTCAGCAAGGCCAAGAGGCTCGTTCTATCGGAAGTCCAACGGGAAACCCTGACCTACATCGCCGGCAAGGACCTGACCGCCACTCAGGTTTCCGCACTGCGCGGCGTGCACGAAGTCACCGTCAACAAGCAGGTCGGCAGCGCCAAAAAAGCATTGGGCGTGACCACCGTGCCCGCACTGATCGTTGAAGCGATAAGAAGTGGATTGATTACCGTTGACGGTATATGAATGGCATTAAATTTTTTCACTGCAATACGCCACCCTCCCGGCCGAACAAAAGTATCTCTCCTTTGGGTGGATTGGCGACTCAAACAATAACGCAGCTTTTTCGCCTCACTGGTATCGGACCTCGATAAACCTGAAGGCATGGTCGGGCTCCCGATAGTCGCCCCGCGGCTGGCGATGAGGCAGCTTGATTTTCTCCCTCGGCAGTTTCTTATAAGGAATGCTGTTCAGCAGATGGCTGATCACGTTGAGGCGAGCACGTTTCTTGTCGTTTGAGTCCGCCACATGCCACGGCGCGAAATCAGTGTCGGTGGCGGCGAACATATCATCCCTGGCGCGCGAGTAATCGTACCATCGACTGTAGGATTTGAGATCCATCGGCGATAGTTTCCAGACCTTCCGGTCGTCATCGATGCGCGCCTGCAGGCGCCGCGTCTGTTCCTCGGGGCTGACCTCCAGCCAGTATTTGATCAGGATGATTCCGGATTCCACCATGGACTTTTCCACCAATGGAACAGCCTGCAGAAATCTTTGCACCTGCGTCTCGGTGCAAAAACCCATCACCCGCTCGACGCCGGCGCGGTTGTACCAGCTTCGATCGAAGATGACGACTTCGCCCGCCGCGGGCAGGTGGGGAACATAACGCTGGATATACATCTGGCTTTTTTCGCGGTCGCTCGGCGCCGGCAGAGCCACCACACGGAATACACGCGGGCTGACGCGCTCGGTGAGCGCCTTGATCACACCGCCCTTCCCGGCACTGTCGCGGCCTTCGAAGACAATGCACACCTTCAGCCCCTTGTGTTGCACCCACTCCTGCAGACGAACCAGTTCTCCGTGTAGCCGGGCCAGTTCCTTTTCGTAGAATTTGCGGCTGATTTTGTCCGGCTGTACCACACTCGCTCCAGTATCCTGAGTATTCTTCCGTGCCTTTTTCTTCATGTTCAATCCCTTCCCTTACCATGTTTCGCTGGCGCGGCGCCCGTTACTCATGAACATCGCCCTGACGTTCGGATTTCGCGGCCAGTGGATCAATCGCATCCACCCAGCCGCCGCCCAGCGCCTTGTAGACATTGATCAGCTCCGCGAATTGCTCGCCGAGTACGCTCACCGCCGCCAGTTCGGCGTTGAACAGTTCGTTTTCGGCATACAGAACCTCGAGATAGCTTGCCTCGCCACCTTCGAAGCGATCGTGGGACAAATGCGCGTAGGTGCGCAGCGCATTGGTTCGCTTGGCCAGTGCCGCGTACTCCCGACGCAGCTTCTGCGCGCCGACCAGTGCGTCGTTGGTTTCTCGAAACGCGTTGAACACCACCTGCTCGTAAAACGCGAGGGCCTCGCGCCGTCCCGCTCTGGCGCTCTGAACCTGTCCCTTGATGTTGCCGAAGGTGAAAATGGGGCCTGTCAATGTCGCCGCCGCCGCGCGGGTTTTGGAATTGCTGTCCAGGAAATTGCCCAGCGATGTGCTGGTCACGCCGAACAGGCCGGTCAGCGACAAATTGGGGAAATAAAGCGATTTCGCCACGCCGATCTCCGCGTTGGCGGCGTGCAGCGTGTATTCGGCCTGCAACACATCGGGGCGCCGTTCGAGCAGTGAAGCAGGCAGATCGGGAGGAATGGGTGGATCGAGCAGTTCGTCGATCCTGCGGCCGCGCGCAATCGCCCTGGAGGGCTGCCCGAGCAGGACGCAGAGCAGATTTTCCTGCTGCGCCACTTCGCGTTCCAGGCGTGGAATCACCGCCTGCGCCTGCTGATATTGCGATTCCACCTGGGAGCGCTCAACCTCCGATACCACGCCGCCCTCGTGCCGCATTTCGAACACCTTCAGCGATTCGGCATAGTTGTCGGCGGTGGCGTGCGCGATCTCCAATTGTCGATCCAGCGCCCGCAGGGTGATGTAACCGGCGGCCACGCTGGCGACCACCGACAACACCACACCCCGGCGCCCCTGCTCGCTGGCGAACACCTGGGCCTGCGCGGATTCCGCCTCGCGCCGCACCCGGCCGAACAGATCGATCTGCCAGGAAGCGCCGAGCGCCGCATCATAAAGGCTGTAAGTGCGGCTCATGCCGGGAAGCGCCGGCATCATGCCGTTGGCCGTGGCGTAATTGCGGCTGGCGTCCGCGCTGTACTCCAGTTGCGGATAAAACTGCGCACGTGTACTGCGCAGAGCGCCCAGGTATTGATCGACGCGGGCCGCCGCCTGGGCCAGGTCGCGATTGTCGCGCAGCGCCTGCTCAACCAGCTGGTTGAGCACCGGGTCGCCGAAGCCCTCCCACCAGCGCAGGTTGGCGATCTCGGCCACCTGCGCATAATCCACGCGCCAGGTCGGCGGTGCGGCGACCCGCGGCCGCCGCCAATCCGGGCCTACCGCACAGCCGGCCAGGATATAGGCGGCCAGCCCACAGGCGGCAATCGGAGCGAAACGATGAAACCCGAGGCAGCGCATCTCAACGCTCCTCCTGCGGCGCCGAAGGCGCGGGCGCGCCGGCGTTGTGCGCGGATCGTTTGCCGCCGAACCGTTGGCTCATGGATTCCAACAACCAGAAAAACAACGGCGCAAAAAAAACGCCGAGCAGGGTCGAGGCGAAAATACCGCCGATGACACCCGTGCCGATCGCGCGCAAACTGTTCGCTCCGGGTCCCCCGGCCAACGCCAGCGGCACGCAGCCGAGGCCGAACGCCAGCGAAGTCATCACGATGGCGCGCAATCGCAGGCCCGCGGCCTCCACGGCGGCGTCGCCCGGCGACATGCCTGCGCGCACCCGTTCGATGGCGAACTCACAGATCAGGATCGCATTCTTGGCGGACAACCCGACCAGCGTGACCAGGCCCACCTGGAAATAAACATCGTTTTCCAAACCGCGCAGCCAGGTGAGCAGCAGAGCGCCGAAAACCGCCACCGGCACGGTCAGCACCACCGCGATCGGCAGTGTCCATTTTTCGAATTGCGCGGAGAGCAGCAGGAACACCACGATCAGGCCGAACGCAAAGGCCGTGATCGAAGTGCCGCCGGAAGATTTTTCCTGCAACGCCTGCCCGGCCCAGGCGAAGGCGAAATCGCCCGGCAGTGTTTCGGTCGCGACCTGCTCCATCGCGCGGATCGCCTGCCCCGAACTGTAACCGGGGGCCTGGCTGCCGGTGAGCTTCACCGCCGGGAAACCGTTGAAGCGCGTGACCAGTTTCGGCGACGCCACGTAGCGGGTGGTGATCAAAGCGGACAGCGGCACGTTGGCGCCGCTTTCCGAGCGTACATACACTTTGTCGAAGTCCCTCGGCCTTGCGCGGTACTCCGCATCCGCCTGCAAAATCACGAACCACACGCGGCTGAACTGGGCGAACTGTCCCGCCACCTGCGAGCCGAACAAGGCCTGCATCGCCTGAAACACACTGCCCACGGGAATGCCTAACACTTCCGCCTTGTTGCGATCGAGGTCGACGAACAATTGCTGACTGTTGGCTTTGAAGGTGGTGTTGACGCCCTGCAGTTCAGGCCGCTGGCGCACCTTGCCGATGAAATCCTTGACCGCCGCATCGGTGGCGCGCGCGTCGCCGGGGCCCCGGTTCTGGATGTAAAATTCGAACCCGCCGGTGGTTCCCAGTCCAGGGATGGAGGGCGGATTGAGCGCCAGCGCCACGCCGTCGCGGCGCGCCGCGAATTTGGCATTGAGCCGCTTCAGGGTGTCGAAGGACAACAACGACGCCTCCTTGCGCTGCTCGAAGGGCTTGAGCAACGCGAACATGATGGCGGCATTATTGTTTTGCTGGCCGTCGATGAAGCTGTAGCCGTTGACGGTACCGACATCCTGCACAGCGGGATCGGCCAGCAGGATTTTTTCCAGCTCGGCGGTGAAGCGACTGGTCACGCTGAGGCTTGCCGCGTCCTGCACCTGTGCCACCACGAAGAAGTAGCCCTGGTCTTCGTCGGGCACGAAGCTCGAAGGCAGCAGGCGAAACAGCAGCAATACCCCACAGACGATGACGGCGAACGCCAGCAGGCCCAGCGCCCAATGGCGCAGCAGCGCGGCGACCGCGCCGAGAAACCCCCGACGCACGCGTTCGAAGCCGTTCTCGAAAGCCTGGAACAGGCGGTTTTTGGCGCCGTGATGCGGCTTGATGATGAGCGCGGCCAGCGCCGGCGACAGCGTCAGCGCCATCACACCCGAAATCACCATGGAAATGGCGATGGTGACGGCGAATTGCTTATAGAGCGTGCCGGTCACGCCGCCCAGGAAAGCGACGGGAAGAAACACCGCCACCAGCACCAGTACGATCGAAATCAGCGCGCCGGCGATTTCCGACATGGCGCGTTTGGCGGCTTCGAGCGGGCCGAGCTGGTGTTTGCTCATGTTGGCTTCGACGTTTTCCACCACCACGATGGCGTCGTCCACCACTAGGCCGATCGCGAGAATCATGCCGAACATGGTCAACATGTTGATCGAAAAGCCGAACAGATGCATGCCGATGAAGGTTCCGATGATCGACACCGGAACCGCCAGAATCGGAATGATCGTGGCGCGCAGCGATTGCAGAAAAATGAACACCACCAGCACCACCAACACCACGGCCTCGAAAAACGTGTGCACTACCTTGTCGATGGAATAAACGGTGAATTCGCTGGTGTCGAGAACGATTTTGTAATCGAGCCCGGTTGGAAACTTGGCTTTCAATTCCGCCATTTTCTGCCGCACCGCCTTCGATGTTTCGACGGCGTTCGCACCCGGCTGCTGGTAGACGCCAATGGTGGTGGCGACCCTGCCGTTCATGCGGCTGGCCAGCGAATAATCGCGCTTGGCCAGCTCAACCCTGCCGATGTCGCGCAGGCGCACGATGGCCGCGCCCTCCTTCGCCGCACGTACGATGATATTTTCGAACTGCTCCGGTTTGCTGAGCAATCCCTGCGCCGTCACCACGAATTGTTGTTCCACATCCGACGCGATGGGTGGCGCGCCGATCTGACCGATGCCGAAGGTCTGGTTCTGGCTTTGTATCGACGACATGACCTCCTGCACGCTGATGCCGAGTTGCGCCATGCGATCGGGGCGCAGCCAGACCCGCATCGCGATATCAGGCGAGCCGAACACCGAGGACCGGTTCGCACCCGCGATGCGTTTCAGCTCGTCCAGCACATACAGGTTGGAATAGTTATCGATGTAGGCGGAATCATAGCGATCATCAGGAGAATAAATGGAAATCACCATCATGATGCTGGGCGATTTCTTGTCGACCACCAGCCCCTGCTGCGTCACCACCGCGGGCAGCTGCGGCAACGCCTGACTGAGCTTGTTCTGCACGTTGACCTGATTGATATCGGGATTGCTGCCCGGCTTGAACACCACCACGATCTGGGCGTTGCCGGAGGATGAGCTGGTCGAATAAAAATAAAGCAGGTTGTCGATGCCATTGAGCTGCGTTTCTATCGGCGCCGCGACATTGTTGGCGATTTCCTCGGCGGTGGCGCCCGGATAGATCGCGGTGATGGTCACCTGCGGCGGCGCCATGTCCGGGTACTGTTCGATCGGCGCGGCCGCCAGCGACACGATGCCGGCCAGCACGATCAGAATGGAAATGACCGCCGACAGGATCGGCCGGTCGATGAAGAAATGCGTAAACATGCAAGTCCGCGCTTGTAGGTTACTGGGTTGCGGGTGCCGGTGTCTTACCGCTGTCGACGATCTGCACGGCTTTGCCCGGCACGACTTTCAGCACGCCTTCGGTCACCACGCGGTCGCCGGCCTTCAATCCTTCGGTGATGATGATGTTCCTGTCCCCGTAGTAATCACCGACCACCACCGGCCTGACCTCCGCGGTGCCGTCGGCTTTGATCACATACACCAGATGACCATTGGCGCCCTGTTGTACGGCCAGCTGCGGAACCACTATGGCGTTGGGGCGGACATAACCCTCGACCCTCGCGGTCACGAACATGCCGGGGCGCAGCAAGCCCTTGGGATTGGGAATGACGGCCCGCACCAGGAATGATCCGGTGTCCGGGCTGAAGTTGGGTTCGGCGAAATTGATCTGGCCTTTTTCCGGATAAACCGAATTGTCGGGCATGATCAACGCCACTTGTAAAATGTGATCCGCGGGCTCCACCACCTGCCCCTTGTTCACCTGATCGCGCAGTTGCGCCATCTGATTTTGCGAAACGTTGAAGTTGACCCAGATCGGGTCGATCGCGGCAACGTAGGTCAGCCGCGCCGTATCGGCCATGGCATTGATGAACACCCCCTGGCGTTGCAGCGAACGGCTGGCGAGACCGGTGACCGGCGCCTGGATGGTGGTGTAACCGAGATTGAGTTCGGCCTCGCGCAATTTCGCGCCGGCAGCGAATACCGCCGACTTGGCGGCGTCGTAATTACCCTGCGCCTGATCCAGGTCGGCCTGGGATAAGGCATCCTTCTGCGCCAGCGGCTTGATGCGCTTGAGATTCGCATCGGCGGTTTTGAAACGCGCCTGCTGCGACAACAGTTCACCCTTGGCCGCGTCGACCTGGGCCTGGAACGGTTTCTGATCGAGCTGAAACATGACCTGCGATTCGCGCACCATGTCGCCCTCCTGATAGGCGATACGGTCAAGGAATCCGGAGACGCGCGCGACGATTTCCACCTGCCGCGAACTTTCGGTCTGCGCCACGAAACTGACGTTGAATGGGATCGATTCCTCCTTGACAGTGATGGTCTGCACCTGCGGCGCGCCCTGTTGCTGCTGGGCCTGTTCCCTGGAACAGCCGGCCAACAACGCCAGCACACACAGCAGGGCAATGCGGCGACATCCGTGTCGTGTTTTCACCATGACGCCGCGACTGCCTCCAATGCCCGACATGCCGATGTTTTCCCGCCAAGGTCCCGATGGGCTTGGGGTACAGCTTGCGGCGCGGCGCGGCCTTTGATTGGGCGCTTGCGCACATGCGCAGCGGAAATTCGTTCGGCGGAAGAAATGATGAGGAAGGAACCACCAGCCTGGGCGGCAACGTGTGGTATCACACGCTGAAAGTGGCCGGCACGCCCGGCCTATGACAAGCGCGGGAAATGATCCAACGGCGCGCCGACGAATCGATGGCGAATCGTCACACGTATGTGCGCCACAAAATCAATCGCACCCGCATCAGTGATAGTCGCTTTTACCCGACTTTTGCTCCTGCGCCCGTTCGTTCTCCAGCGCCTTCTCAACAATGCCCCCGTACAGGCGCACCAGCTTGACCAGCAGAGGGTGCACTTCTGGGTGGCGCAGGAACAAAGACCGCGCATGTTCGGCTTCTTCAAACACTTGCTGCAGGTAGCCAAGTTCCAGATCGGATAACCGCTCGCCATGCTCCACTTTCTCCTTGAGCGCGAGGGCAAGCGGCAGCCGCTGGCGATTCAATCGGTCCAGCAGCGTTTTCATGGTGCCCAGGTCGTGGTAATGCACGATGCTCATCAGGACCCTCCGCTGTCGTATCCGCTACAGCGCCAGCAGCTGCCGGGTGTGGCGCGCGATCATAAGCTCTTCATTGGTCGGCACGACCCACGCGGAGACAGGGCTGTCGTCGTCGGTAATGCGATGGTTTCCCGTCGTATTGGCGGTTTCGTTCAGTTTCAATCCGAGCCAGCCGAGGCGCTGGCATATTCGACGGCGTATTTCCGCGGAGTTTTCACCGATGCCGCCAGTGAATATCAATGCGTCGAATCCAGTCAGCGTGCCGGCCAGAGCTGTGATCTCGCGCGTCGTCCTTCGCACGAAATAATCGATGGCGAGTTTTGCTTTCGGATCATTCGATTTCAGCAGATCCCTCATGTCAGCGGAAACGCCGGAAATACCCAGTAATCCCGACTGCTTGTAAAGCAGGGTTTCCAATGCCCGGAAGTCCATGCCGCGGTCGCGCAGCAAAAACAGGATAACGCCGGGGTCCAGCTGTCCGGACCTTGTGCCCATCGGCAATCCATCCAGGCCGCTGAATGCCATCGTCGTTTCGACACTTCGCCCCGCGTTCATGGCGCACAAACTGGCGCCATTGCCAAGATGTGCAACGATCACGCGGCCCTTCGCGATGGCGGGCGCCACCTTTGGCAACACCGAAGCGATGTATTCGTAGGACAGCCCGTGGAAGCCATAACGCCGCACGCCAGCCTCGTACAGGTCATAGGGCAACCCGAACAACTGCGCCTCTGTACTTTGCCCTTGATGAAAAGACGTATCGAAGCATCCGACCTGCGGTGTCTGCAAAACGCGGGACACGGCCCGAACCGTCGCCAGATTGTGGGGTTGATGCAGCGGGGCGAGGGGTATCAGCGTTTCGAGATAGCTCAGCGCGGCATCATCCAATTGCACCGGCGCAACGTAGCGCGCGCCGCCATGCACAACCCGGTGGCCCACCGCAGCGATTTGAAAATTGCCGCTGCGCTCCGCAATTGCCCGGACAAGCGCCGCAATGGCGGCCTCGTGCGAATTTGCTTCCGAATCCTCCAGGGCGCGCTCGCGAACACCGCCCTGCTCTGTCACCGAGAGGCGCGGGAGACGCGTGCCGATGCCCTCGATCTGGCCGTGCAAAATGCTGTCGGGATCGTGTTCACCGAGCTCGAACAGGGAAAACTTGATGCTGGATGAACCGCTGTTCAAAACCAGGATGGAACTTCGCATGGTTCTCCTCCAAGCCGCTCAGCGCGCCGCGCGACCCGCCAGCATCACCAGCTTTGCAACCGCGCAGCTGGCTAGCTTGATACGAACGCTATCGGCCCGGCTCGTGAGAATGATGGGGACGCGCGCGCCGAGCACAATTCCCGCCGCATCGGCATGCAGCAGGAAAGCCAGCTGTTTCGCCAGAATGTTGCCGGCTTCGAGGTCGGGCGCAAGCAGGATATCCGGATCGCCCGCCACATCCGATTCGATACCTTTGACCTCGGCTGCCTCTTTGCTGATGGCATTGTCGAAGGCCAAAGGGCCATCGAGCCGTGCCCCTTCAATCTGTTTTCGCTCGGCCATTTTGCACAGGGCGGCAGCCTCGATGGTGGAAGGGATTCTCGACGTCACGGTTTCCACGGCGGAGAGAATCGCGACCTTCGGCCGCGCCACGTTCAACGCGCGCACAAGATCGATGGCGTTTCTGAGAATGTCGGCCTTGTCCTCGAGCTTGGGAAAGATATTGATCGCGGCGTCCGTCACCACCAGCGCCTTGTGATAGCCCGGCAGCGCCATCACGAAGGCGTGGCTGATACGGCGCTCGGTGCGCAGCCCCTGCGCTTTGTCCACCACCGCGCTCATCAGCTCGTCCGTGTGCAGGCTGCCCTTCATCAACAGATCCGCATTGCCGCTGCGCACCAGGCGCACCGCCTGTTCCGCGGCGGCGTGACTGTGCGGGGCGTCAACGATCTCCATCGAGCCCGGATCGATGCCGGCTTGATCAGCTGTGATTTTGATTTTATCGATCGGCCCGACCAGTATCGGCCTCAGCAGATTCAGGCGGGCTGCCTCCTGCGCCGCCTCGAGCACGCTTTTTTCGCAGGGGTGAGCGATGGCGGCAGCCATCGGCGGTGAGGTTCCCGCCGTGGCGAGAACACGGTCATAGGGGCTTTCGTTGGACTGAGGCATGGCGGTATCCCCCCGCATAGTCAGTGATGAGTCTCTGAAGCCCGCTTGCGTTCCGGTTGCGGTATTTCGGTTTTTGCCTGCTCAGACCGCTCCTCGGGCGGCACATCGAGATAATGCGCCAGCTTGGACATCACCTCGACGAAGCGCGGGTCCAGATATTCGCCCTTGGCGATATCGCGGATGATCTGAGCGGCGCGGCTCCGTTGCTGAGCCGTTGGCAGCAGTTCCGAAAGCGTCTGGGCCGCTCGTTCGGGAGCGTAGGCAACCATGGTGCTTTGCTCCCGGAGCAATCGTTGTAAATCCAGCTCGGACACGCCGGCGAATTCAGGTTGTTTCAACAACCGCTCGTTGACCCTGGCCACGCGCACCGGCAGCGTTATACCCTGCGCGCGCTGGCCGATGACCAGCGATCGAATCACCGCTTCGACGATGCCGCCTTCAGCCACTCTCGCCAGCAATATCTGGATTTCGTTCTCATCCTGAACAGGGCGTCCGCCAGGATGTTGGTAAGCGCCGCCCATTCCCAGTACACGCATCCAGCCATAGGTGGCGAAAAACAGGTTTTCAGCCAAGGTGTCACGGGTGATCCGAACGCCGTCCAGCCAGTTCGCCATCGCATCGGAAAACAGTTGGCGCCAGGCGAACAATGGATTGTCCCTGGCCGCCGGTTTGCGATGATCGCGAGCAAGGTCGGCCAGTTTTTCGACGGGCCGTAACGCAAGGTTTTTATCGCTCAGAAGATAGTGCTTCAGTCGTGCGGGATGCGTATTGCGCAACCAGCGCGCTGAAAGATCATTGGCCATGGTTCGTACCAGCGGCCGGGCAAAGCTGTCGTAGACGCGGGAATTGATATCGGAAACGTTCCGCACAACCTCAAATTCTGCCTCGTCATCCGGGGTGCCGCTGACGACATCCTTGATCTCCCGGTTTTCCAGGACGATTTCATACTCTGCCTTGTCACCTTCAACCGGCAGGAGTTTCATTTCATAGAGACCGGGAACCAGTTGCTCGATGTAGTGCAGCAGGTTGACGATCTGCCGATGCTCCTTCACCGCGACGGCACCGGAGACGAAAATGCCCAAATGGCCGATGGAGCTGTGCTTGAGGTAAACGATCACCTGGCCGTTGGCAACGATCTCCCGGGTATCGCCGTAGACGTCGGCAATCCAGTTCAACGCCTGTTCAGGCGGAGTAATGTTGTCGCCCATCGAGGCGAATATCACGATGGGAACTTGTATCTTGCGAAGATCGAGGCTGGTTCCTTCGGTGGTCTGTATCGCGCCGCTCGCCAGGCGGTTGCCCACGAACAACTCTTCGACGATCGCGCGCATTTCCGCTTCATTCAGCGTGTAGTGGCCATTCCACCAACGCTCGAATTCAAGGAAACGTTTGGCTTCGGTATCGGCCCTGCTCAGCAGATTGAAAGGCTTTTTCCAAAAAGTGTTGGCCAGATCGAGGCTTTCGAAATTGCTGACCAGATGAGCGCCGTCGAATTTGCCATTGCCGAGATCGCACCCCAGCTGGCACATCCAGCTGCCGCCGAACAGGCCGCCGTTATAGCGCATCGGATTTTTGCCCAATGCTCCGGCCCAATACGATAACGGCGCGCCGTTGATGACGATGGGGCCGGTGAGACCGGGATGAGCTGCCGCCAGTGCCATCACCGCCCAGCCACCCTGGCAGTTGCCGATCACCACCGGCTTCGGTGCGTTGGCATGACGGCGCGTCACTTCTTCGAGAAACTGTGCCTCGGCGGCAGCGATATCGCCGAGTGTCTGGTCGGGAATCGGATCGGGATAAAAACTCACCATATACACCGGGTGGCCGGCGCGAAATGCTTCGCCGACTTCGGAATCCTCCTTGAAACCGCCGATGCCCGGCCCATGTCCGGCGCGCGGATCGACAATGACGAAGGGGCGTTTCTGTGGATCGACCGTAACACCCTGCGGCGGAAATACTTCCAACAGCGAATAAGCCACCGGCCGCTCCAGTTTGCGCCCGTCGATCAAGGTCCGGTACTGAAAGTTGAGGACCGGCGGCAAACCGGCCGCCTCATGTTCGAAATACTGATTTCCCCGCTTGCGCAAAATGTCGAGCGTGATGAACCAGCGCTGCCAGAAATCGTAGAGGTATTCCGTGAAATCGCCGGGGCCAGGTATCTTGCCATCGCGGATCAAGGCAAAGGAACGACGCGCCGCCTCGGGCGCAAAGCCCACGGCCTGTTGCGTACCGTGTTTCATCAGGTCCCATTGCATCGCCGTCATTTTCTTCGCCCAAATCCGCGGGTCCAGGCGCTGTTGTTCTCGCAGCATACTGAATTCCTCCTAGTGAGCCGATGTATGGAATGTTGCCCTGGATGCGGGATCAGCAGAAAACGAAAGCTGCGATATGCTTCGAAATCAGGCCATGACACTGCATCCGGCGTCGACGTAGATGGTCTGCCCGGTGATGCCCGAGGCGGTGGCGGAGCAAAGGAAGAGTGTCAGTCCCGCGATTTCTTCGAGCGTGACCAGCCGGCTCAGCGGCGATTTTTGTCGGGCATGTTCAAGGATGGCGTCGAACTCCCGAATGCCGGATGCGGCGCGCGTGGGAATCGGACCCGGTGACACCGCATTCACGCGGATAGCCTGCGGCCCCAGTTCCACAGCCACATAACGAACCAACGACTCCAGTGCGGCCTTGATCGGCCCCATGACACTGTAGTTGGCGACCACTCTTTCTGCGCCCAGATAAGACATGGCGATGATCGCGCCACCCTGGCTCATCAAGGGAGCACTCCATCTGGCCAGCTGCGCAAAGGAATGGCACGAAATGGTCATTGCCCGGCAAAATCCCTCGCTGGAGCTGTCGACGATGCGGCCGCCGAGGTCTGCCGCACCGGCCCAGGCGATGGAATGGATCACGAAATCCAGCGCGCCGAGTTTTTCGGAAGCGAAGCACAGCACCGCTTCCAGCTCTTCAGGATTCTCGACGTTACAATTGACCAGGCTGATGTCCAACGCCTCAGCCAATGGGGCAACCCGCGATCTGATCTTGTCGTTGAGACAGGTTGCGATGAGTTTCGCGCCCTGCCTCTGGGCCAGTTCCAGGCAGCCCCACGCAATGCTCTGGTCGTCTGCAAGACCGAGCACAAGCCCGTGTTTGCCGGCGAGCGGCGCGGGATATCCGGCGGTTGCATCGTCAGTGCTCATACCCTTTCCATTACAGCGGCTTGCCGATCACTTCATTGGCGCGATCGGCTCTGCTGTTCAGTCCAGGCCAGGAACCATCATCCCTGCGACTTTTGTTCGTCACTATTTCGAGGATGGAGTTCCTCGCCCTTCCCTGCCGTGCGGCCGTATTCAGCGGTCACTTTTATTTCAAAATCGGGTGTAAGGGCCCACGTCAACCTTTTACCGATATCGATTGCCCCGGCACCGGCCTGTTGTGTTTTTCACTGCCGCCTGCAACCGCTCCGTTCGATTCTCAAGGCGCGTGATGCCACGAATGATCCAAATCGTTTGCGCCGCAAACCAGTGCCAGGGTGCATTCGCTTTGCCGATTTTTTGCTGCGTTTTTATTGATTGTTTCTGCACGCTTCACCGCAAAGACTTATAGTTCTGTTTGACACGAGCCCTGCCGGAGCACTGAGAAAAAAAGCAACGGCGGTGGCCAGCGACGCCACCGGGATTCTGCCAACGATCATGATCAGCTTGTCCTTCATACGCCCGCGCTTGCCACGCATTTTGATTGCGGCATCAATGTTGATCGCCATCGCGGGCTGCACAGCGAATGCCTGGCGAAAGCAGGCCGGTACACACTGGCGGGAATCCATCGAAACCGGCACGGAGTTCCGTCACCGGCTGTTCTTCAAACCCGGCCATGGCGACGAGTTGCACATATATATAGAGGGCGATGGGTCGATCTGGCGAAACCCTGAGCAGCTGTCGCCCGATCCAACGCCCGCACAGCCCTTGATGTTCGAGCTGGCGAAACAGGACCCGGCGCCGGTTCTGTTGCTGGGCCGGCCCTGTTACTTCGAAGTGGCGGACAAACAGTGCTCGCCGCAGTGGTGGACTTCAGCGCGTTATTCAGCGGCGGTGGTGGCCAGCATGGATGCGGTGGCGGCGCGTTGGGCAACCCGCTACCAAAGTGTGATGTTGATCGGTTACAGCGGCGGCGGCTCACTGGCGACGTTGATGGCGGCACACCTGCCGCAGGCCCGCGCGCTGATAACCGTGGCGGCCAACCTCGATACCGATGCCTGGGTCGGCCGGCATCGCTATAACGCCGACATCGTCGGCGCATCGCTCAACCCGATGCGGCAACCGCCGCTGCCGCCGCGAATCGCGCAGTGGCACTACGCCGGCACGGACGACGAAAATATCGCATGGTCATGGATCGAGCAGTTCAGCGCGCGCCAGTTGGGCGCGCACTTCGAAAAAATCGAAGGTTTCGATCATCGCTGCTGTTGGTCGCGGCGCTGGCCGGCGCTGTTGGCGCCGGCCCTGCCGGATGAATCGGGGCGTGCTCAGAATTCGAGCCGGTAACCCGCCTCAATGATGCGCTCGGACACATCGCTGCGCGCCGCCACCGTCTGGAAGCGCAGGTATGCGGACTGGCCGCCGGTGAAAACGCCGGTCAGGCTGAGCGCGACGTTGTAATAGCTCTTGTCGAGTTCGTGCGAGGTGATGCTGAAACCGTCGATATCCGGCAGGTCGACGAATCTGGCGTTGATACGCCGCGCCTCATCCCGCCACTGGTGCACGAAGGCCACATCGACACCGGGTATCACCACGCCGCCCTTGAAGCTGATCGGATAACCCAGACGCCCGCCCAGCGAACTCAACAGCGAAATCGCATTCTGCCTGTCCAGCGCCAGCGCAAAACCATCGCCGCCGCGTTCGCGATAACCGTCGATGGTGGATTTCATCCAGTCCAGGTTCAGGTAGGCGCTGTACTGCCAGGCGCCGGCATTGCCGTCGTAACCGCCGCTGAGGCTGGCGTTGTATTGGCGGCCGTCGGTGTCGTAATCGAGGCTGGTGCTGAAGAGGTCTTCCAGGCTTTCGAAGTCGATCCGACGTTTGCCGTCGTACTTGTTCCTGCCGTAGCCGAGCGACCAATCGGCATAAAAATGCTCGCCGGGGAAATAACTGCCGTAGAACCACGCCGACCAGTTGTCGACATCCGATTTGCCGCGATGGTTCTTGTTCTTGTTTTCCGTGCTGCCGCTGGCCAGCGATCCGCCCACCACCAGCGAATTGCCGATCCGATAGTCGACGCCGGCGGTGACGCTGCGGCTCGAATAATCGAAACCGTCCTGCGCGCCGATGCGGTTGACATCGCCCTCCTGATAATTGCCGGTGATGAAAAATCCCCACGGCGTATCCGCGAACGCCTTGTCGTCGCCGGCGCTGCCGGTTGCCTGTGCCGGTCGGCCGGTTCCGGTGGTCTTGTCGTACAACGGCATGTTGAGCACGCTGATACCGCGCCCGCCGCCGCGATGCACCGTGGTCAGGCGCGAGTGCACCGCCACCATCTGGCCCTGTTGCAGGAAGGTGCTGTTGGTGAGCGTCGGTATCTGATTCGGTTCGATCTGTTGCAGCGCCTGACTCAAGGCGCTGCCGTCGTCGGGTATCTGCGGATACAGCAGGCCGTATACGGCATCGCAGGCGGCGGGCAGCGAGCCGCTGTCGGACGCGGCATAACAGGCCTCGACGAATCGGTTGAAAAGCGGGTTGGAACCGCCCGGTTCATCGTAACTGGGCGGCGGCACATCGGTGGGGGGTTGTGTCTGCGCGCCGGCGTCGATCGCCGCGCCGATACTGAAACAAATCGCGGCAAACCAGCGCAGCGTCTTGTGGTTGAAACGCAAAGTCATACCTTTTGTCTCCATCCCAGAAAGGCAAGGCCAACGGTCCGGCTCTGCCCCGGACATCGCGCCGTGTTCGCGGCGGCCGGCGGCGCAATGGCTTGCATTCTGTCCATGAACTGCTATGGAAGTATGGCTTTGCTTGAAGCTCGGGAATTCCGTTGGCGATCAACTTGATTGATTTTTTTGTGTCGGAAATAACTCGCCAAAACAGCGCGCACAGTGTAGAGCTGGATTCATCGACAATCCACCGATAAAGTGCACGCCGCGCCACAACTAGAAGAAGTCTTGGAGACCGTATGAACACGCGCACAAAAGTTTCTGCCCTTGCCCTGCCCGTCGCGGTCGGCATCGCCCTGTTGGCGGGTTGTTCCAGTACCGGCGAAACACCGGCGACGGCCGCGGCGCCGGTAACGGACGCGAACAAACTGCTGATCGTCGACTGCCTGCTGCCGCCGCAGGTGCGCCAGCTCGGCGGCCAGACCAGTTATCTGGCCGCGCGCCGGCCGATCAAGACCAGCGCCGCCGACTGCGAAATTCGCGGCGGCGAGTACGTCTCCTATGATCGCGCCGATTACGCCACCGCGCTGAAGGTGTGGCTGCCGGAGGCGCAGGCCGGCAAAGCCGAGGCGCAGAACAACGTGGGCCAGATTTACGAGCGCGGCCTCGGTCTGCCGCCGGACTACGTGGTGGCCGCGCAGTGGTATCGCAAGGCGGCGGACCAGGGTTTTTCCCAGGCCCAGATCAACCTCGGCAACCTGTATGAGAAAGGGCTCGGCGTCGAGCGCGACCCCGTCGCCGCCCTCAACTGGTATCGCCGGGCCGCAGGCATTCACAGCGACACCGTGATGTTCGCCTCCACCGTGCAGGCCGCGCAGGCATCCCAGGCGGAATTGCAGCAGCTGCGCGACCAGGTGGCCGCGGCGCAGCAGCAGGCCGAGCACTATCAACAACAGTTGCAGGATTTGCGCGGCAAACTGGACACCAAGGATGCGGAACTGCGCAAGCTGAAAGCGGACCGGCAGGATAAACAGATGCTGCTGGACCTGTTGCAGAAACAGGCACCAAACCCCGATCGCGACGGCAACATGCAGCGCCTGCAACAGGAACTGGCCGGTTACCAGCAAAAACTGGACAGCAGCCAGCGCGAACTGAGCGCCCTGCAGCAGCAGGAAAAAACCTACCAGCAGCAGGTGCAGCAGTCGGTCGGCGCGATAACCAGGGCTGAGCAGGGCAAACCGCCGCAGATCGCCGTGATCGATCCGCCCATGAACATCACCCGCGGCATCGCCCGCGCCGATCTGCCGCCGGCCAGCGCGAGCAAGGAGATCGTCGGCAAGATCGAAGCGCCGGCCGGTGTGAAGCGTTTCACCATCAACGGCACCGAACAGCAGGTCGACGAATTCAATCTGTTCTGGACCAAGGTGGAACTGACCGGCGAAGTGACGCCGATCAATCTGGCGGTGCTCGACAATCGCCAGCGCGAAGCGAAATTCCAGTTCGTGATCCAATCGCCGCGCACTGCGCCGCAGGCCGCTCCCGCCCCGGCGCTGAGCGGCAAGGGCATCGCACTGGGCAATTATTATGCACTGGTTGTCGGCAACAACGATTACCAGCGGTTGCCCGGCCTGAAAACCGCGGTCAACGATGCCAAGGCGGTGGATCAGGTTTTGCGCACCCGCTATGGTTTCAAATCGCGCCTGCTGCTGAACGCCAACCGCTATCAGATTCTGTCGGCGCTGAACGAACTTCGTGAAAAACTGGGCGCGCAGGACAATCTTCTGATTTATTTCGCCGGCCACGGCGAACTGGACCCGATCAACAAACGCGGCAACTGGCTGCCGGTGGACGCGGAGCTGGACAGCCCCGCCAACTGGATTTCCAACGTGGCCGTCACCGACATCATCAACACCATGCAGGCGACTCACATCATGGTGGTGGCGGATTCGTGTTATTCAGGCACGTTGTCCGACAGTTCGGTGCCGCGCTACAGCGAGGCGCTGCCGCCGGCGCAGCAGAAGGAGTGGCTGGAGGCGGTGATCGGCCTGCGCGCGCGCACCGTGCTCACATCCGGCGGCGTGGAGCCGGTGCTGGATATCGGCGCCGGTGAACACTCCATTTTCGCCAGGGCGTTCATCGACGCGCTGAACAACAATAAAAACCTGCTGGAGGGCTATACCTTGTACCGCGATGTGCTGAAGAATGTGCGCGCCAGCGCTGCCGCGGTCAATCAACATCAAACGCCGCAATACGCGCCGATGCTGCACGCCGGCCACGAGGCGGGCGAATTTTTCTTTCAACCGATCTGACCCGCGCCGAGAGCACCCATGGCCCATCCGCAGACCATTTCCAAATACCAGATCACCGGCGTGCTCGGCCAGGGCGCCATGGGTGTCGTCTACAAGGCGCTGGATGCGCGCATCGACCGCACCGTCGCCATCAAGACCATTCACGCCGGCCTCATGCAGGGCGAGCTGGCGGTGGAATTGAAGACGCGGTTCGTGCGCGAAATCCGCGCGGTCGGCAATCTGCGCCATCCCAATATCATCGCGATCTACGACACCGACGAGGAAAACGGCGCGCCGTTCTACGTCATGGAATTCGTCGAAGGCCGTGAGCTGAGCGCCTGGTTCAAGGACAACGCGCGCTTCACCACCGAGCAGGCGCTGCATATCGGCGCTCAGCTGCTCAGCGCCTTCGCCTATACGCACCAGAAGGGCATCATCCACCGCGACATCAAACCGGCCAACATCTTCATCACCAACGAAGGCGATGTGAAGGTGGCGGATTTCGGCATCGCCAAGGTGGAGAATTCCGAGTTGACCCAGGTCGGCACCAGCCTCGGCACGCCCAGCTATATGTCGCCGGAGCAGTGTCGGGGGCAGCCGGTGGATAACCGCTCCGATCTGTTTTCCATCGGCATCGTGCTGTACCAGCTGCTCACCGGGGAAAAACCGTTCCAGGCCAGCTCGACCCATGCGCTGATGCATCAGATTCTGCAATCCACGCCGGAAAAACCCTCGGTGCTGAACCCGACGCTGTCGAGTGCCGTCGATCGGCTGTTCGAACGCGCGCTGGCCAAGAATCCGGCCGAGCGTTTTCAGAGCGCCGAGGAGTTTCTGGTGGCGCTGGAGGCGGCGCTGGCCGGTCGCGAGGCGCCGCGTGCGCGCGGGCGCTTCTGGCTGTGGTGGGCGGGCTCCGCGGCGGCGGTCTACGCGCTGGCGATGGCGCTTTTTCTGGCGTTCGCGCCCGGCCATCCGCACCCGGCGGGTCAGGCCGCCGCCGGCAAGAACGAGATCGCAGCCGCCGACATCGGCATCGCCGACGTCGCACCCGGGACGTTATCCCCCGAGCAACAGGCCAAGGTCGACAAGTTTCTCAAGCTGGCCCAGCTCAGCATCGACGGCGGGCGTCTGGTATTTCCGCCCACCAGCAACGCGGTGTATGTCTACCGGCTGGTTCTGGATATCGACCCGGGCAACGTGCAGGCGCGGGACGGCTTGAAGCGGGTTCTGCAAATGCAGATCGACCGGGCCGAGCAACTGCGCAAGGCGAACGATCGCGACGCGCTGGAAAAACATCTCGACGTGAGCCTGCAGGCTTTTCCCAATTCCAAGGCCTTGCAAGCCCTGCGCGACGGACTCAGTGCCCCCGCGACAGCCACAGCGCCGTGATCGCGAACAGCAGCAGGCCGGTTGCGGCGCCACCGGCGAGCGCCAGCAACGGCGAACGCGATTTTTCCACCGGCGGCGATGCGGCGGCGAGAGTGCGCTGGCTGACGCTGATGCCGGAGGTCGAAAAACTGACGGAGCCGGTCGCCGCCTGATTGATCACGGTGGCGGCCTCAGCCGGCGACGCGGCGGATTTGGGCATTACCACCGTGGCGTCCACCGGGCGGTCGCTATCGGTCGGTTCCTGATTCATGACGGGCATCCGGTGTTCGTGAGAGGGAAGTGATTGCCTGGGGTATTTTCGCGGCCAGCGGGCTGGAATTCCTGGGAAATCCGCGCCACAACACGGCAGTGGCGAGCATAACATCCCGCCGCTGCCCGGAAAATCGCGCTGGAAGCGGTTGTCGACGAAATCTAACGATTGAGTTCGTTGAAGAACGCCCTGCGGCTGTGGATCATTTCGCGGTAGGTCTGGATCAGCGAGAGCTTGATCGGATCGCCGGAGCCCTTGAGCTTTTCCATCTGGCTTTCCAGCTCGACCATTTCCTCCAGCAGCTTCTCCTTGACCGCCTGGATATTCTGCAGGCGCACCCCCGCCAGGCTTTCCTTGCGCGACGGCGGACGGTGAAGATCGAGATTGCCGGCCCGGTGTTTATACATGGGTTCCCTCCTTTGGTTGCCTATGGTTTGTTATTGTGTAAACAGCATAGTCAAAGAAACGCATTATGCGACCAAAAATTTTTGCAGATTCAAGTTGTTACACAAATTTCGCTTTGTAATACAGGATTATTTCTTTGCCTGTCCGCGCCGCCTGCCGGTACCATAGCTCCCCATGAACGCCGCCACACCACTGCTCGACTGGAATGCCGTTGATACCGTCCTGCTGGACATGGACGGCACACTGCTGGACCTGTATTTCGATAATCATTTCTGGCTCGAACACGTACCGCGCCGCTACGCCGAACACCACGCCACCACCGAGGAGCGGGCGCGCGCCCATTTACAGGCGGTGTTCGCCGAACAACACGGCACGCTGAACTGGTACTGCCTCGATTATTGGTCACGCGAGTTACAACTCGACATCGCCGGATTAAAGCGCGAAATACAACATCTCATCCGTGTCCGTCCGCACGTTGATGAGTTTTTGCAACGCTTGCATGCCAGTCCGCGCGAGGTGTGGCTGGTGACCAACGCGCATCGCGACAGCCTCGACCTGAAACTGGAACGCACCGGCATCGGCCGCTGGTTCGATCGCGTGATCTGCTCCCACGATCTGCGGGCGCCCAAGGAACACACGGTGTTCTGGCAGCGGTTGCAGGATACCCATCCGTTCGCGCCCGGGCGGTCGCTGCTGATCGACGATAACGCCTCGGTGCTGAAGTCGGCGCATCAGTTCGGCATCGCCCATCTGCTGACCCTGCTGCAACCCGACAGCCGGCAGCTGCGGCGCGAAGCGACCGAATACCCCGGCATTCTGCATTTCGACGAAATCATGCCCATCGAGGGCGCGCCGGTTCGATGACTGATCATCCCGTGACACCTCCCCACGCCGTCGCCCAGGTGCGCCTGGACAAGTGGTTGTGGGCGGCGCGTTTCTTCAAGACCCGGGCGCTGGCCAAGCAGGCGATCGAGGGCGGCAAGGTGCATTACAATGGCCAGCGCAGCAAGGTCAGCAAGGATGTCGAGATCGGCGCCCTGCTCACCATCCGGCGCGGCTGGGATGAGTGCGAGGTGGAAGTGACCGCGCTGTCCGACCAGCGCGGCGGCGCATCCCAGGCCGGTCTTCTATATAAGGAGACCGCCGACAGCCGGGAGCGGCGCGAGCGCATCGCCGCCGAACGCAGGGCGCTGGCCGCGAGCGAGCCGCAGAACCCGGAACGCCCCAACAAAAAGCAGCGGCGCATGATTCACCGCTTCAAAGAGCAGTTGTTCGACTGACCGCTCCGCCCTTCCCCCCATTCGATCAAGGCCAAGTGCGACCATGTCCGATGAGATTCTCCGTTTCATTTTCGATGGCACCGATATTCGCGGCGAGTGGATACAGCTCGAACACAGCTATCGGGACACCCTCGCCAACCATCATTACCCGCCGCAGGTGGGCCGCCTGCTCGGGGAATTCCTGGCCGCCGCGGGCCTGCTGGGCGCGACGCTCAAGGTCGACGGGACGCTGATCCTGCAGGCGCGCGGCAACGGCCAGATACCGCTGATCATGGCGGAGGCCACCTCCAACCGCGAACTGCGCGGCATCGTCAGCGGCGCCGGCCAGGCCACCGGCGAGCACTTTCGCGACCTGCTCGGCGACGGCCAGTTCTGCATCACCATCGACCCCCGGCAGGGCCAGCGCTACCAGGGCATCGTGCCGCTGGAGGGGGAAACCCTGGCCCAGAGCCTGGAGGAATATTTCCGCCAGAGCGAACAGCTGCCGACCCGGGTCTGGCTGACGGCCGACGCCGAGCGCGCCGCCGGCCTGTTCATCCAGGAACTCCCCAGCCGCGGCAATGCCGAACAACGGGCCGAGCAATGGCGCCATATCACCACGCTGGCCGCCACCGTCACGCCCGAAGAGCTGCTCGGCCTGGCGCCCGAAACGCTGCTGCGACGCCTGTTCCACCAGGAAGATCTCCGCCTGTTGCACCGCGATTCCCTGCGCTTTCGCTGCAGTTGCTCGCAACAACGCACCGAGGCCATGCTGCTCAGCCTGGGCCGGGCGGAACTGGAGGATATCCTGGCGGAACAGGGCCGCATCGACGTGAACTGCGAGTTCTGCAACCAGCATTACGAATTCAGCCCCGAACAGGTGGCTTCCCTGCTCGACGGCGCCACCGCCGAACGGCCACACTGAGCGGCGATAGAGCGAAAATTTCGCGGGTTAGCGCGAAAACGGGTTTTTTGCCATAATGCGCGCCTTTAACGACCGAGTCCGCCTGGCGGAATCGACGGCGGGGGCGCGGCTCTGTGGCCCCATCAACAGGTCCATGTAACACAGGAACGTATCGAGCATGAGCGCAGCAACCAGCGTATTCAACAACTTATCTCCGGCGCAGCTGGTCGAACAGGCCCTGGCGCGGGGTGAAGGAGAACTGGCCGATACCGGTGCCTTCGTGGTCACCACCGGCAAGCGCACCGGCCGCTCTCCGAAGGATCGTTTCATCGTCAAGGAGCCGAACACCGCCGATACCGTCGATTGGGGCCCGGTCAACATGCCTTTCGATCCGGATAAATTCGATGCCCTGTGGGACCGCGTCGAGGCTTATCTGGCGGACAAGGACCAGTTCGTGGTCAACGTGCATGTCGGCGCCCATGCCGAGCACTACCAGCCGGTGGTGGCCCGCACCGAAACCGCCTGGCAGAACCTGTTCGCGCGCAACATGTTCATCCGCCCCGAACACTACAACCCCAGCAACAAACCCGAGTGGAAGATTCTCAACGTGCCGGGCTTCGTGTGCGATCCGGCCCGCGACGGCACCAATTCCGACGGCGTCGTCATCACGCATTTCGGTCAGCGCAAGGTGCTGATCGCCGGCATGCGCTACGCCGGCGAGATGAAAAAATCCATGTTCGCGGTGCAGAACTTCCTGTTGCCGGCACACGATGTACTGCCCATGCACTGCTCCGCCAACGTCGGCGAAGCCGGCGATACCTGCCTGTTCTTCGGCCTGTCCGGCACCGGCAAGACCACCCTGTCGGCGGACCCCAACCGCTACCTGATCGGTGATGACGAGCACGGCTGGGCCAAGGGTTCGGTGTTCAACATCGAAGGCGGCTGCTACGCCAAGACCATCAATCTGTCGCATGAGAACGAACCGATCATCTGGGACGCCATCCGCTTCGGTTCGATCGTCGAAAACGTGGTGATCAATCCCGAATCCCGCCACGCCAACTATGACGACGTCAGCCTGTCGGAAAACGGCCGCTGCTGCTATCCGCTCGAATTCGTCGAAAAGCGGGTTGCCGCCAATGCCGCCGGCGAACCGAAGGTGGTGATTTTCCTGACCTGCGACGTGTCGGGCGTATTGCCGCCGGTTTCGATCCTGAGCAAGGAAGCGGCCGCGTTCCACTTCCTGAGCGGTTACACCGCCCGCGTCGGTTCCACCGAAGTGGGCGCCGCACCCGGTATTCAACCCACCTTCTCCACCTGCTTCGGCGCGCCGTTCATGCCGCGTCCGGCACGTGAATACGCCGAGCTGCTGATCAAGCGCATCGAGCAATTCGGCTCCCAGGTGTATCTGGTCAACACTGGTTGGACCGGCGGTTCGGGCGCGCCCGGCGGCACCGGCAAACGCTTCCCGATTCCGGTGACGCGCGCGGTGGTCGCGGCCTGCCAGAGCGGCGCGCTGCTCAATGTCGAAACCGAGCACCTCGATATTCTCAATGTCGATATTCCGAAAACGCTGCCGGGCGTGGACGGCCGTTACCTGAATCCGCGCGCCTCGTGGTCCGACGCTGCGGCCTATGATCAGGAAGCGCGCAAACTGGCCGCGTTGTTCCAGGAAAACATCAAGAAGTTCAACGCATCCGCCGCCATCGTCG
>Ga0164243_10003462_pt1 | contig 25260 bp, 20 predicted proteins | sample OricompcompostOP_FD_108781 | JGI IMG/M metagenome (GOLD analysis project Ga0164243, IMG submission 108781) | Organic Plus compost microbial communities from Emeryville, California, USA - Original compost - Organic plus compost (OP) | ecosystem: Engineered > Solid waste > Mixed feedstock >...
CATAGCAGCCCGGCCCCGCCCGCGCCGAGGACGATCACGTCATAATGGGTGTCGCTTTGGGGCAATCGGCGGGTCAGTTCGCGGCGAGCGCGTCCATGATCTGCCGCACCGGCGTCACGTCATAGCCCGCATTGGCGGCCTGTTCGGTGAGCGCGGCGGGGTGGTCGCCCGCGCGGGCGCGGGTCAGCGCCCAAAGGAGCGTGCTGCGCGTGCCGGAGCGGCAATAAGCGAGGATCTTGCCTTCCCCCGCCTGCGCGAGGGCGGCGGCCATGCCGTCAAGCTGCCACGGGGCGAAGCCGCCATGGGCGACGGGGACGGCGGCATAGGCGATGCCGGCGGCCTTGGCGGCGGCTTCGATTTCCGCGCCGTTGATCTGGCCCGGTTCCTCGTCATCGGGGCGGTTGTTGATGATGACGGTCACGCCCTGCGCCCTGGCCTGTTCGACATCCGCCACGCTGATCTGCGGCGAAACGAGGATGCTGGGGGTAAGCTGGCGGAACATCGGGGGCGTCTCCTTGTTGCGGAGCAGCCATGCGCCGGTAGGGCGCGGGATTCAAGAGGCAAGGCGGACGGGGAATGCGATGGCGATATGCCGCTTGCAACCGGCCCTCGCCTGACGGCCGGTTTCGGCCAGTTGCGGACGGACGGATGAGCGGCGGGAATCCACCCATAACCGCCATGCAACGCGGGTTTGCGAGCTGCGTCATTCCTTTCCCTTTGGAGCACGGCCGGCGAAGCGGTCAGGCCGCGCGCGGCGGCATGGTCCTCAGAAGAACAGCTTGCGGAAGCTGATCGTCACCGCGCGGCCCAGCGGGTCCAGATAGTCGGGCTGATAGCGCAGCGGCGTCGCGCCGGCCGCGTCCGTCACGTCCCGCCGGGCATTGAAGATATTGTCGATGCCGATGGAAACACGCGCGCCGCGCAGGAAGGGATGGTCGCGCACCAGCCCCGGCATCTGTCCCAGATTGGCGAAGATGCGCAGATTGGCGGTGGCGAGGCTTGCGAAATTCAGGCGCGACGTGCCGCCCAGCGCGCCATCCACATACGTCCCGCTTTCCCAGTTGACGCTCAGCCTTCCGCCGATGCCGTTATTGGAATAGCCCAGCCGCGCTTCGATCTCATGGCGGGGCTGTCCGCCCGAGGAGCCGGTCGCATCGCCGCTCAGCAGATTGAGTTCCGGCACGCCCGGCGCGATCAGGATGCTCTCGGTCAGGTGCCAGGTGTGATAGAGGCTGAAACTGAGGCGTCCGCCGCCGCCGCGCCTGCCGCCGAAGCCGCCCGGACCGCCAAAGCCGCCGCCCGGCCTTCCGCCCGGTCCCGCATTGCCGCCGCCCGTCCCGCCCGGTCCGCCCGCACCGTCATCGCGTCGGGGTTGGCCTTCGCCGCCGCCCTCTCCGCCGCCGCCGCCGGGACGGCGATTGCCGAACAGCGATTGCAGTTCGACCGGCCGGTCTTCGGGTTTTCCGCCCGCCGCGCGCCATGCTTCCATCAGCTTTTGCACATGCGACTTGAGCGGGATCGACAGGTTGAAGCCCCAGCGCAGTTCCTCGCTTTGCGAGCGCAGGAAATTGATCGGCCGCGCGTCGATCTGCGTCAGGGCGCCGTCCGCATCGCGCAGGAAGCGATCCCGGAAAGCGGCTTCGATCGCGGGCGCGGGCGTGGGGAAGGCCGCGATGGGATTGCGGGTGCGGCTGTTGAGATAGGTCGCCGTCAGCGTCAGGTTCGGCTTGTCGAAGGGCTTGACCGTGGCGCTCAGGCGGAACTGGTCGCGCACGCTTTCCTTGAGCGCGGCATTGCCGCCGGACAATTGCGTCACGAACACCGTCTGCCCCGTCGCATAGTCGAAGACGGGCATATTCGGCGTGGAGATCAGCGGATCGGTGATCTGCGATCCGGTCGGCGCGGCGCGGTCCTGATTGGCGGACATCAGTATCTGGACAGCGCGCACCGGCTTCCAGCGCAGGCCGTAGCCCAGCGTCGAAAGCGTGCCGAAATCCGACAGGCGCTGCGCGGCGGCGTTCATGTTGACGCCGATGTCGCCCAGCATCCCCAGCACGTCCCGCGACCGGCTGGTGAGCGGCACGTCCACGCTGATCTGGCCGCTCGCGATTTCCCGGTTATAGTCCGCGCTGCGTTCGACCCCGGACCGGATCGACCAGCTTTCAAAGCCATTGGCCGATCCGCCAAGGCTGAGCGATGTCGTGACCTCTCCCGCGGGCAGGTCGAACAGGGGGCCGCTCAGCAACAGGTCGCCGGAAATCGCCTGCGACCTGGCCCGCGCCCGGTCGGTCAGGCGCGTGGCCGGCAGATCGCCGGACATGCCGCCATAGGGGTTCGCCGACGCATCGCCCGCATCCAGCGCCGCCTGGATCGCTCCGGTGGAAATGCCGCGATCCGTCCGCGTGCGGGTGTCGGAAATGTCGCCATTGCCGGTGAAGGACCATTGCCATCCGCCACCCAGCAAACCGCTCAGCGAAATGCCGATATGCCCCGTGGTGCCCCGGATATTCTGCCCCAGCGCCCCCGCCTGGGCGAGATAGCGATAGAGCCGTGCATCGCCCGCGAAAGGCGAAAAGGGATTGCCTCCCGGCAGCGTCAGCGCCGCCGCCGACAGCCCTTGCAGCGAATCATTGTCGGAAAGCGCCAGCCGCCCGTTGATGGTGGCGGATACGCCGCCCAGCGCGCGGGCCAGCGTGGCGTTGGCGGAGAAATTCTCCATCGCGGGGCTAAGCGTGCGATAGCGGCCAAGATCGCTGACGCCGGCATTATTGGCGCCCGCGACGAAATCGCTCAAGCCCGGCATGGCAGCGGCCGCGCCGTCCGGCACGGCGGCAACCGTCACGACCTGCCCGGCGAGGGAGGAAAGCGCCGGATCGATTTCCTCGCCCTGCGTCATGGCGGTGATATTGCCGCCCAGGGAATAGGGTCTGGACGGCGCGGTCGGGATGATGTCCCGCTCGCTTTCCAGCAAATGCGCCGCGCGGCTATATTCCAGGTTCAGCGTGAAGCGGTTGTCGCCCCGGATACGCAACAGGCCCGCCTGGGCCGATCCGTTCTCGCGCCCGCCATCGGTCGTCACGCCGCCCCGCAGATCGGCGGATTCCGCGCGGAACCGCTGGCGCAGCACGATATTCATGACCTTCTGCGTGGGCGCATAGCCATAGGAGAGCGCGACCTGTTCGGGCAGCACATCGACCCGCGCCACCGCTTCGGAGGGAATGTCCTGTATCTCCGAAAAGCTGGAGATGCGCTTGCCGTTCAGAAGGATGATGGGCGTGCCGTTGGTTTCCGCCGACAGTTCCGACACCAGCTCCGAAATCGACGCGACGCCCAGCGCGCGGATATCGGCGGCGTGGAACTGCTGTTCGGGCCGGACGTCGCCCAGCACCGCCCCGCGTTCCGGCTGGCCCGTGACGACGATCTCATCCCCTTCGTCCATCTGGACCGGCGGTTCGCGCATCGCCTCCTGCGCCATCAGCGCGCCGGGCGCCGCGCCGGACAGAAGGGTGAAGAGGACAAAGGAAACGGAACGCTGCACGCAGACCCCCCAAAAACAGACCTGAATGTCGCGCTGGTAACAGGCGGTTGTCGCACAATTCCCGCAAAGCGGAGGGGAATTTGTCGCAAATTGTATTGCCCCGTGGGGCGGCGCTCAGCCTATCGGGGAATGGAAACGCCGAACAGCAGCATCGATTCGCCCGGCGGCGACAAGGCGACATCCCCGCCCGCGCTCGTCACCAGTTCGCGCACCATCCATGCGGCGGCGGTCCGCGAAGCCAGTCCTTCGGGCGGCAGGGTGCCCGCCAGGGCCGACCGCAGATCCGGGTCCAGCACCAGCTTCGGCCCTTCGGCCCGCACCACGATCTCGGTCACGCCGGGCCGCTGCTCCGCCCCGATGTCGAGCTGCCCGCCCCGCACCAGCGCATCCCCCGCGATCAGCGCGAGATTGAGCAATATCTTGACCGGCAGCTTGCCCAGCATGTCGTCTTCGACCATCCAGCCGACCTTGACGCGCCCCGCCGTGGCGAACATCCCCTCGATCGCGACCCGCGCCTCATGCGTCGGCACCGCATCGCCGAAACCGCCCGCCGAGCCAAAGGCCAGACGGAAGAATTTGAGCTTGTTCGCGGACGTCTTCGCGCTGTCCGTCAGCAGGTCGAGGCAGCGCTGCCGCATCTCCGGGTCCGTCTCGTCCGCCATCAGCTCCAGCCCGTTGTTCAGCGCGCCGACCGGGCTGAGCAGATCGTGGCACAGGCGCGAACAGAGCAGGCTGGCGAATTCGATGCTGTCGGTCGGATGGGTCATGAAGGATGGCTGCCGCTCGATGGGTTGAACAGAAAGGGAATATCACGCTAATGCGCCGCCCGCCCCGCCGATGCAAGCCCGGCTCACCCCCTTTCCCTCACATGATATCGAGCGTTCCTTCCGTAAAATGCACCGCCGTCCCTTCGCCCGGCCCGGCGATCCAGAGCCGCGCCGCGCCGTCCGCCAGGATCAGCCAGAGGCTGCCGTCGGGCGCCGCGCTGGCGGCATCGATGGCCGAAGGGACCGCCACCCCGCTCGGATGCGAGTGATAATGGCCGACGATCCGCGGCCCCCCCGTGCGCGCCGCCCGGTGCGCGGCGATGAGGACGGCGGGGTCCAGCTCGAAATGCCGGGACGGATCGGCGGCGATATTGGCGGCGGGGCGGATCGCCTCTATCCGCCCTTCCTCGCCCAGCAGCAGCCCGCAGACCTCCACCGTCGCGCAGTCCGCCAGATGCGCGATTTGTTCCAGCAATTCCCTTGAAATGGAGACTCTCATGCCCACATCTCTAGCAATGGGTTCGGGGGTTTCCATCATCGAAACGACGATCGGAGAGGCGCAGGCCGGGATGCGGCTCGACCGTGCCCTGGCGGACCTGTTGCCCGACCTTTCGCGCGAGCGTTTGAAGGCGCTGATCCGCGAGGGGCTGGTGACGACCGATGGCCGCCATCCCAATCCTTCCGCGAAGGTGGCCGCCGGCCAATCCTTCACCATCGCCCTGCCGCCGCCCGTCGAAGCCGAAGCGGCGGCCCAGGACATTCCGATCATCATCGTGCATGAGGATGCGGACCTGATCGTCATCGACAAGCCCGCCGGCCTTGTCGTCCATCCGGCGGCGGGCAATCTGGACGGCACGCTGGTCAATGCGCTGCTGCATCATTGCCGGGGCCAATTGTCAGGCATCGGAGGTGTTGCACGGCCCGGCATCGTTCATCGCATCGACAAGGATACTTCCGGCCTGCTGGTCGTTGCCAAGACGGACAAGGCCCATGAGGGACTCGCCCGCCAGTTCAAGGATCATTCCATCGACCGGCTTTATGCCGCCATCGTCTATGGCGTTCCGACGCCCGGCAAGGGAACGGTGGATACATGGATCGGCCGATCCGACGCCGATCGAAAGAAGATGGCCGTTCATCGGGAAGGGCGCGGCAAACATGCCGTCACCCATTACCGCACGATAGAACGGCTCGCGGGCGCGGCTTTGGTGGAATGCCGGCTGGAAACCGGCCGGACCCATCAGGTGCGGGTCCACATGGCCCATATCGGACACCCCTTGATCGGGGATCAGGTTTACGGTAGAGACAAGAAAGGTTTCAAATCAATACTGGAAACGATGGGTTTCAAAAGGCAGGCATTGCACGCGAAGACGCTGGGGTTCATACATCCCGCAACGGGCGAAAGCCTGCGTTTTGAGAGTGTTTTGCCGGCCGATATGCAGGAACTGTTAAGTCGGCTCCACGTATAGAGGTTTGGAAAGTTTGCGACGGCGCCTGCGACGCCTCTTCTGGGTCCCGCCGCGCATGAAAGGGAAAGGTGAAGCGACATGGCTGACAAAAGCAATGTCCCAACGGTGCCAGCGCTGGGCGGTGAAGCCAGCCTGAACCGTTATCTATCGGAAATCCGCAAATTTCCGCTTTTGACTCCGGAGCAGGAGTATATGCTCGCGAAGCGCTATCAGGAACATCAGGACCCTGAAGCGGCGGCGCAGCTCGTGACGTCGCATCTGCGCCTCGTGGCGAAGATCGCGATGGGCTATCGCGGCTATGGCCTGCCGGTCAGCGAACTGATCTCCGAAGGCAATATCGGCCTGATGCAGGGCGTGAAGAAATTCGAAGCCGATCGCGGTTTCCGCCTCGCGACCTATGCGATGTGGTGGATTCGCGCCTCGATCCAGGAATTCATCCTGCGGTCCTGGAGCCTCGTCAAGATGGGCACCACCGCCGCGCAGAAGAAGCTGTTCTTCAACCTGCGCCGGATGAAGAACAATATCGAAGCGTTCGAGGATGGCGACCTGCATCCCGACGACGTCAAGAAGATCGCGACCGATCTGGGCGTTTCGGAAGAGGATGTCGTTTCCATGAACCGCCGCATGGCGATGGGCGGCGACACGTCGCTCAACGTGCCGATGCGCGAGGATGGCGAGGGCCAGTGGCAGGATTGGCTGGCCGACTCCGATCCCTTGCAGGACGAGCGCGTCGCCGACGAGCAGGAGCGCGACATGCGCCACGACATGCTGGTCGAGGCGATGGACGATCTCAACGACCGGGAAAAGCACATCCTGGCCGAACGCAGGCTGGCGGAGGAGCCGAAGACGCTGGAGGAACTGAGCCAGGTCTATGGCGTGAGCCGCGAACGCGTCCGCCAGATCGAGGTCCGCGCTTTCGAAAAGCTCCAGAAGGCGATGATGCGGATCGCGGGCGACCGCCTCGGCAAGATGGCCCGCCTCGCCGCCGCCTGAGCGGGTTTGGAAGAAAGGAAAAAGCCCCGGATTGTCCGGGGCTTTTTCTTTTGGCGACGGCTGCTTGCGGGCAGGTGCCGACGTTCACCATCCGTCATCCCAGCTTTCGGGATGGCGGCAGAAAGAGGGCCTGCGCCACGTCCGCCTTCTGCCCACCGCCGCCATCCGGCTATCGGCAAGGAAGCGAAGAGCCGCATGGTGGGAAAAGCCTTACCTCCATGACAAAAACGCGCCGTCATAGGCGGGCATGGCGCGCATCAGGCGGCCTTGCCCTGCAACGCCTTTTGCCGCCGCCGCTGGACGGAGGAGCCGATGCCCATGGACTCGCGATATTTGGCCACGGTGCGGCGGGCGATGTCCATGCCCTTGGCGCGCAGCAGGTCGACCAGCGTGTCGTCGGACAGGATGGCGTGGGGGTCTTCGGTGGCGATCAGCGCCTTGATGTGGCTCTTCACCGCTTCGGCGGAAATGGCGCCGTCGCCATCCGCCGCCGCCACGCCGCTGGTGAAGAAATATTTGAGTTCGTACAGGCCGCGCGGGCAGGACAGATATTTGTTCGACGTCACGCGGCTGACCGTCGATTCATGCATCTCGATGGCTTCGGCCACGGCTTTGAGCGTCAGGGGTTTCAGATAGGCGACGCCCTTGTGGAAGAAATCCTCCTGCTGGCGCACGATCTCGCTCGCGACCTTGATGATGGTCTTCTGCCTCTGGTCCAGCGCCTTTACCAGCCAGTTGGCGCTGGCGAGACAGTCGGCGAGCCAGCTTTTGGCCGCCTTGTCCTGCACCCCGCCGGACAGTTCGACATAATAGCTGCGGTTGACCAGCAGGCGGGGCAGGGTGGCCGCGTTCACTTCGATCGCCCAGCCTTCCTTGGTCGGGTTGACGAACAGGTCGGGCGTGACCGGCGCGGCGCGCTCCCCGCCGAAGCGCAGGCCGGGCTTGGGATCATAGCCGCGCAGTTCGCGGATCATGTCGGCCATGTCCTCCTCATCCACGCCGCAGATGCGCCGAAGCTGGGGCAGCGCCCCCCTCGCCAGCAGGTCCAGATTGGCGAGCAGCTTCGCCATGCAGGGGTCGTAGCGGTCGGCTTCCTTCGCCTGGAGCGCCAGGCATTCGGAGAGCGACCGCGCGCCGACGCCGGTGGGATCGAAGCTCTGGATCACGTCCAGAACCCGCTCCACATCATGGAGCGGCACGCCCAGCGCATGAGCGGTTTCAAGGAGGTTGGCTTCCAGATAGCCTGCTTCGCCGATCTGGCCGATCAGTTGCGTGGCGATGAGAAGGTCCATGCCGGATAGATGCGATCCGGCCTGCTCCATCAGATGTTCCTGAAGGCCCGGTTCCGGATTGGCGAAGCTGTCGAAGTCGGGCGCTTCGCCGCCATGGCCCGGCAGCATGTCGCCGCCGCCCGATCCCACCGCCCCTGTCCCGATGGCTTGCGCCGCCATGCGGTCGCCGGGGCCGTCGTCGATGAAGGTTTCGGCGCTGTGGTCGACGTCGAGGGGGGAGTCGGCCTCGCCCAAACCCTGCCCGATCAGCGTGTCGGCTTCCCCGATATCGGCGGAGAGGGCGGGTTGTTCGACTTGGCGGTCCACGCCGTCCGTGGGGGTGAAGCGGTCATCCTCCGCGCTGCCCGCGTCGAGCAGCGGATTCTTTTCCAGTTCGCCCGCGACGAACGCCTCGATCTCCAGATTGCTGAGCGCCAGCAGCTTGATCGCCTGCTGGAGCTGCGGCGTCATGACGAGCGACTGGCTCTGCCGCAGGTCGAGGCGGGGACCGAGCGCCATCAGTCTGTCCCGAGGCCTTGAAGGCGGGGAAGGAGGACGCGCCCGGTCATGTCACAGCGAGAAATTCTCGCCCAGATAGAGCCGCCGGACGTCGGCATTGGCGACCAGCTCCGTGGGGCTGCCCGCGAAAAGCACCTGGCCGCTGTAGATGATGCAGGCGCGGTCCACGATCTCCAGCGTCTCGCGCACATTATGATCGGTGATGAGCACGCCGATGCCGCGCGTCTTCAATTGCTTCACAAGGTCGCGGATGTCGGCGATGGAGAGCGGGTCGATACCCGCGAACGGCTCGTCCAGCAGGACGATGGACGGATTGGCCGCCAGCGCGCGGGCGATCTCGCAACGGCGGCGTTCACCGCCCGACAGCGCCATGGCGGCGGAGTCGCGCAGGCGCTTGAGGCCGAATTCGTCCAGAAGCTGTTCCAGGCGCGCGGCGCGGGCGTTCTTGTCGGGTTCGGCCAGTTCCAGCACCGCGCCGATATTCTGCGCGACGGTCAGGCCGCGGAAGATCGAGGTTTCCTGCGGCAGATAGCCCAGGCCCAGGATCGCGCGGCGATACATGGGAAGGCCGGTGATATCCTGCCCGTCAAGGATGATGCGCCCATGGTCGGGGCGGACAAGGCCCATGACCGAATAGAAGCAGGTCGTCTTGCCCGCGCCATTGGGGCCGAGCAGGCCGACCACCTCGCCCTTGCCCACGGTCAGCGACACGTCGGTGAGGACGGCGCGCTTGTCATAGCTTTTGGCGATGGAGATCACCGACAGGCCGTCGCTCACTTCCTGCGGCACGGGATGGGCTTGCGGAGCCTTGCTCTCCATGATCGTCACATCGTCCATTCGTCTGTCCTTGCGGCCGCTTTGGTTAATCGAGGGTTTAGGTCGGTCCGAAATGCGGCAATTGGCAAGCTTTGTGCATGGCGGGATCGCCGGGGCAAGGGAAAAATCATCGCCCGCCCCCGGCGCGGGATGAAAATGGCGTTTCGCTCTGCCATTCCGGGGCGTTCATGGGGGCGGACTTCATCCGGAATCGGAAAAGCCGCTTCCTCGATCCATGCCTGCCTTGCAGGAACGCGGCTTTGCGAATTACCCGGCCGCCTTCATTTTAGGCCATTGCCTTTGCGCGCCTTGCTGGCGATAGATGCGGAAAAGCGGCGGGGGGCGTCGTGGCGAGGGATGGCGAAGAGGGGAAGCCGGACATGGCGATGACATCGGGCGCGGAGACTGCCGCTTCGCGAGGGGGACCGGGCACGGCGGCGGCGGGGCTGGCCGGATTCGTCTTTGCGCTGTTCTTCGTATTCGGCGGCATCACCAGCCTCAACGACGTGCTGATCCCCAAGCTCAAGGATCTCTTCACCCTCACCAACGCGCAGGTGCTGCTGGTCCAGTCGGCCTTTTTCGCGGCCTATTTCCTGATTTCCATTCCCGCATCCGCGCTGGTGCATCGTTTCGGCTACATGCGGACGGCGGTGATCGGGCTGCTGTTCATGACGGCGGGATGCCTGCTGTTCATCCCCGCGGCGGGGTCGGGCCTGTTCGGCGCCTTCCTGTTCGCGCTGTTCGTACTGGCGAGCGGGATCACCATCGTCCAGGTGGTCGCCAATCCGCTGATCTCCATGCTGGGCAAGCCCGAAACCGCCTCCAGCCGCCTGACCTTCGCCCAGGCGTTCAATTCGCTGGGCACCACCGTCTTTCCCTATGCGGGATCGATAGTGATCCTGGGCAGCATCGCGACGATCGATCCGTCCACCCTCTCGGGCGAGGCGCTGACCGCCTTTCGCGCGCAGGAGGCGCGGGTGGTCGTCCATACCTATATCGGCTTGGCGATCGCGCTGGTCATCGTCGCGCTGGCGGTGTGGTTCCAGCGCACGAAGCTTCAGGAAACGCGCGCGGCGAAGATGAACGTCGCCGCCGCCTTCGGCCTGCTGTCGCGGCCGCGCTTCGCCTTCGGGACGCTGGGCATCTTCCTCTATGTCGGCGCGGAAGTGACGATCGGCAGCCTGATGGTGCTCTATCTGGTACAGTCCAGCACGCTGGGCCTCGATCAGGAAAGCGCGGGCAAGCTGGTCGCCTATTATTGGGGCGGCGCAATGGTGGGCCGCTTCATCGGGTCGGCCGTGCTGCGTTTCTTCCAGCCCGGACGGGTGCTGGCCTGCGTCGCGACGGGCGCGGTGCTGCTGCTAGGCGTTTCGGCGGCGACCACCGGAACGGTGTCGGGCTGGTCGCTGATCGCCGTCGGCCTCATGAACGCGATCATGTTCCCGACCATCTTCAGCCTCGCCTGCGAAGGATTGGGCCATCGCGCGGCGGACGGATCGGGCGTCATCTGCATGGCGATCGTGGGCGGCGCGGTCCTGCCGCCCATCGCGGGATGGGTGTCGGACGTGACGACGCTGCGCACGGCGCTGATCGTCCCGGCCATCGCCTATGGCCTGATCCTCCTCTTCGGGCTGTTCGCCGCCCGCCCGGTCGCGCCTATCGAGGAGCCGGAAGCGGCGCATTGACCAAAGGGCCATGCAGGCCGCGTCCCGTTCCGACTCCATTCCAGCCCGTCATCCTGTCGAAGAGGATACCCCTTTGCCCGCAAATGCGACTGGCCGTCCGTGGCTCAGTATCCTGATCCCTGTCTACAATGTCCTGCCCTATCTGGAGGATTGCCTGTTGTCGGTCTTCTCCCAGACCGGCGATGGCGGCGGGATCGAACTGATCCTGCTCGACGACAGATCGACCGATGGATCGGCGGATCTGGCCGAGGCGCTGATCGCCCGCCACGGCGGCGGAGCGCGGCTGCTGCGCCACGCGGACAATCGCGGCCTCAGCGCTGCCCGCAATAGCATGATCGAGGAGGCGGGCGGCGACTATGTCTGGTTCCTCGATTCCGACGACGCGATTCTGCCCGGCGCCATAGCCGCTTTGCGCGACATCGTCGGATCGTGCCGGCCCGATGTGGTGCTGTGCGACTATGTACGCGACGACGGAAAAATTTGCGCCACCTTCGACGGACCCGCGCGGCAGTTCCAGTTGGGGACGGAAGCGCTGGTGGCGGGCGTGTTCGCGCGGCGGCGGCTCCATGCCTGGTCGCGCGTCTGGAAACGCGAGGTGCTCGACGGCGTCCGCTTCCCGGAAGGTGTCTATTTCGAGGACATGGCCACCATTCCCCGGCTGATGCTCAACGCGCGAAGCTATTATTATGCGGCCCAGCCATGGATTTATTACAGATCGCGTCCCGGCAGCATCCTGGCGGAGATCCGCGCGGATTTCGATTATCGGCGCAATGACGAACTGGCCGATGCGCTGGCCGGATTCCGCGAGGATCTGATCCGCGCGATTCCAGATGTATCGATGGAAACCAGGCGGCTCGTGGCGCTGTTCCTGGCGCGCGAATATGTGAAGCTGGCGAAGAGGCTGATGCGTGTGCATCGCAGGCAGCGGTCCCTGCACCTGCTGCGCGGCGATCTGAACCGCTATCGGGAGAAGATGGAGGGCGCGTCGCCGCTACCCTTCGCGCAGATCGCCGCCCGCCACGCCCGCGACGGACAGATGGTCCGCTGGGCGGCGCTGCGCTTCTTCATGGCATTGTCGCAGCGCTCCGGGCGGCTGATACGGAAACCGGCGATTTGAAAGAGGCGGTCGTGTAGATTGGCGCGGAACGAGGCGGCGCATCGGGGATTGAGTGAGTCTGCGCGAAGGAGACGATAAATGGCTGCACGCCCTTATTGGAGAGGCCAGATCCGTCTGGCGCTGGTGTCCATACCGGTCGAGATCTATTCGGCGACAAGGAGCGGCGCCACCATTGCCTTCAACCAGATCCACGAACCGTCGGGCAAACGCATCAAATATGAGAAGGTGGTCCCCGGCATCGGCCCGGTCGACGTCGACGAGATCGTCAAGGGCTTCGAATATGCCAAGGGCGAATATGTCCTGCTCGACGAAAAAGAGATCGAGGGGGTCAAGCTGGAAAGCAAGAAGACGCTGGAGCTGACCCAGTTCGTCGATGCGCACGACATCGACATGATCTATTTCGAGAAGCCCTATTATGTCGTGCCGGCCGACGACCTTGCCGAAGAGGCGTTCATCGTGCTGCGCGAGGCGCTGCGCCGCTCTCGCAAGATCGGTCTGGGCCAGCTCGCGATGCGCGGCCGCGAATATGTCGTCAGCATCAAGGCGTGCGGGCGCGGCATGGTGATGGAGACGCTGCGCTACGCCGACGAGGTGAACAAGGCGTCGAGCTATTTCCGCGACATCGGCGACGCCGATCCCGACGAGGAGCTGCTCGATCTCGCCACGACGCTGATCGACAAGAAGACCGGCAAGTTCGACGCCAGCGAGTTCCATGACCGCTATGCCGATGCGCTCAAGGAGCTGATCGAGCGCAAGAAGAAGGGCAAGACGCTCAATATCGATACCGACGAAAAGGGCGCCGATCCGCGCGGTTCCAATGTCGTCGACCTGATGGCCGCGCTCAAGAATTCGCTCGGGAGCACGGGCCGCGGGACGAGCCGGGCCGCCCCGAAGCAGCCTGCGGCCAAGCCCGGCGCCAAAACCACGGCGAAGAAGAAGGCGGGCGCCAGGACGCCAGCGAAAGCGCCCGCGCGCAAGCGGGCCTGAATGCCAGCCCCTGCCCGCAGGACGCCCGCTTGTTCCGGCCGGGGCGGCGATCTGCTACCGCTTATCCGTCCATCATGCCGGGAGAAGTCATGAGCGTTGTCGCCGCCTATCTCTACAGCGCGGGAAAACCGGTCGAGCCCGTTTCGCTCGATCATGCGCCGGCGATCCAGAACCCGTCCGATTTCGTATGGATCGGGCTGGTGGAACCGTCCGAGAAGGAATTGCGGACGTTGCAGGAACATTATGGCCTGCATCCGCTCGCGGTCGAAGACGCGCTCAAGGCGCACCAGCTTCCCAAGGTGGACGTGTATGGCGATCAACTCTTCGTCGTCGCCCGCACCGCCCATCTGGAAGGGGACAAGATCCTCTATGGGGAAACGGCGATCTTCGTGGGGCCGCGCCATATCATCTCCGTGCGTCACGGCTCGGCCCGCGCGCATACGGAATTGCGGGCGCAACTGGAGGCCGCGCCGTCGCTGCTCAGCCATGGCGTAGACTATGTGCTGCACGCGATCCTGGATTTCATCGTCGACGGCTATCTGCCCATCGTCGAAACCATCGAGGAGGAAGTGCTGGCGATGGAGGACCGGGCGCTCGATACTTTCCTTGAGCGGGCGGACATCATGCGGATATTCCACCTGCGCCGGGAACTGATCCGTTTCCGCCGCATCCTCGGCCCCATGTCGGAAATGGCGAGCCGGCTCGTCCATCTCGACCTGCCTTGTCTCGATGCGCAGGTGCGGCCCTATTTCAAGGACGTCTACGATCATGTGCGGCGGGTCGAGGCCATGGTCGAAAATCTGCGCGAGGTGCTGACGTCGGTGTTCGAGTTCAGCCATCTCCTCGAATCCCAGCGGCAGGGCGCGACCACGCGGCAACTGGCGAGCTGGGCCGCGATCCTGGCCGTGCCCACGGCCATCGCGGGCATATACGGCATGAACTTCGACAATATGCCGGAGTTGCGGATGCATTATGGCTATTTTGTCGTGCTGGCGGTGATGGCGGGCATTTGCGGGCTGCTTTATCTGCGCTTCAAGCGGACGGGCTGGCTCTAGCGCGTCCGGTCAGAGGGATCGATATGCGAGCGGATAGATCGATTTTTTGCCTATCCGACCCATCGGGCGCAAAGGCGACTCCGCGCCTTGCAAAATGCGCGAGGCGGATCGCACGGCGCGTGCCGCCCGAGGAACGCCTGTTGCGATCATGAAGCGCGGGCTTTAGCCTCGACGTCCTTCCTTCCCTTGATCCGGTGCCTGTCCCTCGATGTCCCTTGTCCTGCGTTGCCTGTTCCTGTTTCCGGCTTTCCTTCCCGGCCTCGCCTTCGCCCTTCCCGCCAATCGGCCGACGCCGGGCTATACCCGCGTCGCCATCGAAACATCGGCCGGGACGATCATCGTCGCCACCGACAATCGCCGCGCGCCGCGCACATCGGCCAACTTCCTGGCCTATGTGGATGACGGACGCTTCGACGGCGTCACCTTCTACCGCGCGGCCCGGCGCAAGAGCGCGCCGAATCTGGGCCTGATCCAGGGCGGTATCGACACCGACGCGCGCCGCGCGCTGCCGCCCATCCCGCACGAGCCGACGACGAAGACCGGCATCCGCCATCTCGACGCGACGCTGTCGATGGCGCGGCCCGACCGCCCGGATTCGGCGATGGGCAATTTCTTCATCACGGTGGGGCCGACGCCGAACATGGACGCGCGGGGCAGCTATATCGGCTATGCCGCCTTCGGCCATGTGGTCGCGGGCATGGACGTGGTGAAGCGCATCCTGGCCGCGGCGACCTGCTGCGGATCAGGCCCGATGCGCGGGCAGATGATCGTGAAGCCGATCCGCATCGTCCGCGTCAAACGGCTGGACGGAACGCCGCGCCCCACCGGCAAGGTGAAGCCCTGGCTGATCGGGATCAACCGTCCGAAAATGCAGTGAGGGGGATCAGTTCCTGCGCTGCGGCACGGAGAAGGTGCCCGACACCCGGCCGCCTGCACTGCTCGTCGTGCCCGGCGCGCCGCCGCCGCCCCGGCCATCGACGGTCGAAAGCCCGCTGTTGAGGTCCATCACCAGCCGCCCGCCCGTCAGGCGATTCGCGCCCTGCGTCAACGCCACATTGCCCAGCATGGTGATGAGCCGCTTGTTGAGGTCGTAGATGGCGACATTGCCGCGCGCCGTCTCATTCCCCTTGGTCACGACGACATTGCCCGAAGCGTCGATCCGGTCGACCTCCACGCCGCTGCCGGTATTGCCGGTGCTGTCGCCCGGCGTCTGGCGATAGGCGACGGTCATGCGCGCGGCGTTCAGGGTCATGCCCGCCTGCGTCACGACGACATTGCCCGACACGACCACGCGGTCGGCGCGATCCTGCACCTCGATCCGGTCGGCCGAGAAGTTCACCGGGGCGTTGCTGTCGTGATTCTTCATCACCTGCGCGCCCGCGCCCGCGCCCGCGAAGATGGCGCTTGCGGCGCCGATCGCGCCCAGTGAAAAGAGGAGGACGGTGCGTTTCATCAATTCCGCCCTTTGAGGCCATTTTGTTCGATACGCAAGCGCGCCCTGCCGTTCAGCGTCACGGTGCGGGCGTTGAGGTCCGCTTCCAGATGATCGCCGCTGAAGGTGCCGATGGGGATGCGCCCGTCGACGCGCCCCGCGCTCTTGAGCCGGCGCGACTGGAGGTCGACGCCCACGTCGCGGGTCGTCATGCGATATCCGCCCGCCGACTGGAACTGCACCGGGCCGACGATGCCGATTTGCTCATCGTCCATATTATACTGGCCCTTTTGCGCGCTCAGCACGGCGGGTCCGTCGGACAGCAGGATGCGCGCCGACAGGTCGTTCAGGTCCACCACCGGCTCGCGCGAGCTTTTCTGCACCGCCGATCCCGCGCGCAGGGAAAAGGGCTGGCCCTTGCTGTCCTCGCCCCGATAGAGCGCTTCGGTGAGGCGCATCCGCTCATGCGCGATCTCGACCTTGTTCTTGTCGAGCAGGAAGCTGACCTTGTCTCCGCCGGTAAAAGGCGCGGTCGCCAGCAATGCCGCCAGAACCCCTACCGCGACCGGCAGCCAGCTCTTGAGCGTCTTCACCAGCCGGTCATGGCTGCCGCCCGGCCGCGCCCAGTGGCGGCGGGCATGGCGTTGCTGTTCGGCCTGGATCGACATGGGCGGCGCGCCTCTCTTTGTCCTTACATATGCGCGAAGATATCGATCTCCGGCCATCCGGCCAGATCCAGCTCCGCCCGGTGCGGGAGGAAATCGAAACAGGCCTGCGCCAGCTCCATGCGGCCTTCGCGGATCAGGCGCTTGTCCAGCTCCTCCTTGAGCAGGTGGAGATAGCGCACGTCCGACGCCGCATAATCCTTCTGCGCATCCGACAGCACCGGCGCGCCCCAATCGGAGCTTTGCTGCTGCTTGCTGATTTCCTGCCCCAGCAGTTCGCGCACCAGTTCCTTCAGGCCATGGCGGTCGGTATAGGTCCGGATCAGGCGCGAGGCGATCTTGGTGCAATAGACGGGCGCGGCGACCACGCCCAGATAATGCTTGATGGCGGCGATGTCGAAGCGCCCGAAATGGTAGAGCTTGAGGCGCGCCGGGTCGGCCAGCGCGGCTTTCAGGTTCGGCGCGGCATAATCGCTGCCGGGGTTGAAGCGCACCAGATGCTCGTCCCCCTGGCCGTCGCTGATCTGGACGACGCACAGCCGGTCGCGCGGGGTGATGAGACCCATGGTTTCAGTGTCGACGGCGATGGGGCCGGGGGCGAGGACGCCTGCGGGCAGATCCTCTTCATGGAAATGGACGGTCATCGCCTCCCTCTATGGCGAAACCGGGCATATCGCAATCGGCGCTTTCGCTTCCTTCTCTTTTCACTCCGACCCCGATGCAATACGGGTCGGCGGAATCTGACATGCGGGAGGCTAAAATCATTCGCGCTCCCTTGAAAAGTTGATATAGTGATTCCCAAACCGCGTTCATGCGGTGGATTCTGCATGTCATTCGCCCGACATGTTTGTCCGATTCGACATTTGGGCGAAGCGAAAGTGACCAACAGGGCATGAGTTTTGATAGAGGTCGCCGCGGCGGGCGCGGCAAGGACAAGCGCGACGGTTTCGGCGAGGACAGTTTCTACGAAGGTGGCCGCAGTTTCGGCGGTGGCGGCTTTGGTGATCGCGGTGGTTTCGGCGCTGATCGCGGCGGCTTCGGCGGCGACCGGGGCGGCTTCGGCGGCGGCGGTGGCGGCGGTGGTTTCCGCGGCGGCGGCGGCGGCGGTGGTGGCGGCTTCGGCGGCGGTCGCGGCGGTATGCCCGCACAGGTCGTCGGCGAAGGCACGGGCGTCGTGAAATTCTTCAACGGCCAGAAGGGCTTCGGTTTCATCGTTCGCGACGATGGCGGCGAAGATGTGTTCGTGCACATCAGCGCGGTCGAACAGGCGGGCCTCACCGGTCTGGCCGAAGGGCAGCCGCTTGGCTTCACCCTCGTCGATCGCGGCGGCAAGGTGTCGGCGACCGACCTCAAGATCGAGGGCGAGCCGCTTCCGGTCGAGGAACGCGCCCCGCGTGAACCCCGCGCGGGCGGCTTCGGCGCTGATCGCGGCGGCGACCGCGGCCCGCAGCGCCAGCTCACCGGCGAGCGCGCCAGCGGCACGGTCAAGTTCTTCAACGCGATGAAGGGCTTCGGCTTCATCCAGCGCGACGATGGCCAGCCGGACGCCTTTGTGCACATCAGCGCCGTTGAGCGCGCGGGTCTGCCCGCCCTCAATGAAGGCGATCGCCTCGACTTCGAACTGGAAGTCGACCGCCGCGGCAAATATGCAGCGGTGAACCTCCAGTCGAAGGCCGACTGACGCCCTGCGGCCCTGCCGCCAGGACACGGAACGAGAAGGGCCGCCTGCTTGGCGGCCCTTTTTCTTTGGGGATTATGGAGTTTGCACACCCTCGTTGCGCGCGATGGCTGTTTGCGGCCATTGCCGCCATTGGCGTCTGCCGTTGCCCTGAACTTGTTTAGCTGCGCTGGCCTTTGGCTCTGGTCTATTCGCCGGATTGAGCAGAGGCTGCGAGGCTGCGAGGCTGCGAGGCTGCGAGGCTGCGAGGCTGCGAGGCTCCGCACCTCCGCATGAACCTGTCCGCTTCGTCTTCCTTTCCATGCGCAATGTTGATCCCCCAGGCTTTGCTTCGCCAGAGGCAGCGGGCGATTGACAGGAAGGCGCGCAGGATCGAAAAGAACAAATAGAGAACAGTATGATCGAGTCGGCCCGCACCCTTGCCGCCCTCAGGCGGCGCATCGCTTCGCTGGATAGCGCGGGAATCACGCGCCACGCGCATTTCCCTTTTGGCCATCCGTCGATCGACCGGGCGCTGGACGGCGGGTTGGCGCGCGGGCGGGTTCACGAATTCTTCGCTTGCGAAGGCGGGGAGGCGGCGGTCACGGGCCTTTCGTTGATCCTTGCGCGCCTCGCGGGACCGGAAGCCACGACCCTGTGGCTTCGTTCCTCCGCCGCCGCGCGTCAGGGGATGCCCTATGGACCGGGGCTGGCGGCCTTGGGAATCGATCCGGCGCATCTGCTGATCGGCGTGATGCGCGATGAAGCCATGCTGCTGCGCGCCGCCGTGGACGCCTTGCGATGCCCTGCTCTTGGCGCGCTGGTGCTCGAAATCCGGGGGCGCGCGCCGCAACTGGATCTGACCGCCAGCCGCCGCCTGACGCTGGCGGCGGAACAATCGGGCGTCACCGCGCTGCTTGTGCGCATGGACGCCGATCCCGTGCCGAGCGCCGCCGATACGCGCTGGCGGGTGGCGGCCGCGCCTTCCGCGCCCTTGCCCGGAAACGCGCCGGGGATGAGCGCCTTCGATCTCACCCTGCTGCGCCATCGCGGCGGGCGGGACGGCATGGCGTGGCGATTGATCTGGGACAGTGAACGAAGCCAATTTGGAGACGGGCGCGATGAACGCGATGACCATGGATGGCAAGGCGAGGGACGAGACGGCGGCGCGCCGCTATCTCGCCCTCCACTTTCCTTTCCTGCCGTTCGACCGGCTGCGGATCGCGCGGCCTGACCTCTGGGCCGCGCGGCCGGACGGCGCGCCCGCGGCCATGGCGGAGCCGGTGCGGGGCGCGCTGCGCCTGGCCGCGCTGGATGCCGATGCGCTGGAACTGGGCCTTGTCCCCGGCATGACGCTGGCCGATGCGCGGGCGCGCGAGCCGGATCTGGCCGTATTCGACGCGGACCCCCATGCCGATCAGGACTGGCTGGAGCGCCTGTGCGACGGCTGCGCCCGTTACACCCCCATCGCGGCGCTCGACCCGCCTGCCGGGCTGATGCTCGACATCACCGGATGCGCGCATCTTTGGGGAGGAGAGGCCGGATTGGCGCAGGAGGCCGCCGGACGCCTGGAGCGGCATGGCATGGATGTGCGTCATGCCCTGGCGTCCACGCCCGAAGCCGCCCATGCGCTCGTCCGCTTTCCCATCGGCTCTGCGCCCAACGAGGATTCCGCGCTGCGCCGCCTGCCGGTGGAGGCGCTTCGCCTGGAGGAGGAAAGCGCGGTGGCCCTGCGCCGCGCGGGGCTGCGGACCGTGGGCGATCTGGCCGCGCGTCCCGCCGCCACGCTGGCGGCGCGCTTCGGGGAGGGGGCGGTGGATGCGCTCCATCGCCTGTTTGGATTGGGAAAGCGGCCCCTCGCGCCCCGCCGCCCGCGCCCCGCCATCCGCATCGAACGCCGCTTCGCCGAACCCATGGGCAGCACGCCCCATGCCCTTGCCGTCCTGTCGGACATGATTGCGCAAGCGGGCGAGCGGCTGGCCGAGCGGGGACAGGGCGGCCGCCGGTTCGAGGCAGTCTTCTTCCGCAGCGACGGCCTCGCTTTTCCGCTGCGCGTCGAAACCAGCATGCCTGTCCGCGACGCGCCCGCGATCCTGCGCCTGATCGAGGAGAAGATCGACGGCCTGTCCGACCCGCTCGACCCCGGTTTCGGCTTCGACATGCTGCGCCTCACCGTCCCGCGCGCCGAACCGATGGCGCCCACCCAGCTTGCGCTGGAAGGCGGCGAGGCGCGCAGGGAGGAAGGGACCGCCGCGCTGATCGACCGGCTTTCGATCCGCGCGGGCCGGATGCAGGTCCAGCGGCTCCATCCGCGCGACAGCCATATCCCCGAACAGGCCCAGCTTGCGCTCCCCGCTATGGACAATCCCGCGCCTGCCCCCTGGCCGCGGCAGGAGGCGTCCGGCGATCCCCCGATGCGCCCGCTCCATCTGTTCGATCCGCCCCAGCCCATCGACGTGATGGCGGAGGTGCCCGACGGGCCGCCGCATCGCTTCCGCTGGCGGCGGGCGCTGCATGACGTCATCCGCTATGAAGGACCGGAGCGGATCGCCCCCCAATGGTGGACGGCGAAGGACGGCGCGCTGGACGGAGAGGGGACCGGGCACACGCGCGACTATTACCGGGTGGAGGATGCGCGCGGCCGCCGCTACTGGATATTCCGCCACGGCCTCTATGGGACGGAGGCGGCGCATCCCGGCTGGTATCTGCACGGCCTGTTCGCATGAGCGCACGGCATCCCGATCCGCCCGATCCGCCGCCCTTCGCGGAACTGGCCGCCGCCACCAATTTCTCCTTCCTGCGCGGCGCGTCCCATGGCGAGGACATGGTGCGGCAGGCCGTCACGCTGGGCCTCAAGGGGCTGGGCATAGCCGATCGCAACACGGTCGCGGGCGTGGTCCGCGCCTGGTCGGCGTTGAGGCGGATCATCGGCGATGCGCGCGAATCGATGCTGGCGGACAAGCGCGCCCGCGAAGGAGCCGGGGCCCAGCTCACGGAACGGGAGGAAGCCGCCTGCGCCCCCGACATGCGACTGCTGACGGGCGCGCGGCTGGTCTTCGTCGACGGCACGCCCGACATCGTCGCCTATCCCGCCACGCGGCAGGGATGGGGGGAACTCACCAAATTGCTGACGGTCGGCAATCTGCGCTCGATCAAGGGCGACTGCATCCTGACATATGAGGATCTGACCGCCTATCTCGACGATCTGCTGCTGATCGTCCTGCCTTATTCCACTGCCACCGATCAGACCGCTCACCGCAAGCCGGTGGACTATGAACATGATGACCGCCCCTCCCCGGAATCCGTGACGCAGGGTCATCTCAGCCTCGTGCCTCCGCCGCCGCCCGCCGATCTGGAGGCGCTGCTCACCCGCCTTTCCCGCCTTGCGCCGGGACGGCTGTGGCTGGGCGCAGCGCTGCGCCGGGACGGGCGCGACGCGCGCAGGCTGGCGGAATATCGCGACCTTTCCACCCGCACCGGCGCGCCGCTGATCGCGACGATGGATGCGCTCTACGCCACGCCGGACCAGCGCCCGCTCCAGGATGTGCTGAGCTGCATCCGCGAAGGCACGACCATCGCGCAGGCGGGACGCAGGCTGGAGGCGAATGCGGAGCGCCATCTCCATGCGCCCGCCGCCATCGCCCGCCTGTTCCGCGCCTGCCCGCAAGCGGTGGCGGAAACCGCCCGCTTCCTCAGCCGCGTCGGCTTCACGCTCGACCAACTCCGCTACGAATATCCGCATGAGCCGGTGCCCGAGGGTTGGACCGCCCAGCAATGGCTGGAGGAACTCACCCTCACCGCCGCCCATGCCCATTACGGGCCCCGCATCCCGGCAAGGGTCCGGGCGCTGCTGGACGAGGAATTCGGCCTGATCCGCAAGCGCAACTATGCCTATTATTTCCTGACCGTCCACGACATCGTCGCCTTTGCCCGGATGGAAGGCATATTGTGCCAGGGGCGCGGATCGGCCGCCAATTCCATGGTCTGCTTCCTGCTCGGCGTCACCTCCATCGACCCGGCCAGCCACGACCTGCTCTTCTCCCGCTTCGTATCGGAAGAGCGGGACGAGCCGCCTGATATCGACGTCGATTTCGAGCATGAGCGGCGCGAGGAGGTGATGCAATATATCTATGAGCGCTACGGCCGCCACCGCGCCGGAATCGCCGCGACCGTCATCCATTACCGCTCGCGCAGCGCCGTGCGCGAAGCGGCGAAGGTGCTGGGCCTCAGCGAGGATGTCGCCGCCCGCCTCGCCGGCACCGTCTGGGGCAGCTATGCGAGCGACATGGGCGCCGCGCGCTTTGCGGAGGCGGGCTTCGCGCTCGACAATCCCCGTATCGTGCAGTTGCGCGCCATCGTCGACCAGTTGCTCGAAAAGCCCTTCCCCCGGCATTTGTCGCAGCATGTCGGCGGCTTTGTCCTGACGCAGAACCGGCTCGATGAAACCGTGCCGCTCCACCATGCCGCGATGAAGGACCGCACCTTCATCGAATGGGACAAGGACGACATCGACGCCCTTGGCCTGATGAAGGTCGATGTGCTGGCGCAGGGGATGCTGACATGCGTGCGCAAGGCGTTCGACCTGATCCGGCAGCAAGGGCTGGGCGACCCGAAGCTGACGGTCGATATCGATTCCAGCGATCCGGCGGTCTACGACATGCTGTGCAAGGGCGACAGCATCGGCGTGTTCCAGGTGGAAAGCCGCGCCCAGATCAACATGCTTCCCCGTTTGAAGCCGCGCAATCTCTACGACCTCACGATTCAGGTCGCGATCGTGCGCCCCGGCCCGATCGAAGGCGATATGGTCCACCCCTATCTGCGCCGCCGCTGCGGGGAGGAGGAGGTGATCTATCCCTATCCCTCGCCGGAACATGGTCCCAAGGATGAGTTGAAGCAGCTATTGGGCAAGACCTGCGGCGTGCCGCTGTTTCAGGAGCAGGCGATGAAGCTTGCCATCACCGCCGCCAATTTCAAGCCGGAAGAAGCCAACCAGCTCCGCCGCGCCATGGCGACCTTCCGCAATGTCGGCACCATCCACCATTTCCGCGACAAGATGATAAACGGCATGGCGGCGCGCGGCTATGAGCGCGATTTCGCCGAACGCTGTTTCAAGCAGATCGAGGGGTTCGGCAGCTATGGCTTCCCCGAAAGCCACGCTCTGTCCTTCGCCCGTCTGGTCTATCTCTCCGCCTGGATCAAATGCCATCACCCGGCCATTTTCGCCTGCGCGCTGCTCAATTCGCAGCCCATGGGCTTCTATGCTCCCGCGCAGATCGTCCGCGACGCCCGCGAGCATGGCGTCACCGTGCATGATGTGGATGTGAACATGAGCATATGGGACAATGCCCTTGAACCGCTGCTGCGCTCTCGCGACACGGCGAAAGGCGAAGGCGCGGGCAGGGCGATTGCCCTGCGGCTGGGCCTGCGGCAGGTCGACGGCTTTCGCGAGGAGTGGGCGGCCGGGCTGGAAAAGGCCCGCGCCGGCGGCCTCTTCACCAGCATGGAGGATCTGGCCCGCCGCGCCGCGCTGCCCGCCCGCGCCCTGCGTCTGCTGGCCGACGCGGACGCTTGCCGCTCGCTGGGGCAGGACCGGCGCGCGGCTTTATGGGAAGCGCGCCGCACGCCGTCGGACGAACTCCCCCTGTTCGCCGCCGCCCGCAGCCGCGATCCCGCTGCCCGCGAACTGGGCGCGGAACCCGATGCGATGCTCCCCGCCATGCCGCTGTCGGAGCATGTCGCGACCGATTATCAGGTGACGCGCCTGTCCCTCAAAGGCCATCCCATGCAATTCCTGCGCCCGGTCTTCGCTGCCGAGGGCGCTCTCACCTGCGCCCAAATCAGCGCCGCGAAGAACGGCGCGCAGGTCCGCGCCGCCGGCGTCGTGCTGGTCCGCCAGCGCCCCGGCAAGGGCAATGCCGTCTTCATCACCATCGAGGATGAAACGGGCATCGCCAACATCCTGCTCTGGGCGCGCCTGTTCGAAATGCAGCGCCGCCCGGTCATGGCGTCCCGCCTGATGCTGGTGGAAGGCGAAGTGCAACGCAGCAAGGAAGGCGTCGTGCACCTGATGGCGACCCGCGTGCATGACCGCACCGCCGAACTCGATCATTTGTCGGAAAGCCAGAGCGGCCGCGCCCGCGCCCGCGCATCCAGCCACCCCCGCAATGTCCGCATCCTTCCCGGCTCGCGGGACTTTCATTGAGGGGGAGGAGAAAGAGGGCCTCTACACCGTCCGCAATCCCCAAACCGGATTCAAGCCGCATCCTGCGAGAAAATACTCTCCGCCGCCCTCAATAATCCTTCGAATAGCGCAGGTTTGCCGATGATCCTGCATTGGTTCCCGTCTTCGACAACAGGCTCAGCGTCTTGGACAGCGCGATCTCCAGCTGCGTCGCGGTGAAGCCCTTGGGGTCGGTAATCACCTCCACATAGACATTGTTGGAGATATGCTGCCCGACCGCCAGCGACGTGCCGCGCCCGGTCGCCTCGTCCCCACCGACAATGCCGATGCGGTCGAGGCCGGAAGCGCCCTGCAACTTGCCCAGCGGATTGAGGCCCCCGCTGCCGCCGCGCAGGCCGTTCAGCGCCACCGCCAGTTGCACCGCCTGCGTCGCCGACAGGTTCGCCACATTGCTGCCGAACAGGATGCGCGCCAATATCTCGTCCTGCGGCAAGGTCGGGTTGGATATGAAGCTGATGTCGGGCCGCTGCGCCGAGCCGTTGACCGCGATTCCCGCTGTGACGGCGTCGATCTTCGTTTCCGCGCGGATCGCCAGCGTCGGGTTCATCATCTCCCCTTCAAAGGTGATGACGCCCTGTTCCAGCTCGAACTGATGGCCCGAGAAGCTGTAGCGGCCCCGTATCACCTCGATCTTGCCGACCACGCGCGGATTGGCGGTGGTGCCGGTGACGCGCATGTTGGTTTTCCATTCGGAATCGAGGCCCATGCCGGTCACATAGATTTCATTGTCCGCCCGCACCCGGATATCGAGCTTCCAGTCGGCGGGCTTGGCCGCCGCCTGCCGCGCCGCAATGCGCTGGTCCAGGATATCCGTGCCCTCGCCCTTGCGCCGCACGCCTTGCAGTTGGCGGATGTCGGTGCCGCCCTGCCACGCCACGCGGTAGCGGGTTTCGGGCAGCGACAGGTCGCCCTTGATAAGCCCGCCATCGGCCGCGCTGTTGGTGATGGCGAGCGTGCCGCTGACGACGCTGGTGATGGCTTCGCTGCGGGCGAGGCGGGCGCGGTCCATCTTCACCGCGATGTTCATCGGGAAGCCGCTGTCCGCCGCCAG
>Ga0164243_10003463_pt1 | contig 25260 bp, 18 predicted proteins | sample OricompcompostOP_FD_108781 | JGI IMG/M metagenome (GOLD analysis project Ga0164243, IMG submission 108781) | Organic Plus compost microbial communities from Emeryville, California, USA - Original compost - Organic plus compost (OP) | ecosystem: Engineered > Solid waste > Mixed feedstock >...
GCAGGAACATGTCGAACACGCGGCCGAGCGCGTCGGCCTCCATGCCGACCCCGTTGTCGCGGACCTTGATGACGACCTCGTCCTCCTCGCGCGCGGCGTCGAGCCAGATCCGCCCGCCGGGCGGCGTGTAGCGCGCGGCGTTGGTCAGGAGGTTCGCGATCACCTGCGCCAGCCGCGCCTCGTCGCCGTCGACGCGCAGGCCGCGGTGCGGCACGGAGACCTGGAGCTGGTGCCCGCGCTCGTCGATCAGCGGCGAGGCGATCTCGAGAGCCTTCGCCGCGACGGTCGAGATCTCGACGGTCGCGCGGCGGAGCTCGATCTTGCCGTGGGCGATCCGGGACACGTCGAGGAGATCGTCGACGAGCCGCACCATGTGCTGGGTCTGGCGCTCGATGATCGACTGCTCGCGCAGCGTGGCGGTGTCGCCGCGCAGCCGCATCAGCTGGACCGCGGTGAGGATCGGTGCGAGCGGGTTGCGCAGCTCGTGCCCGAGGATCGCGAGGAAGTCATCCTTCGCTTGGTTCGCGGCCTCCGCGCGCTGCCGTGCCTCGAGCTCGCGTGCGAGCGCCTCTTCGCGCTCACGCGCCAGGCGCGCGTTGTCCATCGCCCCCGCGATCACGCGGGACAGCTCGATCATCGCCGGGACGTCGGCCTCGTCGAACCGTCGGTGAGTGCGGGCCGTGGCGAGCGTGAGCACGCCGTACAGTCGCGCGCGGTGCCAGAGCGGCAGCGCGAGCGCGCTGTGGAAGCCGATGCGCCGGACCAGCGCCAGGTACTCCGGCGTGCGCACCAGCGTGGGAGCGTTCCCCCCGGGCAGCCGCGTGAGCACGACCGGCGTGTCGCGTAGCGAGTGGAGTGGATGCGCCGGCGGGACCTCCACCGGCACCGGGTAATGCTCGAGCTCGCGCGCGTCGGCGGCGTGCGCCTCGTCCGCGTGCGCCGCGACCAGGCGCCGGCTGGCGCCGTCCTCGAACACGTCCACGAACGCCCAGTCCGAGATCGTCGCGACCGCCGCCCACGCGACCTGCACGAGCGCGCTCTCGATGTTGTCGACGCCCGTCGCGATCTTCTCGCTCGCCCGGGCGAGGAAGCCCTGGCGGAGCTCGCCGCGCTTCTGCTCGGACACGTCCTGTCCCTGGACGAGCACGCCGAGCGACGCCCCGTCGTCGTCGAGGAGAGGCTGCGCGACGAAGTCGACGTACACCTCCTCGAGCTCGCCCCCGGGCTGACGCGCGAGCTCGAGGCGCACGCCGCGGCCGACGACCGGCTTGCCGGTTGCGAACGCGCGCGCGAGCACGTCGTGGTACTCCGGGGCGAGGTCGGGCAGTGCGTCGCGCGCGGGCAACCCGATGAGCTCGCGCGTTCCGACGAGCCTCTCGTACGCCCGGTTCACGAGCTCGAACACCTGCTCGGGGCCGCGCATGAACGCGAAGAAGCCGGGCGCGAGATCGAGCATCGCGAGCAGCTTGCGCAGCTGCTCGTCGCGCTCGAGCACGACGCGCCGCAGCTGCTCGGCGTGGACGCGCAGCTCCGCCACGCACTCGTTCTCGCTCTCGTAGAGGGCCGTGACGTCCTCGGTGTGCTGGAGGATCAGCTCCACCTCACCGTGCTCGTCGAGGAGCGGCGTGTGCGTCGCGGCCCAGATCCGCAGCTCCGGCTCGCCGCCCGGCGTACGCTGCACGCGATACGGGATGTGGGAGATCACGTCGCGCTGTCGCGTCGCGAGCACCTTGCGTAGTGACGCTTCCAGCAGGCGCCGCGGCTCGCTGCCCGCGTCCCCCGCGTCGTTCGGGAACGCGTCGAAGATGCACTTACCGATCAGGTCGGAGAGCTTGCTCCCCGTGATCGCGAGGTACGCGCGGTTCGCCGTGACGTAGCGCAGCTCGCGATCCAGAACCATGTACGGATTCGGGCTGGCATCGAAGACATCCTGGACAGCGACGCGCCGCATGGAAGGTGGCGACAACGTACCAGACGGGTCCGCGTTGACGACCGGCCAGGACGGGCTGGGGAGTTCTCGTCGCGACCTCCCGGCCGTAGCACCTCCTCGTCGACACGCCGCTGCTCGCGATGCTGTCAGCGCCCGGCGCATCTCGGCGACAGGCCCTACGCGACAGCGCTCCGCACGGGCGAGCTGTCCCAACCGCGCACGCCGCGCGAAGACGCACGCTGCGTCGAGTGCGTCGCTGGCGGAAACAGCGTACTTACCGCGGAGACCTCCGGCGCGGGTCTTGTATGCGGGAATCCCGCTACACCGTGCACGATCCCACCTCGCCGCCGCCAGACGCCCCCGGGCCGAGCTTCGCCACCACCGGTCTCGAGGACGACGAGCTCGGCGACGATCCGACGATGAACGCCGCCGTGCACATGCTGCGCGACCAGTTCGGGATCGACTTCTCGCTGTACAAGGCGAGCACGGTCGGCCGCCGGATCCAGCGGCGCCGACCTCGTGCGGGCGCGCAGCCTCCACGACTACGTCGAGCTGTTGCGCGCCGACGCGAACGAGCTCGACGCGCTGTATCAGGACCTGCTGATCGGCGTGACCCAGTTCTTCCGGGATCCCGCCGCGTTCGAGCTACTGCAGGGGCAGGTGATCCCGCAGCTGCTCGCGGCCGTGCCCCCATCCGAGGAGCTGCGCGTGTGGGTCGCCGGATGCGGCACCGGCGAGGAGGCGTACTCGCTCGCGATCCTGCTCTGGGAGGCGCTGACCGCCGCGAACCGGCCGGTCCACCTCAAGATCCTCGCGACCGACGTCCACCAGCAGTCACTCGATCTCGCGGCGACGGGCGTGTACGGCGAGGCGCAGCTCGCAAACGTCAGCCCGGCGCGGCTCGCGCGGTTCTTCACCCGCCGCTCGACCGGGTTCCAGATCTCGCGGGATCTCCGGCAGCACATCGTGTTCGCGCGCCACAACGTCACCAAGGACGCGCCGTTCACGCGGATGCACCTCGTCTCGTGCCGGAACCTGCTGATCTACCTGCAGCCGCACGCGCAACGCACGGTGCTGTCCCTGTTCCACTTCGGGCTCACCACGGGCGGCGTCCTGTTCCTCGGCGCCAGCGAGTCGCCGGGCGTGCTCGCCGACGAGCTCGTGGTCATCGACGACCACTGGAAGCTCTTCCGCAAGCGCCGCGACGTCCAGCTGTTCGGTGACGTGCGGCTGCCGATCGGCCGGCAGACGACACGTCGGACCGGGATGCTCGAGGTCCCGCGCTCGCACGTGCCGGACCCGCTGATCCTCCAGACCTACGATCAGCTGCTCGACCGGTACATGCCGCCGGGCTTCCTCCTCGACGAGGAACAGACGCTGCTCGACAGCTTCGCCGGCGCGGAGAACGTGCTCAGGGTCCGGAGGCGGCGCCCGTCGACGAACCTCCTCGATCTACTCGACGACGAGCTGCGGCTCGTGGTCGCCGGAGCGCTCCAGCGCGCGCTCGAGACCGAGGCGCGCGTGAGCTACGCAGGGGTCCCCGTGACGACCAGCGAGGGCGACGTACGTTGTACGCTCGTCGCCGAGCCGCTGTTCCATCCGCGTACCGGCGCGCGGCACGTGCTGGTCACGTTCCCCGATCTCGGCGGAGCCGAGCTCCGGCCGCGCAGCCACCCCGGAGACGAGCGAACCGACCCGGCGGCGATCCCGGCGAGCGAGGCACCTCGCGAGCGCCTGGACACGCTCGAAGCCGAGCTCGCCTATGCCCGCGAGACGCTGCAGGCGACGATCGAGGAGCTCGAGACCTCGAACGAGGAGATGCAGGCGACCAACGAGGAGCTGGTCGCCTCGAACGAGGAGCTCCAGAGCACGAACGAGGAGCTGCACTCGGTCAACGAGGAGCTGTACACCGTCAACGCTCGGTACCAGCACCAGATCGCGGAGCTCGAGGAGCTCAACACCGACATGGAGCATCTCCTCGAGGGGACGGACGTCGGCACGGTGTTCCTCGATGGCGAGCTCCGCATCCGGCGCTTCACCTCTCGGATCGCGAGCGTGTTCCGGCTCCAGCACGGCGACATCGGCCGCGAGATCGGCGACTTCTCGCACAACATCGAGCGCCCCGGGCTCCTCGACGACATCGCGTGCGTGCGGCGCGACGGCGTCACCGTCGAGGACGAGGTTCGTGACCGCCACGGCATCTCGTACTTCCTGCGCATCCTGCCGTACCGGCTGCGCGGTGACGTGCGCGAGCCCGCGGAGATCGGGGGCGTGGTGCTGACGCTGACCGACATGTCCGCGCTCGACAAGGCCCGCGCGCGGCTGCGCGAGCTGTCCGCGATCGTCGAGTCGAGCGACGACGCGATCGTCGGCAAGACGCTCGACGGTACGATCACGAGCTGGAACCGCGGCGCGGAGCAGATGTATGGCTGGACCGCGGACGAGGCCGTCGGACAGAACGTGCGGATGCTGATGGCGAAGAGCGCCGAGAACGAGCTCCAGAGCGTCGTCGATCGCATCCGGCGCGGCGAGCGCGTCGAGCATCTACGCTCGCTGCGCGTCCGCAAGGACGGCACGCGGCTCGATGTCTCGGTCACGCTGTCGCCGATCCACGACCGCCACGGCGCCATCGTCGGGCTGTCCGCGATCGCCCGCGACATCTCGATCCTCGTCGACGCGCAGCGCGAGCTCGAGGAGCGCCAGCTCGAGATCACGCAGCTGCTGCACGAGACCGAGGAGGTCGCGCGACGGCGCGAGCAGTTCCTGGCGATGCTGTCCCACGAGCTCCGCAACCCGCTCGCCGCCGTCATGAACGCCGCGTCGCTGCTCCAGCGGCGGAGCGACCCGACCGTGCTCGCTCGCTGCCAGGCCGTGATCGATCGCCAGGCGAAGCACATGAAGCGCTTGCTCGACGATCTGCTCGACGTCTCGCGGATCACGCGCGGCAAGTTCGAGATCCGGCCCTCCGACATCGATCTGCGGCAGCCGATCGACGCGGCGGTCGAGTCCGTGACGCCGCTGTTCGCCGAGCACGGCGTCGAGCTCCTCACCGAGGTGCCCGGACACGTGCTTCCCGTGCGCGGAGACACGAGCCGCCTCATGCAGGTGGTCGTGAACCTGCTGTCGAACGCGGCGAACTACTCGCCGCGGCACAGCCAGGTGAGGCTGGCCGCCTCGCTCCAGGACGCTCACGTCGTGCTCCAGGTGCGCGATCAGGGCTTCGGCATCGAGCCCGAGATGCGCCAGAAGATCTTCGAGCCGTTCGTGCAATCCGAGCAGCGGCTCGATCGGGCCCGCGGCGGCCTCGGCGTGGGGCTCTCGCTCGCGAAGAGCATCGTCGAGCTCCACGGCGGCCGGATCGAGGCCGCGAGCGAGGGCCCTGGCAAGGGGGCCACGTTCACGGTGACGCTGCCCGTCGGCAGCCAGCGCGCGGTGGCGTGGGGCACCGCCACGCCGGGTCGCGTCGAGCGCCGTCGCGTCCTCGTCGTCGACGATCAGGAGGACTCGCGCGAGATGCTGAAGATGCTGCTCGAGTCCCGCGATCACATCGTGCTCGACGCGGCCGATGGACCGAGCGCGCTCGAGCTGATCGTGCGCGAGCGTCCCGACGTGGCGTTCATCGACATCGGCCTGCCGATCATGACCGGCTACGAGATCGCGCAGAAGGTTCGCGAGTGCGACGAGCTCCGCGACGTCGTGCTGGTCGCGCTCACGGGCTATGGTGCACCGAGCGACATCCACGCCGCGCACGCCGCCGGCTTCGACGACCACGTGATCAAGCCGGCCGAGCTGTCCCGGCTCGAGCAGATCCTCGCGAGGAAGCACCAGCTGCGCGACTGAAGCGCTCAGCCGGTCTTGAAGGTGACCGAGACTTCCTTCTCGTCCCTGGCCTTGGGGAACGTGACCGAGGACAGCACGTTCTTGATGCACGCACCGAGCGGCGTCGCCTCGAGGCTGGCGGGCTCGAGCGAGATCGTCTTCGCGCGCCCCTCCGTGGTCACGACGAGGACGACCCTGACGGCCGTCGTCGGTGCGCCGTGCTCGTTCGCGCACTTCTCGATCCGCGGGCGGCGCGCCTGGAGCGCGGCGGTGTAGGGGTTGCCCTTCGGGCTCCGCGTGGCCGTCGTCCGCGTCGCTCCGCGAGGCCGCTCGTCGGTGCCGCCCGCCCGCGCGGACGCGTCGGACGCCGGCTCCGTCTCGGCCGCGGGCACCGGGTCGAGCGTGACGGCGGGAGACGTCGGCTCCGCCAGCGCGGGGCTCGCGGTGATGTTGACCACCGGCGGCGGCTGTTGCTGCTGCATCTGCTTCCACACGAGGAACAGCGCGCCGCCCGCGATCCCGACCATCGCGATCGCGAGCAGCGGCCACACGATGCTGCGCGCGGGCTTGGCCGCGACCGTCTGCGCCTGCGGCATCGGCGCGACGTGGAGCGGCTGCAGGCTCACGCCGCTCGTGCTGGTCTCGTTGCCGAACGGTGGCGGCGTGACCTGCCCGGTGTTGCCCGTGAACTCCTTCGGGTCCTGCGGCGGCCGCGTCGCGAGGAGCTCGACCGGCGCGTCGGTGATCGTGTCCTCCACGGACGGGAACTCGTCGTCCTCGTCGGAGATCTCGGTCGCCGGCCCGTCGTCGTGCGCGATCAGCGGCATCGTCGAGCGCTGGTCCGCGGCCGACCGGCTCACCGCCACGGCGACCTGCTCGCTGCGCGTGCGCAGCTCCGGGGCGAGCTCGTGACGGACGAAGTCGCTGATGTCGCCCTGCGTCCACACCCGACCGAGGGGAGCGAGCGCGTCGAGGAGCGCGCCGCCGAGCTGCCGCGCGGTCTCGAACCGGTTCGCCGGCTGCCGATCGAGCGCCTGCGCGAGCACGGCCGCGAGCGCGTCGGGGACGTCGGGCCGGTAGCGGCGCACGTCGGGGATCGGCTGCTCCATGACGGCGCGGAACGTCAGGTAGTCGGTCTTGCGCTGGAACAGCCGGCGCAGCGCGAGCATCTCGAACACGACGATGCCGAGCGCGAAGACGTCGGCGCGGCGATCGAGCCCGGCGCCACGCAGCTGCTCCGGCGCCATGTACGCGTACTTGCCCTTGACCGCGCCGGTCTGGGTGTTCGCCGACGCGTCCTTGACCTTCGCGATCCCGAAATCGAGCACCTTCGCGACGCCGGCCTCGGTGAGGAAGATGTTCGAGGGCGTGACGTCGCGGTGCACGATGCCGAGCGACTCGCCTCCGCGATCCTTGAGCTCGTGCGCGTAGTGGAGCGCGTCGGTGACCTGCTGGATCACGCCGCCGACGAAGCCGAACTCGAGCGGGCGCTGCTCGCGCGACGCCTTGCGCAGCAGCGGCAGCAGCGTGACGCCCTCGAGGTACTCCATCACGATGTAGAGCTGTCCGTCGGTCTCGCCGAGCTCGATGACCTGGCAGATGTTCGCGTGGGTCAGCTTCGAGGCGAGCCGCGCCTCCGCGATCAACATCTGGCGGAACCTCGCGTCGTCGGCGAGGTGAGGGAGGATGCGCTTGATGACGACGAGCTTCTCGAACCCGGCCGCGCCCTCGAGGCGCGCCAGGAAGATCTCGCCCATCCCGCCGGTCGCGAGGCGCGCCAGCAGCTCGTAACGGCCGAGCCGCGTTGGCGTGTGGCCCCCGGGGATGCCCATCTGGTCGCGAGTCTATCAGACGCGGTTCGGGCAATCCCTCCTACATCGCCTTACCGCCCGGGTGGGAGCGCCTTCGAGCCTGCCCGGAGCTGCTTGCGCTGCGCCTTCTCGCGCCGGCGCGCCTGCCGACGTGACTCCCCGGGGAGCCGCGTCGAGATCTCGAAGCTGCCGAACACGACGTTGCCGGTGAACCGCACGAGCGGGCGCTGCGGGTCGGCCTCGGGCGAGGTCCGGTGGATCTCCTCGACGTTGCCGAACATCGACGACAGGTCGCCCTCGATGGCGAGCCACGGCGGGACGATGACCTCGAGGTTGCCCATGGTGACGCCGACGTGCACCGTCGTCACCCCGGGGGCGAGCGAGGCCTCGCGGAAGTCGAGCTCTGCGTTGCCGAACCAGACGCCGAGCCGCAGCGAGCGGGGCACGCTCCAGCGGCCGGAGCGCTGGACGTTCGCGAACAGGACGCGCAGCTTCTTGCGCGCTGCGCGGTTCGGATCGTCGACGGCGAGCGCCTGGGAGACGGGCACGAGCGCGGTCTGCGGCGACGACGCCAAAGGCGGGGGGGCGAGGTCGGCGACGAGCGCGTCGAGCTCGGCGACCGTCCGCGCGGCGTGCGCGAGATCGAGCCGGCGCTCGAGCTCCTCGACCTCGAGGACGTCGGTCGCGTAGCACTCGGAGAGGCGAGCGATCACCTGATCGCGACGGTCGCGCACCGCGACGAGGCTCTCGGTCATGACCGAGGTATATACTTCGGATGCGCTTCGAGCTGCACTGTCACTCGACGTGCTCGGACGGTACGGAAGTTCCCGACCGGGTCGCGAGCCGCGCCGCCGAGCGTGCGGTCGAGGTGTTCGCGCTCACCGATCACGACACCTGCGCCGGGTCTGGCGTCACGGTCGACGGCGCCCGCTCGCTCCGCGGCGTCGAGATGTCGTGCGACCACGAGGGCCGGACGATCCACGTGCTCGCCTACGACCGCGGCGGAGACTGGGCGGCGCTCGAGGCGCGCCTCGACGAGGTCCGGCAGGCGCGCACGAACCGCCTTCGCGTCATGGGCGCGCGGCTGCGCCAGCGCGGGATCGTGATCGATGTCGACGCGATGCTCGCGGCGGCCGGGACGCGCTCGGTCGGGCGCCCGGACCTCGCGCGCGCGATGGTCGCCGCCGGCGCCGCGACCTCGATGAAGGAGGCATTCGCGCGCCACCTGTACGACGGGGGCCCGGTCGACGTGCCGCACCACGCGCTGCCGCTCGTCGAGGCGCTCGCGATCGGCCGGGCCGCCGGCGCGGCGATGGCGCTCGCGCACCCACACGTCTACGACGAGCTCGCGGGCAAGCTCGTGCACGCGCACAAGGCCGACGGCCTCACCGGCATCGAGGCGTTCTACGGCGGCTATGCTCCGCGCGAGCGCGCGCGCTGGATCGCGCTCGCCGATCGCCTCGGCCTGGTGTGCACCGGCGGCTCGGACTGGCACGGGCCGGAGGATGCGAGCACGTTGCCGGGCGTCGATCTCCCCGCGGATCGCAGCGACGCCCTACTGCGCTGGCTCGAGCAGTAGGCGCTGGAGCTCGCCGAGGGCGCGCTCGTGGCCATCGAACGCGCCGGGGCGCGCGGCGTCGAGCGCGCAGCCGAGCATCGTGGCGAGCGCGGCGCGCGCGTGCCCGGCCTCGAGGAGCGCGAGCGCGAGGAAGGCGGCGAACGGCGCGTAGCCGGGATCCTCGGCGATCGCCTGGCCGAGCACGCCCACGGCGTCGTCGGCGCGCCCGAGCTCCCGCAGGATCGAGCCGTAGCCGACGTAGAACGGGCGCCGGCGCGCGGCGGGAACCCCGAGCTGGAACGCGGTCTCGTAGTGGCGGAGCGCGTCGTGCGCGCGCCCGCGCCGGTCGTACGCGAGCGCGGCCTCGACATGCGCCGCGCCGCTCTCGGGCTCGCGCGACACGAGCTCCATCGCCGCCGCGTGGTGCTCGTCGAACCGCCCCATGTCCCACAAGGCGCGGACCTCGTCGGGCGTCATCGCGCGCTCCGCGAGCGCCGGGCCCCGGGCTTCGCGGAGCTCCGGGTCGGCGACTTCGCGGGCTTCGCGATCGACGTGGGCGGCTTCGCGGCCCGGGGCGCGGGTGCGGCGGGCGCCGGCGTGTGCCCGAGCTCGATCACGCGCCGGAACTCGGCCTCGGTCACCGGCTGGACCGACAGGCGCATCCCGCGCCGGAGCACCATCATGTCGGCGAGCGCGGGATCGCCGCGCAGGCGATCCATGTCGACGTAGTGCGGGAACTTCTCGACGAACTGCACGTCGACGCAGTCCCAGATCGGCTGGTCCCGCGTCGCCTTCGGATCGTAGTACGGGCTGTTCGGATCGAACTGGGTCTCGTCGACGACGCCGGTGCGCACGATCTTCGCGAGCCCCGCGACCCCGGGCGGCTTCGCGTTGGAGTGGTGGAACAGGGCCTCGTCGCCGACGGACATCGCGCGCATGTGCGCCCGTGCGAAGTAGCTGCGCACGCCGGTCCACGGCTCGACCTTCACGCGCGCGAGGTCATCGATCGAGAACGTCTCTGGCTCGGACTTCATCAGCCAGTAGCGCTTGGGCATGCGGCGACCATCGCACAGCTGCCGGCTTGCGCGCGCACCCGGTGTAGCCGAGCGTGGTGGAGCGCGTGAACGTGAACGCGAAGTCGTCGCCGACCCGGCCGGTGACCAGCATGCGCCACAGGGGCCAGCCGAACCTCGGGCGCGCCCCGACGAGCGTCGTCAGGTCGAGCCCGTGCGCCCGGCACATCGCCTCGACCTCCGCGGGCCGGAGGAACAGCCGGTGGACGTGCAGATCGTCGGGCGTGTTGGCGACGAACCAGGACACGCCCTTGATCACGACGAGGTTCGCCTGCCAGGTGCGGTTGAACGTGTGGAACACGAGCAGGCCACCGGGCGCGAGCACGCGCGCGGCCTCGCCGATCAGCCGCGCGGGCTCCTCGACGTGCTCGAGGAGATCCATCGCGCACACCACCTCGAAGCTACCGTCCGCGAACGGCAGCGCGAGCGCGTCGCCCTGGACGTAGCGCACGCGCCCCGTCGCGTCCCGCGCTCGCGCGACCGCGAGGTTCGCCGCGATGGTGTCGAGCCCGGTGACCTCGTGGCCGTGCGCGGCGAGGTGGTTCGCGAGGAAGCCGCCGCCGCAGCCGAGATCGAGGACGCGCACCGGCCCCGCGCCGAACGTGCGCACGAGCTGGTCGGCGATCCACGGGTTGCGGTGGCGCGCCTCCGCGCGCAGGAGCGCGATCGGCGTGTCCTCCGCCTCGTACCAGCGCGCACCGAGGTCGCCGTACCAGGCGTTGTCGATCGCCCGGCCGGGCGCGTCGCGGAGCACGTTCCAGTACACGGCCTGGTACGCGAGGAACGCGAGCGCGGCCGCGAGCTGCGCGACGAGGATCCCCGCCTCGCCGTACCACCACAGCGCGGCGCACGCGCCGAGCACGACCGGGTGCAGCGTGAACAGGACGGCGTGGAGCCAGTGCTCCCCCGCGCCACACGCGGTCGCGTGCACGCCCTCGTCCTTGGTGACGAACAAGGTCGAGAACACCGCGAGCACCACGTAGCCGGGGAGCGCGTAGCTCGCCGTCGCCGGGACCGCGAGCAGCCAGCCGAGGCACACGACGATCGTCAGCGTGTCGAGCGGGTGGCCGATGCGCTCCCAGCGCGGGAGGTCACGGCGCCGGTGGAACCAGACCTCGTCGACGATCATCACCAGCGCCTGCAGGATCAGCGGCGCGACGAACAGCGCCGTCATCGCTTCTCCAGCAGCGCTCCACACATCGTCAGCCCGGGACCGAACGCGAGGCTCGGGATGAGGGTGCCGCGCGGGATCGCCGGATCCGCGAGCATCCGCATCCAGATGTGCGGCAGGGTCGCCGACGACATGTTGCCGTGGTCGTGGAGCACGTCCCGGCTCGTCTGGACCTGCGCCTCGTCGAGCTCGAGCACGTCGCGCACGCGATCGATGATCTTCGGGCCACCCGGGTGGACGGCCACCGGGCAGCCCGCGATCGCCGTCACCGGCACGCCGGCGCGCCGCACCAGCTCGATCACGAACCCGCGCAGCGCGCCCGCGATCCGCTCGGGTACGTCGCGCGCGAGCGTCATCCGCATGCCGTGATCGGCGACGACCCAGGTCATCGCGCCCGCCGAGTCCGGCACGACCTGCTCGTGGAGCGCGAGGACGCACAGACCGGGCCCGCCGTCGTCCGCGACCGCCGCGTAGCGGATCAGCCCGTCGGCGAACAGGCTCTGCACGACGAGCTGCTCGAGCGAGTGATCGGTGGGATCGAAGTGGAGCGAGCACAGCTCGGTGTGGACGAGCTCGACACGCGCGGACGACGCGAGCGCCGCGGCCGCGATCCGCACCGCCGGGATCGCGGCGTAACAGCCCATCTGGTACGCGTGGGTCACGCGCGTGGGCCACCGCTTCGCGGCGACGAGCTTCTGCGCGCCACTCGGCGACAGATAGCCCGTGCACGTCACGTGGATCAGCTCGTCCGGCGCCTCGTGCCGGTCGGCGTACGCCTGCGCGAAGTAGGCGTCGACGATCTGCCCGAACCACGCGGTGCGCGTGGCGGTCCCCGCGCCGTGGGGCTGAGCGCGCAGCGGGTACAGCGGGTGACCGTCCCACGCGGCCGCGGGATCGAACGAGATCCCACGACGTGCGATCTTCGACGGCGGGCACGCGCAGCGCGAGATCGCGCGCTGGAGACGGTTCGCGAACGAGACCCGCTCGTCCGGAGCGAGCCGCGCCGCCGCCGCGTGCCCGCGCGCGAGCCAGGTGAGGCTGTCGGCCTGCTCCATGTGATAGCGAGGTGCCGTCGCGGAGAAGCCGGTGAGCAGAGCCTGCGGGGCCGCCATGGAAGCGGCGGCGGCTGCACGATTCGATCCCGGCGAGCGGCGCGACCTCGCGGCGCGTGCTCCCGCGCGATCACGGAGGTGGCGCGGAGGTGGCGCGACGCTGCGCGGGAGGTGAGCGACCACGGCGTGGCGCGCGTGCGTGTCCGATCGCGCGCGACGTGCGCGATCGCTACGCTCCGATCGGGGCGCCGACGTCGAGCGTGTGGATCGGCAGATCGGCCGAGGCCGCGCGTACCTCGTCGGCGAACCCGGTGAGGTTCACGTTGAACGACAGCTTCAGCTCGCCTCCGAGCGGGCGGAAGAAGTCGTCGTAGTGCGTCGGGACGATCAGCTTCGGATCGAGCGCGCGCACGATGCGCTCCACGTACCGCGGCGTGAACCGCCTCCCGGACGCGCCGCACAGGAACAGATCGACGCCGCGGTCCTTGATCTCGTCCTCGAGCAGGTCGGCCGAGCCCTGGTGGTAGATCCGGAACCCCGCGACCTCGACGAGCAGGCCCCAGACCTGACCACAGCGGTACGCCTGCGGCGTGAGCCCGTCGAGGTGCTCGCAGGTCAGCTCGCCGGAGTACGGGATCCCGAGGCCGAGCTGGAGCTTCGAGTGCACGCTCGGGACGAACCGGACACGGAACGGGCCGATGTCGTACGGCTGGTGTGGCTCGACGACCACCGCGCGCTCGGCGAGCCCGTGCAAGCCCATGAGGTTGCGCAGCGACGTCGAGCCGTACACCGGGCACCCGAACCGGCGCGCGATCGCGGGGACGTCGAGCGCGTGATCGAAGTGCGTGTGCCCGACGAGCACCGCGTCCGCGCGATCGATCCACGCGTCGATCGCCGACTCCGAGGGGGGGATGACCTTGCGCCGGACGAGCTCCCCGAGCGAGAGCCGCGTGACGTAGGGGTCGATCCACAGCACCGTGTCCTGAAACGCGAGCCGAAAGCCCGCCGTACCGAGCCACGTCAGCGTCAGGCCGCGCGGCAGGATCGAGCTCGCGGCAGGCCACGCGAGCTGCCGAGTTGTTAGCAAGTCGCTCGTGTGTTGGCGGCGTGCGGTCGCGAGGTACGCGAGACCCGCCCCGAGATGTCCGATCGCGCCGAGCACGCGGTCACTTTAGCTCGCTCCCGACTCCCACGTGCGCTGGCTTGGGGCTACAACCGGGGCCACCAACACCAAAAGGAGTAACCGATGGCGTTCACACTTCCCGAGCTCCCCTGGGCCAAGGACGCGCTCGCGCCGACGATCTCGGCCGAGACGATCGAGTACCACTACGGCAAGCACCACAAGGCGTACGTGGACAACCTCAACAAGTTCGCCGCCGGGACCAAGTACGAGAGCATGTCGCTCGAGGACGTGATCAAGGCGTCGCACGGGCAGGCGTCCGAGAAGAAGATCTTCAACAACTCGGCGCAGGTCTGGAACCACACGTTCTTCTGGAACTGCATGGCGCCGAAGGCCGGGGGTAACCCGACCGGCGCGATCGCGGGCGCGATCGACAAGTCGTTCGGCAGCTTCGGCGACTTCAAGACCAAGTTCTCCGAGGCCGCGGCGGCCCAGTTCGGCTCGGGCTGGGCGTGGCTCGTCAAGAACGCGGACGGCTCGCTCGCGATCGAGACCACCGGGAACGCCGACACGCCGATGGCCGTGGGCAAGACGTGCATCCTGACGCTCGACGTGTGGGAGCACGCCTATTACATCGACTACCGCAACGCCCGACCGAAGTTCATCGAGGCGTGGTGGAACGTGGTCAACTGGGACTTCGCGAACAAGAACTTCGCGTAACGCACGCCGCGGGCTCGCGCGCCGGGCCCGCAGGCTGAGCCACCGCCGGCCGGCTCGGCGGATGTATCGTCGACGTCATGGTCGACGATCGTGACGATCACACCGAGGTGGCGACGATCGAAGGGGCGACGGTCGAGTCGCCTGTCGCGCCCGCCGCGCGGGGGTCGGTCCGCCGCGTGTCGACGGATCGCTACCGGGTGGTGAGCCGCCTCGGCAAGGGCGGCATGGGCGAGGTCATGCAGGTCCGCGACGACGTCGTGGGCCGCGACGTCGCCCTCAAGCGGATCCGGCGCAGCGATCCCAGCGAGCGCTTGCAGCAGCGGTTCCTGCGCGAGGCGACGATCCAGGGGCGCCTCGAGCACCCGGCGATCGTGCCGCTGTACGACATCGGTCGCGACAGCGCCGGGCTGCCGTTCTTCACGATGAAGAAGCTGACCGGCACGACGCTGTCGAAGCTCCTCGCGGAGAGCCCGGCGGAGATGTCGCTGCAGCGCCTCCTGCGTGCGTTCGCGGAGGTCTGTCTCGCGATCGAGTTCGCGCACGTCCGCGGCGTGATCCACCGCGACCTCAAGCCCGAGAACATCGTGCTCGGCGACTACGGGGAGGTCTACGTGCTCGACTGGGGCGTCGCGAAGGTGATCGGCGAGGCCGACGGCGACCTCGCGGACCTCCACAGCGAGTCCTCCGACGGCGACGAGAGCGCCACGCTCCCGGGCACGCCGATCGGCACCCCCGGCTACATGGCGCCCGAGCAGGTCCGCGGCGAGCCCGATGTCGACGCGCGCGTCGACGTGTACGCGCTCGGCTGCATCCTGTTCGAGATCCTGACGCGGACGATGCTCCACCCCTCGGGCAAGCCCGGCCTCGCGAGCGCGGTGCAAGGCATCGACGCGCGGCCATCGGTCCGGGCGCCGGACCGCGTGATCGCGCCCGAGCTCGACGAGCTGTGCGTGGCGGCGACCCACGTCGACCGCGAGAAGCGGATCCAGACCGCGCGCGAGCTCGGGGATCGCGTGCAGCGGTTCCTCGACGGCGATCGCGACCTGGAAGCCCGCCAGAAGCTCGCCGCCGAGCACCTGGCGCGCGCGCACGCGGCGTTCGCGGGTGGCGATGCACAGCGCGCGGTCGCGATGCGCGAGGCCGCGAGTGCGATCGCGCTCGATCCCACGCTGGCGAGCGCCGCCGAGCTGCTCGGCCGGCTCATGCTCGAGCCGCCGCGGACGTGGCCCGCCGAGGTCGAGGCCGAGCTGCGCGAGGACGACGAGAAGACGGTGCGCAACAGCGCGCGCGTCGCGGGGTGGTCGTACGTCGGCTTCCTCGCGTTCCTGCCGCTCGTGTGGTGGATCGCGCCCGCGGGCTCGCCCTACGTCCTCGCGCTCTCCGGCCTCGTCGTCCTCAACATGGCCCTGTGCTGGTGGGGCGTGCACACCCGGCAGACCGCGGGGAAGGCCGGGCTGCTCGCGATCGCCAACGCGCTGCTGCTCGCGGTGATCGCGCGCATGTACACGCCGTTCCTGATCGCCCCCGCGCTCGCCGCGATGTCCGTGATGGCGATCCTGTTCACGCCCTTGCGCTCGAGGCTGACGTCGACCGCGGGGCTGATCGCCCTGACGTGGGCCGCCGTGCTCGGCCCGTGGCTCCTCGAGCGCGTCGGCGTGCTGTCCGCCACCGTCACCGTCGACGAGCGAGGCGTGCTGCTCGACGCGCTCGCGGTCGCTGGCGACGAGACCAGCACGCTCGTCGTCGCCGCGCTCTACGTGGCGGCGCTGATCGCGGCGGCGGCTGGCATGGCCACCGGGATCCGCGCCCGCGAGCGCACGGCCAAGCGCCACCTGCACCTGCAGGCGTGGCAGCTGCGCCAGCTCGTTCCGAAGCCGGGGCCGCGCGCGACCTGAGCTCCGCCGCTCACGGAAGCGGGCGCGCGGTCGGCTCAGCGATCCTGCACGTGCGGCTCGCTGCGACCGCGCGCGGCGTCGAGCGGGAACTCGACACGATGGATCGTCCCGCGCTCGGGGCACACGAGAAGGACTCCGTCCGCCCCGAACGCGACGTGGTACTCGAGCAGCTGGCGGCGCGTCGCCGCTGTGGTGATCCGCGGCGCCTCGTCCCCGGTCTTCACCTCCGCGACCAGCAGCTCGCCGTCGGCCTCGACGAGGTAGTCCGCGCGGAGCTCGGTCTCGCACGGCTCGCCGTCGACGAGCGGCGTCCACCACGTGCGCGCCTGGCGCGCGACGATCCGGAACCCCGCGCGCCGCAGCATCCCCGCGGCGTCGTCCTCACCAGCGCCCGCGCGCTCGGCGCGAACCCGCGCCCGCCGCGAGCCACGCCAGCCGCGGACCAGGCGACCCAGCACGAGCGCGAGCAGCACGCCCGCGAGCACCGCCGCGGCGAGGAGCGCGAGGAGATCGGAGCCCACCGTCACCGGCGCAGCTTCGCGCGGCGGTCTGACGAAGGGACGCGTTCGGGTCAGGCAAGGTACGGTCGCCAACCCCACGAGATCGCGAGGCGCCCCGGGACGCTTTCACGTCGCGCCGCGAGCGCGTGCTCCCGCTCGGCCGCCGTGCGCCCGCGAACGCCGCTTCCCTCCGCGCAGGGCGAGCAGCGCCAGCGCGAGCAGGGGGGATAGGTTGCCGGTGGCCGCGCAGCCGCCGTCGTCGCTGCCGGAGCCCGCGCGGTTCAGCGACGTCACGCGCAGGGCGTCGTACGCGAGCTGCTCGCCGGAGGTGCCGGTGTGGTCGGCGAGCTCGACGTACTCGTCGCCGTTGCCGTCGACGTCGAACGTGCCGAGCGGGACGAAGCCGCCGGCCCCCGCGGACTGATCGATCACGACGGCGTCGGTGATGCCGGCATGGACGATGCGGTAGGTGGCGGTCCTCGCGGTGGCGACGCCCTCGGGGAGGTAGACGGCGAGCTCGAGGCGATCCGGGCCCGGCGAGCGCAACAACCAGCGCGCGAAGTTCGCGGCCGTCTCCGAGGCGGTGGTGGCCGTCCACTCGCTCGTACCGCCGTGACCGACGGCCACGCGGCGCCAGTAGCGAGGATCGCCACCGGCGACATAACAGGCGCTGCGCTGCTCGATGACACCGTCGGCGGGGAGCTCCACGCACCGGTCGCGCGTGTCCCAGAACGCGGCGCCCTGCTCGGCGTACATCGCGAGCGCGTTGTCGCGGTAACCGGCCGCGCGCGACGCGCACAGCGCGCTGTCGGAGCAGCAGCCGTTGTAGCGACACGCGAGGAACTGCGCCCACGCCTCCAGCGTCGAGTCGCCCGCCTGCATCGGGACTCCGTTCATGAACGCGGCGGCGGACATCCAGTCGTCGGTGCCCTCGACCTCGAGCGGCAGACGATCGATCACGAAGCTCACCGCCTGCGCCGTGTTCCCCTCGATCGTGAGGATCGCGTCGCCGTAGGTCGCGAGCGTGTCGGCGTACGTGCCGGCGTCGAACTGGAACATGCCGAGCCCGCCCTGCATCGCGGAGCACGGCCCGTCGGCGGAGCCCGCGATCACCGGCGCTTCGCCGCACGACGAGGACGCGGGCCCCATGCACGCGTACGTCGCCTCCGACCAGCAGTGGGCGAGCTGCGTCTCGCTGACCGCGATCCCCGCGAGCAGCGCCGCGTTGTGGACCCCCATCTCGGCGGCGGCGTCGCGAATCAGCGCGAGCCGCGCGCGCCGCTCCTCGGCGGTGAGCCCTTGCTCGATCGTCTCCGTCTCGGGCGGTGCTTGCGTCGCGCAGGCGCACCCCAAGCACAGCGCGAGCCACCCGAGGCGCTTCACCGCCCTACTCTACGCGAGGACGGTGGGCCGGAATGCGACTCGTCGGCGGAGATCGCCGCGTGACAGGGCCCGATCACGCGACGGGGATCACACCGCCCGCGATCACGTCGGCGCGCCGCGTTGCTACAAGCAGCGCCGCGAGCGAGAGCTGGGCGGCGTTTCCGCCCGCGCATCCGCCCGTGGCCACACGTGTCGTCCCCGGCGACGTGCCGGAACACGACCCTGCGCGCACCCCGGTCCGCGAGCGGAGGATGCGGCGGCGCGCCGGCCGCCGTTCATGCTCGCGGGCGGGCAGCGCTTCAGCCGCGCGCCGCGCGGAGCGTCAGCGGCGGATCACGCGCGGCTCGGTCGTCGTGTCGGCGGGCAGCTCGCCGAGCTTGGCCTTGAGCACGGCCTTGTTGCCGTTCTTGCGCATGACCTCGAGGTCCACGATCGTGCCCGGCCGGGTCATCGCGATCGTGTTACGCAGCACGTCGCCGGACCGCACCGGCTGGCCGTTGATCGCGACGATCACGTCACCATCGGCGAGCCCCGCGCGCGCCGCCGGGCTGTCGGGCTGCACGTCGGCGACGAGCGCGCCCCTCGTCGCCGGCAGCTTGTGCTGCTTCGCGAGCGTGGCCGTGACCGTCGCGATGTTCACGCCGAGGTAGCCGCGGGAGACCTTCCCGTCCTTGACGAGCATCTCCATGATCGGCTGCGCCATGTTCGTCGGGATCGCGAAGCCGATGCCCGCGTAGCCGCCGTTCGGCGACGCGATCGCCGTGTTGATGCCGACGAGCTCGCCGCGCAGGTTGACGAGCGCGCCACCGGAGTTGCCGGGGTTGATCGCCGCGTCGGTCTGGATGAAGTCCTCGTACTCCTCGATCCCCATCCCGCCGCGGCCCTTCGCCGACACGATGCCCATCGTGACCGACTTGCCGATCCCGAATGGATCTCCGACGGCGAGCACGACCTCGCCGAGCCGCAGCGCGTCCGAGTCACCGAACGGGATCGGCGACAGCGGTGGCAACGTGCCTTCGAGCTGCAGGACCGCGAGGTCGGCCTTGGGATCGGTGCCGATCACCCTCGCCTCGATCTCGCTTCCGTCGTGCAGCGTGACCGTGATCTCCGACGCGCCCTTCACGACGTGTGCGTTCGTGAGGACGCGTCCGTCGGTCGACACGATCACGCCCGAACCCTTGCTCATCTGGCGACGCAGCGAGGGCCGCCCGGAGAACGGCGAGTCGGGATCCGTGAAGAACGGATCCCACGCTGCGGGGCCTCTCACCGCGGAGTGCGTCGAGATGTTGACGACGCTGGGCACCACGCGCTCGGTGACATCGGCGATCGTGTTGTCCGCGAGGATGGGCGAGGCGTGCGCCGGTGCAGGCCCGGGCTGCAGCACCGCACCGGCGCCGACGAACCCGACCACGGCGATCGCGGCGGCGAGATTTCGTAGCGAGGTCATGTACGTGTCTCCTCTGTCCGGTCCGTTACCTGGGACCTTGAGTACGAACCTTGGACCGGTCAACCGGTTGCCCGTATTCCACGAGGCGGGCCGGCTGTTCGGGCAGGGTTCGCTCGCAGAGCGTGCGCTGGCGCCACGGCGCACAGCGCGGTTTGATCCGGATCACGCGTCCGTTCACCGACGGCGCGGGTCGCACCGTGCGAGCTCTGCGGACGTTCCGAACCGCCGTCGCCAGCGCGCGGCCCGCATGCACGCGGCGGCGTGAACAAGACGTCGCCGTCCCGTGTCTCCGCTTCGCGCGACGCGAGCCGTCGTCATCCACGAAGCGCGCTCGGTCCGTCGCCCCGCGATCTCGAGGCGCGCCGTGGTCGTCCGCGCACCGGACGCCCCTGCGACATTGTCTACGGCGCAGCGCGCGGTGTCCGCCACGCAAAGCCTCCCTCTCTCTCCCTACGAGAGGGGGCGTCGTTCGCTACGGGGCGCCGGCGGGCTTGTCGGCGGGCGCCGGCGAGCCCTGCGACGGAGCCGGTGCGCCGTGGTCATGACCGTCGTCGGCGCCGTGCCCTCCGGGTGCCGCGTGCGGCGACGGCGCGCGAGGCGGCGTTGCCGGCACGTTCCCGAACGGGTTGCCCTTCGGGTCGATGCTGTCGACCTCCTTGTCGGAGAACACCGTCGGCACGTCCTGCTCGGTGCGCTGGCCCGTGTCGGAGCGGACGAGCGCGGGGACGCGCGTGCGCGGCGTGACGATGTAGTACTCCGTCACCGGCTTCGGCGGGTTCGCCGGGTCGAGCTGCTGGCTCTCGGGCAGCGTGCCGGGCTTCTCGAGCTTGTACAGCGAGAGCGTGCCGAGCTCGACGCCGCGCTCGTCCTTGTACGTCACCGTCATCACCGGCTTCTGGCCGTCGAGCTTCGTCGCGGGCGAGTACTCCGTGGGTCGGAGGTTGTTCACGTTGTCGATGAAGTTCGAGAGCGTCTGGTTCGGCTTCTTGGTCGCCGCGTCCGCCCACGTCTTCACCTGCGCGCCTCCATCGCTCGTCGTCGTGACGCGCACCGCGGTCTTCGTCTTGCCGTCGGCTTCGATCGTCACGCTCCCGATCTTCGCCGCGGGGAAGCCGCGCGGATCGGTGAGGTGCAGGCTCGACTGACCGACCTCGAGCCCGGAGATCAGCTCGCGCGACAGCACGTAGGCCTTGCCCGATGTCTGATCGAGCACGTACCGATCGCTGCCTCCGTAGACGGTGCCGCCGACGAGGAAGGTGCGCGTGCCGTCCTTGAACTGCACGGTCAGCGTCGTCTTCGCGTCGTCGAGCTTGTAGTCCTTCTTCGCCGCGTCGTCGGGCGTGCCGAGGTCACGCAGCGCGCGCGCGGAGAGATAGTTCTCCACGAGCTTCTCGCCGCTGTCGCCGAGCGGGAACTCGCGCGTCTTGCGCGTCTCCTCCTCGACGGGAGCCGGCGGCGGTGCCGCGCTGCCCTCGCCGCTACCGCTGCCCGCGCTGGCCACGCCGTCGGCCGCGCTGCCCGCGCCCGAGCCCGCGCCCGAGCCGGAGCCGCTGCCCGAGCCCGTGCTCGTCTCGGCCGGCTTCTCGACGGGCTTGAGCTTCTTCTCGATCGTCGTGTCGAGGCCCCACCAGTACGCGCCCTCGGCGCCGGTGCGGCGCTCGATGCGCACGATCTTCCGCTCGGTCTTCCACTCGAGCGAGACGAGGTCGGCCTCGGACTTGTTCCACAGGACGACCGTACCGATGTCGGGCTTCTGGGTCGTGTCGCGGGTCCACGTCCGATACCCGTAGACCAGCATGACGGCGAGCAGGACGCCGTGGATCAGCGCACCTCTCATGGCTTCACCTCGGTGGACCGGTTGGAAGAGACGCGGCGCCGGCGGAACCACGTTCCGACGAGGCCGAGCGTGAGGACGACGAGCGGGCCGCCGACGATCGTCAGCGTGAACCACTTCGCGTCCTGATCCTTCGTGTGCTTGATCGGCTTGTCGTCCTCCGAGACGATCTCGCCGGCGAACACCTCCTCACCGCCGAGCCAGCGGACGGAGTCGTCGAGCAGCGGACCGCCCACGAGGACCACCGCGGCGCGGCCCATGCTCGACACGAGCGCGTCCGCGAACAGGTCGGCGTCGGCGAACACGAGCGCGCGCCAGCCGTCCTTGTCCTTGCCGTCGGGGCCCTTCATCTTCGGACCCTCGATCGCCGCGCCGATGTTCCAGCGCTGGCGCTTCTCGGCGCCGGCGTCGAACGCGAAGTTGTCGTTCACGTCGAGGAACGCCGAGTCCATCGAGCGGATCGTGATCGTCTTGGTCGGCGCCTGCGCACCGGGGGCGAGCGGCGCGTCTTCGAGCGCGCCCGCGTCGATCAAGATCAGGCCCTTGTCGACCGAGCGCGACAGCGCCGTGGTCGACGCGTGCGCCGAGAACTGGGTCGTGATCGCGAACCGGCGGTCGGCGGGCGAGCCGCGCTGCGGCAGGAACGCCTTGTCGTCGGTCAGATCGTTCGGGTTGAATGTCAGGCCGAACCGCTGCTCGAGCGGCCCGAGGCTGCCGTCGGCGGTCGGATCGAGCGCGACGAGCAGTCGCCCGCCCTTGTCGAGGTAACGCCCGAGCGCGTCCCACTCGGCCGGCTGCAGCGGCAGCGTCGGCGCGAGCATGATCACGACGGTCGCGTCATCCGGCACGTCCTTCGCGAGATCGATGAGACCGAGCTCCTTGACCTCGTAGTTGAGCTCGCCGAGCCGGCGCTTCAGCACCGTGGTGCGGCGCTCGGGGATGCGGTCCTTGAGATCGGGCGGCACCGAGTCCGGATCGTTCATCTCGCCGTGCCCGGTCATCAGGTAGACCTTGCGCTTCTCGCGCACGAGCTTCATCAGCGCGGCGTTCACCTCGCGATCGAGGTTGCGGAGCTTGCTCGCTCCCTTGCGCGCCTTCTCGATCTCGGTGTCGACCTGGAGCGTGTGCGACGTCTCGTCGGCCTTCTTGTCGTCGGTCTTGGCGTCGTCCTTTCCGCCCTCGGCCGCCTTGCTGCGCACCAGGACGATCGTGCCGTCGCGGGTGACCCGGTACTTCGCCGCGAGCTCGGCGTTGAACAGCCGGTCGTGCTCCTCGATCACGATCTTGCCGGGCACCGCCCGGGAGAGCGTCTCGAAGTAGTCGCGGACCTGCTCCTTGACCTCGTTGACCTCCGGGAAGAACAGGAGGACCTTGATCGGATCCGCGCTGGTCTGCGCGATCTTCCGCGTCGACTCTCCCGGCGCGGAGGTCTTGAAGTAGCTGAGGTCGCGCTGGACGTTGCGATGCTTCGCGACGTTGCAGGTCACCATGAGGAACGCCGCGGCGAGCGCGACCGTCAGCCCCGACCACCCGATGTCGCGCACGCGGTAGTACTCGACGCCGGTCTCGTCGAACACGCGGTCGCCCGAGAAGTCGAACTGCGTGCGCAGCGCCACGCCGAGCGCGAGCTCGATCATGAGCACCGGCACGACCGAGGCGACCAGGAGGATCGCCCACAGCACGGTCATCGCGCCCTCGAACCGGGTCGCGGCCTGCTCTGCGAGCCCGAGCTTCGCCAGCCCCCAGTCGGTGGTCAGCGCGTAGAGGACGATCGAGACCACCGTCCCGACGTGACACAGGAGCAGCGTGCGCTCCACGCGTCGACGGCCGCCCGTTGTCGACAGCGTCGTCCAGCCGCGGATCGCGGTCGCCGCGATCACGAGCACGACGCCGACGAACGTGAGCACCTCGCGTATGCCGGTGTGGGCGAGCAGCCGCTCGCCGAGGAAGATCAGGATCAGCCCCACCCCGAGCGCCAGGGAGAGCCACCACGGAGAGGCAGTTCTCATTGCCATCGCTTCGCCTCCAGCGTCTTCACCGCGAGCAGCAGGAAGAAGTACGTGACCGCGATGTAGTAGATGACGTCCTTGAGGTTGAGGACACCGCGCATGAACCCGTTCTGGTAGTGAATCCACCAGAGATCGAGCTCCTGCAGCACCTCGCGCACGGGCGCGTCGAGCTTCTTCGCGAAGATGTAGAGGATGCACATCAGGCCGGTGATCACCGCGCCCGCGACGGCGGCGATCATCTGGCTCCTCGTCAGCGCGCTGGCGAACAGGCCGATCGCGAGCACGGCCGCGCCCATGAGGAACAGGCCGAAGTAGCCGACGAGCACCTGCGCCGTCGTGATCTTGCCGTTCACCTTGATGAGGAGCGGCATGTAAAACGACAGCGCGAGCAGCACGGCGAAGAACGTCAGCGCGGCGAGGAACTTGCCGAGCACGATCTCGCTGTCGCGGACCGGCGACGTCGTCAGCAGCACCATCGAGTGGTTCTGCCGCTCCTCGGCGAGGAGGCGGAACGACAGCAGGATGCCGCCGAACAGCGGCAGGAAGCTCGAGAAGTAGAAGAACCGCTCGAGCACGATCGCCGAGAGCTGCTCGCCCGCGAGCGCCTGTGACTGGAACAGGATGCCGTTGACCAGGAGCAGCACGGCCGCCATCACCCACGCGAAGGGCGATCGCAGGTACGCGCCGAGCTCGCGGCGGTAGATGATGCTAGTTGCTCGCATCGGCTCCTCCCACGAGGCGGATGAAGGTGTTCTCGAGCTCGCTCCGCGCGTAGTCGAGCTTGATCAGATCGAGCGTGGCCTCGACGACCGCGCGGCTGACCTCCGCGCGGCAGTCCTTCGTGGTCTCGAGCGCGAACGACAGCCCGCCGCCCTGCTCGTACGGCTCGGCCACGCTCTTCACACCGTCGACCGCGGCGAGCACCTTGCGGATCGCGCCCTTGGGATCTTCGCCCTGCGGCGGGCGGACCGTCACCGTGATCTGGCGGATCTCGCTCTCGCTCGCGACGAGCTCGTGCTCGCTGCCAGAGCCGAGCAGCTTGCCCTTGCCGAACACGAGCAGCCGGTCACACGTCTGGCTGATCTCGGTGAGGATGTGGCTCGAGATCAGCACCGTGTGGTTCTGCTTGAGATCGTGGATCAGGTTGCGCATCTCCACGATCTGGCGCGGGTCGAGGCCGCGGGTGGGCTCGTCGAGGATCAGGAACTTCGGCTGGTGGATGATCGCCTGCGCCACGCCGACGCGCTGCCGGTAGCCGTGGGACAAGGTCCCGATCACGTCGCCGGCCACGTCCGCGAGATCCGTGATGTCGAGGACGTCGGGCAGCCGCCGCTTGACCTGACCGCGCGCCATTCCGCGCAGCTCTCCCGCGAACGAGAGATAGTCCACCACGGTCATGTCCATGTAGAGCGGTGGGTTCTCGGGAAGAAAGCCGATCCGCTTCCTGACCTCGTGTGGGTCTGACACCGCGTCGACCCCACCGACCTCGATCGTGCCGCCCGAGGGCCGCAGATCGCACGCCAGAATCCTCAGCACTGTCGTCTTGCCCGCGCCGTTGAGCCCGAGAAATCCGACGGTTTCCCCGTCATTGATCTCGAAGCTCACCGGCCCGAGCGCCCGTTTGCCGCCGTAGAACTTGGAGAGATTCGATGCTCGAATCATTCGACCTCGCGTGCGCCATGAGCGCGTAATCGCTGGGGTTTGTTCGTAAGCGTTAGCAGCTGGCCTGTCAAGCTGCTACTCGCCCCCAAACCAGCGGCCCGGCCCGGATCTTCCCGCAGGCAACCCCCGACCGAGGGACGCTTTCGACGTCGGCACGTTACGATCGTCAAGCTATTGAGATCATTGGGCGCGCTGGGACGCTTTCACGTTAGCGCTGCCCGCCGCCAGCCGAACAGGCGGCAGTTCCAGATCTCCACGTGCGAGCCTCCCGGCACC
>Ga0164243_10003464_pt1 | contig 25251 bp, 19 predicted proteins | sample OricompcompostOP_FD_108781 | JGI IMG/M metagenome (GOLD analysis project Ga0164243, IMG submission 108781) | Organic Plus compost microbial communities from Emeryville, California, USA - Original compost - Organic plus compost (OP) | ecosystem: Engineered > Solid waste > Mixed feedstock >...
GACCATCTTGCGCAACTCGTGCACGCCCTTTTCGTTGGCGGCGATCTGCGCCTTGAGGTCGTTGACGTTCTGCACCGGGTTGCGCGCCGGATAGTTTCCGCGGGTCAGGAGCGTCATCAATTCCTTCTCGCGAAAACGGCCACGATCGACCAGCTTGAAGTTGTCGATATAGACGCCTTCCTGTTCGATCGTCGTGGCGTTCGGCGACATCGAGCCGGGCGAGATGCCGCCGATGTCGGCGTGGTGACCGCGTGAGGCGACCCAGAACAGAATCTGTTTGCCGCGCGAGTCAAAAACCGGCGTACACACCGTGATGTCCGGCAGGTGAGTACCGCCGTTGTAGGGCGCGTTGATCGCGTACACATCGCCGGGGCGGATGCTGCCCTGGTTCTCGCGGATGATGGTTTCGACCGCGCGATCCATCGAGCCGAGATGCACCGGCATGTGCGGCGCGTTGGCGACCAGCGTGCCGTCTTCCGAAAACACCGCGCAGGAGAAGTCAAGCCGCTCCTTGATGTTCACCGACGAGGCCGTGTTCTGCAGCGATACGCCCATCTGTTCGGCAATCGACATGAACAGGTTGTTGAAAATTTCCAGCATCACCGGATCGGCCCTGGTGCCGATAGCGCGGGCGCGCCGCAGCGTCGTGACGCGCTTGAGCACGAGATGGTTCTTTGCGGTGAGGGCAGCGCGCCAGCCATGCTCGACCAAAATCGTTTGATGCGGCTCGATGATGATGGCGGGGCCGGGCACGGCGTCGCCGGGCCGCAACTGGTCCCGGGTGAACAGCGACGCGGTGTGCCATTTTCCGCCGGAGAAGAATTTCGTGCGCCGCGCCGGCGCCGGCAGCTTGCGGCGCGATGTCTTGTGCGTGCGTTCGCGAAACTTGGCGCCGCCGCCGACGGCCTCGACAGACACGGCTTCGATGACGAGTTGCTTGCTGCGATCGATGAAGCCGAAGCGCGATTTGTGCGCCCTCTCGAACGCCGACTGGATTTGCTTCGCCGTTCCGGCCTCGACGGTAAGCGCTGTGTCGGTGCCCGCGTAGCGCACATGCACCCGAACGAGGACGTCGATATCGGCGCGCGGCACGCCCTGGCCGGAGACCTCTTTGCTGGTGATCTTGCCGAGCCTGGCTGAGATACTGTTCACCTGCACCAGCGTTTTTGCGCTGAGCGGCGTCTCGATGGCCTGCTGGCGTGCGCTGCGGATATCGGCGAGCCCCATGCCATAGGCGGACAGCAGTGACGAGAAGGGATGCACCAGCACTTCGGTCATGCCGAGCGCATCGGCCACCAGGCAGGCGTGCTGGCCGCCCGCACCGCCGAAGCAGTTGAGCGCATAGCGCGTCACGTCGTAGCCGCGCTGGACGGAAATCTTCTTGATCGCGTTCGCCATGTTCTCGACGGCGATGCGGATGAAGCCATCTGCCACGGCTTCGGGTTTCAAGGCACCGGAGGATTTTGCGAGTTCAGTGAACTTCGCGCGCACGACCTCGGCGTCGATCGGCTGGCTCTGTGCGGGCCCAAAGATTTTCGGGAAGTAATCCGGGATGAGCTTTCCCGCCATCACGTTGGCGTCGGTGACGGTGAGGGGACCGCCGCGGCGGTAGCAGGCCGGACCCGGATTGGCGCCCGCCGAATCCGGGCCGACGCGAAAGCGGGCGCCGTCGAAATGCAGGATCGAGCCGCCGCCGGCGGCGACGGTATGAATGAGCATCATCGGTGCGCGCATGCGCACGCCGGCGACTTCGGTTTCGAACGCGCGTTCGTATTCGCCGTCATAGTGCGACACGTCGGTCGACGTGCCGCCCATGTCGAAGCCGATCAGCCGGGGAAATCCTGCAGCATGTCCGGTCTGCGCCATGCCGACGACGCCGCCGGCGGGACCGGATAGGATCGCGTCCTTGCCCTGGAACAGATCGGCGGCCGTGAGCCCACCCGACGACATCATGAACATGAGGCGGGTGTGCTCATTCCTCGCCGCGATCTCCTTACCTCCCCCTAGAGGGGGGAGGTCGCCGCGCGAAGCGCGGCGGGTGGGGGTGATCTTTTCGCTACGCGTTTCACCCCACCCCGACTGCTGCGCAGTCGACCCTCCCCCTCCAGGGGAGGGTGAAGCGGAGTTTGCTTCTACGCCCGCACTTAACTCCCCCGTCACCTGCGCCACATATCCCCGCAAAATCGGCGACAGATACGCATCGACCACGGTGGTGTCGCCGCGCCCGACGAACTTGATCAGCGGCGAGACCTCGTGGCTGACCGAGACCTGCGAAAAACCCATTTCACGTGCGAGCGCGGCGACCTGTTGTTCGTGCGCCGGATAACGGTAGGCGTGCATGAACACGATGGCGACGCCGCCGATGCCGTCGCGCTGCAGCGCTTCGAGCTCCTTGCGCACAGCGATGAGATCCGGCGCCTGCTCCACGGTACCGTCCGCACGCACGCGCTCGGCGATCTCGATCACCCGCTCATACAGAATGTCCGGCTTGACGATATGGCGCGCAAAAATTTTCGGCCGCGCCTGATAGCCGATGCGCAGCACATCGCGAAAACCGGCTGTCGTGACCAACGCCGTGCGGGCGCCCTTGCGCTCCAGCAGTGCATTGGTCGCGATCGTGGTTCCCATCTTGACCGCGCCGATGCGTTCGCGCGGGATCGGGGCACCGTGTGCAAGTCCCATCAGGTCGCGGATGCCCCGCACGGCGGCGTCGCGATAGGCTTCCGGATTTTCGGAAAGAAGCTTATGCGCGGCCAGCGTGCCGTCAGGACGGCGCGCGATCACGTCGGTAAACGTCCCGCCGCGGTCGATCCAGAAATCCCACCGTTCAGCGCCAGCCGTGCGTGCCATTTCGTCCCTCGCGAGTCGCGCTTTACTACCGCATCGCGAGACGGCCGAAAAACTGGCGGGGGCCCGGCGATTTCCCGCCGAGCCCCCGTTCTTGCGGCTCGTGACCTGATCCGAAAACCGGAGCCCGCTTTTCGGGGAACACGAGTAGATATCAGACGGCCTGTAAGCCGGGTTCTGTATGGCGCGGCCCGCAAGCGAACCGCACGTGACGGCCATTCCTCTGGGACGCCGGTTGCCCGGCGCCTCAAGCAACCTACCCGGACGACTGGATCGGACACGATCCGGAGATTTCTCTCCACGCCGTCCCTATTCGGTTTTGCTCCCGGTGGGGTTTGCCATGCCGTCTCCGTCGCCGGAAACGCGGTGCGCTCTTACCGCACCTTTTCACCCTTGCTCCCCGAAGGAAGCGGTCTCATTCTCTGTGGCACTTTCCCTGGGGTTGCCCCCGCCGGATGTTATCCGGCACCGTCTGTCGATGGAGCCCGGACTTTCCTCCCCGGCCACCTTTCGGTGATTGCCGGAGCGACCGTCCAGCCGACTGACGCAGATGTGATGGGCATCCGGGGCGGTGTCGTCAAGGCCGGCGTTCAAAAAGCTCTGCCGTCGTGCGAAGGCTTCGCAACCCCGGACGCAGAAGTGGTGCAAGGGAGGCAAGGAATATCAAGTCTCGGCCGGCCCGGAAAAACTAGCCTGCGTCATCAAATCGAACCTGTCTGAAATCTGAAAGGAGATCCACCATGGCCCTGGCTGATGTCAAAACGCGGCAGAAAGCGTCGCTTGTTACACCCACCGATCTCAGTGAAGAGGCCGTGAAGGATATTTCCGCTGCACTCACAACGCTGCTCGCGGATTTCTTCGCGCTTTACATCAAGACGAAGAATTTCCACTGGCACGCCTCGGGCCCGCATTTCCGCGACTACCATCTCATGTTCGACGAACAGGGCGAGCAGATCTTTGCAGCGACGGATGTCATCGCCGAACGTGCGCGCAAGATCGGCGGTACGACACTTCGCTCGATTGGCCAGATCAGTCGCCTGCAGCGTTCGCTGGACAATGACGCGGAGTATGTCGCGCCGGAAGACATGGTCGCCGAGCTGCGCGACGACAACAAGCAGTTGGTGAGCCACATGCGCGTCACCCACGACCTGTGTAGCGAATTTGGCGACGTCGCCACCACGAGCATCCTCGAAAATCTGATCGACGAAGCGGAGCGCCGGACCTGGTTCCTGTATGAAGCCAGCCGGGCTTACCACGGCTAACCACAGCCTCGGCCGGGAAAGACATGCCGCGGCCGTCAGGCAAGGCCGCGATCATCACCGATGCCGGTTGAATCTGATCTCTCTTGCGCGATTCCGGACGCCGCATCAGCGGCGATCCGGAATCCGGAAGCGACGTCAAGCAGGATCAGACCTCAACATCAGCAGCCGCTTGAGCGTCTCCAGCGTTGAATGATCCGCGATTCCGTCGACCCGAGCGGGCCGGAAATGGCGCTGGAAGGCGGTGACAACCTGCGTTGTCGTTTCATCGTAAATCCCAGTTACCTCAATCCCATAGCCGAAGTCCTTCAGGAATTGCTGGAGCATCGTGATCGCGCCGCCCTTGTCGCCCGGATCGAGTTCGGGACCGGGAATAACCTCGGTCGGATCCACCCACAGGCCGACGCCGGCGCCGGCGAGTTTCGCCCACGGAAATTTCTCGCCCGGATCCTGTTTGCGTGCGGGCGCCACGTCCGAATGCGCCAGCACCCGGGCCGCCGGAATATTCCGCCGCTTGACGATGTCCTTGCAAAGCGCCGTCACCGCCGCGATCTGGACATCCGGAAAATCCGGGTAGCCGAAATCGTGGCCGGGATTGACGATCTCGAGGCCGATCGAACAGGAATTGATATCGGTCGCCCCGAACCACGATGAGATACCGGCGTGCCAGGCGCGGCGTGCCTCCGGCAACAACTGGATGATGCCGCCGGCCTCGTCGATAAAATAATGCGACGACACGCGCGCGGCCGCGCTGCACAGCCGGTCGAGCGCGGCGCCCGGCGTTTCCATCCCGGTATAGTGGAGAAGAAGCATGTCGATCGGCGCCTGGCGTTCGTCATGGTTGGGCGACGGCGACACGCTGCCGACAAGACCGGAGTCGGGAGAGAATGCGGACATGACAAGCCTCGGTGCTTTGCGATGGACGGCGGATTTTGCAGGTTCAAACTCTAGCGCAACTCGGCGGTAGCGACGTGCGGCAATGCTTCGCTCCTCAACGATTCCTTAAGCCTAACTGCCGTTAATAAAACGTGCCGTTCGGAAAACGATGCACGCCGCGGCCCCCGACGCGGCGTGTGAATTTCGCGATGCCTATTTTACCTATGGTGCCCACGTATTTTTCATGACGGATGTTTCGCGCCAAAGCCTCTGGTGTGCCGGCGATTGGACCGCCGCGCTTCACGCGTCGCCCTCGACCGGTGACGGCGCGCCCCGGGCCGGCGGCGGTTCAGCGCGGCACATACCCGTGCTCGGGCGCCAGGCCGTCGATTTTCTCAACGTACATGCCGACGCGCTCTATATTGACGGTACATTCGGCGCCGGCGGTTATACCCGCGACATCCTTGCGCGCGCGGATTGCCGGGTGGTCGCGATCGACCGCGATCCGACCGCGATCGCGGCAGGCGCGAACATGGTCGAGGCGGCGCGGGGAAGGCTCGTGCTGTACGAGGGCCGTTTCTCGGAACTCGAAGATGCCGCGAACGGAATGCCGGTCGACGGCGTGGTGCTCGACCTCGGCGTATCATCGATGCAACTGGACGAGGCCGGGCGCGGATTTTCGTTTCGTTTCGAGGGGCCGCTCGACATGCGGATGGCCAAGGATGGCCCGAGCGCCGCGGATGTTGTCGCGGCGGCCTCCGAGCGCGATCTCGCCAATATCATCTATCTGCTCGGGGAAGAGCGCCATTCCCGCGCGGTGGCGCGGGCGATCGTGCGCGCGCGCAGCGAAGCCCCCATCACGACGACCAGGGCGCTGGCCGATCTGGTGTCGCGGGTGGTCCGGAGCAAGCCCGGCGACATTCATCCGGCGACCCGGACGTTTCAGGCCCTGCGGATGTTCGTTAACGATGAGTTGGGCGAACTCATTGGCGCGCTGGCCGCGGCCGAACGCGTGCTCCGTCCGGGCGGGCGGCTTGTCATCGTCTCGTTTCATTCGCTCGAAGACCGCATCGTGAAGAATTTTTTTGCAAGCCGCGGCGGCACCCGCGCCGGTTCCCGCCATCAGCCCGAAGTGGCAGCCGTCCCCGCCACTTTCACCGTCCTCACCAAGCGGCCGGTGATTGCTGGCGACCGGGAGGTTGGCGCGAATCCGCGCGCGCGGTCGGCCAAGCTGCGTGCGGCGGAGCGTACCGACGCAGCCGTCGCGCGCGATCCGGCGCTCCCGCCGCAGCCGGTCCTGCCGTCGCTTGAAGACGTATTGCGAGGCGGCCGCGCATGATTATCCGCATCGTCCACCTGATTGTGGTCTGCCTGTTCGTCGCGGCCGCGATCCATGTCTATCAGATCAAGTTTGACTCCACCGTGGAGGCCGAACGGCTCGCCAAGATTCGCGCGGAGATCAAGCGCGAACGCAATGCGATTGCGGCGCTGCGTTCGGAGTGGGCGCGGCTCGATACGCCGGCGCGCATCCAGGACTTGGCGGAACGTTACACCAAGCTGAAGCAGGCCGACGCCATCCAATACGAAGATCTCGGCCGTTTGCCGGAACGGCCGCCGCAGATCGTTCCGATGGACGCGAGCGATCCGATCGCGGTCATTATCGAAAATGCCGAAGGCGGCGGCGATTCCGACATCACCACCGGCAGCGTCCCGAACGGAGGCGCGCGATGAACCGCGACGCGGAGACGGCATCGCGAACGAACGGTTCGCCGCAACCGCCGTGGCATCGCCGTATCGTGCAGGGCCTGCTGTACGGAAGCGGGGTCGACCGCGACAAGAAGGCGAAGGCACGCCTTGGACTGGCGATGGTGGCGTTTGCCGCCGTTTATCTCGTGATCGGCGCGCGGCTGGTGCTCTATGCCGTCGCCCAGGATGCGCATGTCGCGCGCCGCGCCGTCTCGGGCGACCGGGTGGCTACATCGCGTCCGGATATTCTCGACCGCAACGGCGAAATCCTGGCGAGCGACGTGATGACGCCGTCGCTGTTCGCCGAGCCCAGGCGCATCATCGACGCCGACGAAGCAAGCGAACTTCTGACCGCGGTGATCCCCGATCTGGACGAACCCGACGTGCGCGAACGGCTGTCGTCGAAGCGTGGCTTCGTCTGGCTGAAACGGGAGATTTCGGCCAAGCAGCAGAAGGAAGTGCACGACCTCGGCCTGCCGGGAGTCGGCTTTCTGACCGAGAACAAGCGTGTTTATCCGAACGGCAACGAGGCTTCCCATGTGGTCGGCCACGTCAACGTCGACAATCAGGGCATTGCCGGCATCGAGAAGTGGCTGGACGGCCGCGGACTCGCCGACCTGCACCGGGCGGGATTTGCGTCTGACAATAACCAGAGGCCGATCGAACTCGCCCTGGATCTGCGCGTCCAGCACGCCATGCACGATGAACTGCTTGCCGCCCGTGCCAAGTTCAAGGCGATCGCGGCGGCGGGCCTCGTCCTCGATGTGCGCACCGGCGAGATCGTCTCGATGGTGTCGGTGCCCGATTACGACTCCAACAATCCGAAACAGGCGCTCGACCCCACCCGCATCAACCGGCTCACGACCGGCGTCTATGAAATGGGATCGACGTTCAAGGCGCTCACGATCGGCATGGGGCTCGATTCCGGCAAGATGAACCTGTCGACCACTTTCGATGCGCGCATGCCGCTGCGCTACGGCAGATTCCACATCAGCGACTATCACGCGCAGAACCGCGTGCTGAGTATTCCGGAAATCTTCACCTACTCCTCGAATATCGGCGCTGCGCGTGTCGCGCTGCGCGTCGGCGTCGAGGAGCATCGGGCGTTCCTCAAGAAAATGGGGCAGCTCGACCGCTTGCGCACCGAGCTGCCCGAAAGCGCTGAGCCGATCGTGCCGCGCCGCTGGGGTGAGCTGAATACGGTCACGATCGCGTTCGGCCACGGCTTGTCCGTTGCGCCGCTGCAGGCGGTGATGGGTGTCGCCGCGCTGATGAATGGCGGCTTGCTCATCCCGCCGACCTTTCTCAAGCGCAGTGAAAAGGAAGCCCGCGCTATTGCGAAGCGGGTGGTAAAGCCCGAGACGAGCATGCAGATGCGCTACCTGATGCGGCTCAACGCGGAGAAGGGCAGCGCCTCGAAAGTCGACGTGAAGGGCTATTACGTCGGCGGCAAGACCGGAACGGCCGAAAAGGTCATCAACGGGCGCTATTCCAAGACCCGGCTCCTGACCGACTTCATGGCCGTCCTGCCCTCCGATAACCCGCGTTATCTCCTGCTGATTATGCTCGACGAGCCGCAGGGCCTTCCGGAAACCCACAATTTTGCAACCGCGGGTTGGAATGCGGCGCCCACGGCGGCCAAGGTGATTGCCCGGATCGCTCCTTTGCTGGGGATAGAGCCCCGGTTCGATCTTCCGCCGGCGGACCGACAAATCCTCGCTTCTGCCAAAGTGACGCGCTAATACGCGCCCGGTATGGGTGGGCCTGCAACCATGAAACTCGCCGAACTCCTCCCCGAAGGCGCGCGCTTCGAGGATCGTTTCGCCGCGCGCGAGATCGCGGGGCTGTCGGCGGACAGCCGCACGGTCGCGCCAAGGTCCCTGTTTGCCGCGGTGCCGGGCGCGAAGGCGGACGGCGTGGAGTTTGTCGCGGGTGCGCTGAAGGCGGGAGCCGTGGCTGTCATGGCCGAGCGCTGGATCGATGTGCCGGACGACGTGGCGCTGATCGAGGTGGACAACGTCCGCCGTGCGCTGGCGCTGACCGCCGCAAAATTCTATCCGCGTCAGCCTGAAACGATCGCCGCCGTGACCGGCACCAGCGGCAAGACGTCGGTTGCCGCCTACACCCGGCAATTGTTCACGGCCCTCGGTCATTCCGCCGCGAGCATCGGCACCGTCGGGGTCGTGTCGCCGAAGGGTGAGGAATACGGTTCGCTGACGACACCCGATCCGGTCGAACTACAACGCACGCTCGATCGCCTGGCGGACGAGGGCGTGACGCACCTCGCGCTCGAAGCTTCCTCGCACGGTCTCGATCAGCACCGGCTTGACGGCGTGCGGATCGCCGCCGGCGGCTTCACCAACCTGTCGCGCGACCACCTCGACTATCACCACACGGTGGAAGCCTATCTGGCCGCCAAGCTCATTCTGTTCGAGCAGTTGATCGCGCCGGGCGGCAGCGCCGTGATCGCCTCGGACAACGACCATGCGGATACGATTGCCGCCGCGGCGCGCGGGCATGGCCTCTCGATTTTCACGATCGGACGCAGCGGAGAAGGGCTCGCGTTGCGGGATGTCGCGATCGACGGTTTTTCGCAGACATTGCAGATCGCGCATGGCGGCAGGGATTATCGTGTACGCCTTCCGCTCGTCGGCCAGTTCCAGGTCGAGAACGCGCTGGTGGCGGCGGGGCTCGCAATCGTCACCGGGGGCGATCCGGCGGCTGTCATCCTCGCACTTGAAGGGCTGCGCGGCGCGAAGGGCCGGCTCGAACTCGTCGGTCATCGCCGTGGCGCGCCGATCTTTGTCGATTACGCCCACAAGCCGGATGCGCTGGCGAAAGCGCTCGATGCGCTGCGGCCTTATGTGAAGCGCAATCTCGTCGTCGTATTCGGCGCCGGCGGCGACCGCGACCAGGGCAAGCGCCCGCTGATGGGCGCTATCGCCGTGGAGAAGGCAGACCGTGTCGTCGTTACCGACGACAACCCGCGCACGGAGGATGCCGGCTCGATCCGCCGGTCGATCCTTGCGGCCGCGCCGGGCGCGATGGAGATCGCGGACCGACGCGAGGCGATCCGGCACACGGTGGCCGATCTTCAGCCCGGCGACGTGCTGTTGATCGCCGGCAAGGGACATGAGACAGGACAGATCGTGGGCACTAAGGTGTTGCCGTTTTCCGATCACGAGGCCGTGGCCGATGCGCTGCGGGAACCTGCTGCATGACTGATTGCTTGTTGTGGACCATCGACGCCATGGCGAACGCCATGAACGCGCAGCGCGCCGCCACATTGCCGGCCGGCATCACCGGCATTTCGATCGACAGTCGTACGGTGGGCAAGGGCGAAGCCTATTTCGCGATCAAAGGCGACACGCACGATGGCCACGCTTTCGTCGGCAAGGCCCTCGAGGCGGGAGCGGGCCTGGCGGTCGTTGCCGCCAGCAAACGCGCGGAAATGCCTGCCGCTGCGCCGCTGCTGATCGTCGACGACGTGCTGGCCGGGCTGACCGATCTTGCTCGCGCCGCGCGGGCGCGGTCGCCGGGCAAGATCATCGCCGTCACGGGATCGGTCGGCAAGACCTCGACCAAGGAAGCGCTGCGCGTCGCGTTGTCGCGCAACGGCGAGACCCATGCTTCCGTCGCATCGTTCAACAATCACTGGGGCGTGCCGCTGTCGCTCGCCCGCCTTCCCGAGAGCGCTCACTACGCGATTTTCGAGATCGGCATGAATCACGCAGGCGAGATCACGCCGCTGACGAAACTGGTGCAGCCCGATATCGCGATCATCACCACCATTGCGCCGGTGCACCTGGAATTCTTCAAATCCCTCGACGCGATCGCCGATGCGAAGGCGGAAATCTTTCTCGGCGTCGTGCCGGGCGGCGCCGCCATTATCAATCGCGACGTGCCGCAGTTCGCACGGCTGAAAAAGCATGCCGAGGCGGCGGGAATTTCGCGGCTCGTCTCGTTCGGCGAAAAGAGAGGCGCCAACGCGCGCCTCGTCAAGCTTGCGTTGCAGACCGAAAGCTCCGCCATCGAAGCCGATATCCTGGGCGAACGCGTCACCTACAAACTCGGCGCGCCCGGAAAGCATCTCGCATTGAATTCGCTCGCCGTGCTGGCGGCGGCAAAGCTCGCCGGCGCCGACCTCGCCCTCGCTGCGCTTGCGCTCGGCGGTGTCGCGCCCGCCAATGGCCGCGGCACGCGCATTCCGCTGGTGATGCCTGACGGCGAGGCGATCCTGATCGACGAAAGCTATAATGCCAATCCGACGTCCATGCGTGCGGCGCTCGCCTTGCTCGGCCAGGCGCCTGTCGGACAGAAGGGCCGCCGCATCGCGGTCTTGGGCGACATGCTGGAACTTGGCACGCAGGGGGCCGCCCTGCACAAGGGACTCGCGTCGGCCATCAAGCAGAACGCCATCGATCTCGTGTTCTGCGCCGGGCCGCTGATGGAATCGTTGTGGCAGGCGTTGCCTCACAACCGCCGCGGCGCTTACGCCAAGAATGCGGCGGCGCTGGAATCGGAGGTCGTTTCCGCGGTGCACGGAGGGGATGCGCTGATGGTGAAAGGTTCTGCCGGTTCCCGCATGGGACCGATCGTGAAGGCGTTGACGCGGCGCTATACTCGGCCTGCGACGGCCGGGCAGGAAGACCTATGAAATACGCCGCTTAGCCGGGTAGTTGTGGAGCGGGCTCGCTGGCGGTTCGCAATTCAGGCGGCAAGCCGCTATCACTGTCACATATATGGCTCTCAGGGGGCGCAAGGGCTTTCGAATGCTCTATTGGCTGGCTGATCTTTCCGACACGTTCTCGTTTTTCAATGTGTTCCGCTACATCACGTTCCGCACCGGCGGCGCGATGGCGACCGGATTCATCTTCGTGCTGTTGTTCGGGCCGACGATCATCGACCGGTTGCGCGTGCTGCAGGGCAAGGGCCAGCCGATCCGCACCGATGGCCCGAAATCCCATCTCATCACCAAGATCGGCACGCCGACGATGGGCGGCCTGATGATCCTCGCCGGCATCGTCGTGACCGCGCTGCTGTGGGCCAATCTCAGGAACGGCTACGTCTGGATCGTGCTCTTGGTGACGCTCGGCTTCGGCGCTGTCGGGTTCTATGACGATTACCTCAAGGTTACGAAGCAGACCCATGCCGGCGTGGCCGGGATTCTCCGCCTTGCCGTCGAGGCGCTGATCGCCCTGATCGCGTGCTTCGCGATTGCAAGCATCGCGCGGCAGCCGCTTGGCACGACGGTTTCGTTTCCGTTCTTCAAGGAACTCACGGTCGATCTCGGCTGGTTCTTCCTGGTGTTCGGCTGTTTCATCATCGTCGGCGCGGGAAACGCGGTGAACCTGACCGACGGTCTCGACGGCCTCGCCATTGGTCCGGTGATGACGACCGCGCTGACTTTTGCGGCATTTGCGTATCTCTCCGGCAACGCGATCCTTGCCGACTACCTGCAGATAACCTATGTCGCCGGCACCGGAGAACTGGCGGTGCTATGCGGCGCGTTGCTCGGCGCGGGACTTGGCTTCCTGTGGTTCAATGCGCCGCCCGCATCGATCTTCATGGGCGATACCGGTTCGCTCGCGCTCGGCGGCCTGATCGGCACTGTCGCAGTTGCGACCAAGCATGAGATCACGCTCGCCATCGTCGGCGGCCTGTTCGTGCTGGAAGCGGTCTCGGTGATCGTGCAGGTCGTCTCGTTCAAGCTGTTCGGCAAACGCGTGTTCCGCATGGCGCCGATCCATCATCACTTCGAGCAGAAGGGCTGGACCGAGCCGCAGATCGTGATCCGGTTCTGGATCGTCGCGATCGTGCTGGCGCTCGCCGGGCTCTCCACGCTGAAACTGCGGTGAGGTCATGATCCCGGTCACGACATTTGCCGGGCGCAAGGTCGCCTTGTTCGGACTGGGTGGCTCGGGCCTCGCTAGCGCGAGCGCACTGCTTGCGGGCGGCGCTGACGTGATCGCGAGCGATGACGGCGCCGAGCGGGTGGCGCACGCGCGCAGTGCCGGCATTCCAACGGCGGACCTGCGCACCATCGACTGGTCGCGCATTGCCGCGCTGGTGCTGGCGCCCGGTGTGCCGCTCACCCATCCCCAGCCGCACTGGATCGTGAAGGCGGCGCAGGCCGCCGGCGTTGAAATCATCGGCGACATCGAATTGTTCTGCCGCGAGCGCCGCGCGCGGGCTCCCGCCGCGCCGCTCGTCGCCATCACGGGAACGAACGGCAAGTCCACCACGACGGCCCTCACGGCACATCTGCTGCGGCACGCCCGCCGCGACGTTCAGATGGGCGGCAACATCGGCACAGCGGTGCTGTCGCTGGAGCCGCTGCATGCGCAGCGCAACTACGTTGTCGAATGTTCGTCCTATCAGATCGACCTTGCGCCGACGCTCGATCCGGCGGTCGGCATCCTCATCAATCTTTCCGAAGATCATCTCGACCGCCACGGCACGCTGCAGCACTACGGCGAGGTCAAGGAGCGGCTGGTCGCCGGTGTGCCTGATGGCGGCACCGCCGTGATCGGCGTCGACGACGAATTCTGCGCCGCGGCCGCCGAGCGCGTCGCGCGTTCCGGCAAGCGTGTCGTGCGCATTTCCGTACAGCGCCCGCTGCGCGACGGCATCTATATGGACGGCGACCAGATCACGCTGGCGGAAAACGGCGGTACGCGCGCCATTGCGCTGCTCACCGGCATCGGTTCGCTGCGCGGACGCCACAACGCGCAGAACGCTGCATGTGCCACCGCCGCCGCGCTGGCGCTCGGGCTTGACGCGCGCACGATCCAGGAGGGCCTGTGGTCGTTTCCCGGCCTCGCGCATCGCATGGAACAGATCGGCAAGATCGGCAACGTGCTGTTCGTCAACGACTCCAAGGCGACGAATGCGGATTCCTCCGCGCAGGCGCTGGTTTGCTTCGAGAACATCTTCTGGATCGCCGGCGGCAAGCCGAAGACCGGCGGCATCGGCCCGCTCGAAAAATTCTTTCCGCGCATCCGCAAGGCGTTCCTGATCGGCGAAGCCTCGGATGAGTTCGCCGCGACGCTCGAAGGCAAGGTGCCTTACGAGAAGGCCGGCACGCTCGACCGGGCAGTTGAGGCTGCGGCGCGTGAGGCGGCCGCCTCGCGGCTGGCGGATCCGGTGGTGCTGTTGTCGCCGGCCTGCGCGTCGTTCGATCAGTACCGCAATTTTGAGGTGCGGGGCGATGCCTTCCGCGCGCTGGTGAAGGCTCTGCCGGGTCTTGAGCCGGTCGCGGGGAAGTAATCCGTTTCCCCGACCCGCCGCGCTTCGCGCGTCGGTCTCTGCCAAAGGGGAGGCGAACCCGCCATTCCCGGCGGCAGAGCGGTCGTTTCAGTTCGAAATGTTTTCTTAACCTCCCGGCAACCATAGTTGGCCGGACAGCAAGTATTTCAGCCGGAGTCTCTCCCCATGGTTTCGCGCGCCTCGCGCTCGCCGTTTGCTGCCTGGTGGTGGACCATCGACCGCTTGAGCCTCGCCGCCGTCATTACCGTCATGCTCGGCGGCATCGTGTTGTCGCTCGCCGCTTCTCCGCCGGTCGCGGCGCGTCTCGGGCTTGACCCGTTCTACTTCGTCAATCGCCACATCATGTACCTGCTGCCGGCCATCGTGCTCATGCTCGGCGTTTCATTCCTCTCGCCGCGCCATATGCGCCGGCTGGCGCTGATCGTTTTTGTCGTGAGTTTCGCGCTGGTGGTGGCGACGCTGTTCTTCGGCGCCGAAGTGAAGGGTGCGCGGCGCTGGCTCGTCATCGCCGGCGTCAACATCCAGCCGTCGGAATTCCTCAAACCCTCGTTCGTGATTCTGGTGGCGTGGCTGTTCGCGGAGTCCGCGCGAAAGCCCGACGTGCCGGCAAACACCATCGCGCTCACGCTGCTGATCGCGACCATTTCCGCGCTCGTCCTGCAGCCGGATTTCGGCCAGACGATGCTGGTCGTGCTGGTGTGGGGCGCGCTGTTCTTCATGGCGGGAATGCGGATGGTGTGGGTGGCCGGCCTTGCCGGCGCCTCCGCGCTTGGGCTGCTGGTGGCGTACTCGGCGATCCCGCACGTGGCGCGGCGCATCAAGCGCTTCCTCGATCCGGCTTCCGGCGACACGTTCCAGGTCGACACCGCCGTTGAATCGTTCATGAGCGGCGGCTGGTTCGGGCGCGGGCCGGGCGAGGGCACCGTCAAGCGCATCCTGCCGGACAGTCACGCCGATTTCGTGTTCGCGGTCGCGGCAGAAGAGTTTGGTATCGTGATCTGCCTTGTGATCGTCGCATTGTTTGCCTTCATTGTGCTGCGCGCGCTCGCCAACGCGATGCGCAACGACGATCCGTTCACCCGTTTCTCCGTTGCCGGACTGGCGATCCTGTTCGGCACGCAATCGGCGGTCAATATGGCGGTCAACCTGGCGCTGATCCCCGCGAAGGGCATGACGCTGCCGTTCATTTCCTATGGCGGCTCGTCGATGATCTCGCTCGCCTACGGCATGGGCATGCTGATCGGGCTGATGCGCGCGCGGCCGAGCGTGGAGCAGCCCGCGCCGGCCCAACCGCTGAATTTCGCGGGGCAAGCGGCTTGAGCGAAAATGCGTCCGCGCCGCTGGTGGTGGTCGCGGCCGGAGGCACCGGCGGCCACCTGTTTCCGGCCGAGGCGCTCAGCGTGGCGCTCGCGCAGCGCGGCGCTATCGTCGATCTCGCGACCGACGAGCGCGCGACGCGCTATGGCGCGGCGTTCCCCGCGCGCGAGACGCACGTCATTCCGAGTGCGACGTTGCGCAAGGACGATCCGCGCACTTATGTCACCGCGCCGCTGTCGATTGTCCGGGGTGTATTGCAGGCGCGCGGACTGTTGCAGCAATTGCGGCCGGCGGCCGTTGTCGGTTTCGGCGGATACCCGACCGTGCCGCCTGTTCTCGCCGCCGCGTGGCTCGGCGTGCCGACGCTTATTCACGAACAGAACGGCGTGCTCGGACGCGCCAACCGCATGCTGGCGCCGTTCGTGCGCGCCATCGCGACAGGCTTTCCAGGCGTGCTCGATGCGCAGCCGAAACTCGCCGCGAAAGCGGTCGTCACCGGCAATCCGGTGCGGCCGGCCGTGGTGGCGGCGTCGAAAACTCCCTACGCGCCGCCGGCGACAGGGCCGTTCAATCTCGTCGTGTTCGGCGGCAGCCAGGGCGCTCGGGTGATGGCCGACGTGGTGCCGTCCGCCGTCGAACTATTGCCCGCGAATGTGCGCGAGCGGCTGGCCATCGTGCAGCAGGCGCGCGAGGAAGATCTTATGCGCGTGCGTGAAACCTATGCCCGGGTGTCCGTCACAGCGGAGGTTGCGCCGTTCTTCACCGACATGCCCGCGCGCATTGCGGCGGGCCATCTCGTGGTGTCACGGGCGGGCGCTTCGACGGTCGCGGAACTCGCCGCGATCGGCCGGCCTGGCATCCTGGTGCCGCTGCCGCACGCGCTCGATCAAGACCAGGCCGCGAATGCCGCCGTGCTCGGCAAGGCCGGCGGGGCGATCCCGGTCCGGCAGGCGGAATTCACCCCGAAATGGCTGGCGGGGGAAATCGCCCGTCTCGTTTCCGAGCCGCAACGGCTCGCGTCCATGGCGGACGCCGCCCGGTCGGCCGGCGCCACCGACGCCGCGGACCGGCTGTCCGATCTGGTGCTGCATTTCGCCGCGCGGCGCTGATTTTTTCTATTGAGAAATTTTGGTTGTGCTGGCAGGCAGAAGCGGGCGCACTTCACCTCTCCCATGGGGAGAGGTCGACCGCCGAGCGTTAGCGAAGGCGGGCGGGTGAGGGGATCAGACTATAACTTGAACCGGTACCCCTCACCCGCTCGCTGCGCTCGCGACCTCTCCCCATGGGAGAGGTGAACTGAGCTTGCGGCCGCTTCCGCGACCGCATTGGAGGTAGTTGAAACCACATGAAACTTCCGCGCGACATCGGCCCGATCCACTTCATCGGTATCGGCGGCATTGGCATGAGCGGTATCGCCGAGGTGCTGGCGAATCTGAACTACACCGTGACCGGCTCCGACGTCGCCGACAGCGCCAATGTGAAGCGGTTGCGCGACAAGGGCATCGACGTTTCCATTGGCCACAAGGCGGAAAATCTCGGCAAGGCCGCTGTGGTCGTCGTGTCGTCCGCCATCAAACGCGACAATCCGGAACTCGTCGCCGCGCGCGCGACACGCCGTCCGGTCGTGCGCCGCGCCGAGATGCTCGCCGAACTGATGCGGCTGAAAAGCTGCGTCGCCATTGCGGGCACACACGGCAAAACGACGACGACATCGATGGTCGCGGCATTGCTCGATGCCGGCAATCTCGATCCGACCGTCATCAACGGCGGCATCATCAATGCCTACGGCACCAACGCCCGCATCGGCAGCGGAAGCTGGATGGTCGTTGAGGCGGACGAGTCCGACGGCACGTTCCTGAAACTGCCGGCGGACGTTGCAATCGTCACCAATGTCGATCCTGAACATCTCGATCACTTCGGGACGTTCAATGCGGTGAAAGACGCCTTCAAGACGTTCGTCGAGAACGTGCCGTTCTACGGCTTCGCGGTGATGTGCACCGACCATCCGGTGGTGAACCAGCTCGTCGGCCGCATCGAGGATCGCCGCGTCATCACCTATGGCGAGAACCCGCAGGCCGACGTGCGCATCACCAACATCAGCCACGACGCCAGCGGCTCGACGTTCTCGATTGTGTTCCGCGACCGCACCGGCGGCGAGCATGTCATTCCCGATCTCAAGCTGCCGATGCCGGGCAAGCACAACGTTCTCAATGCGACGGCGGCGAGCGCGGTGGCGCGCGAGATCGGCGTTCCCGACGATCTCATCCGCAAGGCGCTCTGGAATTTCGCCGGCGTGAAGCGGCGCTTCACCCGCACCGGCACGTGGAACGGCGTGACCGTGATCGACGACTACGGTCATCATCCGGTGGAGATCGCGGCGGTGTTGAAGGCCGCGCGCGAGTCGACTTCCAATCAGGTGATTGCGGTGGTGCAGCCGCATCGCTACACGCGCCTGCAGTCGCTGTTCGAGCAGTTCTGCACCTGTTTCAACGATGCGGACGCGGTCGTGGTCGCGCCGGTCTATCCGGCGGGCGAGGTGCCGATCCCGGGGATCGACCGCGATTCCTTCGTCGCCGGGTTGCGCGCGCGCGGACACCGTCAGGTCATCCCGCTCGACGGACCGGAAAAGCTCGCCGGCATCGTGAGGGTCATTGCGAAGCCGGGCGACTTTGTGGTGTGCCTCGGCGCGGGATCGATCACGCAATGGGCCTACGCGCTGCCGGGCGAACTTGCGGGCAAGGTGGACGCGGCCTAAGTTACCGGAGTGATTGAGGCACACGTCATGAACAAAGCGTTTTTGTCCGAGCTTTTTCAGCTTTCTCCGTCAGAGCGAATCCAACTCGCTGAGGATTTTTGGGATAGTGTCTCTGCGAACTCTGAAGATTGGCCTGCGCTACGCGACGCGCAAAAGGCTGAACTTGAGCGCCGTCTCGCGGAACATCGGAACGATCCCGGCCAAGCCGTCTCGTGGGCCGAAGTGCGCGAACGTTTGTCGGCACGGTAAAGGCGGCGGCGTGAAAATCTACTGGCTGCAGTTTCGCGTGCCCGCCTATACGAACCCTTATGTCGGCGTCACCGCTCGGGATTGGGCCGACGCCATTGCTTTGTCGCACGAAGCGACTGGCTTAGACGAAACACAGATTGAGGCATGGCGTGAGATTCGTGACGCTGCAGAACTAGACCAAAACCATGTTGTGCCAAATATGGGTGTGATCGTTCGTCGCGGCGTTTGGTATCCGAACTTGCCGCATATCCAATGACATTTCCCGACATACAATCTTCGATTGTCGGTCAGATGCCCGCTTTGCGCGGCCGGCTTGTCGCCAATCAGCCGCTCGCGGACGTGACGTGGTTTCGCGTTGGCGGTCCGGCGCAGATTCTGTTCATGCCGGAGGACGAGAGCGATCTCGCCTATTTTCTTTCAAAGCTGCCGGCGGAAATTCCTGTAACCGTCATCGGGCTGGGCTCGAACCTGATCGTGCGCGACGCGGGCATTCCCGGTGCCGTCATTCGCCTCGGTCGTGGCTTCGCGGCGATCGCGGTCGACGAAGGTAGCCGTATTCGCGTCGGCACCGCCGTGCCGGATGTGAAACTTGCGCGTGCGGCGCAGGAAGCCGCGCTGAGCGGGCTTGAATTTTATCGCGGCATTCCCGGTTGCGTCGGTGGCGCGCTGCGCATGAATGGCGGCGCCTATGGCCGCGAGACGAAGGATGCGCTGATCGAAGCGCGCGGTGTTGATCGCAGCGGCAATGTGCATGTCTTCACCAATGCCGATATGTACTACACGTATCGTCACAGCGGCGCGCCGGAAGACGTGATCTTCACCCAGGCGGTCTATCAGGGCACGCCGGGCGATGTGCAGGCCATCGCAGCGGCGATGGACAAGATCACCGAGTCGCGCGAAGCCACGCAGCCAGTCAAGAGCCGCACCGGCGGTTCCACGTTCAAGAACCCGCCGGGCCACAAGGCGTGGCAATTGATCGACGCCGCAGGTTGCCGCGGCCTGAAGATCGGCGGCGCACAGGTCTCGGAACTGCACTGCAATTTTCTCATCAATACCGGCGACGCCACGGCGGCCGATATCGAAAATCTCGGCGAGACGGTACGCCGCCGCGTGAAGGAAAATTCCGGCGTCGAACTCGAGTGGGAAATCAAGCGGATTGGCGTCGCGTAGACCTCTGCGCCAAATAGCGAACGCCGTCGTGCCCGGCTTTATGCCCGGGCATCCACCGTCTTCCTTTTCCTTCACGGCCTCAAGGAAGACGTGGAGGGCCGGGGCAAGCCCGGCCATAGCGATTGTGGTCGGCCCGACGTGCTTGCCTTCCTGGCCTTTTTCGTGAGGAATATGCGCTGCAGGCCCGCAGATGACGGGCTATCGGGAGAGCGCATGTCGAGGGAAGACCCGATCCTTGTTGTCGGCGGCGGATTGGGCGGGCTTGCAACGGCGCTGGCGCTCAGCCGCAAGGGTCTTTGCGTCCGCATCTTCGAACAGACCCAGGAATTCGGCGCGATCGGCTACGGTATTCAGCTCGGGCCGAACATCTTTCACATGTTCGATCGGCTTGGCGTCAGCGAGGCGGTGAAACGCAAGGCGCATTTCCCGCCGGCGCTCGTGTGGTTCGATGCCTATACCGGCCGCGAGGTGACCCGTGTTGAGACGGGTTCCGCCATCGAGAAGCGTTTCGGGCACCCTTACATCAATATTCATCGTGTGGATTTGCATCACATATTGCTCGATGCGTGCCGCGGCACGGCCGGGATCGAATTCGCGCCAGCGTCCGCGGTCACGGGATTTGAGGACTGCGGCAGCCACGTCATCGTTGTGACCGCGGATGGACGTCAGGTGCGAGGCTGCGCGCTGATCGGGGCCGACGGCTTGCGCTCGACGATCCGGACCCAGCTTTTCGGCGCACGCGAGCCACGCATGATCGGCTGGGTCGCGCACCGCACCACCGTGCCGATGGATCGCGTTCCCGCCGGGGTGGACCGCGATATCGTCGCCCTGTGGGGCGGCGATGGATTCCACATCGTTCACTACCCGCTGCGCCAGGATACGCTGTTCAATATCGTCACGGTGTTCAAAACGCCGCATTTCGAGCAGCGCGTCGATCAGGCCGGCTATCGCGCCGAGGTCGAGGCGACCTACGCGCAAGCCCATCCCATCATGAGGTCATTGATCGACATCACCAATCTCGAGTGGCGGGGCCGCATCGCCGATCGCGATCCGCTCCGCCACTGGCACAAAGGCCGGGTCACGGTTGTTGGCGATGCCGCCCATGCACCGCTGCAATCGCTGGCGCAAGGCGCCTGCATGGCGATCGAGGATGGCGTGACGCTCGCCGAACTCGTCGTGCAATACGGCGACGATTTCGAGGCGGCGTTTGCCGAGCTTGAGCGTGTCCGCGCGGCTCGCACGGCGCGCGTCGTGTTCGGATCCCGCTATATGTGGCGGATGTTCCACCCCACGCCGCAGACGCGGGAAGGTATCCACGAGCGGTTCCGCGCGATGTCGCCCGCGGAAACATGGAACGCACTGGCGTGGCTTTACGACGGGTGTCGTATTCCACGAGAGGAGATCGTGTCCGCTCAGGCCGGAATCTGATCGAGGATTTCCCGCAACGGCGTCGGCTTGACCTGAAGCGGGCCAGCGAACGGCCACTCCTGGATCGCCATGAAGCCCAGCGCCGCCACCAGCGCAAGCGTGAAGAGCGTCAGCGCCGTGATCTGGGCGCGCGGCCTTTCCACATGCACGAGGCCGATCGCGAGCTGCGTAATAGCCGCCAGCACAAATACGGTGATCCATTTCACCGTATTTGTTGAATTGGTGCTGATCGCAATGCGCTGCGATCGTGCCAGTCCGGCGCGCGATACCGCCGAAAGCAGCGCGGCATGCACGGCGTTTCCCGCTTCACGTGCTATTCTCGGGTCGGAGACCTGGCGCAACAGGTTTCCGAACGCCGACTCGGTTTTGACCGAGCGGCCAAAGCTGCCCATCGTCGGCCATTCGTCCTGAAGCTCGGAGCGGATGTACTCGCGCAATGCGTCGCGGATATCGGCCATGTCTGAAGCGGAGGCGACGCTGAGAGTCCGCACCTCATAGAGCGCGTTGGTTTCTGCGCCGACGGCCCGCGCGGCCTGTATGTTGTTATCGTTGATGTCGGAAGCGAGAAACCCCGTCAGCAGGCCGAACAGCAGGCCGACAACTCCGAACAGCGGCGGCGCAACGCCGGTGAGGCTGTAGGACAGGGACCGGAATGGCGACCGGAACGTGATAACGTGGATCGCGGCGCCGATCAGCGCATAGACGGCAGCCAGCGCAGCAAACATGCCAGGGGCCGGCAAATCGAACCAGAAATCCAGCATCGAACGTCCTTCGGAAGGAACTCAAACCCGTCCACATATACCCTTACCGATTGCCCTTACCGATTCAAATCGGCGCGTTAAACCTGTAAGCAGTAGGAGTGATTCGGTGCGGTGCGCCACACCGGGACGGGACAGATTATGGCAGCAACGCACGTCGCAGTTCTTATGGGAGGCTGGTCCGCGGAGCGGGAAATCTCGCTGCGCTCCGGCACGGCCTGCGCGGATGCGCTGGAGCGGCAGGGTTTTCGCGTCAGTCGCGTCGATGTCGACCGCAATGTCGCTTCGGTCCTGACGGAGCTTCGCCCTGACGTGGCGTTGAACGTGCTTCACGGCCGGCCAGGCGAAGACGGCACGATCCAGGGCGTACTCGAAGTGCTGGCGATCCCTTACAGCCATTCGGGTGTGCTCGCATCGGCGCTCGCGATGCAGAAGGACCGCGCCAAGGTGGTCATGGCAGCCGCCGGCGTGCCGGTGCCGGAAGGTGTCGTGATCTCACGGCTTGAAGCTGCGAAAGCGCATGCACTGCCTCGGCCTTACGTCATCAAGCCGATTTCGGAAGGCTCCAGCGTCGGCGTATTCATCGTCACCGAGACGCACGAGCATCCGCCGCAGGAATTGACCCGGGAGGACTGGGCGTTCGGCGGGGAGGTGTTGTGCGAGGCTTACATCGCCGGACAGGAATTGACCTGCGCCGTCATGGGCGACCGGGCTTTGGACGTGATCGAGATCGTCCCGACGGTAAAATTCTATGATTATGAAGCGAAATATGCGCCCGGCGGATCCAAACATCTTTTACCCGCTAAAATTAAACCAAATGTTTACCAACAGGTCCGAAGACTGGCTCTTCAGGCGCATCGAGCGCTCGGGTGTCGGGGCGTAAGCCGTGCGGATTTTCGTTTTGACGACCGCATGGAGGGGACGCGGGGGTTGGCCTGTCTCGAGGTCAATACTCAGCCCGGCATGACCGAAACCTCGCTTGTGCCCGAACTTGCGGCGTATGCGGGGATTTCGTTCGAAGAGCTGGTGAGATGGATGGTCGAGGACGCCTCGCTCAACCGCTGAACAGGACCGGAAAGGCTCCGGAAAAATCCGGTTCGGCAGTTGTGGCGTCGCCAACAGCACGGCTTGCTGTGCGCCGCGTGATGCCGCGCGGCGGCCGGTTTGCTGGCCGGTTGCTGGGATGGTGGCCGTGGCTTGCCAAAGTCGAGCGTTTTGTGGCGCGCAAACGCCGCATGATCGCACGGCTGCGGATCAGCCATGGCGGCGGGGTTGCCGCATCGGCCTTCATCTTATTGGCCGCCGTCGGCTACGGGCTTGTTGCCGGAGGACATATCGATCCGCTCATGGACGCAGGGAAAGACATGCGCGATGCGATCGGGCGTGCGTTTGGATTTCGCATCGCGACGATCGGATTTTCCGGCACCAAAAATATTACCCATGAGGAAATTCTCGCCGGCGCGGGCGTGACCGCAACGTCGTCGCTGCTGTTCTTCGACGTCACCGCCGCGCGGGCGCGGCTGATGAGCGATCCGCGCATCTCCGACGCGACGCTGCTGAAGCTCTATCCCGACCGGCTGCAGATTTCGATCGTCGAGCGCCGGCCCTACGCGCTTTGGCAGATCAACCGCAAGGTCAGTCTCGTCGCGAACGACGGCACGGTGCTCACGCCTTACGTATCGAAGGAATATATCAGTCTGCCGATGTTCGTCGGGCGCGGCGCTGAAAAGCGCGGCAAGGATCTCATGGCGCTGATCGATCGCTTTCCGGAAATCCGCGACAATTTGCGGGCGTCGATCCTGGTCGCGGAGCGGCGCTGGAACTTGCGGCTCAAGAACGGGCTCGACATCAAGCTGCCGGAGACGGACGTCGTGGGCGCGCTGTCGCTGCTTTCCTCGCTTGAGCGGGAGAAACGGATTTTCTCGCGCGATATCGTCTCGATCGACCTGCGTGAGCCCGATCGGGTCACGGTCCAACTCTCGGAGGCGGCCGCCGCCGCGCGCGATGCCGCCGTCAAGGCCAAGCCGAAGAAAGGAGGGAGTGCGTGAACTCTCTCCACTATGGCCTGACACCCAAAATGAAACCGCTTTCGCCACGGCGCTCCGCGCTGGTGGTGGCGCTCGACATCGGCACCAGCAAGATCGCCTGCCTGATCGCGCGGCTTACGCCCAACGCACAGGGCGACGTCCTGCGCCGCAGGAGCCACTCCGTCGAGGTGGTCGGGTTCTCGCATACCGGCGCGCGCGGCATGAAATCCGGTGCGGTCGTCGATCTGGTCGACGCCGAGGAAGCGATCCGCCATGCGGTGGATCTCGCCGAGCGCGCCGCCAACGTGCAGGTCGATGCCGTGCTGGTATCGATGTCGGCGGGGCGCATCTCGAGCGAACTCATCGCCGCCTCGATTCCGATCAGGGGTGCGATGGTGACCGAGCAGGACGTCCAGCGGCTCGTCGGCGCCAGTGCGGCAACGTCGGTCAAGCAAGGCCGGGTGCTCCTGCATACGGTTCCGATCGGATATTCGATAGACGATGCGACTGGCATTCGCGATCCGCGCGGCATGATGGGCCAGAGGTTCGGCGCCGATCTGCATCTCGTGTCGGCCGATCTCGCTGCCTGCCGCAACCTCATGCTGACCATCGAGCGCTGTCACCTCGACATCGAGGCGATGGTGGCGAGTCCTTATGTCGCAGCCTTGTCGACGCTCGCCGGCGACGAGGCCGATGTCGGCGCTGCCGTGATCGATCTTGGCGCCGGAACGACGACGATGGCGGTTTTTTCGAACGGACGGTTCGTTCATGCCGATGGTTTCGCGCTCGGCGGCAATCACGTAACGCTCGATCTCGCCCGCGGACTCTCGGTAAACCTCTACGATTCCGAGCGAATCAAAACGCTCTATGGCAGTGTGCTGGCTGGCGGGGTTGACGAGCGCGACATGATTGCGTTGCCGCGCGCCCCCGGGCATGAGCAGGAGGCGCCACAATTCGTAGCTCGCGCGACATTGACCCAGATCGTGAAACCGCGGATCGAGGAAATCCTCGAAATGGCGCGCGATCGTCTGATGGCGTCGCCGTTCGCGGCCGAGCCTCGCGCGCGAATCATTCTCACCGGCGGCGGTTCACTGCTCTCCGGCATGGCGGATCTCGCGTCCCGCATTCTGTCGCGGCCGATCTCGATCGGCCGGCCGCTCGGCATCGCGGGTCTTCCCGATGTTGCGAAAAGCCCGGCCTTCGCGGTCGCCGCGGGTCTGCTCGTCTATCCGCAAATGGCCCATCTCGAACATTTCGAGCCGCGCCATACGCGCCACACCTTCTTCACCGGACACAGCGGCTACATCGCGAAGGTCGGCCGCTGGCTGCGGGAGAGTTTCTGATGATCGCCGTTTTCCATCCCATCAACCCCGATGCCGGCCGCGGACCGGCTAGCACCTGCGACGGACGGGAAGGCTGCTCACGCCGCCCCGCATCGTTCGCGTAGAAAAGAGGTACCCATGAGCATCAATCTGAAAATTCCGGATATTCGGGAGTTGAAGCCGCGGATCACCGTATTCGGGGTCGGGGGCGCCGGCGGGAACGCCGTC
>Ga0164243_10003465_pt1 | contig 25240 bp, 12 predicted proteins | sample OricompcompostOP_FD_108781 | JGI IMG/M metagenome (GOLD analysis project Ga0164243, IMG submission 108781) | Organic Plus compost microbial communities from Emeryville, California, USA - Original compost - Organic plus compost (OP) | ecosystem: Engineered > Solid waste > Mixed feedstock >...
AGCTATTGCGCAGCAAGAAAGGCACTGGCAGTTTGTACACTCTCAACCCATAATCCGGAATTAGGCATGATTACAAACTCGCTCAGACCATTCTTTTCAGACTCTCCCGGCGCCCAATCGTAAGTATAGCCCATCCGCGTCCAAGGGTAGTGGTAAGCGGTAGCTGACACCAGGCTACGGTAATACGCAAAGATGATATAGTTATCGAACCAAGTGGCGTACTCTTGCGAAACATTATCAACAAGATTATAAGTAGCGCTATTGGTTAGCACGCTTGGATTCCCTGCCGGCCTATAAACGTCGGATAACTTCACCCATACTTGCGCGATATGTGTATTACTGTTTTCCCCTAAAGGCGGTAGTCCTAACAATTGATTAATTCTTAACGTGGTATCGGAGCTTGCCGTGAATCGACCATTTAACTTCGTCTTCATCTGTCCAGGTACAAATACCCAGGACTCGCCCCAGGTATTGGTAATAGAATCCCCTGCCGGATAGCTACCGGGGTATTTCATATAAGTAGCCATCAATACGTACTCCTGGCCATGAATGGTTTTCCACTTTACAGCCGGGTTTGAACCGGAAAGAATCACCAGGTTATTCGCGATTTCATCATCCTCTGCCACCATTGCATCCTTCACTGCTGCTGAATACAATGTCTGAAGATCCGATGGTAAAGGTTCGCCATCACTATCTTTACTACAACTCCAAATTAAAATGGGAAATGTAAGAACAAGCAGGCAGCGCAAACAATGTTTTCTCGTTTTCATAGTGATTGGTTTGTTAAACGCAATCTAACGAAATTCAAAATAATTCGGGAGCAAGCTTAGCTATAAAACACCCCTAAATATAAAAATGAACGAAATGAACAAAGATTATGGATCGAACAAGCCGTTCATTGCGCCTTATCATAAATTGACAAGTCAATAAATATTACTTCTTTTTAGCGCCTCTCGTTTTAGGTTTGCCATATTTTACCCGCATTTTATCCGCATGGCTGATTTTACGGTTTACTTTTTTATTCTTGGCTTTCTTTTCATGGAATGCAGATCCACCGGGCTCCCATTTCGGTAGTTTTGCCGAAGGCAGGTTCTTCACGGGAATCTTGGGCATCTCGTCTTCTGTAAGGCGGGTTTCAATAGTCACTTCAGCCGGGAGTTCGACTTTCTCGATCGATTGTCCCATAGATGCTTCAATCGCTTCCTTGTTGGCCGTCTCCGCGGGACTAGTGAATGTAATTGCCACGCCTTTTTTATCGGCACGGCCGGTTCTACCGATACGGTGAATATAACTCGCCGGGACATCCGGGGTATCAAAATTGATGACATGGGATACGCCTTCTATATCGATGCCGCGCGCAACTAAATCGGTTGCGATGATGAAGCGGTAGGTTCCTTCCTTGAACTGGTTAACCGTGTTGAAGCGGTATTTTTGATCCTTGTTGGCATGCATCACGCCCATCTGGTTCTCAAACTTGGGCAACAAGGCTTCAAAAAGCTCATCGGCCATTTTCTTCGTACTAGCGAACACGAGAACTTTATTCATACTTTCATCGTTCGATAATAAATATTCCAAGAGGTTTACCTTGGTATAAAAGTTCGGCACCCCGTAATAAAGTTGCAAAATATTTTCAACAGGAGTACCGGCCGGCGCAGCTTCTACCCGTTCCGGGAACTCGAAATGGGTATCCATAATTTCTTCTACCTCCGGGGATAAGGTGGCAGAGAAAAGCAAATTTTGACGCTTGGGTGGCAGCAAGTCCAAGATATTATTCAGTTGAACTTTAAAGCCGAGGTTCAACATTTCATCGACCTCATCTATTACCAATTTCTTGACGGACTTCAACTTTAAAGCGCCGCTCAAAACGATGTCATATAATCGCCCCGGTGTGGCCACGATAATATTCGCGCCCTCTTTCACGGCTTCCATCTGCGGGTTCATATTAACGCCACCGAATACGCCGATGGTCTTAAAGCTCGTATAGGCATTCAATTTATTCGATGCTTCCACTACCTGCGCAACGAGCTCCCTCGTCGGTACCAATATCAATACGGAAGGGTTCTTTTCCTTCGTAAATTTCATCTGCCTAAGAATTGGAACCAAGTAAGCAAAGGTTTTCCCGGTGCCTGTTTGCGCAATCCCGCACACATCCCGACCCGACATAATAACGGAAAAAGACTTCGCCTGGATCGCGGTGGGCGTTTCCAAGCCCATCTCGTCCAAAGCATTCAGTAACGGCGTATTGATATTTAAGGATCTAAATGACATCTTTATATAAAATTGAACCGCAAATTTAGTAATATTCTGCCGACACCCGGCAATAAAAAAGCCCGGGACGCTTAAACCCCGGGCTATCCAATATTAAAATCCGGTCATCGTCAATACCTGGTTACCAATGCAACGCCATTATAAATTGAAAGCGTACCTGGGTCCATGAAAACCACGTTGCCGCCACTTTTCGCAACTGCATCCACCAAATCCAGCACCACATCGGGAGCATCCTTTTCTTGCGATACCGAGATGAGACCATCTTTTATTCGGCCAGGTTGAAAAAAGTCTCTTTCCAGGTAAAGGCTTTCAGCATTGCCCCCGGTCGCGGCCCGGTAAATATCATTCAAATCGTCCATTACTCTTTGTGCACGTTGCCCTGCCTCAATCTGGTGCAAATAGGCAGATTGGCGATCTTTAATAACCTGGCTCACAACGGGGTAAACCATCCTAACCAATTCTCCCGGATCGGTATGATCGTAGCTACCTTCCAAGGTACCCATCACGATATCCTTGATATCCATCTGGTGCGGATAATGTGATAAATTCCAGGAATCACCTGCCAATACAACCGGCAAGGGGTTATTATAGTAATAAGTTTTGAACCTCTTATCTGCCACGTTAAAATATTCCATCAGGTATTTATCTTCCACGTTGCCTTGGCCCTTTCTAATCGGATCGGAAGTATAATATTGCGTATTCTCGAATGGAAAATCCTTATTACTAAACTCCTGCACTAACTTGTTATTAAATGCTTCCAGCAAGCGGATCTTCTGCATGCTAATTGAAATAATATAGTAATGCTCCACCTGTTGCATTGCTTTGTAGACCGGTCTAACATCGAAAGAATCACCGATTACGACGCGGGCAGTAACTTCGGTAGCCAACTTAACCAGCTTAGCAAAGGTAGGCGTTGCGTAAATGATCAGCGCGTCCAGGTTGTAATCGCGGTTAATATCTTTCTCGATGGCTTGCAAATGCTCCAAAATAGGCCAAACGGTCCTTTTCTCATATTTTTCATACAACTGCTCTTCCGCGGTTTTAATTAAATTTTTCAACTGGATTTCATCCTGTAAATTATCAGGGTGAGTCCTATGCGTTGGCAACATGATCGTAACTGCCGGTACATCCTTTTGCTGCATCAAGAGGGCGAGTAATTCTTTCATCGGGTATTGCTTTTTGCAAACTATAACAAGGATAAAAAGATGAATGTTTAGATAATTTAATGAATACCTGGTAAAATTGACCCCTTATTTGCAACACCGTCTTCCCCTAAGCCGCGTGAACCCCGGTTGACCTGGCATTTTTCTAAACCGTAAGTGCCGGCCCTTTCTTGCTAATAGCATTATAACTGCCGGCAAGCTATGGCGCCCCGGTATTCATCAGTTCGATAACACGCTCACTAAATATATAACCGGCTAATATCCAAGCCCCTATAACGGCACACTATCAATTCTTGATAAAACCGTATCTTTACAGATTGAATTTTTGATTAAAGTAGCGATGGATCATCAATTATTTGAACCTTACCAACTAGGAAGACTGCAATTAAAGAATAGGATCGTGATGGCCCCGATGACGAGGAGCAGGGCTATCGACAATCTCCCCAATGAGCTGATCAGCACCTATTACCAACAGCGTGCCAGTGCCGGGTTGATTATCGTGGAAGGTACAGCCCCGTCTGTCAACGGTTGCGGCTATTGCAGGATTCCCGGGATTTATACCGAAGAACAGGTAAAGGCATGGCAACAAGTTACCACCGCGGTACATGGTAAAGGGGGACATATTTTCTTGCAAATCATGCATACCGGGCGGGTGGCACATCCACATAATATTCCGGAAGGCGGTAACATCCTGGCACCATCAGCCATCGCTATAAAAAATGGACATATCTATACGGATAAGGCCGGGATGCAACCTTACGCCCTCCCGAAAGAAATGAATCAAGAAGATATCGATAACGCTATTGAAGAGCACGTAACCGCGGCAAAGAACGCGGTAGCAGCCGGCTTCGATGGAATCGAGTTACATGCAGCCTACGGGTACCTGGTCGAACAATTCCTGAGTCCGAATAGCAACCGGCGTACCGATGCATATGGCGGATCCCCGGTTAAGAGGGCCAAGTTCTTACTAGATTTATGCAGCGCATTAAGCGAAGCTATCGGTGCAGACAGGCTCGGCGTGCGCATCTCCCCGTATAATACGGCGCTGGATATAGGCGCCTACCCGGAACCTGATATAGTGGAAACTTACCGTGGCATCGCGGGGCATTTAAACGACTTACAAGTTAATTATCTACATATTTCATCGCAACCGCAGCTCCCCGCTTCCTTTTTAAAAATGCTGCGTAGCAGGTTTAGCGGGAGTATCATTATTTGCGGGCAGATGGACAATGAAAAAGCACAGGAAGTAATAGCCCAAAACCTGGCTGACCTCGTAGCGTTTGGAAAACCATTCCTGGCCAATCCCGATTTCGTGGAGAGGCTTAAAAATCAATTGCCGCTAAATGAAGCTAGGCCACACTTGTATTTCACACCGGGAGAGGAAGGTTTGATCGATTATCCATTTTATCAAGCTTAAACAAATGCTGCCGCTAAGGATAGCTCAAGACCGTTAAATACAGAAGGAAATGGCGTACCATTTCCTTCGAAAAAGTATAAATCAAGCGATAAGTAAGCTTTTTATTACGTAATTACTTGTTAATATCCGCGATACTCACAACCCTCGTTTCCCCTTCTATGATATCCGTTGTAAAGGTGTAAACTTTTTCGCCGTTCGGGTATTCAAAATACATCTCCAAGGGCAATACAACCAGGGGGTAATTCCCTTCCATTTTCATGATTTCAATTTCGGTGCGGAACCCGTCGGGAATAAAAGCGTAGGCTGGGAATACGGAACGCGGATCCATCGGTATCCAAATATGCGCCGTAACATTTTCATGTTTTCCACTGGCCTGGTTTACATCCAGTTTTTTAGTGTGCGTAATATATTCTTCACAGGCAACGCCGGTAATCAATTTTGTTTGGCCGGTCTTTTTCAACTGGGTCAGCTGGTTGATCTCACCGGGGTATTCCGGGTTCATAGTTTTTAGATCCATCAAGTCCTTATCACCTGTTGCCATGCGGTATAAACCCGTCATATTGACCTGGGTACGGTTGTTAAAATCCCCGTAAAAATGGTGCTTCGTTTGCGTGGCCCTATCTATAACCTGGATGCTGTACTGGGGCAATTTACTACTGTAGTAAATCACGATGTATTCACCGCTGTTCTTCACTTTGTTCATCCCTTTATAGCGAACTGATTCCTGGTAAACAGCGACATCATATTCAAATGCGGAATCAATATAGATCGATTCATCCCCGCTTATTACCAAAGATTTCTGCACGGCATGCTTGGCCGCTACATTATTTTCAGAAGCGTTAGAACCTTTAGCATGTTCGCTGGTTTTCAGGGATGCCGTGGGCATCGGCTTTTTCTTTGCTGGAGTGGAAGTACTTTTCTTCTGCTGCGGCAATTCCTTCGTAGGCTTTACCACCTGCGCACGCAACGCCGGGGAACACAAAAACAAGGCAGCCGCTAATAGCGTTTGTAATTTCATAGGTGTAGTGTTTCTAAAACACGAACTTATGAAAGTTTTTTATGTTATTAGTAATTTTATGTATAAATAATTTAAATCAACTAACCATTAAACTGCATCCCCTTAAGGCAGATTGATCCAACCTGCCCAGCACCTCGAAGCTTCCACCGGGATGTAGCTTACCGATATCATCCGTGGCTATAAATGAGCAGGAAAAAATATTGGCTAAGTCTACCACGTTAATTACACCGGACCGGCGTTGCAAAGATGCGTCCAGGGGATCACTTTCATCCCTCAATAAAACTTTCATCCAAGCGGGGCAATCAAACTTGCCCCCGCCTTTCGAATATGCTTGGGACAATAACTCTGTCATACCGTATTCCGAATGAATAGTTTGCACACCCAAGCGGGTGGATAAAAAACTATGTACCTCATCGCGCGTCCATTCTTCCCGGCGACCTTTCATCCCACCCGTCTCCATGATGATCGTATTTTTCAAGTGTAACTGGTGGCTATCTGCAAAATCCAACAATGCGAAAGTGACACCGATCAACAAGGTCGGTGTTTGTTCATCTTGTAATACCTGCTTCAGTTTATCATGTTCATACAAGTAGAAACCGCTTTGCGGGTGGGCGCTCTGCTCTATCATATCTTTTACCATGTATACCAGGGAAGAATGTTTCCTTTCGAGGTAAGAAGGCAGCAAACCGATTACCCGGTAGCCTTGAACCGGCCCATAAAAATGTTCAAACGCTAAGCGGAAACTCTTTTCATAAATACGAACTTCTTTTACGAGATGTTGACTGTTGACCGTTTGCGTAGTTCCGCTGCTTTCAAACAAAACTTCAGGCTCGAAAGAACCGCAGGTAACCCGGTGCGTCTTAAAAAATTGTATTGGTAAAAATGGTATTTGCTGCAATTCCTTCACCTCCGGGGGGTTCACCCGCAATTGATCTGTATAGGCCCGGTAGATTTCATTCTGCTGGTATTGGTAACGGAAAATTGATAAGGCAGCTGCCTCGAAATCCGCCTCCTTGAGAGAAAATATACTGTTGATAAAAGCCTCGTTCATAAAATGCTAGCCTGGTTGCCGGCAAAGTTAGTGATTCGCGGGGGTAATTGTTCAAATTACAAGGGAAGCAGGGAGGGCAAGCTTAAAAAATACTACGGTTGCCACGTAACAAACGCGATGTTATGCCGTTATATTAACGGATGACGAAACTTTTGGATATTTCCTAAATTAATGTAGGTTTGTTATATGAAGAAATTGCTTTCATTTTTTGCCATAGCCTTGATCTTGGTTATTTCAGCTTGTTCGAAAGAAAGTAGCGGGGATTCAAAACCGGCGATATCCTTCAAGGAATTTAGTACGGATGTGCTGACATTGGACTTCCCCTCCGATTATAAATTTGGTATCACGCTCAATATTCAAGATAAAGACGGGGACATTGAAGACTCCGCGTTTGTAAAAATCCGTTTCCTCGATCCCCCGGAAGACAGGAACTATCAACCTTACCAAATGCCGGAACTCGGTGTTTACGGCGGTAAAGATATCGATGCCGAGCTGGTTTTATATCTAAACATGATCGATTTCAACAGGGATAACCAACCCGAGGTAGATTCTGTTTATTTCGACATCTTCGTTAAAGACCGTAAAGGGAATTACAGCGATACGATTACCACCCCTAAAATGGCTTACCATTCATTATAATCTTTCCCCATCCCCGAAATTATTAAAGGATACCTCCATGGGTATCCTTTTTATTTTTTAGCTTTACCCCTCATATTAGAAAACCATGGATAAAATCGAACAACTTCAGCAGCAAGTGGCAACAGCCCAATTAGGCGGTGGACAAGTACGTATTGACTCGCAACACAAGAAAGGGAAGCTGACCGCCAGGGAGCGCTTGCAACTGCTATTAGACGAAGGTTCTTTCGAAGAATTGGGTATGCTAGTACGTAACCGGAATAAAGGTATTACAGCCGAGCAAGAGCAATTTCTTGGTGATGGCGTAGTAACGGGTTATGGAACAATTAACGGTCGCTTAGTATATGTATTCTCACAAGATTTTACCGTGTATGGCGGTAGCCTTTCAGAACCCCATGCAGAGAAGATCTGCAAGGTGATGGATTTGGCCATAGAAAACGGCGCCCCGGTAATCGGGTTGAACGATAGCGGTGGCGCGAGAATCCAAGAAGGCGTTGTAAGCCTCGGTGGTTACGCGGATATTTTTTATAGAAATACGAAAGCATCGGGAGTAATTCCCCAAATATCTGCCATCATGGGCCCCTGTGCCGGTGGTGCAGTGTATTCACCTGCTATAACGGACTTTATCATGATGGTTGAACATAGTTCATATATGTTCGTTACAGGTCCTAATGTCGTGAAAACGGTGACCCATGAAGAAGTTACTTCCGAAGAACTCGGCGGCGCACAAACACATGCTTCTAAAAGCGGCGTGACCCACTTCGCTTGTTCCAACGAGATTGAATGTATACAATATATCAAGCAGCTATTAAGTTATATCCCGCAAAACTGCGAAGATAAAGCTCCCGTGTACCCGTATACGACGGGCAATGAATCCAGGAAAGCTTTGAACACGCTCATCCCTTCGAATCCGAATCAGCCCTATGATATGAAAGAGGTGATCGAGGAACTGGTAGATGCTGAAAGCTTTTTCGAAGTTCACAAGGACTATGCAGAAAATATCATCGTGGGTTTTGCCAGGATTGCAGGCCGCAGCATCGGTATTGTAGCCAATCAACCCGCCCACCTGGCCGGCGTCTTGGATATCAAGGCTTCTGTAAAAGGCGCCAGGTTCACACGTTTTTGCGATTCCTTCAATATACCTTTGCTGGTATTAGTAGATGTTCCAGGATTCTTACCGGGAACAGACCAGGAATGGAACGGGATCATCACCAACGGCGCCAAGCTTTTATACGCCCTTTGTGAAGCCACCGTACCTAAATTAACACTTACCACGCGCAAGGCATACGGCGGGGCATATTGCGTAATGAATTCCAAGCATATCGGTGCTGATTTGAATTTTGCATTTCCCCAGGCAGAAATTGCTGTAATGGGCGCAAAAGGAGCCGTTGAAATTATTTATAAAAAGGAAATAGATGCTTCCCCTAACCCGGAAGAACGGATGAATGAGTTGGTTGCCGAATACACGGAACGTTTCGCCAATCCTTATCTTGCCGCGGAAAAGGGTTATATAGATGAAGTAATCGTACCGGATCAAGCAAGGATTAAACTCATAAAAGGATTTGCCATGTTGGAAAATAAAGTGGTCAATATGCCACGGAAAAAGCATGGTAATATACCATTGTAATTAAGGCCATGTTCAAGGCATTATTTAACTTCATATTATTCAGCTCTATCTACATCGCTATTTGCGCAGTCTGCATGACCTGGCAAACAAACGTGCTATTAGCGCTGAATTATGACGCGACGGACTATTACAAGTTTGTATTTTTCGCCACACTTTGCAGCTATAACTTTCACTGGTACCTTACCCCCGTGAGCCTGGATGCATCGCACCGGATACAATGGGGCGCGGGAAAGAGAAGGCTGCAAATGGCTTTTACGATCTTGGGAGGACTGGCATCGGCCTATTACGTCATACCATTATTACAACATTGGTTCTGGATCGCCATCGCCATGGTAATGACCTTTTTATATTCCGCCCCGAAAATCCCACACCCGCTGGCCCGGCATTTACAAAAGGTGGCCTTCGGTAAAACCTTGTTCTTAACATTTGTCTGGACTTACGTAACCACTACGCTACCCGGATTGATAGCCGGAAATTGGGAATGGATACCGTTCTTAGCCTTGAACATACACCGCTTTTTCCTAATTTATGCAATCTGCATCCTGTTTGACTGGAGGGATAAGGTTCCCGACAAGGCAGCAGGTATCAGGAGCTTAATCACCTACATGGATGACCGTCACCTATTCATGTTGTATTTTGCTTGCCTGGCGGTATCTGGAATCGCAGCAATTTCGTTGCTGCCCCATACCCCTACTTGGATCGTAGCCACGCTGCTGGTTCCCGTGATTATTATAGCCACGATCCGCAAGTTTGCGCAAAAAAATACTAATGATTATGTTTATTATTTCGTATTAGACGGGATGATGGCATTTTCTGCATTCTTACATATTTTAACCTTAATACTATTACACCCCGGGGTTCGTTTAGAATACTTACATTTGTAACGCAAAATTCGAAGAGCTATGGCAAAGAAACAGAAATCGATCTTGAACAAATCATCCTTGGAGTTTTTAAAGACTTATCTCAATACCGCTGCTCCGACAGGTTTTGAGAAAGCAGGACAAAAAGTTTGGTTGAAATATTTGACGCCTTATATTGATAAACATATCGTGGATCCTTACGGTTCCGTGGTGGGTATTATTAACCCCGACGCACCGTTCAAGGTTGTTATCGAGGCTCATGCCGATGAGATCAGTTGGTTTGTTAACTACATCTCTCCTGAAGGTTTGATTTACGTAATCCGTAACGGTGGTTCCGACCAGCAAATCGCTCCTGCCAAAAGGGTGCATATCCATACGGAAAAAGGAGTGGTAAAAGGCGTTTTCGGATGGCCCGCGATCCATACCCGTTTAAAAAGCGGTGAAGGAAAAGAACCACAGCCTAAAGTAGACAATATCTTCATCGATTGCGGCGCTAGATCCCGCAAAGAAGTAGAGGATCTAGGCATCAAGGTCGGCAACGTGATTACGTTTGAAGATGGTTTCGACGAACTAAACTACGATTATTTTATCTGCCGCGCTATTGACAATAGGATCGGTGGCTTCATGATCGCGGAAGTTGCCCGCATGCTGAAAGAAAATAAGCAAAAATTACCATTTGGTTTATATATTGTGAACGCTGTACAGGAAGAAGTAGGGTTACGTGGCGCCGAGATGATCGCCAAACGTATCAAGGCAGATGTTGCCATCATCACCGATGTTACACATGACACCACCACGCCGATGATCAATAAAAATATCGAAGGTGAAACCAAGTGTGGCGACGGTCCCGCAATTACATACGGGCCAGCTGTACATAACATACTAAGAGACCTGATCATCAAAACAGCAGAAAACGAAAAGATACCGTTCCAACTAAGAGCTACCAGCCGCAGTACCGGGACCGATACCGATGCTTTTGCTTATGCCAACGACGGTACGCCATCAGCATTGATCAGCATCCCATTGAGATACATGCATACAACGGTGGAAATGGTGAAGAAAAATGATATCGAGAATACTATTTTATTGATATATCATTCCTTGTTAAATATTACCCCGAAAACAAATTTCTTATACTTGTAAGGATTATTATCCAACAAAAATCTATCGAATATGGAAGATCTGCAAATACGCCACGATTGGACATTGGCAGAAATAAATGATATATATAACATGCCATTGCTTGAGCTGCTTTATAAAGCGGCAACAGTACACCGTCAATACCAGGCCACGGGGGAAGTACAAGTTTGTACACTACTCTCCATTAAAACCGGAGGTTGTCCTGAAGATTGCGCTTACTGTCCCCAAGCGGCTCGTTATAATACCGGGATCGATGTAAAATCTCTCATGCAAAAAGAAGAAGTATTGGCTTACGCACAGAAAGCGAAAGACGCCGGATCTACACGCTTTTGCATGGGTGCAGCGTGGAGGGAAGTACGCGATAACCGCGATTTTGACCGCGTGCTAGACATGGTCAAGGGCGTAAATGCAATCGGGTTAGAAGTTTGCTGCACGCTGGGCATGCTTACAGAAGAGCAAGCTCAAAAATTGGCTGATGCAGGATTGTATTCCTACAACCATAATTTGGACACATCTAAGGAGCATTACAACGATATCATTTCTACCCGTACGTACGATGATCGTCTGCATACCCTGGATAACGTGCGCAAAGCCGGTGTAACGGTTTGTTGCGGCGGCATTATCGGTTTGGGCGAGAAACATGATGATCGCCTGGGAATGTTGCATACTTTATCTACCATGCCTGAGCATCCAGATTCTGTTCCGATCAATGCCTTAGTGCGCGTGGAAGGTACACCGCTAGCACATTTACCGAAAGTTGAATTTTGGGACATGGCCCGCATGATCGCTACGGCACGTATCTTGATGCCGAAAGCAATGGTTCGGCTCAGCGCCGGGAGGGCCGAGATGAGCGTGGCAGAGCAGGCATTCTGCTTTATGGCTGGAGCCAACTCCATCTTCACTGGTGAAAAATTATTGACAACACCGAATCCTACTTTCGATGAAGATAAAATGATGTTTGAACTACTTGGATTAACGCCCCGCGAAGCTTTCAAAGAAGAAAAAGCGGAAAGCTGTTGCTCGAATTAAATGATGAATTTAAATCATTGTTGTCCGACTAAAATTGCATTAAATTTACTTGGATTCCTTACTTGGTCAAGGACATAAGCGAAGGATGATCTATTCAGCCCCGCCAACAAAACCGTGGAACTTCGCACCGTTGATAGCGAACGACAGCTTGGCAATACAGTAGTACAAAAGCTAGATCGAGCGATCAAATTGGCGGCCGTAATGGCCAATTTGTGCCCTTTTTGGGTACTTTTTCGGGCAAGCAAAAAAGTACAAGAAACGGGCAGATGAACATTGAATCGAACTATTGAGGAATCAAATTGCTCCCCGGTTAAAATTTAGTCGGACAATAATGAATTAAAATATATAATTCGAGCAGCAGCTCGAATTAACTGATGAACTTGTTATAATAATAAATTGAAAGCCGCTGAATTCAGCGGCTTTCAATTTATTATTATAACAAGTTCATCAGTTAATTCGAGCTGCTGCTCGAATTATATATTTTAATTCATTATTGTCCGACTAAATTTTAACCGGGGAGCAATTTGATTCCTCAATAGTTCGATTCAATGTTCATCTGCCCGTTTCTTGTACTTTTTTGCTTGCCCGAAAAAGTACCCAAAAAGGGCACAAATTGGCCATTACGGCCGCCAATTTGATCGCTCGATCTAGCTTTTGTACTACTGTATTGCCAAGCTGTCGTTCGCTATCAACGGTGCGAAGTTCCACGGTTTTGTTGGCGGGGCTGAATAGATCATCCTTCGCTTATGTCCTTGACCAAGTAAGGAATCCAAGTAAATTTAATGCAATTTTAGTCGGACAACAATGATTTAAATTCATCATTTAATTCGAGCAACAGCTTTCCGCTTTTTCTTCTTTGAAAGCTTCGCGGGGCGTTAATCCAAGTAGTTCAAACATCATTTTATCTTCATCGAAAGTAGGATTCGGTGTTGTCAATAATTTTTCACCAGTGAAGATGGAGTTGGCTCCAGCCATAAAGCAGAATGCCTGCTCTGCCACGCTCATCTCGGCCCTCCCGGCGCTGAGCCGAACCATTGCTTTCGGCATCAAGATACGTGCCGTAGCGATCATGCGGGCCATGTCCCAAAATTCAACTTTCGGTAAATGTGCTAGCGGTGTACCTTCCACGCGCACTAAGGCATTGATCGGAACAGAATCTGGATGCTCAGGCATGGTAGATAAAGTATGCAACATTCCCAGGCGATCATCATGTTTCTCGCCCAAACCGATAATGCCGCCGCAACAAACCGTTACACCGGCTTTGCGCACGTTATCCAGGGTATGCAGACGATCATCGTACGTACGGGTAGAAATGATATCGTTGTAATGCTCCTTAGATGTGTCCAAATTATGGTTGTAGGAATACAATCCTGCATCAGCCAATTTTTGAGCTTGCTCTTCTGTAAGCATGCCCAGCGTGCAGCAAACTTCTAACCCGATTGCATTTACGCCCTTGACCATGTCTAGCACGCGGTCAAAATCGCGGTTATCGCGTACTTCCCTCCACGCTGCACCCATGCAAAAGCGTGTAGATCCGGCGTCTTTCGCTTTCTGTGCGTAAGCCAATACTTCTTCTTTTTGCATGAGAGATTTTACATCGATCCCGGTATTATAACGAGCCGCTTGGGGACAGTAAGCGCAATCTTCAGGACAACCTCCGGTTTTAATGGAGAGTAGTGTACAAACTTGTACTTCCCCCGTGGCCTGGTATTGACGGTGTACTGTTGCCGCTTTATAAAGCAGCTCAAGCAATGGCATGTTATATATATCATTTATTTCTGCCAATGTCCAATCGTGGCGTATTTGCAGATCTTCCATATTCGATAGATTTTTGTTGGATAATAATCCTTACAAGTATAAGAAATTTGTTTTCGGGGTAATATTTAACAAGGAATGATATATCAATAAAATAGTATTCTCGATATCATTTTTCTTCACCATTTCCACCGTTGTATGCATGTATCTCAATGGGATGCTGATCAATGCTGATGGCGTACCGTCGTTGGCATAAGCAAAAGCATCGGTATCGGTCCCGGTACTGCGGCTGGTAGCTCTTAGTTGGAACGGTATCTTTTCGTTTTCTGCTGTTTTGATGATCAGGTCTCTTAGTATGTTATGTACAGCTGGCCCGTATGTAATTGCGGGACCGTCGCCACACTTGGTTTCACCTTCGATATTTTTATTGATCATCGGCGTGGTGGTGTCATGTGTAACATCGGTGATGATGGCAACATCTGCCTTGATACGTTTGGCGATCATCTCGGCGCCACGTAACCCTACTTCTTCCTGTACAGCGTTCACAATATATAAACCAAATGGTAATTTTTGCTTATTTTCTTTCAGCATGCGGGCAACTTCCGCGATCATGAAGCCACCGATCCTATTGTCAATAGCGCGGCAGATAAAATAATCGTAGTTTAGTTCGTCGAAACCATCTTCAAACGTAATCACGTTGCCGACCTTGATGCCTAGATCCTCTACTTCTTTGCGGGATCTAGCGCCGCAATCGATGAAGATATTGTCTACTTTAGGCTGTGGTTCTTTTCCTTCACCGCTTTTTAAACGGGTATGGATCGCGGGCCATCCGAAAACGCCTTTTACCACTCCTTTTTCCGTATGGATATGCACCCTTTTGGCAGGAGCGATTTGCTGGTCGGAACCACCGTTACGGATTACGTAAATCAAACCTTCAGGAGAGATGTAGTTAACAAACCAACTGATCTCATCGGCATGAGCCTCGATAACAACCTTGAACGGTGCGTCGGGGTTAATAATACCCACCACGGAACCGTAAGGATCCACGATATGTTTATCAATATAAGGCGTCAAATATTTCAACCAAACTTTTTGTCCTGCTTTCTCAAAACCTGTCGGAGCAGCGGTATTGAGATAAGTCTTTAAAAACTCCAAGGATGATTTGTTCAAGATCGATTTCTGTTTCTTTGCCATAGCTCTTCGAATTTTGCGTTACAAATGTAAGTATTCTAAACGAACCCCGGGGTGTAATAGTATTAAGGTTAAAATATGTAAGAATGCAGAAAATGCCATCATCCCGTCTAATACGAAATAATAAACATAATCATTAGTATTTTTTTGCGCAAACTTGCGGATCGTGGCTATAATAATCACGGGAACCAGCAGCGTGGCTACGATCCAAGTAGGGGTATGGGGCAGCAACGAAATTGCTGCGATTCCAGATACCGCCAGGCAAGCAAAATACAACATGAATAGGTGACGGTCATCCATGTAGGTGATTAAGCTCCTGATACCTGCTGCCTTGTCGGGAACCTTATCCCTCCAGTCAAACAGGATGCAGATTGCATAAATTAGGAAAAAGCGGTGTATGTTCAAGGCTAAGAACGGTATCCATTCCCAATTTCCGGCTATCAATCCGGGTAGCGTAGTGGTTACGTAAGTCCAGACAAATGTTAAGAACAAGGTTTTACCGAAGGCCACCTTTTGTAAATGCCGGGCCAGCGGGTGTGGGATTTTCGGGGCGGAATATAAAAAGGTCATTACCATGGCGATGGCGATCCAGAACCAATGTTGTAATAATGGTATGACGTAATAGGCCGATGCCAGTCCTCCCAAGATCGTAAAAGCCATTTGCAGCCTTCTCTTTCCCGCGCCCCATTGTATCCGGTGCGATGCATCCAGGCTCACGGGGGTAAGGTACCAGTGAAAGTTATAGCTGCAAAGTGTGGCGAAAAATACAAACTTGTAATAGTCCGTCGCGTCATAATTCAGCGCTAATAGCACGTTTGTTTGCCAGGTCATGCAGACTGCGCAAATAGCGATGTAGATAGAGCTGAATAATATGAAGTTAAATAATGCCTTGAACATGGCCTTAATTACAATGGTATATTACCATGCTTTTTCCGTGGCATATTGACCACTTTATTTTCCAACATGGCAAATCCTTTTATGAGTTTAATCCTTGCTTGATCCGGTACGATTACTTCATCTATATAACCCTTTTCCGCGGCAAGATAAGGATTGGCGAAACGTTCCGTGTATTCGGCAACCAACTCATTCATCCGTTCTTCCGGGTTAGGGGAAGCATCTATTTCCTTTTTATAAATAATTTCAACGGCTCCTTTTGCGCCCATTACAGCAATTTCTGCCTGGGGAAATGCAAAATTCAAATCAGCACCGATATGCTTGGAATTCATTACGCAATATGCCCCGCCGTATGCCTTGCGCGTGGTAAGTGTTAATTTAGGTACGGTGGCTTCACAAAGGGCGTATAAAAGCTTGGCGCCGTTGGTGATGATCCCGTTCCATTCCTGGTCTGTTCCCGGTAAGAATCCTGGAACATCTACTAATACCAGCAAAGGTATATTGAAGGAATCGCAAAAACGTGTGAACCTGGCGCCTTTTACAGAAGCCTTGATATCCAAGACGCCGGCCAGGTGGGCGGGTTGATTGGCTACAATACCGATGCTGCGGCCTGCAATCCTGGCAAAACCCACGATGATATTTTCTGCATAGTCCTTGTGAACTTCGAAAAAGCTTTCAGCATCTACCAGTTCCTCGATCACCTCTTTCATATCATAGGGCTGATTCGGATTCGAAGGGATGAGCGTGTTCAAAGCTTTCCTGGATTCATTGCCCGTCGTATACGGGTACACGGGAGCTTTATCTTCGCAGTTTTGCGGGATATAACTTAATAGCTGCTTGATATATTGTATACATTCAATCTCGTTGGAACAAGCGAAGTGGGTCACGCCGCTTTTAGAAGCATGTGTTTGTGCGCCGCCGAGTTCTTCGGAAGTAACTTCTTCATGGGTCACCGTTTTCACGACATTAGGACCTGTAACGAACATATATGAACTATGTTCAACCATCATGATAAAGTCCGTTATAGCAGGTGAATACACTGCACCACCGGCACAGGGGCCCATGATGGCAGATATTTGGGGAATTACTCCCGATGCTTTCGTATTTCTATAAAAAATATCCGCGTAACCACCGAGGCTTACAACGCCTTCTTGGATTCTCGCGCCACCGCTATCGTTCAACCCGATTACCGGGGCGCCGTTTTCTATGGCCAAATCCATCACCTTGCAGATCTTCTCTGCATGGGGTTCTGAAAGGCTACCGCCATACACGGTAAAATCTTGTGAGAATACATATACTAAGCGACCGTTAATTGTTCCATAACCCGTTACTACGCCATCACCAAGAAATTGCTCTTGCTCGGCTGTAATACCTTTATTCCGGTTACGTACTAGCATACCCAATTCTTCGAAAGAACCTTCGTCTAATAGCAGTTGCAAGCGCTCCCTGGCGGTCAGCTTCCCTTTCTTGTGTTGCGAGTCAATACGTACTTGTCCACCGCCTAATTGGGCTGTTGCCACTTGCTGCTGAAGTTGTTCGATTTTATCCATGGTTTTCTAATATGAGGGGTAAAGCTAAAAAATAAAAAGGATACCCATGGAGGTATCCTTTAATAATTTCGGGGATGGGGAAAGATTATAATGAATGGTAAGCCATTTTAGGGGTGGTAATCGTATCGCTGTAATTCCCTTTACGGTCTTTAACGAAGATGTCGAAATAAACAGAATCTACCTCGGGTTGGTTATCCCTGTTGAAATCGATCATGTTTAGATATAAAACCAGCTCGGCATCGATATCTTTACCGCCGTAAACACCGAGTTCCGGCATTTGGTAAGGTTGATAGTTCCTGTCTTCCGGGGGATCGAGGAAACGGATTTTTACAAACGCGGAGTCTTCAATGTCCCCGTCTTTATCTTGAATATTGAGCGTGATACCAAATTTATAATCGGAGGGGAAGTCCAATGTCAGCACATCCGTACTAAATTCCTTGAAGGATATCGCCGGTTTTGAATCCCCGCTACTTTCTTTCGAACAAGCTGAAATAACCAAGATCAAGGCTATGGCAAAAAATGAAAGCAATTTCTTCATATAACAAACCTACATTAATTTAGGAAATATCCAAAAGTTTCGTCATCCGTTAATATAACGGCATAACATCGCGTTTGTTACGTGGCAACCGTAGTATTTTTTAAGCTTGCCCTCCCTGCTTCCCTTGTAATTTGAACAATTACCCCCGCGAATCACTAACTTTGCCGGCAACCAGGCTAGCATTTTATGAACGAGGCTTTTATCAACAGTATATTTTCTCTCAAGGAGGCGGATTTCGAGGCAGCTGCCTTATCAATTTTCCGTTACCAATACCAGCAGAATGAAATCTACCGGGCCTATACAGATCAATTGCGGGTGAACCCCCCGGAGGTGAAGGAATTGCAGCAAATACCATTTTTACCAATACAATTTTTTAAGACGCACCGGGTTACCTGCGGTTCTTTCGAGCCTGAAGTTTTGTTTGAAAGCAGCGGAACTACGCAAACGGTCAACAGTCAACATCTCGTAAAAGAAGTTCGTATTTATGAAAAGAGTTTCCGCTTAGCGTTTGAACATTTTTATGGGCCGGTTCAAGGCTACCGGGTAATCGGTTTGCTGCCTTCTTACCTCGAAAGGAAACATTCTTCCCTGGTATACATGGTAAAAGATATGATAGAGCAGAGCGCCCACCCGCAAAGCGGTTTCTACTTGTATGAACATGATAAACTGAAGCAGGTATTACAAGATGAACAAACACCGACCTTGTTGATCGGTGTCACTTTCGCATTGTTGGATTTTGCAGATAGCCACCAGTTACACTTGAAAAATACGATCATCATGGAGACGGGTGGGATGAAAGGTCGCCGGGAAGAATGGACGCGCGATGAGGTACATAGTTTTTTATCCACCCGCTTGGGTGTGCAAACTATTCATTCGGAATACGGTATGACAGAGTTATTGTCCCAAGCATATTCGAAAGGCGGGGGCAAGTTTGATTGCCCCGCTTGGATGAAAGTTTTATTGAGGGATGAAAGTGATCCCCTGGACGCATCTTTGCAACGCCGGTCCGGTGTAATTAACGTGGTAGACTTAGCCAATATTTTTTCCTGCTCATTTATAGCCACGGATGATATCGGTAAGCTACATCCCGGTGGAAGCTTCGAGGTGCTGGGCAGGTTGGATCAATCTGCCTTAAGGGGATGCAGTTTAATGGTTAGTTGATTTAAATTATTTATACATAAAATTACTAATAACATAAAAAACTTTCATAAGTTCGTGTTTTAGAAACACTACACCTATGAAATTACAAACGCTATTAGCGGCTGCCTTGTTTTTGTGTTCCCCGGCGTTGCGTGCGCAGGTGGTAAAGCCTACGAAGGAATTGCCGCAGCAGAAGAAAAGTACTTCCACTCCAGCAAAGAAAAAGCCGATGCCCACGGCATCCCTGAAAACCAGCGAACATGCTAAAGGTTCTAACGCTTCTGAAAATAATGTAGCGGCCAAGCATGCCGTGCAGAAATCTTTGGTAATAAGCGGGGATGAATCGATCTATATTGATTCCGCATTTGAATATGATGTCGCTGTTTACCAGGAATCAGTTCGCTATAAAGGGATGAACAAAGTGAAGAACAGCGGTGAATACATCGTGATTTACTACAGTAGTAAATTGCCCCAGTACAGCATCCAGGTTATAGATAGGGCCACGCAAACGAAGCACCATTTTTACGGGGATTTTAACAACCGTACCCAGGTCAATATGACGGGTTTATACCGCATGGCAACAGGTGATAAGGACTTGATGGATCTAAAAACTATGAACCCGGAATACCCCGGTGAGATCAACCAGCTGACCCAGTTGAAAAAGACCGGCCAAACAAAATTGATTACCGGCGTTGCCTGTGAAGAATATATTACGCACACTAAAAAACTGGATGTAAACCAGGCCAGTGGAAAACATGAAAATGTTACGGCGCATATTTGGATACCGATGGATCCGCGTTCCGTATTCCCAGCCTACGCTTTTATTCCCGACGGGTTCCGCACCGAAATTGAAATCATGAAAATGGAAGGGAATTACCCCCTGGTTGTATTGCCCTTGGAGATGTATTTTGAATACCCGAACGGCGAAAAAGTTTACACCTTTACAACGGATATCATAGAAGGGGAAACGAGGGTTGTGAGTATCGCGGATATTAACAAGTAATTACGTAATAAAAAGCTTACTTATCGCTTGATTTATACTTTTTCGAAGGAAATGGTACGCCATTTCCTTCTGTATTTAACGGTCTTGAGCTATCCTTAGCGGCAGCATTTGTTTAAGCTTGATAAAATGGATAATCGATCAAACCTTCCTCTCCCGGTGTGAAATACAAGTGTGGCCTAGCTTCATTTAGCGGCAATTGATTTTTAAGCCTCTCCACGAAATCGGGATTGGCCAGGAATGGTTTTCCAAACGCTACGAGGTCAGCCAGGTTTTGGGCTATTACTTCCTGTGCTTTTTCATTGTCCATCTGCCCGCAAATAATGATACTCCCGCTAAACCTGCTACGCAGCATTTTTAAAAAGGAAGCGGGGAGCTGCGGTTGCGATGAAATATGTAGATAATTAACTTGTAAGTCGTTTAAATGCCCCGCGATGCCACGGTAAGTTTCCACTATATCAGGTTCCGGGTAGGCGCCTATATCCAGCGCCGTATTATACGGGGAGATGCGCACGCCGAGCCTGTCTGCACCGATAGCTTCGCTTAATGCGCTGCATAAATCTAGTAAGAACTTGGCCCTCTTAACCGGGGATCCGCCATATGCATCGGTACGCCGGTTGCTATTCGGACTCAGGAATTGTTCGACCAGGTACCCGTAGGCTGCATGTAACTCGATTCCATCGAAGCCGGCTGCTACCGCGTTCTTTGCCGCGGTTACGTGCTCTTCAATAGCGTTATCGATATCTTCTTGATTCATTTCTTTCGGGAGGGCGTAAGGTTGCATCCCGGCCTTATCCGTATAGATATGTCCATTTTTTATAGCGATGGCTGATGGTGCCAGGATGTTACCGCCTTCCGGAATATTATGTGGATGTGCCACCCGCCCGGTATGCATGATTTGCAAGAAAATATGTCCCCCTTTACCATGTACCGCGGTGGTAACTTGTTGCCATGCCTTTACCTGTTCTTCGGTATAAATCCCGGGAATCCTGCAATAGCCGCAACCGTTGACAGACGGGGCTGTACCTTCCACGATAATCAACCCGGCACTGGCACGCTGTTGGTAATAGGTGCTGATCAGCTCATTGGGGAGATTGTCGATAGCCCTGCTCCTCGTCATCGGGGCCATCACGATCCTATTCTTTAATTGCAGTCTTCCTAGTTGGTAAGGTTCAAATAATTGATGATCCATCGCTACTTTAATCAAAAATTCAATCTGTAAAGATACGGTTTTATCAAGAATTGATAGTGTGCCGTTATAGGGGCTTGGATATTAGCCGGTTATATATTTAGTGAGCGTGTTATCGAACTGATGAATACCGGGGCGCCATAGCTTGCCGGCAGTTATAATGCTATTAGCAAGAAAGGGCCGGCACTTACGGTTTAGAAAAATGCCAGGTCAACCGGGGTTCACGCGGCTTAGGGGAAGACGGTGTTGCAAATAAGGGGTCAATTTTACCAGGTATTCATTAAATTATCTAAACATTCATCTTTTTATCCTTGTTATAGTTTGCAAAAAGCAATACCCGATGAAAGAATTACTCGCCCTCTTGATGCAGCAAAAGGATGTACCGGCAGTTACGATCATGTTGCCAACGCATAGGACTCACCCTGATAATTTACAGGATGAAATCCAGTTGAAAAATTTAATTAAAACCGCGGAAGAGCAGTTGTATGAAAAATATGAGAAAAGGACCGTTTGGCCTATTTTGGAGCATTTGCAAGCCATCGAGAAAGATATTAACCGCGATTACAACCTGGACGCGCTGATCATTTACGCAACGCCTACCTTTGCTAAGCTGGTTAAGTTGGCTACCGAAGTTACTGCCCGCGTCGTAATCGGTGATTCTTTCGATGTTAGACCGGTCTACAAAGCAATGCAACAGGTGGAGCATTACTATATTATTTCAATTAGCATGCAGAAGATCCGCTTGCTGGAAGCATTTAATAACAAGTTAGTGCAGGAGTTTAGTAATAAGGATTTTCCATTCGAGAATACGCAATATTATACTTCCGATCCGATTAGAAAGGGCCAAGGCAACGTGGAAGATAAATACCTGATGGAATATTTTAACGTGGCAGATAAGAGGTTCAAAACTTATTACTATAATAACCCCTTGCCGGTTGTATTGGCAGGTGATTCCTGGAATTTATCACATTATCCGCACCAGATGGATATCAAGGATATCGTGATGGGTACCTTGGAAGGTAGCTACGATCATACCGATCCGGGAGAATTGGTTAGGATGGTTTACCCCGTTGTGAGCCAGGTTATTAAAGATCGCCAATCTGCCTATTTGCACCAGATTGAGGCAGGGCAACGTGCACAAAGAGTAATGGACGATTTGAATGATATTTACCGGGCCGCGACCGGGGGCAATGCTGAAAGCCTTTACCTGGAAAGAGACTTTTTTCAACCTGGCCGAATAAAAGATGGTCTCATCTCGGTATCGCAAGAAAAGGATGCTCCCGATGTGGTGCTGGATTTGGTGGATGCAGTTGCGAAAAGTGGCGGCAACGTGGTTTTCATGGACCCAGGTACGCTTTCAATTTATAATGGCGTTGCATTGGTAACCAGGTATTGACGATGACCGGATTTTAATATTGGATAGCCCGGGGTTTAAGCGTCCCGGGCTTTTTTATTGCCGGGTGTCGGCAGAATATTACTAAATTTGCGGTTCAATTTTATATAAAGATGTCATTTAGATCCTTAAATATCAATACGCCGTTACTGAATGCTTTGGACGAGATGGGCTTGGAAACGCCCACCGCGATCCAGGCGAAGTCTTTTTCCGTTATTATGTCGGGTCGGGATGTGTGCGGGATTGCGCAAACAGGCACCGGGAAAACCTTTGCTTACTTGGTTCCAATTCTTAGGCAGATGAAATTTACGAAGGAAAAGAACCCTTCCGTATTGATATTGGTACCGACGAGGGAGCTCGTTGCGCAGGTAGTGGAAGCATCGAATAAATTGAATGCCTATACGAGCTTTAAGACCATCGGCGTATTCGGTGGCGTTAATATGAACCCGCAGATGGAAGCCGTGAAAGAGGGCGCGAATATTATCGTGGCCACACCGGGGCGATTATATGACATCGTTTTGAGCGGCGCTTTAAAGTTGAAGTCCGTCAAGAAATTGGTAATAGATGAGGTCGATGAAATGTTGAACCTCGGCTTTAAAGTTCAACTGAATAATATCTTGGACTTGCTGCCACCCAAGCGTCAAAATTTGCTTTTCTCTGCCACCTTATCCCCGGAGGTAGAAGAAATTATGGATACCCATTTCGAGTTCCCGGAACGGGTAGAAGCTGCGCCGGCCGGTACTCCTGTTGAAAATATTTTGCAACTTTATTACGGGGTGCCGAACTTTTATACCAAGGTAAACCTCTTGGAATATTTATTATCGAACGATGAAAGTATGAATAAAGTTCTCGTGTTCGCTAGTACGAAGAAAATGGCCGATGAGCTTTTTGAAGCCTTGTTGCCCAAGTTTGAGAACCAGATGGGCGTGATGCATGCCAACAAGGATCAAAAATACCGCTTCAACACGGTTAACCAGTTCAAGGAAGGAACCTACCGCTTCATCATCGCAACCGATTTAGTTGCGCGCGGCATCGATATAGAAGGCGTATCCCATGTCATCAATTTTGATACCCCGGATGTCCCGGCGAGTTATATTCACCGTATCGGTAGAACCGGCCGTGCCGATAAAAAAGGCGTGGCAATTACATTCACTAGTCCCGCGGAGACGGCCAACAAGGAAGCGATTGAAGCATCTATGGGACAATCGATCGAGAAAGTCGAACTCCCGGCTGAAGTGACTATTGAAACCCGCCTTACAGAAGACGAGATGCCCAAGATTCCCGTGAAGAACCTGCCTTCGGCAAAACTACCGAAATGGGAGCCCGGTGGATCTGCATTCCATGAAAAGAAAGCCAAGAATAAAAAAGTAAACCGTAAAATCAGCCATGCGGATAAAATGCGGGTAAAATATGGCAAACCTAAAACGAGAGGCGCTAAAAAGAAGTAATATTTATTGACTTGTCAATTTATGATAAGGCGCAATGAACGGCTTGTTCGATCCATAATCTTTGTTCATTTCGTTCATTTTTATATTTAGGGGTGTTTTATAGCTAAGCTTGCTCCCGAATTATTTTGAATTTCGTTAGATTGCGTTTAACAAACCAATCACTATGAAAACGAGAAAACATTGTTTGCGCTGCCTGCTTGTTCTTACATTTCCCATTTTAATTTGGAGTTGTAGTAAAGATAGTGATGGCGAACCTTTACCATCGGATCTTCAGACATTGTATTCAGCAGCAGTGAAGGATGCAATGGTGGCAGAGGATGATGAAATCGCGAATAACCTGGTGATTCTTTCCGGTTCAAACCCGGCTGTAAAGTGGAAAACCATTCATGGCCAGGAGTACGTATTGATGGCTACTTATATGAAATACCCCGGTAGCTATCCGGCAGGGGATTCTATTACCAATACCTGGGGCGAGTCCTGGGTATTTGTACCTGGACAGATGAAGACGAAGTTAAATGGTCGATTCACGGCAAGCTCCGATACCACGTTAAGAATTAATCAATTGTTAGGACTACCGCCTTTAGGGGAAAACAGTAATACACATATCGCGCAAGTATGGGTGAAGTTATCCGACGTTTATAGGCCGGCAGGGAATCCAAGCGTGCTAACCAATAGCGCTACTTATAATCTTGTTGATAATGTTTCGCAAGAGTACGCCACTTGGTTCGATAACTATATCATCTTTGCGTATTACCGTAGCCTGGTGTCAGCTACCGCTTACCACTACCCTTGGACGCGGATGGGCTATACTTACGATTGGGCGCCGGGAGAGTCTGAAAAGAATGGTCTGAGCGAGTTTGTAATCATGCCTAATTCCGGATTATGGGTTGAGAGTGTACAAACTGCCAGTGCCTTTCTTGCTGCGCAATAGCT
>Ga0164243_10003466_pt1 | contig 25234 bp, 22 predicted proteins | sample OricompcompostOP_FD_108781 | JGI IMG/M metagenome (GOLD analysis project Ga0164243, IMG submission 108781) | Organic Plus compost microbial communities from Emeryville, California, USA - Original compost - Organic plus compost (OP) | ecosystem: Engineered > Solid waste > Mixed feedstock >...
ATGCGCTTGGGCGACAGCAGGGTCCCCAGGACGCCGGCGCCCTTGGGGCAGAGGGTGCCCTGGTTCACCGGGCTGCGGGGGTCGCCCTCCACGTGGATCGGCTTCCGGTCCTTGGCGTAGATCAGCTGCGAGCAGCCGACCGCGCAGTAGGGGCAGATGCTGGTCCCGACCGTGTCCGCCTCCTCCAGCCGCGGGCGCCAGGTCCGGGACAGCCGGCTCTGGGCCGCCTCGGCGTAGACGTTCTGGCCGGCGGCCTGCCGCGGCAGGCTCCAGTCCTCGACGAAGCGGTTCACGCGGCTGGTCAGCCTTTCGCGCAGCGTCTTCATGGCGGCCCCGATGGTTGGCGTGAGGATCTCCGGGTTAATCGCCGGCCGCCCGGCCAAGTTCCGCCCTCTTCCCGGCCGGGTGAAAAAATCGTGGACCGATAGAACCGCCCCCAGGTCCTGGCGGTTATGCCGTGACCGGAGCGGGTCGGCCGGCGGAGGCTCCATGCCCCAGATGACGGGAACGGTCGTGATCGCGCAGGAGGGCCGCCTGCAGCTCATGGACGAGGACGGAGTGGGCCATCTGTTCCTGCTCAGCCACAAGGCGGCGGCCGAGGCCCAGCAGCTCTACGCCCTGCAGGACCGCCAGCAGCGGGTGCGCATCGCCTATTCGGAGCCCCGCGGGGTGATCGGGCTCCTGGCGGAGAAGATCGAGCTGTTCGACGGGGAGGCGTCCGCATGAAGCTGCACCCGCGCATCCAGGCGCACGCCGCCTCGATCCTGGAGCGGCCGCTGCCGGAGGAGGCGGAGCTCACCGCCGGGGTCCGCATCGAGCCCGGCAGGTCCTACGGCTTCTTCACCGACACCACCGTGTGCATCGGCTGCAAGGCCTGCGAGGTCGCGTGCAAGGAGTGGAACAACCTGCCCGCCGACGAGATCGGGCTGACCGGCGATTCCTACGACAACACCGGGGCCCTGTCGGCCAACACCTGGCGGCACGTCAGCTTCGTCGAGCGCTCGGGCGAGCACGGCGTGCGCGAGAACAGCCAGGCGCCGTTCCAGAGCGGCTGGCTGATGATGAGCGACGTCTGCAAGCACTGCCACAACCCGCCGTGCCTGGAGGCCTGCCCCACCGGGGCCCTGTTCAAGAGCGAGTTCGACACGGTCGTCGTGCAGCAGGACGTCTGCAACGGCTGCGGCTACTGCGTGCCCGCCTGCCCGTTCGGGGTCGTCGACATCAGCCTGCTCGACGGCAAGGCCCACAAGTGCACCCTCTGCTACGACCGCCTCAAGGGCGGGCTGGAGCCGGCCTGCGCCAAGTCCTGCCCGACCGACTCCATCCAGTTCGGCGAGGTCGGCGACCTGGTCGAGCGGGCCCGCCGGCGCGTGGACGACCTGCACCGGCGGGGGGTCGAGGGCGCCTATCTCTACGGGGCGCCGGACACGCCGGGAGCGACCGGCGACCTCGGCCACCTGAACGCCTTCTTCCTGCTGACCGACAGGCCGGAGGTCTACAACCTGCCGCCGGCGCCCACGCGGGCGTCCAACCGCGTGGCCCCCTCGCTCAGGGCCGGGCTGTTCGCCATGGCCGGCTTCGCCCTGGCGGCGCTGGCCGTGCTCGCCGCGGGAGGCAAGTCCAGCACATGACCGACGACGTCACGCCCAAGTCCCCGCGCGAACGGGGATCGACCCTCTGGCCCTCGCCGCGGGCCGGCGGCGGACGCCGGTCGGGCTGGAGCGGCCCCACCTACTACGGACGACCCCAGCTCAAGTCGGCGCCGTTCAACAACTGGATCGTCGGCGGCTACATCTTCCTGGCGGGCCTGTCCGGTTCGGCCAGCCTGATCGGGACCCTGGCGGACGCCGCCGGCGGCGACCGGGCCCGGGACGTCGGCCGGCGGGGCCGGCGGCTGGCCCTGCTGGCGCCCACCGTCGGCTCGGCGCTGCTGATCAAGGACCTGCACACCCCCCAGCGGTTCTACAACATGCTGCGGCTGTTCAAGCCGCGCTCGCCGATGTCGATCGGCACCTGGATCCTGGCGACCTTCGGCTGCAGCGCCGCGCCGGCGGCGATCGGCGACTGGCTGGCGCGCCGCGTTCCCGGCTTCGGCTGGGCGGGAGCGGCCGCGAAGGCCGTCCAGGTCCCGGCGGCGGCCGCCGGCGCGGGCCTGTCGGTCTACACCGCCTCCCTGCTGAGCGCGACCAGCACGCCAGCCTGGGCCGCGGCCCCGCGGGCGCTGGCGGTCCGCTTCGGCGCCTCCTCGTTCGCTTCGGGCGCCGCCGCCCTGGCCCTCGCAGAGCGCGATCCCGGCGTGCGCCGGTCGTTGCACCTGCTGGCCGCGGGCGCCCTCGCCGTCGAAGGGGCCGCCGCGGCGGTCCAGACCTCCGCCTACAGGGAGGCCGAGGTCGAGCCCGGGACACGGGATCCCTGGGGCAAGGTCGAGAAGGTCTTCGCCACGGCCCTGGGGGTGGCCGCGCCGCTGGCGCTCTACGGGCTGGCGCTGGGCCTGGGCGGCCGCCGGGGCCGCGCGGCCGCCGAAGCCGCGGCCGTCCTCACCCTGGCCGGCAGCGCCCTGCTGCGCATCTCCACTCTCGGCATGGGCGACGAATCCGCCCTGAGGCCCGAGGTCAGCCTGGCCTTCGCCCAGCCGCGCAACCTGCGCCGCAGCGCGTCCGGCGCGCGGCCGACCGGCGACGCGACGCCCCGCTCCAAGCTGCCCCGCCGGCCGCCGCCGCCCGGCCGCACCCTGCACTGAGGCGGCCTCGCCGGCCGCGGCGGGCGCTCAGCGCTCCTGCTCGGCCGCGCGCGGCGCCTCGCCGACCGGCGCCGGCTTGGTGGAGGCCTGGGCCAGCGGGGGCGCGGCCGCCCGCAGGCGTGCGTACTGGGCCGGCGTCATGCCCGGCAGGGCCTCCAGGAACGCCACCACGTCCCAGGTCTCGCCTTCCGACAGACGGTCGCGCCACGCGGGCATGGCGGTCATCTTCACGCCGTTGCGGACGACCCAGTAGAGCTCCGGGCGGCTGAACAGCCGGCGCACGTCGATCAGATAGGGCGCGGTGGGCTCCAGGCCGGCGACCCAGGGCTGGCGGCTGACGCCCGGGCCGCCGTGGCACATGGCGCAGTGGGCGTCGTAGACCTGGAATCCCGCGCGCACCTGCTCGGGCGTGAAGCCCGCCGGCGGGACCACCGAGGAGGCCCGGGCCCTCACCGAGTCGATCATGGTGCGGTGGATCAGCCAGGCGACCGGCTGGGGCCAGGCCGCGGTCGCGGCCGTGTCGAAGGCGCCGGCGACCACCGCCGCGACCGCCGCGCCCGCGGCCACGGCGACCCCCGCCAGGGTGAAGAGCGACCACTTGATCCCCGTCTTGTTCAGTTCCATCGCCGGGCCGGCCTCATCTCAGGGTGTAGAGGTAGGCGGTGATGTCCCGGGCGTCGGCGCGGCTCAGGCCCATGTCGGGCATGACGTTGCCGGGCACGACCTCCTGCGGGTCCTGGAGCCACCGGATCATGTTCTCCGGGGTGTTCGCGAGCTTGCCCGCGATGATGGTCCGGGCCCCCATCCCGGCGAGCGGCGGCCCCACCAGCCCGATGCCGGAGGCCCGCCCCGGGACGATGTGGCACGAGCCGCAGCCGTGGTTCTCGACCAGCTCCGCGCCCCGCTCCGGATCGCCGATGGCGCGCGCCGCCGCGTCCGGCGCGCCGCAGCCGGCCAGGAGCGCCGCGCCGCAGGCCAGGGCGGCGATCAGGCTCGTGGCGCGGCGGAACGGACCGCCGCCGGCGCTGTCGGACATCGGGAAGCCTCGGGATCGATAGGCGCGGCCGGGGCCGCTCCCGACAGAAGTATCGAGTCGCGAGAAATGTTCCGCCCGGCCGCGCTCAGCAGGCCGCGAGCGCCTGTTCGAGGTCCGCGACCAGGTCGCCGGCGTCCTCCACCCCCACGGAGATGCGGACGAGGTTGTCGCCGATGCCCAGCGCCGTCTTGCGCGCCTGCGGCACGGTCAGGTGCGTCATGCTGGCGGGATGGGACGCCAGGGTCTCGGTGCCGCCCAGGCTCACCGCCAGCTTGGCGATCTTCAGCGCGTCCAGGAAGGCGAACGCCTCGCGCTCGCCGCCCTTCAGGTAGAGCGAGAAGGTCGAGCCCGCGCCGGTGCAGTGGCGCCGGAAGATGTCCGCCTGGCGGCTCCCCGGCTCCAGGAACCCGAGGTAGCCGACCCTCTGCACCTTGGGATGGTCCTTGAGGAAGGCGCAGACCTTGGCGGCGTTCTCCCCGGCCCGCGTCATCCGCAGCTCCAGGGTCTCCAGGCTGCGCAGCAGCATCCAGGCCGGGTGCGGGTCCAGGATGGTGCCGATGGTGTTGCGCAGGGTGCGCACCGGGTCGAGCATCGCCTTGGGCCCGAGCGCCCCGCCGGCCACCAGGTCGCTGTGCCCGCCGGCGTACTTGGTCAGGGAGTAGACCACCATGTCGGCCCCCTGCTGCAGGGGCCTGGCCCAGAGCGGGCCCAGGAAGGTGTTGTCGATCACGATCGGCGGACGCTCGTCCAGGGCGTCGCGGGCGTCCCGGACCGCCTCCACGTCGACCAGGGCGTTGGTCGGATTGGCCGGGCTCTCCAGATAGATCAGGGCGATGGGCCCGAGCGCCCGGGCGCGGGCCAGCGCCTCGCCGATCTCCTCGCGCGTCGCCCCGGCCGGGAAGTCCACCGCGCGCACCCCCAGGCGCCCCAGCACCTTGCCGATCAGGGTCTCGACGGCGGCGTACAGCGGCGAGGAGTGCACGATCACGCTGCCGGGGACGGCCAGCGACAGCAGCACGGTGCTGATCGCCGACATGCCGCTGGAGAAGCTCAGCGCCTCCTCGGCGTCCTCCCAGACGCTCAGCCGGTCCTCCAGGATCTCCTGGTCCGGCCCGTTGAAGCGGGAATAGACCAGCCCCGCTCCGTCGTGCGGGCGCCGGCCCGCCACCGCCTCGAAATAGCGCTTCCCGGCGGCGGCGCTCTCGAACACGAAGGTGGAGGTCAGGAAGATCGGCGGCTTCAGCGCGCCCTCCGACAGGCGCGGATCGTAGCCGTGTCCCATCATCAGGGTGGCCGGCTTGAGCTTGCGGCGGGGCTTGCGGGACGTCTCGGTCATGGGAGCTCCTGTCGGACCCCAGCCTAACGCACGAACCGGCGGCTGGCGCTTGGCCGTCGTCCGAAGCGGGTCAGCCCGCGTTCGGCGCGGCCGCGACCACCCGCTGGTCGATCGCGCCGAACGGCGCGGCGCCGTCCGGCGTCCGCGCCTCCATGCGCACCTCGTCCCCGAACCGCATGAAGCCGGTCCGCGCCTGGCCGTGGTCCACCATTTCCAGGCCGCGCCGCTCGGCGATGCAGGTCGAGCCGACCTGCCGGCAGGCGCGGTTGGAGACCGTGCCGGAGCCGATCACCGTGCCGGCGCAGAGCCCGCGGCTGCGCGCGGCGTGGGCGATCAACTCGTGGAAGCCGAACGCCATCTCGCCGCCGTCGGGGCGTCCGAACGGCTCCCCGTTCCACCAGACATGCAGCGCCAGATGCGCTCGGCCCTCCCGCCAGGCCGTCCCGAGCTCGTCGGGCGTGACGGCGACGGGGGCCATGCTGCAGGCCGGCTTGGCCTGCACGAAGCCGAAGCCGGTCTTCATCTCGGCCGGCGCAAGGGCGCGCAGGCTCCAGTCGTTGATCTGCACGAGCAGGCGGATGGCTGCCATTGCGGTCTCCGGCCCGGCGCCCAGCGGGACTTGGCCGGTCACCACGCCGAACTCCCCCTCGAAGTCGATGCCGTCGCGCTCGTCCGGAAGCGGGACCTGCTCGCAGGGCCCCAGGAACCGGTGCGACAGGCCCTGGTACATCAGGGGGCGGTCGGTCTCGATCGGAGCGTGGCCCATCGCCTGCTGCATGAGCTCCCCGTGCGAGGGATAGGCCGAGCCGTCCAGCCATTGCCAGGCCCTGGGCAGCGGCGCCAGGGCGGCGGCGGGATCGAACGGCGTCTCGCCCTGAGCGCGACCGGACTCCAGCGCCTCGGCCAGGGCGCGCAGGCGGCCTTCGACCTCGGCCCAGCGGTCCAGCGCCTCCTGCAGCGTGGCCGCGATCCCGCCCGCCGGGACCGCACGCTCCAGGTCCCGGGAAACCACGGCGAGGCGTCCGTCGGGGCCGCCGCCCGGGAGCGTGGCGAGCTTCATCCGCCCATCTCCGGATCGAACCGGCCGTCGATCAGGACGAAGAGGATGCGGCAGTTGCGGTCCGAGCGGTTGGCCCAGCCGTGGTTCGTGCCGCGCTGGACCACGATGTCGCCGGCCCGCACGGTGGTCTCGCCCTCGTCCAGGATCAGCACCACCTCGCCCTCCAGCACCACGCCGTAGTCGATCGTCTCGGTGCGGTGCATGAAGGCGTGACGGGAGGCGGAGCCGCCGGCGTGGGAGGAGGCGTCCGCCGCCCCGACTTCCGCGAAGTGCGCCCGCGCCTGCTCGGGCGTGATGGTCCTGAAGCTGTCGTCCTCGGGCGGGATGTCGAGCACCCGGATGCGGGTGCCGTTCGTCGGCGGGGCGAGCTGGAGACCTTCCTCAGGCGGCTCGCCCGAGGCGCGGTCGATGCGGGCGGGGGTCTGCCGGGTGTTCCACACCTCGTAGAACATCGGCCCGAGGTCCCCGCCCACGCGCGCCACGCGCGGCGGCGGCCGGTCTTCCAGGATCACGGACCGGCCCTCTGCATCGTGGCCGGTGACGATGCGGCGGAACGGTGCGACGGCCATATTCCCCACCCTGCTCAGGAGGTCCGGCCGCCGAGGACCTCGGCGACCCAGTCGGCGATGTAGCTGCAGCCGAAGCTCATGTTGTCGGCCCCGACGTGCTCGACCCCGCCCTCCCGGGCGGTGAAGACCTTCAGCTCGCGCCGGGGGCTGTTGACCAGCTGCTCGTAGCTCCGCTCGGCGTACCTGAGCGGGATCTGCCGGTCCTGCTCGCCGTGGGTCACGAGGAAGGGGATGCGGATCTTCTCCATCTGGCCGTCCAGGTTGATCCTGCCGCAGAGATCCAGGAAGGCGTCCATGTCCGGCGCGCCCCAGACCCAGCGCACGTGGTTCCAGTAGTGCGGCACCGGCCGTTCGCCCTGGTTGCGCAGGCGCGCCCGCTGCACCTCCCCCCAATCGTGGTTGGCGCCCCAGACGAAGCCGCAGGCGAATCGGGGCTCGTTGGCCACCGCCCGGGGCGCGTAGTAGCCGCCGAGCGATATGCCGCCCATGCCGATGCGCCGGGGGTCCACTTGCGGCTGGCGCTCCAGCCAGTCCACCACCGGCGACGCCCAGCGTTCGGAATTGTAGACCGCATGCAGGCCGTGCAGCCTCAGCGCCTCGCCCGTCCCGGGCTGGTCGATGGACAGGACCGAGACGCCCCGCCGCGCCAGCGCCTCGGGCAGGCGCGACCAGGCGAGCATCTCCTTGGTGGAGTCCAGGCCGTTCACATAGAGCACCGCCGGCGCGGGCCCGTTCGTTCCCTGCGCCTGGGTGAACAGGCCGGCGATGGTCCCGGATCCGTAGGGAATCTCCACCCGCCGGAAGTTGCGGCCGCCGGCCCGCACGGACCTGGAGAAGGCGTCCAGCGCCTTGGCGTAGGTCTGCTCGCGGCCGGGCGAGTCCAGGCCCTGCATCCGCTCGGCCACCTGGTAGTAGAGGGCGGCGCGGTCCAGCTTGTCGGCCGCCGAGAAGCCGCGGCCGCGCTCCAGGTCCTCGCCGGCCAGCTCCGACAGCCGGTCGGCCATCTCCACCCACTGGCGCAGGAACTCCGGCGTGCCGGCGTCCTCCCCGCGCGCGGCGGCCTCCAGGAGCGGCCGGCACATCTCCTCGATCTCGCCGATGCGCGCGCCGCTCTCCAGGGCGATGGCCACCGACAGGTTCCACACATAGTTGCCCGGGAAGTACTGGAACAGGGCCATGTCAGGCGGCCGGCGGCTGGAACAGGCCCGCGTCCGGCGCGGGCTCGGGCATGGTCTGGGGCCCGCCGACGCCGACGCCCCACTGGTCCATGATCTGGGCCGTCGGGGCGTAGACCTGCGGCGTCCAGGACGCCTCGTCCACCCGCTCCAGCTCGGCCGTGTACTCCACGGCGAAGCCGCCGGGACTGACGAAGTAGCTGAACACGTTGTCGCCGGCGGTGTGGCGGCCGGGTCCCCAGCGGACCTCCGCGCCGCAGTCCCTCAGCCGGCGGACGCCTCGCATGATCTCGTCGACGCCCAGCACGTCGTAGGCGACGTGGTTCAGGCAGGGCGGCCCGGGCAGCACGGCGATCCGGTGGTGCCAGGCGTTGCACCTCAGGAACGCCATGAAGTCGCCGATCCAGTCGCTGAGCCGGAAACCGAGGACGTCGACGAAGAACCGGACCGCCTGCTTGTGCCGGGGCGAGTGCAGGACGATGTGGCTGATCCGCTCGGGCGCCGCCTCCCATCGCTGCGGCCGCCGGGCCGGCCCGCGCGCCACCTCCGCCGACAGCTCGAAGGGCAGACCGTCCGGACTGAAGAACCGGAAGCCGTAGCCGCCGCCCGGGCTCTCGAGCCCGCGCGGCGGGAAGATCACCTGGCAACCGGCGGCCGCGACCTTGGCGTGCAGGGCCTCCACGTCGGCGCGGGTATCGGCGGCCAGGCCGATCACGTCCAGGCGCTTCTGCTCGGTCCGGCGCAGGCGGACGACATAGGGCTCCTCGCTGCCGGGCGCGGCGAGGTGGACCATGCCGCCCTGTTCGCCGGCTTCCGTCAGGCCCCACGCGTCGCAGTAGAAGGCGCGCTCCGCCTCCAGGTCCGGCAGGGCGTAGCCGACATACCGGACCTCGGTGACGCGGCTCATCGGATCGTCTCCATCAGATCGGCCTCGCCATGACCTCGAACATCTGCGCAGTGAGCTCCGCCTGGTCGACCGGCGGGCCTTTCCCGAGTTGGGCGTCGCAGATCGCGCGCGACAGCCGCACCGTCAGCGCGCACCGTTCGAAGCGACGGTCGCGATAAGCCCGGAACGCCGCCTCGGGCGCCTCGGCGCGGGACAGCTCGTCCGCCAGCACCAGGCCATCCTCGATCGCCATGCCCGCGCCCTGGCCGAGGTGGGGCGTGGTCGCGTGCACCGCGTCGCCCAGGAGCACCACGCGGCCCCTGTGCCAGTCGCCTTCCAGGAGGAGGCAGTCCTCAGGCTTGTAGACCACGCCCTCGTCGTCGGTGATCCGGGGCGCCAGCTCGGCGATGCCCGGCGGCGCGTCCTTCAGCTTGCCCCGCATGGCCGCGGCCAGCCCCGCGCGCGGATAGCGCGGGTTCCCCGGCTCGGAGGTGGTCACGTAGATGTACATGAGGTCGGTCGACAGCGGGACGAGCCCGACCCCGGTCGGGCCGTCGTAGGCCCGAAGGCAGTCAACCTCCGCCGGCCGGGGCAGGTTGTAGCGCCAGACCGACTGGCCGGTGAACTCCGGTTCCGGGGCGTCCGGCAGGATCGTGCGGCGCGTCCGTGAGAACACCCCGTCGGCCCCGACCACGAGCTCGTAGCGTCCTTCGGTTCCGTCGCTGAAGCGGGCGGTGACACCCGCGCCGTCGTCGTCGAGCGCTGTGGCCGTCACCCCGAGCCGGACCTCGGCTCCCTCTCTGAGGGCCCGCCTGCCCAGCACCTTGTGCAGCGCCGGCCGGGCGACGCCGAGGTTGGCGGGCCGGCCCTCGACCAGCTTCGGCGAAGGCACGCGCGCCGCGCGCCGCCCATCGGGCAGGTAAACGTCCACGTGATCGAAGCCGAACGCCGCGCCGAGGTATTCCTCGAGCAGGCCGAGGTCGGCCATGGCGCGGATCACGTTGGACTGCTGGATGATCCCGACGCCATAGACGGTCCAGTCAGGGTCCTTCTCGATCACCTCGACCGCGAAGCCGCGCCGCCGCAGCGCGATCGCGGCCGTAAGGCCGCCGATGCCGCCGCCGACGATCAGGACGCGAGCCGCGTGCATGGTTCCTCCCGCCCGCATCGGGCCTCGAAGGAGCTTAGCGCCAGCTCGTCATTCGATAAGTCGATTGTACGGATGGCCGCCCATCCATCATGTCGATGGATGGGCGGCGGCGAAGATCTCGCGCCGCAGCCATGCGAGCCCCTCGTCCGCCTCGCGCGCCCGGTGATGCTGGATCATCTCGCGCATGGGCGGGAAGTCGAACGGGACCGGGACCCAGGCGATCGGGAAGGTCTCGGCCATCGCCCTGGCCAACCGCTCGTGCATCAGCGCCAGGCGCGAGGTCCCCCGCAGCAGCCAGGGCGCCGCCATGAAGGTCGGCGCCATCGCCTCGACGCGCCGCGGCTTGCCCATCAGCGCCAGCTCACGGTCGGCGAAGGACGCGGTGCGCTGGCGGCCGAAGGAAACCGCGACGTGCCCCGCGGCGAACACGTCGGCCTCCGTGAGCGGGCCGGCGAACAGAGGGTTCTCCGCCCAGCCGACGACCACCTGCCGTTCCTCGAACAGCAACTCTGCGGGGTGGTCGGGATGCACGAAGCCGTCGGGCGTGATCAGAAGATCCGCCCTCCCCTGGTCGAGCTGCTCGGCGCTGTCGTCGTACGGGGACTGGATGTCGATCCGCACGCCGGGCGCCTCCGCCGCCAGCCGGGCGGACAGCGGCGCAAGCACCGCGGCCACGATGTAGTCCGTGGCGATGACCGAGAACGTCCGCTCGGCCGCGCCCGGGTCGAACCCGGAGGCGCCGGACAGGAGCCCCTCCAGGCCGCGCAGGCAGGCCTTCAGCCGGGGCGCGAGCGCCTCTGCGCGAGCCGTCGGGAGCATCCGGCGGCCGTCCGCGACCAGGATGTCGTCGTCGAACCAGTCGCGCAGACGCGCCAGGGCCGCGCTCATGGCCGGCTGGCTGAGGTTCAGGCGCCTGGCCGCAGCGGAGACGCTTCGGGTCTCGAGCAAGGCGTCGAGCGCGACGAGAAGGTTCAGGTCCAGGCCCTTGAAGCGCATCGGTCACCCATCGGTCCGGTGGATGGGTCGATAGAAAATCAAGAGACAGACTTTATGGCAACGCCAGGGCGGCCGGCGGATGGGCCCTCTCGCCCCCGGCTCCGGCGTGTGCCAACTTCGCCGCAAAACGGGGGGATGGCCATGGCCGACGGCGCGGAGGCCCTGGACCTGGGCGAGATCATCGACCGGCGACCCATGTCCGCGGCCCAGGTGCTGACCGCCGCGCTCTGCGCCGCGGCCCTGCTGGTCGATGGCTACGACATCCAGGTCATGGCGCTGTCGGTCCCGGCGCTGGCCAGGGGGTGGTCCTTGCCGCCCTCCGAGTTCGCCCTGGCCCTGTCGGCGGTGGTGATCGGCATCTCCATCGGCTCGGGCCTGATCGGCCCGCTCGGCGACCGCTTCGGCCGGCGCGCCATGCTGATCGCGGCCATGACGGCGACCGGCGCGGCCACCGCCTGCACGGCCCTGGCGGCGAGCCCCGCCCAGTTCGTCGCCTGGCGGCTGGCGACCGGGATTGCGCTCGGCGCCGGCATCCCCAGCTGCGCGGCCCTGACGTCGGAGTACGCGCCGGTGGCGCGGCGCTCGCTGGTCATGGGGCTGATGAACATCGCCTCGCCGATCGGCGCCTTCAGCGCCGGCTTCATCGCGCCGCCGCTGCTGGAGGCGTTCGGCTGGCGCGGCGCCTTCCTGCTCGGCGGCGCGGCGCCCCTGCTGCTGGCGGCCCTCACGTCTCTGCTGGCGCCGGAGTCGCTGAAGTTCCTGATGGCGCGCCGGCCGCACGACCCGCGCATCGGCCGCATCCTGGCCCGCATCGCCCCGGAGATCGATCCGGCGGCGGCGCGCGCACCGGCCCGGCCCGCACGCCGCGGCGCCTCGCCCCTGGAGCTGCTGGCGCCGGAGTTCCGCGCCCGCACGCTGCTGCTCTGGGGCATGCTGGCGCTCAACCTGTTCAACCTCTACGTCCTGATCAGCTGGCTGCCGACCCTGCTGCAGCAGTCCGGGTGGAGCATGGCCGCCGCCCTGCAGGGCGCGGTGCTGATCCAGGGCGGGGGCGTCGTCGGCGGCCTGTTCATGTCCCGCTACCTCGACCGGGGGGCGACGCGCGCGGCGCTCCTGGCGGGGTTCCTGCTGTCGGCCGCCTGCCTCGTGCTGTTCATGGTCGCGCCCGGCGGCGCGCCCTGGGTCGTGCTGCTGCTGCTCCTGGGAGCGGGGGTCTCGGGCTCGCAGCTGTCGCTGAACGCCTTGTCGGCCGCCTACTATCCGCCGGCGATCAAGGCCACGGGCGTGGCCTGGGCCCTGCTGATCGGCGGCATGGGATCGGTCCTCGCGCCCCTGGCCGGCGCCTGGATGCTCGACGCGCGCCTGTCGACCATCGCCATCCTGGGCCTGCTGGCGGTCCCGGCCCTGGTCTGCGCCCTGGGCGTGGGGGTGATGCGGCCGGGGTGGCAGGCGCATTGACGCGCAGGGACGCTCCCGGCCAGGGTCGGCCGGAACGGCGGCGCAGGGAGGACCACATGGCCGGACTGAACGAGCTCGGGGGCAGGACCGCGGTGGTCACCGGCGGGGCCTCGGGCATCGGCAAGGGGATCGCCCGCCGGCTCAAGGCCCAGGGCATGCAGGTGGTCATCGCCGACGTCGAGCGCGCGGCGCTCGACCGCGCCGCCGAGGAGATCGGGGCCGCGGGCGTCCTGACCGACGTCGCCTCGATGGACAGCGTCCAGGCCCTGGCCGAGGAGGTCCGGCGCCGCCACGGGAACGTCCACCTGGTCTGCAACAACGCCGGCGTGGGCTCGGTCGCCCCGCTCGCGGACATGACCGAATCCGACTGGGACTGGATCCTGGGCGTGAACCTCAGGGGCGTCGTCCACGGGGTGAAGGCGTTCCTGCCGATGCTGCTGGCCAACCCGGACGGGGGCTGGATCGTCAACACGGCCTCCATGGCCGGTTTCAGCGTGCTGCCGACGCTCGGCGGCTACACCACCAGCAAGTTCGCGGTGATGGGCTTCTCCGAGACCCTGGCGGCGGAGCTGCAGGCCGAAGGCGCCAAGGTGGGGGTGTCCATCCTCTGCCCGGGGCCGGTGCGCTCCAACATCAAGGCCAGCTCGCGCAACCGTCCGGACCGCCTGGCCGGCGGGGCCCTGGCCGACAGCGACCTGGAGAACGACGAGATCGCGGCCCGGATGCGCTGGCTCGACCCCGACGAGGTCGGCGACATCGTGATCCGCGCCGTCCGCCGCGGCGACCTCTACGCCCTGACCCATCCTGAGATGCTGCCCCAGGTGATCGAGCGCCACCGCCGCATCGAGGCGGCCTTCGAGGCCGCGGCCCTGCAGGACGCCTGAGAGCGCCGGGGCGCCCTACTGGCTCTCGGGACCTGCCGCGTCGCCGACCGCCAGGAGCTCGAGCCGGAACACCAGCACGCTGTTGGGCGGGATCGGGCCGGCGCGCTCGTCGCCGTAGCCCAGCTTGGGCGGGATGTAGATGATCCACTCGTCGCCCGGGCGCATGTACTGCATGGCGTCGACCCAGCCGGGGATCAGGTTCTCCAGCCGGAAGGTGACCGGCTGGCCCTTCTTGTAGGAGCTGTCGAACACCTGGCCGTTGGTGAGCGAGCCCTCGTAGTTGACCTTCACCATGTCCTGGGGGGTCGGGTGCGGCCCGTCGGCCGGGCCGGACTTGACCACCTTGTACTGGATGCCCGACGGCAGGGTCTTCACGCCCTCCTGCAGGGCGTTCTGGGCCATGAAGGACACCGCGTCCTGGGGCGGGGTCTGGGCCTTGCCGCAGCCTGCGACGGCGAGGAGCGAGGTCGCCGCGACGGCGGCGATGATCAGACGCATCTGGACTTGTCTCCCGACTTGCTGAGCGGCCGATACCCGCGATCGGCGCGCGCGTCCATGCTTCACGGCCGGACCAGGTAGACGGCGCCCGGCGCGGGCCGCACAGGGGCGGAGGCGGCCAGGACCAGGGGCTCGCTCGCGCAGGTCGTGTGCGTGATCACCGAATAGGGGCCGATGCGGACGGTCCGCGCGCCCAGCCGGTAGGTCGCGGCCTGGCCGGTGCGGTTGGCCACCTTGAAGCTGAAGCTCATCGAGGCCGGCCGGCCGAACTCCTGGACCGCATAGTACCTGCCGGGCTCGTCCGGCGCGGCGGCGACCCCGACCCCGATCTGCACCGCCGCCGCGTCGAGCAGGTTGCGGCGGTGGCCGGGCGAGGTCTTCCAGCCGTCCATCAGCATCCCGGCCAGCGGCGCGCTGCTGCGGAAGCCGGCGCTGTCCTGGGCCCAGGCGATGTTCTCGGCGATCTCGCAGTAGTCGTAGCCGGCCGCCCGCGCCCGCTCGGACGGCTCGCGCCCGTCGGCGGTGTGGGAGAAGCGGCCGGTGCGGGCCAGGTAGCGGGCGAAGGCCCGCGCGTCCTCCGTCAGCCGGGCGTCCTCGGCCAGTTCAGCCAGCCCCTGCTCGCGCCGGAAGGCGTTGGTCCGGTCGAGGATCATCTGCTCGACCTCGAGCGGGTCGGCCGGCCCGGCGGGCTGGAATCCCGGCGGCCAGGAGATCCGCTCGCGTGGCGCGGGCTGGGCCGTCGCCGCGGACGCCAGCGCCAGGGTCAGGCCGCAGATCAGGGCGGGGATGCGCACGGCCCGAAGATAGCGCCGCGGCCCGCAGGCCGCACGCGGCCGATGGCCGCGCCGGCGGCCTCACACGGCCCGGGGCGGGTAACCCTTGTCGCGCAGGGCGTCCATGATCTCGCGGGTGTGCTCGGCGTCGCGCGTCTCGATCATGATGTCGAACTCCGCGCCCTTGGCCGGCACGTCCAGGGCCAGGCGGTTGTGCGCCACCTCGACGATGTTGCCGCCGTGCGCACCGATGACCGCCGACACGTTGCCCAGCAGCCCCGGGCGGTCGTCGCCGATGATCCGCAGCGACACCAGCCGCTGCTCGCGCACCAGCTCGCGCGTCAGCACCGAGGCCAGCAGCCGCGAGTCGATGTTGCCGCCAGTCAGGATCAGCCCGACCCTGCGGCCGCGGAAGCGGCGCGGATGGGCCAGCAGCGCCGCCAGCGAGGCCGCCCCCGCCCCCTCCGCGATGGTCTTCTCGACGTTGGCGAACAGGGCGACGCTGTGCTCCAGGGCGGATTCCTCCACCAGCAGCACGTCCTCCACCAGCGGCCGGGCGATGGCGTAGGTCAGCTCGCCCACCTGCTTGACGGCGATGCCCTCGGCGATGGTCTGGCCCCCGACCGCCGCCCTCAGGCCCCGCATCTGGGCGTTGAAGGAGGGGTACATGGCCGCCTCCACCCCGATCACCTCGATGTCGGGCCGGATCGCCTTGGCGGCCGTGGCGACGCCGGCGATCAGCCCGCCGCCGCCGATCGGCGCGATCAGGACCTCCAGGTCCGGCTGGTCCTCCAGCATCTCCATTGCGATGGTGCCCTGGCCGGCCATCACCTCCAGGTCCTCGAACGGGTGCACCAGCACCGAGCCGTACTGGCGGCAGATCGAGGCGGCGTGCTCGCCCGCCTCGTCGTAGCTGTCGCCGTGGATCACCACCTCGGCGCCGAACTGGCGCGTGTGCTCGACCTTCACCGTCGGGGTGCCGCGCGGCATGACGATGGTCACCGGCACGCCGAGCCGCTGGCCGTGGTAGGCGAGCCCCTGGGCGTGGTTGCCGGCCGAAGCGGCGATGACGCCGCGCCTGCGCTCCTCCTCGCCCAGCGTCAGCAGCTTGTTGAGCGCGCCCCGCTCCTTGAAGGAGGCGGTGAACTGCAGGTTCTCGAACTTGATCCACACCTCGGCCCCGGTGATCTCCGACAGGGTCCGGGAGCGGCGCAGGGGCGAGCGCTCGATATGCCCCTTCAGCCGCCCGGCGGCGGCCTGGATGTCTGTGTAGGTGAGGGTCATGACGGCTGGAGCAAAAGGCCGGGCAAACTAGCGGCGCAGGGCCTCCCCCGCAATGACGGCGGCCGATGGAGGGCCGCCCGGGCCTGTGGTAGAGGCCGAATCCGCATGCGGGACAACGACTTCCAGGAAATGCTCCTCAGGGCCGCGGTCGGCGACCCCTTCCCCAGCCCGGCCCCGCTGCGGCTGCTGGTGTTCGCCGACATGATGGGCGCGTCCCAGGCCATCGCCTTCGTGCACGGCCTGGCTGCGGCCCGCGCCCGCGGCGAGGCGGCGGTGCGGATCATCGAGGAGGACGCCCTGGGCCCCCAGGCGGCCTGGGCCGCCACGCCCTCGCTCGTGGCGGCGGTCGAGGCGGAGTTCGACCAGGTGCGGCCCACTGTGGTGGTGCTGTCGCGCTTCGGCCTGGCGGGCGGGCTGCAGGCGGTTCAGGAGGCCGCCCGCGCGCGCGGCGTCCCCGTGGTCTTCCATATCGACGACGACCTCCTGGACCTGCCGGTCACCGCCGGGATCGAGCGCTACCGCCGCGCCCGGCACCCGCGCCGGGTCCACGTGCAGGACCAGGCGCTGCGCGGCTGCGACCTGGTGCTGGCCGCGACCCCGGCCCTCGCCGACCGGCTCGCGCGCCGCCTGGACCATCCCCGCATCGGCTGGCTGGAGAACGGGACCGCCGGCTCCGCGCCCGCCGCCCGGCCGGCCAGGCCGCCAGGCGCCCCGGTGGTCGTCGGCTACATGGGCTCGGCCTCGCACGGCCCCGACCTGGAGCTCGCCGCGCCGGCGCTGAGGGCGATCCTGGCGGACACGCCCGGCGTGCGGCTGGAGCTGTTCGGCTCCATCGCGCGCCAGCCCGCGGCGGAGCAGCTGCCCGCCTCCGTCACCCGCCGGGACGTGGTGAACGGCGACTACGCCGCCTTCCGCCGGACCCTGGCGGGCCTCGGCTGGGACATCGGCCTCGCTCCCCTGCAGGACACCGCCTACAACCGCTGCAAGACGCCGACCAAGTGGGTCGAATACGCCGAGGCCGGGATCGCCGTGCTGGCTTCGGACATGGCCGTCTATCGCCCGATGATCGCCGCGGACGCCGCGCTCGGGGCGCGGGACGGCCAATGGGAGCCGGCGCTGCGCCGCCTGATCGGCGATGCGGCGCTGCGCCGCCGCCTGACGGACGGCGCGGGCCAGCTGCTGCGGGCCCAGTACGGCTGGGCGCGGCTGGAGGAGGGCCTGCTGGGGCTGCTGCGGCGCGTGGAGCGCGCGGGCGCGAGGGCGGCGGCGTGACGGGGAAGGACGGATGCCGGACGGGACGGGCCTGGGCGTGACGGACGAGGCGGACGCCAGGACGCCGTCCCTTGCGGCGCGGCGCGCGCGCGCCCTGGCGCGGCGCATCCTAGACGGGGCGCGGCGGAGCGTGGGCCTGAGGCCGGTCAAGGGCTGCGTGGACGGCGTGATCGCCGGGGAGGTGCGCGGCTGGGCGCTGGACGAGCGCCGGCCGCACCGCCGCGTGCACGTGGTCGCCCGCTGCGGCGGCAAGGTGGTGGCCGAGGGCCTGGCCGACCTGCCCCGCCGCGACCTGCTGAAGGACGGGCGCGGCGACGGCCGCTGCGGCTTCGTCCTGCAACTTCCACCCGAGCTCGCCGTGGGGCCCGCCCGCCGCGTGCGCATCGAGGCCCAGTCCGCCTGGGGCCGCACCCGGCTGGTCGGCGGCGAGGTGACCCTCGGCGGCCGCGCCGCGCCGGCGGCCGCGCCCCCCGCCGCCCCGGCGGCCGCACCGGCCCCGCCGCCTCCGCCGCTGGCCCTTCTGGTGTGGGGCGAAGGCGACGCCGCCGCCACGGCCCGCAGCTGGTCGGCCCAGGCCTGGCCCAGGCTCGCCGCCGCGCGGCTCGGTCCGGCCGGGACCGACGGCCTGCCCGCCCTGGCCGATCCGGACGCCGTGAGGGCCTTCGCGCGGGAGGCCCACACCGTGATTCTCGCCCGCGCCGGCGACCTGCTGGACCCGCGCGCCGCCCCCGCCCTGGCCCAGGCGCGGCCGCTCGCGGACGTGGTCACCTTCGACGATCCCTCGAGCTCCCAGGGCCTCAGGCCCGAGGCGCGCGCGCTCGGCGTGCTCGCCGGCGAGACCCTCGGCGGCGTCTTCGCCGTGCGCGGACACGCCCTGGCGGCCCACGCCGAGGCAGGGGCGGACGAGGTGCAGGCGCTGGAGCTGCGGCTCGCGGGGGACCGCTCGCTGCGCTGGGCCCACGCCCCCGCGCCCCTGGTCCGCCGCGACGGCCCGATCGCCGGATGGCGGGGCGGCGGCTTCGTCCCGGAGGCGGCGGCCGGCCGCCTCACGCTCGCGGTCTGGCCGGGCGAGCCGGACGCCTGGCTCGCCACGGTCCGGGCCCTGGTGCTGGCGGCCCCGGACTCCGACCTGGAGCTCCTGGCCCCGCCGGGCCTGGCCGACCGACTCCAGACGGGCCGGCCCGTGGAGGTGCGGCCGATCGACCCGCCGGAAGCGGGCGAGGGACGCTGGCTGCGTCTTCTGGGCGAGGCGGCGACCGGCGACGCCGTGGTGATCTGCCGCGCGGGCGTGCGCCCGCCCTCCTCGCTCGGCGCGCTCGCCGCCTGGGCCCTCTCGCCCTGGTGCGGCGCGGCGACGGCCCAGCTCGACGCCCCCGGCGGACCGCTGGCGGGGCTGGCGCTGTCCCGGGACGGCGGCCGCTGGAGCCTCGCCTCCGCCTTCGACCCGGCCTTCGCCGGACGCTCGCGCCCGGTCCTCGCCGCGCCGGCGGCCTTCATGGTCGTCTCCCGCGCCGGACTCGCGGCGGCGGGAGGGTTCGACGACCTGCGCTTCCCGCAAGGCGGCGGGGACCTCGATCTCGGTCTGCGGCTGCGCCGGATGGGCCTTGCGGCCCTGCTGCTCGGCGGCCCGGCCGCCGCCGCCGAAGCCCCGCTCCAGCCGGCAGCGGCGCCGGCGGCCTTCGCCGGCTTCGATCCCGCCGAGCTGGCGGCGGCGGCCCTCGCCTATCCGCCGGCCTGACGGTGGCGGTCCTGGGAGAGCTCGCGAGGCGCCTGCGGCCCCGGTCGCGGGTGCTGGTGTTCGTCGACCTCGCCCAGGACATCGACGTGCTTGCGCCGCTGCTCGCGGCGCTCAGGGACAGTCCGGGGCTGGAGCCGGTGGTGCGGGTCTCCCGCTGGCTGGAGCGCGAGAGCCCTCGCACCGGCGCGCGGCTGCGCGGGCTCGGCCTGCCGTTCGCCTATGTCCGCCGCGCCGAGGTGGTCGCCGGCAGGGCGCCGTCCCTGCGCGGGATCTCCGCCGTCCTCGCCGCCGCCGAGAGCAGCCACCCCGCCCACGCGGCCGGCCACGCCCTGGCGCTGCGCGCCCGCGAGGCGGGGGTGCGGACCTACGCCCTGCAGCACGGCCTGGAGAACATCGGCCTCTACGGCCTGGAGCGCGGGGCGGCGACCTTCGCCTCCGAGCAGGTGATCTGCTGGTACCCCGAGGCCGAGACTCCCCCCGACCTGCCGGCGCAGACCCGGGCCAGGCTCCTGCACCTCGGCCGCCCGCTGGCCGCCGCGGCGCCGCGCCCGCCCCGCTACGACCTCGGCGTGTTCGAGAACCTGCACTGGGACCGCTACCGGCCCGAGGACCTGGACGCCTTCCGCGCGGGCCTGCTGGCGGTCGCCGCCGCCCTGCCGCAGCTGAAGGTGCTGGTCCGGCCGCATCCGGCCGGACGCTGGGCCGCGCAGCTGGGCCAAGAACTCGCCCCATTCCCCCATATAGCCTTGGCCGCGCCGGCCGAGCTCCGCGAGCAGGCCTCGGGCGGCGCCGAGGCCGTAGGGGACGCCCGCCGCGTGATCACCACTCCCTCCACCATCGCGCTCGACGCGGCCCTGCGCGGAATCCCGACGGCGCTCGCGGCGCCTGGGGGAGAGGTCTACGCGCCCCTGCGCGAGCTGCGGGGCCCACAGGACTGGATCGCCTTCGCCCGCGGAATCGGCGATGACCCCGCCGGTCTTGACCGCTTCGTCTCCAGGGTGCTCGTCTCCGGCGACGCTTCGCCGCGGATCGTGGAGCGTCTCGGCCGGGACCTGCGGCGGGGTCCCCATGGCGATTGACTTCGGGGGGACGTTGGGGGACGACGATGCTGGCGAGGGGGATCTCGTCTCCACAACCGGAACGGCGGCGGCATGAGCTCAGTGCCGGCGCCGCGATATGCCTGAGCAGGTAGTCTTCGAACGCGAGCCGACGTGATGCATCGGATATCCAGCTCATGGTGAACACGCCCCCCAACATCGGGCTCGCCGCGGACGGGGCGCGCGAGGCGCTGAACCGCCGGGCCAGGGACCTGGCCGACCGGCTCCAGGGCATCGGCCGCAGCCGCCCGTTCGTCGCCTTCGTCGCCCTCGCGGCCATCATCTTCGGCCTGTACTATTTCGTGATCGCGGCGCCGATCTACGTCTCGGACACCTCCTTCACCCTGCGGGGGCGCGAGCAGCCCTCGGCCCTGGGCGGCGGCGCGGCGGGTCTGCTGGCCGCCGTCGGCGGCGGCGGCGGGGCCGGCGGCGCCAACGAGAACGCCGAGGTCAGCGAGTACATCCTCTCTTACGAGATGCTGGAGAAGCTGGACCGCAAGCTGCACCTGCGCGAGCTCTATTCCAGGCCGCGGCTGGACGTCTTCAACTGGCTGAGGGCCGGCGCGCCCAAGGAGGAGTTCCTCCACTTCTACCGCCGCATGGTGAAGGTCTCCTCGGCGCAGGGGAGCGGCATCCTGAGCGTCCAGGTCCGCTCCTTCGATCCCGCCTCGGCCAAGGCGATCGCCGAGCAGATCCTGGTCAACTCGGCCGAATACGTGGACGGGCTTTCGGAAGTGGTCCGCAAGGACACGGTGAAGGCCTCGCTCGCGGACCTGCAGCAGGCCGAACAGGCGGTGCGCCAGACCCGCCTGGCCATGGCCCAGTACCGCAACACCACCGGCCTGCTCGACCCCACCCTGTCGGCGGCGGCCTCCTCCGGCACGATCCAGAGCCTGACCTCCGAGATCCTGTCCACCCGGGCGCAGCTCGCGACCCTGGAGACCTACAGCCGCCCGAACAATCCGCAGGTCGTGCAGCTGCGCGCGCGCATCGCCGCCCTGCAGAAGCAGATCGCCGACGAGCAGAACCACCTGGCCACCACCAAGAGCCAGGACACCCTGTCCGAGCAGCTCTACAAGTACGAGGGCCTGAAGGTCGCCAACGAGTATGCCGAGAAGCAGCTGCTGGCGGCGCTCAGCGCCTACGACTCCGCGCGCGCGGTCGCCAGCCAGCGCGAGCGCTATCTGGTGCGGGTGATCAACCCGCACCTGCCGGACAAGCCGACGCTGCCCAACCGGCTCCTGTCCTTCATCGAAGCGATGGTCGTGGTGATCGCCGGCTACGGCATCATCGCCCTGGTCATCGCCGGCGTCCGCGACCACCAGGGGATCTGACGGAATGCGCATCTTCGCATTGGCAGGCGCGCTCCTGCTGCTGCTCGGCGTCACCAGCGCGTCGGCCCAGACGGCGGCGGACCTGCAGGCGCTGGCGGCCCAGAACCCCTCCGCGGCGGCGGCCCTGGCGGGCTCGGCCGGCAGCGGACTCAGCGCGGCCCAGATGGCCGCGGCGGCGCGCGGCGCCCCGCTCGGCAGCGGCGTGAACCTGACGGCCAATCCCCTGGCCGGCGCAACGGCCGCCTCGGCCAGCCCGTCCTCGCCGGTCAGCCCGACCCAGAACACCCAGGTCGGCGGGTTCATCATGACCAGCGACGGGAACCAGGCGCCGGTGTTCGGCACCGACCTGTTCACCGGGTCCTTCGCCGGCACGCGCCCGTCGGACCGTCCGGACTATGTGATCCAGGTCGGCGACCAGATCGTGGTCAACATGTTCGGCGCGGTGAACTCCGGCTCCAGCCAGACCGTCGACTCCTCCGGCAACGTCTTCATCACCGGCATCGGGCCGGTCCACGTGGGCGGGGTGACCGCGGGCGACCTGCAGGGCGTGATCGCCGGCCGGGTGCACCAGGTCTACACCGGCTCGGTGGGCGTCTACGCCCAGGTCGGCTCGGCCGGCTCCATCGGCGTGTTCGTCTCCGGCGACGTGCGCCGCCCCGGCCGCTACCTCGGCGCGCAGCAGGACACGGTGATGTTCTTCCTGTCGCAGGCCGGCGGCATCGATCCGTTCCGGGGCAGCTTCCGCAACATCAGCGTCCAGCGGAACGGCCAGACCATCGCCTCCTACGACCTCTACGACTTCCTGCTGAAGGGCCAGGTGCAGCCGATCCGCTTCCAGGAAGGCGACGTGATCTTCGTGGCGCCGCGCGGCGCCATGGTCGCGGTCGACGGACCGGTGCGCAACCAGTTCGCCTTCGAGGCCCCCCGCGGGGAGCGCGCCCTCACGGGGGCGGACATCATCCCGCTGGCCCGTCCCGAGCCGACCGTCACCGGCGCGGCGCTGCGCGGCTTCCGCAACGGATCGCACCGGGCGGCCTACTTCCCGCTGCAGGACTTCGCCCGCGTGGTGCTGAGCGACGGCGACCACGTCACCTTCCGCTCCGACACCTTCCAGGACCTGGTGACCGTCATCATCGACGGCGAGGTCAAGGGCCCGACCGTCTACGTCCTGCCCAGGGGCGCGACCCTCAGCCAGCTGCTGGCCAAGGTCCCGCTGCAGGGCACCGACGTCGACACCCGCTACGTGCACATCAAGCGCGGCAGCGTGGCGGTGGAGCAGAAGCGCGCGCTCGACGACGCCCTGTTCCAGCTGCAGAAGCAGGTGCTGACCGCCACGCCGGCGACCACCGAGCAGGCGACCCTGCTGTCGGCCCAGGCCTCGCAGATCAACCAGTTCGTCACCCAGGCCAAGGCGGTGCAGCCGGACGGCAACATCGCCGTCTATTCCAACGGCCAGTTCCAGGACATCCGGCTCGAGGACGGGGACATCGTCGTCCTGCCGAACCGCACCGACGTCGTGATCGTCGCCGGCGAGATCCTGAACCCCGGCGCCCTGGCCCACGCCAACAACCTGACGATCAAGGGCTACATCGCCCAGGCCGGCGGGTTCGCGGCGCACGCCAACAAGAAGCGGTTCGTGATCCGTCACCTGGACGGCAGCGCCGAGGTCGCCGACCAGCACGCCCGGCCCGCGGCCGGCGACGAGATCGTCGTCCTGCCGAAGGTGGGCAGCCCCTGGTTCCAGTACGCCAAGGACATCTCGCAGCTGCTGTTCCAGATCGCGGTCACCGCCGGCACGGTGGTCACCCTGACCAAGTAGCCGCGGCCGCCTTGCCGAAGGCCGAGGGCGCCGCGCCGGTCCGGAGCGGCGCCCTTTCCTTTTCGGCGCGGGCCTGGAGCGCGTCAGGCGAAAGTGCGTGCGGTTGCGCCGCCCGGACGCGCTCTACGTCTTTGGGGCCAGAGCGCGCGAGCGCGGGGCCAGGGAGAAGCTCTCGTCGAGCAGGGTGAGGTTGGGGTTGTAGTAGGGGTCCGCCTGCAGCCTGGAGCCCCAGCGCGACTTCATCCGGCCGACCTCGGCCGCGAAGCGGCGCGCCGCGGCCTCGGTCCTGTCGCTGCCGCGGGTGGCGGACTCCAGGTGCAGGAGCCGCGCCTGCGGGGTCCAGACGGTGCGGTAGCCCGCCTCGCCCAGCCTGAGGCACAGGTCGACGTCGTTGAAGGCGACCGGGAAGGCGACCTCGTCGAACCCGCCCACCGCCTCGAACTTGCGGCGCTCCACCACCATGCAGGCGGCGGTGACCGCGCTGGCCTCGTGCGCCAGCACCAACCGGTTCTGCGGACCGGGGCTGTCGCCCGGGGCGCCCCTGAACTCGTGGCCGGCCACCCTCTGGGGCCCGACGCCCAGGACCAGGCCCGCGTGCTGGATGCGCCCGTCCGGATAGAACAGCTTGGCGCCGGCCGCGCCGATGTCGGGCTCCGCCGCCAGGGCGACCAGCGCCTTCAGCCAGTCCGGCTCGACCACCATCACGTCGTCGTTGACGAAGGCGAGCAGCGGCGAACGCGACCGGGCGGCCGCGGCGTTGTTCAGGGCGGAGAAGTTGAAGGGGCCGTCGATCCGCAGCACCTCGACGCGGGGGTCGCGCGCCAGCCGGGCGAGCAGCTCCAGGGCCGCGGGCGTGCGGCTGCCGTTGTCGACGATGCAGACCTTCAGGTCCGGATAGTCGGTCTGCTCCAGAAGGCCGGCGACGCAGGCCTGCACCAGGCCCGGACGGTCGCGCGTCGGCACGATGGCCGTGACGGCCGGCGCCGGCTGGGGCGTGGGGCGACGCACCACCAGATGGCCGCGCGGGCCCGGCTCGAGCGCGGCGGTCCGGCCCGTGCGCGCCAGATGCTCCTGCACCACCCGGACCCTCGCCTCGTCGATGCGGGCGCGGGACTGCTGGGACAGGTTCGCCCCGCCGGGGAACACCCGCCAGTGGTAGAGGACCTGCGGGATGTGCAGCACGGGCCCTTCCGCGGCTTCGAGCACCCGCAGCACGAGGTCGTGGTCCTGGGCCCCGTCGAAGCCGGGACGCACGCCGCCCAGGCGCCGCAGCAGGTCCAGCCGCACCGCGAACAGGTGGTTGACGTAGTTCTGGGCCAGCAGGCGCTCGCGGTCGAGGTCGGGCTTGAACGCCGGATCGGACCTGCGGCCGTGGGCGTCCACCACGTCCTCGTCGGAATAGACCGCCGCCGCGTCCGGACGCGCGACGAAGGCCTCGGCGACCGCGGCCAGGGCGTGCGGCGCCAGCAGGTCGTCGTGGTCCAGGAACAGGGCGACGTCGCCCTCGGCCAGCTGCAGGGCGGCGTTGGTGGCCGCGGCCACGCCGCCGGGCCGCTCCAGGCGCGCCAGGCGGATGCGCGGATCGCTCGCCGCGGCTGTCTGCAGCAGGCTGCGGACCTCATGCGAGGCGGAGCCGTCGTCGGCCAGGCACAGCCGCCAGTCCGCATAGGCCTGGGCCCGCACCGAGGCGATCGCCGCCTTCAGGTCGCCGGGCCGCGGATCGTGCACCGGCGTCAGGATGCTGATCATCGGCCCCGACCCGGCCGGGAACCGCCGCCGGAGGGACTCGACGGCCGCCGCGTCCGGCTCGTTGCGGGCGATCCAGGCCTGATAGGCCTGCCGGCTCGGACCCGCCGGGCGGCGCTCGGCGGGCGGCCAGGCCGCGCGCAGCGCCTGGGCAAGCGTCAGGCCGCGCCCGCGCAGCATCCGCACCAGGGCGCCGCGCCCGAGCGGCTCGGCCTCGAACAGGTCGGGCGGCCGCCCGCCCTCGTCCAGCCCGTAGGCCGTGGCCGTGGCCGCGCCCGCGGAGAGGTCGAGCACCCCCGGGCGCCCGGCGGCGACCTCGGCCGCGCTCATGCGCCCGCCGCCGCGCTGGAAGGCGACCACCACGGCCGGGCTGGCGCTGGAGC
>Ga0164243_10003467_pt1 | contig 25229 bp, 24 predicted proteins | sample OricompcompostOP_FD_108781 | JGI IMG/M metagenome (GOLD analysis project Ga0164243, IMG submission 108781) | Organic Plus compost microbial communities from Emeryville, California, USA - Original compost - Organic plus compost (OP) | ecosystem: Engineered > Solid waste > Mixed feedstock >...
TCGCCTTCGGAACAGGGAACAACGGGCCGATCACAGCCCACGCCTCATCGGAGATCTCAGTACGCGCCACGCTTCAAGCGTCGCCCGCGCACCGCCGACCATCCTTTAGCAACACGCCCTAGTTCGGGTAGCTTGCCGCAGGCTCCACGGCAAGGAAGCGCGCGCAGCGCGCGGTAGGCCTGCCGGCGCGCACCGCCGTCCACCCCCGGTCGGGGCCGGTGCTCCGTCGCCGGCATCGACCGGCTGGCACCGGCCCGTCCCAGCGGGGTGGTGCCGCACCCGTCTCGGGGACGGGGTGGCACCACCGGCCCGGGTTACTCCTTCTCGGCGGTGTCCTCCGCTTCGGCTTCGGTGTTGGGGATCATGGCGGCGATCTTCTCGACCGGTGAGAGCGGGTAGCCCCGGGCGGCGAGGATGTTGAGGCGCTGAGCGACCTGCTCTTCCGGGTGGCGCCAGTTCTGCCGGTCGGTGGTGTCCTCGATGGTGCCGAGGGCGACGGTGAGGGCCCGCGTGCATGGTTTGGTCGGGTGTTCGGCGGCGTGCTCTGCGATCTGGTTACCGTGGCGGTGTTCGAGGCCCAGGAGTTCCTTCGCCAGGCTGCGGCCGTTGGTGACGCGCTGCGTGATCCGGTGGGCGTTGCTGCCGCCGAGGAGGGCGGCGAGCACGGCGGGGGCGTCCTTGGGCATGCTCTTGCAGTTCAGGAACTTCGTGAGCCATTCGCGGCGCACGACCTCGGCTGCCGCCCACGCCTTGTTGTTCGCGATCAGGGTCCGGCGCTCGGCTTTCTGCTCCTCCGTCATCGGCCCCCCTGAGTGGTCGTGGTCGTGGTCGTGGCCGTGTACAAGTCGCGGATCGTGTATCCGTGCTCCTCGGGGTCGTCGACGTAGTAGTCCAGATGCACGTCGATCCCTGCCGTGCCTCGTCTATCGGGCGACGTAGTCGAAGACGACCTCGTCCGCCAGGTAGGGCCCGACGAACTCTTTGAACGCGTTGTGCTCGGGGTCGTAGTGCTTCGGGTCGGTGACGACCGGAGTGCCGACGAAGAAGTTCCGGTCCCCTTCGGACGCGAACGTGGTGATGAAGCCGTAGTCCATGTTCTTCCCCACCATCTCGCCGCTGATCTGCGTGCCGTACTCGAACGAGACCATGTACGGCTTCCCGTACCGGACCGCCTTCGTCGCCAGGGCCTGGTAGTGGGCGACGATCTGGTCCTTGATGTCCTGTGACGTCCCCGGCTTGTAGGTGAAGAGCACGACGTGCCTGACCTCTCCGGGCTTGTAGTCGGGGGCGGTGAACCTCGCGGTCCCGACCTCGTCCTGCTCCTTCTTCAGCCGCTCCGCCGACGCTGCGTCGTAGGGAGGGACCGTCGAGGTCGGCGACGGAGTGCTTGACGCCGCCGTGGCCGACGAGGGAGTGCTCGACGCCGTGGCCGGCGGAGCGGACGGGCTCGTGCAGCCGGCGAGCGTAACGCCTCCCACGAGCAGCGCTCCCGCGATCGTGAGCTTCGTCCACGTCCGAACCGTCATGATTACCCCCCCCCGGTAGATCTCGCGCCCTGGCGACGTCGCTCGCCGTCAGGCTGTGGAGAATCTAGCCCGGTGCGCCCCCGGCGAGGCAAGGGGTCGCCCCGATATCCGTGAAACCTCCCCCTGATTCGACGCGAACGCTCCCTCGGCTCGTGCTAAAGGGGGAGTCCCCAGGGGAAGGTCGCGGCGAAGAGCGCGGCGGACGTGACGAGCAGGAGCGCCAGGAACGCGGCGTCGCGGCGGCGGAACGGCACGAGGTGCCGTTCGGTGCGGGTGGGGAAGGCGCCGAAGGCGCGGGCGTCCATCGCGAGCGCCACCCGCTCCGCGTGGCGGATCCCGCTGGCCAGCAACGGCACGATGGAGCCCCAGCCTCGCGCGATCCGGGCGAACGGGCCGCGTCCGCCGTGATGACCGCGCACCCGGTGCGCCGCCCGGATCACCGACAGCTCGTACCCGAAGCGCGGCACGAAGCGGTAGGCGGCGAGGGCCGTGTAGCCGATCCGGTAGGGGATGCGCAGCTGCTGCACCCCGGCGCGCACGAGGTCGGGGCCGGTCGTGGTGAGGCCGCTGACGAGTCCGAGCGCGAGGATCGCGCCGAGCCGCAGGCCCGTCGCCGCGCCGACGCCGAGCGCGCCCGCGTGGAGGGTCCAGGGGCCGATCCGTCCCAGCGGCGGTGTGCCGGCGACCAGGGCGGGATCCACCCAGACCGCGAAGGCCAGCGTGACGAGGAGCACGCCGGCCGGCACCGCGAGCAGCAGGATCGTCAGCGTGCGGCGGGTCAGCCGGGCTCCGGTGAGCAGGAGCGCGTAGGCGAGGGCGAGGAACGCGAGCGGCGTGACCAGATCGCGGACGAACACGAGCAGCAGCATCGCCGGGATCACGCCGCCCAGCTTGGCCAGGGGATTGATCGCGTGCAGGTAGGTGTGGCGGGGCGCGGCGGCCTGCGGGGCGAACGGGTCGGCGGGCGGGGCGACCTCGTCTGCGGGGCCGGCCGGCGAAGTCGCGCCGTCCGGGGCTGCGGCGGTCACGTCCTCTCCTCCGCGAGCAGGGGGCGCAGGTGATCCGGGACGGCCCGGAGCGCCGGCGGCAGCGACACCTGGGGGCCGGAGAGGATCTCCGCCGTGGGGCCGCTCGTCCTGATCCGTCCCTCCTCCAACACCACGACGTGCGTCGCGTGCTCGGCGACGAGATGCATGTCGTGGGTGACGAGGATCACGGTCGTGCCGCCGCGGCGCAGGTCGTGCAGCAGCGCGAGCAGCTCCTGTGCGCGGGCGTGGTCCTGGCCGAAGGTCGGCTCGTCCAGCACGACGACGTCCGGGCGCGCGATGAGGACGGTGCCGACCGAGAGCCGCCGTTTCTCGCCGCCGGAGAGGAGGAACGGATGCACCGTCGCCTTGTGCCCGAGACCGAAGCGGGCGAGCATCTCGCCGACCCGCTCCCGGATCTCGGCGTCGGGGACGCGGCGGAGGCGGAGGCCGTGCGCCAGCTCGTCGAAGACGGTGGCGGCGACGAACTGATGCTCGGGGTTCTGGAACACGAAGCCCACCTTCCCGGTGAGCTCGCGGGGCGAGGCGGTGGCCGGGTCCAGCCCGGCCACGGTCACGGTGCGCCGCGGCGGAGGGACGACGCCCGCGAGGGCCTGCGCGAGCGTGGTCTTGCCCGCCCCGTTCGGGCCCACGATCGCGGTGAGCGACCCCGCCGCGATGTCGAGGTCGACGTCGCGCAGGATCGGCGTGCCTCCTCGTGCGGCGCTGCGCGATGGCCGGCGTGAGGGCCTGCGAGAGACGCCGCGCGAGACCCAGAGCCCGCGCGCGCGGATGATCGGCTCCGGCGCGCCCGGCGCTGCGGTCGCGTCGGCCGGGGGAGCGACGCCGGCCGGCGGAGCGGCGTCAGCCGGGGGAGCGGTGCCGTCGCCCGGGGACAGCGCCGTCGACGGCGCGCCTCCGCCCGCAGCCGCGTGCGCCGCGAGCGCGGCACCGAGCTCCTCGGGGGTGAGCGGCAGCGGGTCGACGGCGATGCCGCGCTCGCGCAGGCGCCGGGCGACGAGCGTCGACCGCGGCAGCCACACGCCCATCGCGATGAGGTCTTCGGCACGGTCGCGGAGGATCTCCTCCGGCGTGCCGTCGAAGGCGAGGGCGCCGGTCCGGTCCAGGACGAGGACGCGCGTGGCGATCCGGACGGCGCGGTCGAGGTCGTGCTCGACGAGGACCAGGGTGCGCCCGGGGTCTGCGGCGATCTCGGCGAGCGCGTCGAAGACGTCGTCGGCCCCGGCGGGATCGAGGTTCGCGGTGGGCTCGTCCAGCACCATCGCCGGCGAGGCCGTCGCGAGGGCGCAGGCGATCGCGAGGCGCTGGCGTCCGCCGCCGGAGAGCAGGTCGGGGTTGTCGGCGCGGCGCTCCCAGAGCCCCGTCCTGCGCAGCGCGGCCTCGGCCCTGGCCAGGACCTCGGGGGCGGGCAGGCGGAGGTTCTCCGGCGCGAAGGCGACCTCGTCGAGCACGGTGCCGGTGACCAGCTGCGCGTCGGGGTCCTGGAAGACCATGGACACCGTGGTGCTCAGCGCGGCGACCGTCGCCTCGCTCGTGTCGCGGCCGGCCACCTCGACGCTCCCCTCGACCGCCGCGTCGACGGAGTGGGGGATCAGGCCGTTCAGCGCGAGGGTGAGCGTCGACTTCCCCGATCCGCTCGGCCCGAGGAGCAGCACGACCTCGCCCGGACGGAGGTCGGCGCTCACGCCCCGCGGCGCGGGGTCGCTCGCTCCCGCGTGGGTGAGGGAGAGCTCACGCACGCGGATCAGGGGTGCGGGTTCGGGCACGCGGAGACCTCGGAACGGTGTCGGCCGCGGCGGGCGGAGGGCCCGGCGGCGATGCTCCAAATTTAGTTGAGGCTAACCTGAGCCGCCACTCGTCGCGGCATCCGCCGGGGCCCGCTCAGCGCTGGGCCACGCCCGCGCGACGCAGGGCGGACCCGATGCCGAGGCCGGCCGCCGTCCAGACGACCGGGCCGAGCACCGCGATCGCGAGCGAGGCGACGCGCACCCAGGGCGCCTGCGACGCGCCGTCGACCGCGAAGAAGACGACGACCGCGACCACCACGCCGATCACGACGGCGGAGACGAAGAACCGCCAGGCGCCCCACGCGCGGTAGCGGGTGAGAGCGGCGACGCCCTCCTGGATCAGCCCGAACAGGAGGGCCGTGCCCAGGAAGCGGGGAAACCAGGCCGGGTTGAAGGCGCTCGCGACCAGGGCGGCGAGCACGTGCGAGAGCAGGGCGACCATCGGGCGGCGCAGGACCTCCTGCGCGATGATGCCGGGCAGGACGTGCGAGCCCAGGACCAGGCCGTACGCCCAGGGCGCGATCGGCAGGACGACGAGGGTCATCCATCCGGCGATGCCGCCGAGGATCCCCGTCGCGACGCCGATCGCCGCGCACGTGAGCAGCAGGCGGGTCGACAGGGCGGAACGGGTCGGCACCCGCCCAGCGTACTCGGCCGGAGCGAGGGGCGGATCCGCGGAGGGCCGTGAATTCTCGCGCGTTCCCGACGTCCCGATGTCGTTTCTGAACCGAAATGTGTCGGAAACAGCCTTTGGTGCATCGCAGGCGGCGGTCTATGGTGGGCGTCGGTGTGGCAACGAGGCCACACCGACGCGATCGGAGAATGCAGTGGGTACACCCCGTCTCCGGACGACGGCCGCCATCACCCTGGCAGCGCTCGTCGCCGGCAGCCTCGCCCCGTCCGCCAGTGCGGCTTCCGGGGAGGAGGTGACCTCTCCATCCATCGAACCGGGCACACCAGGGCAGTACATCGTGCTCATGAAGGACGACCCCGTGGCGACGTACGAGGGCGGCATCAGCGGCCTCGCGGGCACGAAGCCCGACGAGGGCCAGACGCTCAACGCGCGTTCCGGCGCATCCAAGAAGTACATCGACTACCTGAAGGCCGAACAGGAGGAGCTCGCGGAGAAGGTCGGCGCGACGCCCGATGCGCAGTACCAGGTCACGCTGAACGGGTTCAGCGCCGCGCTCAGCGGCGAGCAGGTCGACCGGCTCCGCGCGTCGAAGGACGTCCTGGGCGTGTTCCCCGACGAGATCCGCCATCCCGACGAGCAGTCCTCGACGGACTATCTCGGTCTCGGAGACGACCAGGCGGGCGCAGGGGGTCTCTGGGACGCGCTCGGGGGCGTCGGTCAGGCGGGCAAGGGCGTCGTGGTCGGGGTCATCGACACCGGCATCGCCCCCGAGAACCCCTCGTTCGCCGGCGATCCGCTCAAGGGCAAGGATCAGAGCGGCGACCAGCCGTACACCGACGGCCGGTACGTCTACGTCGACAAGTCCGACGGGAGGCAGTTCCGGTCCAAGATCGTCAGCGGCGAGGCCTGGGACTCGTCCGCCTACTCGACCAAGCTCGTCGGCGCCCAGTACTTCAGCGCCGGGGCCAAGGCCAACGGCTTCGACTTCCAGTACGACCACCTCTCGCCGCGAGACACCGAAGGTCACGGATCGCACACCGCGAGCACCGCGGCGGGGAACTTCGGCGTGACCGCCTCGGTGGGGCAGATCCAGCGCCCGATCTCGGGCGTCGCGCCCGCGGCGAAGGTCGCGATGTACAAGGCCTGCTACAGCGGGCCCGACCCGGCCGTCAAGACCGACGACATCTGCGCGTCCAGCGACCTTCTCGCCGCGATCGACCAGGCGGTCGCCGACGGCGTCGACGTCATCAACTACTCGATCGGCGGCGGCTCGGCCAGGAGCGTGCTGCAGCCCGACGACATCGCGTTCATGAACGCCGCCGCCGCCGGGATCTACGTCGCCGCGAGCGCGGGCAACGACGGGCCGGGCGAGGCCACGGCCGACCACGCCGCCCCCTGGTACACCACCGTCGCGGCCTCGAGCGTCCCGACCTGGGAGGCCACGGTGCGCTTCCCCGGCTTCGAGGCGGCGGGCACGTCGGTCACCGTCCCGTTCGACAAGGAGATGACCGGTCCGTCCGTCTACGCCGGTGACGCCGCGGCGGGCGCCAACGCGAACCAGTGCGTCAAGGGCTCGCTGGATCCCGCGAAGGTGGCGGGCCGCATCGTGGTCTGCGATCGCGGGAACAACGCGCGGGTCGAGAAGTCCCAGGTCGTCAAGGACGCGGGCGGGATCGGCATGGTGCTCGTGAACGTCCCCGGCGGGGCGGACTCGCTCGACGGCGACTTCCACGCCCTCCCCGCCGTGCACCTCTCCTCCGCCGTCCACGACGCGGTGGTCTCGTACGTGCGGAGCGGGACGGACCTCCCGATCACGCTCATCGGCAAGAACGTCACCGGCAAGGCCACGCCTGTGCCGCAGATCGCCGGGTTCTCGAGCCGTGGCCCGATGAACGCCGACGGCTCGGACATCCTCAAGCCGGACCTCGCGGCGCCCGGCGTGGCGATCCTCGCGGCAGTCGGCAACGGCGCGGGAGAGAAGCCGGGCTTCGGCGTCATGTCCGGCACGTCGATGGCCGCGCCGCACGTGGCCGGCCTCGGCGCGCTCTACCTCGGCGCCAGGCCGCAGGCGACGCCGGCGGAGATCAAGTCCGCGCTCATGACGACCGCCTACGACACGGTGAACGCCGACGGCTCGCCGAGCAAGGACGTGTTCGCGCAGGGCGCGGGCCAGGTCGACCCGAAGCGGATGTTCGATCCCGGCCTCCTGTACCTCAACGGCCCCGACGACTGGAAGGCCTTCCTGCAGGGCAAGGGCCTCGCGGACTACGGGGTGGCCCCGATCGACGGCAGCGACCTGAACCTCGCGTCGATCTCGATCGGCTCGCTCCCTCGCGTGCAGACCGTCACCCGCACCGTCACCTCGACCGCGGCGGGCACGTACACCGCCACGATCGACGTTCCGGGCATCGCCGCGACCGTCTCTCCATCGACCCTCGCCTTCTCGGGTCCCGGCGAGACGGCGACGTACACGGTGACGTTCGACGACGCCGGGGCCCCGGTCGAGAAGTGGGCGACGGGCCTGCTGACCTGGACGAGCGCGACGCACACGGTGCGCTCGCCGATCGCGATCCGCCCCGCGACGGTCGACGCCCCGGCCGAGGTCTCGGGCACCGGCTCGACCGGCTCGACGTCCGTCGAGGTGATGCCGGGCATCACCGGCGAGCTTCCGCTGACGCTGTCGGGCCTCGCCCCGATGACGCTGCTCACCGACCCTGCCCGTCCCGTTCCCGGGCATTCCGGAGACGAGCGGTCCGGCGACGCGAAGAAGGACGTGTCGTGGATCGTCGACGTCCCCGCGGGGGTCGAGGTGGCCCGGTTCGATCTGACGTCCTCCGACAAGGAGGGCTCCGACCTCGACCTGACCGTCACCCGCGTGGCGAGCCCGAGCGATCTGAAGCCGCTCAGCCGGTGGACCTCGGCGACCGAGTCGGCCGACGAGCAGGTCACGATCCTGGCGCCGAAGGCGGGCACCTACCTCGTGGTCGCGAACATCTTCTCCACGAGCGGGCCGATGACGTGGGACATGACCCACGCCGAGGTGACCGCCAACGGCGAGGGCTCGCTGACCGCGACGCCGAACCCGCTCACGACGGTGCGCGGCGAGCAGGCCTCGTACGCGCTGAGCTGGTCGGGCCTGAAGCCCGCGACGCGGTACCTGGGCATGGTCGCCTACGGGGCGTCGGAGGCGCGGACGATCCTGACCGTCGACGTCCCGGCCGAGCCGGTCAGGTACGACCCGGCGGCGTCCGTGTCGCCGTCGTCCGTCACCGCCGCGGGCCTCGGCTCGCCGGGCGTGACGGTGACCGGCACCGGCTTCCCGCCCGGCGTCCCGGTCGAGGTCCTGCTCGACGGCGAGGCGGTCGCGACCGTCACCAGCGGCGCCGACGGCGGGCTGTCGGCCGTCGTGACACGGGCGGGCGTCGCCGAGGGCGCGCACACGATCACCCTGCGTGCGGGCCGGTGGTCGGCCGACGCGGCGCTCACCGTGACGGCCGGCGGGGCGCCCACGCCCGCCCCGACGCCCACGGGCGATGCGGCGGGCGGCGCGGACCGGAACGGCGCCCTCCCGGCGACCGGCCTGGACGGCGGGGCCGTGGCCCTGGTCCTCGCGATCGGCGCCCTCCTCGCCCTCGCGGGCGGAGCGCTGATGCTCGCGCGTCGCCGCCGGGGGTGACCTGAGCGACGGCCCGTGCCCGCTCCCCTATCCACACGGGCACGGGCCGTCTTTCCCCCCCCCGTTCGGGGTGTCGCCGTCGCGTCGGGCGGTCAGACCCGGCGGCGACGCGGCATGAGCCGGACGGGAGGGATCGGCGGGGCCGGGATCCGCTCCGCGCCGTGCCCGACGACGTGTCCGAACCGGTCGGAGCCGGCCTCCCAGTCCTCCCGGGCCTGGACGATCTCCTCGTGCGTGCGGCCGGCGAAGTTCCACCACATCACCAGGTCCTGGTCGAAGGGCTCGCCGCCGAGCAGGAACACCCGCGCGCCCTCGTCTGACCTCAGCTCGACGCTGTCGCGGGAGTCGCCGAGGAAGAGCATCCCGCCCAGCGGGACCTCGACGGCGGCCACGTGCACGTCGCCCTCGACCGCCAGGACCGCGTGCTCCCAGCCGACGGTGAGCGGGAGCGAGGTCCGCGACCCCGGCGGGATCCGGATCTCGGCGCCGACGAGCGGACTGTGCACGGTGGCGGGGGAGCGCACGCCGGCGAGCTCGCCGAGCACGACGACGGCGTCGGCGTCGGGGCCGTCGTCGGCGGGCAGGGTCAGGGTGGGGAGGGTCGTGTGCTGCTCGAACCCGGGAGCGCCCTCCCTCGCGCCGTCGGGCAGGGCGACCCAGAACTGCAGCGCGTCGAGGGGCACCGCGCTCTCGCCCACCGAGTACTCCGAGTGGGCGATGCCGTGGCCCGCGGTCATGATGTTGAGCTGGCCACGGTGCAGCACCACGTCGCTGCCGACGGTGTCGCGATGGCGCACCTCGCCGACGAGCGGCCAGGTGACGGTCTGCAGGCCGATGTGCGGATGCGGCTCCACCCGCATGCGCACCTCGTCCGGTCCGAACCGGTCGAGGAAGCACCAGGCGCCGACCGTCGGGACGTCGCGATGCGGGAGCGTGCGCCGCACGTTCATCGCGCGGACGCCGCCGAGCGGGACCTCTCGCGCCTCCAGCAGGATCGACCGCGGGCCGTGCAGCGTCATCGGGCGGGCCGTTCGGGCCAGCGCACGACGGCTCCCTCGACCTCGTGCGTGCGGAGGTAGCTCTCGATGTACGGGCAGTAGGGGACGATGGTGTCGCCCGAGGAGGCGGCGTCGGCGAGGGCCTCGGCCGCCAGGCGCCCGGCGAGCCCCTGGCCCTGGAAGGCGGGGTCGACCTCGGTGTGGGTGAACGCGATGACCGCGGGGCGGCGCTCGAACGCGGCGAATCCGGCGAGGGTGCCGTCGGAGCGGATCTCGTAGCGGGACGCCTCGTCGTTGCGGCTGATGCTGATCTCGGGCATGGGTCCTCCTCGGTCCTGCGTCCGCGTCGTCCTGGGACCAACCTACGCCGGTCCGAGGCGGGTGCGGCCAAGAGCGGCCTGTGGACGGCCGCTCCCCGCGTCGGCGGTCGTGGCTACGCTGGAGGCATGCCTCCGCAGGATCCGCACGACCCCTACGCCGGTCTGCCTCTGCCCGAGGCGCCGGACGACCCCTACGCCGACATGCCGTGGGACGGCGCGCCCTGGGACGACGCGCCGCCGCCGGAAGAGGGCGAGTGGGACGGGACTCCCGGGGCGACGCCCGCCGGCAGCTTCCCCGCGCCCGTCGCGGCCCCGACGCCTGCGCCGGGCCGGTTCGCCTCGCCCGCCGAGGCGCTGCGGACGGTGTACGGCTACGAGTCGTTCCGGGGCGACCAGGCCGCGATCATCGATCAGGTCGTGGGCGGGGGCGACGCCGTTGTGCTCATGCCCACGGGCGGCGGCAAGAGCCTCTGCTACCAGATCCCTGCCCTGGTGCGCGAGGGCACGGGGCTCGTGGTGAGCCCGCTCATCGCGCTCATGCACGACCAGGTCGACGCCCTGCGCGCCAACGGCGTCCAGGCCGCGTACCTCAACTCCACCCAGAGCGCGGGCGAGCGGGCCGAGGTCGAGCGGGCCTATCTGTTGGGCGCGCTCGACCTGCTCTACGTCGCACCCGAGCGCCTGTCGAACGAGGCGACCCTCCGGCTCCTCCAGCGCGGCGTGCTCAGCGTGATCGCGATCGACGAGGCCCACTGCGTGTCGCAATGGGGACACGACTTCCGTCCCGACTACCTCGCGCTCGGCGGGCTGGCGGAGCGGTTCCCCGGCGTGCCGCGGATCGCCCTCACGGCGACGGCGACCAGAGAGACGCATCGCGAGATCACCGAGCGCCTGCGCCTGCCCTCGGCGAAGCACTTCGTGGCGAGCTTCGACCGGCCCAACATCCAGTACCGGATCGACCCCAAGGTCGACGTCCGTGCCCAGCTGCTCGCCTTCATCCGCAGCCAGCCCGAGGGAGCGGCGGGCATCGTGTACGCGCTCAGCCGGTCGTCCGTCGAGCAGACCGCGGCCTTCCTCCGCGAGAAGGGCATCGACGCGATCCCCTACCACGCCGGTCTCGACGCGGCCACGCGCGCGGCCCATCAGGCCCGCTTCCTGCGCGAAGACGGCGTCGTGGTCGTCGCCACGATCGCGTTCGGCATGGGGATCGACAAGCCCGACGTCCGCTTCGTCGCCCACGTCGACCTGCCGAAGTCCGTCGAGGGGTACTACCAGGAGACGGGCCGCGCGGGTCGCGACGGCGAGCCGGCCGTCGTCTGGATGGCGTACGGGCTCGGCGACGTCGTGCAGCAGCGGCGGTTCATCCAGCAGGGCGAGGGCGACCGCACGACCAAGCAGCGGCAGAACCAGCACCTCGACGCGATGCTCGCGCTGTGCGAGACGGTCTCGTGCCGACGGCAGAACCTGCTGGGCTACTTCGGCCAGTCCTCTGAGCCGTGCGGCAACTGCGACACCTGCCTCACGCCGCCCGAGAGCTGGGACGGGCTCATCCCGGCGCAGAAGCTGCTGTCCACGATCGTGCGCCTGCAGCGGGAGCGCCGGCAGTCCTTCGGCGCCGGACACCTCATCGACATCCTCCGCGGGGCCTCGACCGAGCGCATCCGGTCGATGCGTCACGACGAGCTCGCCACGTACGGGATCGGCGCCGACCTCACCGATGCGCAGTGGCGGTCGGTGGTGCGGCAGATGCTCGCGCTCGGTCTCATGCAGGCGCAGGGCGACTACGGCACGCTCGCGCTGAGCGAGGCGAGCGCCGGCGTCCTCACCGGAGAGACGCCGGTGAGGCTGCGCCGGGACGTCGTCACCCGCGCCGCCTCGTCGGGCCGCGCGGCGAAGCGGTCGGCGGCCGACGCGCTCGCCGAGTCCGACCGCCCGCTCTTCGAGGCGCTCAGGGCCTGGCGGGCGCAGACCGCGCGAGAGCAGGGCGTGCCGGCGTACGTGGTGTTCGGCGACGCGACGCTGCGCGCCCTCGCCGAGCATCGCCCCGAGCGGTCCGAGGACCTGATCGGGATCACCGGCATCGGTGAGCGCAAGCGCGAGGCCTACGGCGAGGCGGTGCTCGAGGTCATCGCCGCCGCCGGCTGACCCGCCGGTCGTGGCGCTGCGTCTCCCGGGTCAGGCTGCCGGGACCCTGCGGACGGCCGAGGGAGCTCCGGACGACTGAGGGAGCCTCGGGGAATCGTCAGGCGCTCGTCGATCGGCCCTGCACGCGTGCGTCCCCGGCGCCGGCTCGCGCCCGGTCAGACGCGGCCGAGCCGCCGGTCAGATCAGCCGACGCAACGCCTCTTCCAGCGACACGCCCTGGGCGTCGGCGCGATCGCGGAGGCGGGCGTGCTCGGCGGCGGTCAGCGTGACGCGCAGCTCCACCGGCGTGCTCTCGGGCGTGGCCTCCAGGCCGTCGAGCAGATCGGCGGCCTCGGCCCAGAGCGCCGGGGCCGGTGCGGCGGACGGCGCGACCACGGGGGTCGCGACCGCTCCGGACGACGCGCCTGCTCCGGATGCCGCGGCCGCTCCGGATGCCGCGGCGCCGACGGGGACGGCGGGCTCTCGGGGCTCGGCGGACGGCGAGGGAGAGGTCGTCTCGGCCGGCGCGGAGGGGGAGCCGGCAGGCGGAGGCGCCGACGGCGACGCCCCGCCGAAGCCCGGCCCGCGATCGGGCTCCTGCTTGCGCTGATACGCGGTCGCCGCGGCGTTCGCCCTCGCGTCGGCGGCCTCGTTCAGGGGGTGCCCGGCGTGGCCCTTCACCCACGAGAACGACACGTCGCGACCGCGCAGGGCCTCGTCGATGCCTTCCAGGAGGTCGCGGTTGAGGACGGGGCCGCCGTCGGCCTTGCGCCACCCGCGGCGCTTCCAGCCCGGCATCCACTTGGTGACGGAGTCGATCACGTACCGGCTGTCGCACTCGATCACGAGCTTCTCGTCGACGGCGGACGTGGCGCGGAGCAGCTCGAGCACGGCCTGCAGCTCGCCCTGGTTGTTCGTGCCGTGCGGCGAGCCGCCGGCGGCCCAGTGGTCGTCGTCGATGTACCAGGCCCACCCGCAGGGGCCGGGATTGCCGAGGGCGGACCCGTCGGCGGCGGCGGTGATCGTCATCCTTCTACCGTAGAAGGAAGCGGCGACGTTCTCGGCCGGCCGTCAGCCGCGGGGGTTCCTCTCCGATACATCCCGATATATCGTTAACCATCGCTCGCGCACGGGCGCGAGGGGTACGCCATCGAGGAGGTCATCGTGAACGATTCGTTCGGTCCTGGCGGGTACGGAGCAGGAGCACGGCGCGGTTTCGGGGGTCCCGGCGGGTTCGGCCGTCCGGGGATGGGCCCGGGGGCGGCCATCTGGGAGGCCATGGAACAGCTGCGGGCGTCGTTCGACGGGCGGGGCGCCGCGCCCCGGATGGCGCGCGGCGACGTGCGGGCCGCGGTGCTCGCCCTCCTCGCCGAGGAGCCCATGCACGGCTACCAGATCATCCACGAGATCGAGGAGCGCAGCGGCGGCGCCTGGCGGCCGAGCGCGGGATCCGTCTACCCCACGCTGCAGCTGCTCGCTGACGAGGGCCTGATCGCCGCCGAGGAGAAGAACGGCCGCAAGACCTATTCGCTCACCGACATCGGGCGCGAGGCGGTGGCCGACGCCGCAGACACGCCTGCACCGTGGGAGACCTCCGGCGCGCGGCACGCAGGACGCGTCACCGCGCTGCCCAAGGCGGGCATGGAGCTCGCGGGCGCCGCGGCGCAGGTCGCGCAGACCGGCACGCCGGAGCAGGTCGAGCAGGCCGTCCAGATCCTCGACGACGCGCGTCGCAAGCTGTACTCGCTGCTCGCGCAGGGATAACGTCGTCGGACGGACTCCGCGGCCGGCCCGGGACGATCGCCCCGGCGGCCGCGGAGAGGAAAGGGACCACTCGATGCCTGACGGAGCCCATCGCGCCCGCTACCGCCGCATCCTGCTCTTCGCCGCCCGCCACCTGGTGCAGACCTGGTGGTACGAGCTGATCCTTCCCCGTCTGGGGCTCTCTGCGATCGCGGAGCGCACGCGGGAGACGCGGATGCTCCGCCTCGCGCGGCGCTTCCACGCGCTCGCGGTCGAGCTGGGCGGCCTGATGATCAAGGTGGGCCAGTTCCTCTCCTCCCGGCTCGACGTGCTGCCGCCGGAGATCACCTCCGAGCTCGCCGGCCTGCAGGACGAGGTGCCCGCGGTGCCGTTCGCCGAGATCAGGGCGCTCGCCGAGATCGAGCTCGGAGTCTCACTCGATCGCGCCTATGCGCGCTTCGACGAGACGCCGGTCGCCGCCGCGTCCCTCGGGCAGGCGCATCGCGCCCGGCTGTCGGAGCAGAGCGCGGCGGACGCCGGCTTCGCGGACGTCATCGTCAAGGTGCAGCGACCGGGCATCGACGGCATCGTGGAGGTCGACCTCGCCGCCCTCCGCCGCGTGGGCGGCTGGCTGCGCCGCGTGCGCTTCGTGGCCGAGCGGGTGGACGCTCCCGCGCTCGTCGAGGAGTTCGCGCAGACGAGCCGGGAGGAGATCGACTACCTCCACGAGGCCGCCAACGCCGAGCGGTTCGTCGAGGACTTCGCCGGCGACCCGCGGGTCTCCGCGCCGTCCGTCGCCTGGGAGCGCACGACACGGCGGGTGCTCACGCTCTCCGACGTGTCGGCGATCAAGATCAACGACGTCGACGGGCTCCGGGCGGCGGGCATCGACCCCTCGGAGGTCGCACACGCCTTCGGCGCGGTGATGTTCGACCAGCTCTTCACGCACGGCTTCGTGCACGCCGACCCGCATCCGGGCAACGTCTTCGTCACCCCGCTCGCCGGCACGGGCGGGGCGCAGGGCCGACGGCCGTGGCGGATCACGTTCGTGGACTTCGGGATGATGGCCGAGGTGCCCTCCGAGCTTCGCGACAGCCTGCGCACGCTCGTGATCGCCGTCGCCGCACGCGACGGACGGGGTCTCGTGGAGGCCGCGCAGCAGATGGGCGTGCTGCTGCCCACCGCCGACACCGGCGAGCTGGAACGTGCCCTTACCCAGCTCTTCGCACGGTTCGGCGGCATGAGCTTCACCGAGCTGCGCGACGTCGACCCGAGCGAGTTCCGCGACTTCGCCCGGGAATTCGGCGACATGATCCGGGCGCTCCCGTTCCAGCTGCCCGAGCATCTCCTGCTCCTCATCCGCGCCGTCTCGCTCACCTCGGGGCTGTGCACGAGCCTGGACCGGGACTTCAACATCTGGGACGCGGTGCAGCCCTACGCCACCCGGCTGCTGCGCGAGGAGAGCACGGGGATGGCTCAGCAGCTCGCCCGGCAGGCCGTGACGAACGCGGCCGTCGCCTGGCGTCTCCCGACCCGCGTGGACGCCCTGATCACGCGCATGGACCGCGGATCGGTGACCTTCGACACCTCCCGCCTGGAGCGCAGGCTCGACCGGCTGGAGCGGATCGGCGGCCGCGTGCTGTCTGCGGTGCTGTTCGCGGCCCTGCTCATCGGCGGGGCGCTGCTGACGTCCTCCAACGCGGTGCTCGGCACGATCCTCGTCGTCGTCTCGTTCGTCCCGCTCCTGCACGCCCTGCTGGCGGGGATCTTCGGCCGCGGTCCCCGGTAGTGCAGTCACCTTCGTGTGATGTGCCGACGGCGAATCTGCCGGGCACGCGCATTCAGTGTCTGGGGAGGCCTCCAGCGTTTCGCATCCTCGAAGGAGGCCGCGAGCGTTCGGTAAGACCGGGCTCTTCGTTGTATGAAGAATCCCACGGCGACGAGTCCGAGGACAACGAACATCGGGGCTATGGAGAAGGGTCCGCGTGCCTCCCAGCTCGCCGTGGCGGCCGTGCCGATGAAGGTGGAGAAGATCAAAATCAATCCCGCTCCGGTCCATTCGTGGGCGCGAGCAATCGCCAGGGCGCGGCGACGGTAGCGCGCCGCGTCGAGAGCGGATACCCGTGCACGTGGCGCGGGAAAGCTGCTCCTCAGCAGGGCCGGCCACGGACGGTCGGCGATTTGTTTCTGAAGCTCGCTCATCCCGTCGAAGTACGGCGAACGACGGTTGGTGACCAAGATATGGGCGACGCCTCGAAGGATGAGGACATCAAGGATGACGAGCGCCGCGGACGCACCGAGGATGAGGAATGGCCGCACCGGTCCTCCGACATCCGTCTGAAGTATCCATCCCAAGGTGAACATCAGTGCCGCACTCAGCGCGCTCCGCCGGAGCGTGCGGGACTGTGCTGCGGCCGCGACGATATCCCGTAGGTGATTAGCGGGTCCCACAAACGTCCCCGCTCCAAAGAGGACGACGAAGGTCCGCATCATGATGGATAGGCCGACGGCGGCGAGTGAGGCTGTGATGGCGGCGACCAGCTGCCCATCGATCCATGGTCGGGCTGCGGGCCACTCGAACCAGAACGCCAGTCCGATGGAGAAACTGAGCGGAACGAGGAGAAGTAAGGCGGAGAGGAGCCAAAGAAGGAACCAACCGTAGAGGGCGCCGGTTCCGATGGCCACCGTACGTCCGCGTCGAGTGAGAAATGCCATGCCCGGCACGATAGGATCGACGATCGACATAGCGACCGAGCCATTCTCAAGGGTCCGTTCAGGGGCGTCTGGGAGGATGGATCTCCATGGACAACCCAGACGATAAGGAAACGACGCGTTCTGACGTTCAGCGCAAGGAGCCCGCAGGCCCGGTCGAGCGGCCGTCGGCCGCCCCGGCACCGTCCACCGCGTCGGCACCGGCACCGGCGTCGGCATCGGCCACGGCTTCGGCATCGTCCACCGCACCGCTGAAGACGGCGGGCAAGACGCCGGGGAAGGCGGCCGAGGCCGCGCGCAAGCTGGTGCGCGACATCTCCGCGGTGCCTCCGCGCAGCATCCACCCGGCGCTCGTGCCCGGTGTGGCGGTCGAAGAGACCAAGCGCAGCTACCGCACCGACCCGCTCGTGTTCGGGGTCGCGGTGACCCTCACCCTGGCGTTCATCGCCTGGGGCGTCTTCGCCGGCGACAACCTCGCCGGCACCGCCAGGGCGGTGCTCGACGGGGTGGTCGAGTACCTCGGCTTCTTCTTCACGAGCATCGCGACGATCGTGCTCGTGTTCATGCTGTTCGTCGGGTTCAGCCGCTATGGCCGCATCCCGCTGGGGCGGGACGACGAGCAGCCGGAGTTCTCGATGTTCTCCTGGATCTCGATGCTCTTCGCCGCGGGCATGGGCATCGGCCTCGTCTTCTGGGGCGCCGCCGAGCCGCTCACCTTCTTCGAGAGCCCGCCGCCGGGGACGGGCGAGGCGAACACTCTCGAGGCGATGCACACCGCCCAGACGCAGGTGCTCTACCACTGGGGGCCGCAGGCGTGGGCGTTCTACGCGCTCGTCGGCGCGGCGATCGCCTACGGCGCATACCGGCGCGGGCGCACGCCGCTGATCTCGTCGATCTTCGCCCCGCTCCTCGGCGAGGACCGCACGACCGGGACGATCGGCCGGACGATCGACATCTTCTCCATCATCGTGACGCTCTTCGGCACCGCCGCCTCGCTCGGGCTCGGTGCGCTGCAGATCGGGCACGGGGTCGAGATCGTCACCGGGATCGGGCCGCTGGGCAACGGCGTCCTCATCGCCGTGATCGCCGTGCTCACCGCCGCGTTCATCGCCTCGGCGGTCTCGGGCGTCTCGAAGGGCATCAGGGCGCTGTCGAACATCAACTCGGTCGCGGCCATCGTCCTCGCGCTCTTCGTGTTCTTCGTCGGACCGACGCTGCTGATCCTGAACGTGATCCCCGCCGTCGCCGCGCAGTTCTTCGCCGACCTTCCGATGATGGTCGGCCGGTCGGGCTCGCAGGGCGAGGCCGCACAGGCGTTCCTGTCGAGCTGGACGATCTTCTACTGGGCGTGGTGGATCTCGTGGTCGCCGTTCGTGGGCATGTTCATCGCGAGGATCTCGCGCGGGCGCACCCTGCGGCAGTTCGTGTCGGTGGTAATCGTGGTGCCGGCGGTGATCTCGCTGGTGTGGTTCGCGATCTTCGGCACGACCGCGATCGACCAGCAGATGAAGGGCGCGAACCTCACCGTCGACCCGCCAGAGGAGGTGCTGTTCGGGGTGCTCGGCAACCTGCCGTTCCCGATCGTCACGAGCGTCGCGCTGATCCTCCTCATCGCGATCTTCTTCGTCACCGGCGCCGACTCGGCCTCGCTCGTCATGGGCACGCTGTCGCAGCAGGGGCGCCCTGAGCCGTCGCGCTGGGTCGCCGTGGTGTGGGGGACGCTCGTGGGCGTGATCGCCGCGGTGCTGCTCGTGACGGGGCAGGCGGGCAGCGGGCTGCGCGCCCTGCAGAACGTGACGATCGTCGCCGCCCTCCCGTTCGCGATCATCATGGCGTTCATGATGATCGCCTTCGTGAAAGACCTCCGGCGGGATCCGCTGATCCTCCGCGACAAGTACGCGGTGCGCGCGGTCCGGCACAGCGTCCGCTCGGGGCTGGAGGAGTACGGCGACGACTTCGCCCTCGTCCCGGTCGCGTACGACCACTCCGCCGACGACATCGCCTGGGTGGACGAGGAGGAGGTGGACGACAGCCTCGCCGAGGTCTACCAGGCCGCGACCGAGGCGATCGACGTCGTCCCCGATCCGGCGGAGGCGGAGACCACTCCGGCGATCGAGGCGGGTCCGCCTCCCGAGAACAGGGGCGAGGCGGGGTAGCGTCGGGGGATGACCTCCGCCGTGATCCTCAGATCGGTGCTGATCGCGCTCGCCGTGATCCTCGCGATCGGCGTGGCGTGGTGGGCGCGCAAGCGTCCGAACCGGTCGGCGGTGCACCCGGACCGGATCCGCATGCCCCGGATCGTCCTGGTCATCGGCGGGCTGCTCCTCGCCGCCGGCTTTCTCCTCGGCCTCTCGGCGTTCACCGCGCCGGGAGGCGGCGCCGATCTCACCCCGATGAAGATCGCCGCGGTGGTGGTCTTCGTCATCGGCGGGCTGTTCCTCCTCGCCTACCGCAACTGGTACATCGCGCCCCGGGCCGACGAGGTGGCCTTCCGCACCGCCCTGGGCCGCGACCGGGTGATCGCCTACGCCGACATCGCCGCGCACCGGATGTCGATGTCGAACGGCCAGCCGATGCTCCACATCCGCTCCTCCTCGGGGGTGAGGCTGAGCGTGAACATCCGGACGTACGACATGACGCCCCTGCTCATGGCGATCGACTTCAAGAAGCGCACCGGGCGCTGGCCGCTGCGTGGCGAGCAGCTCGACCGCGGGACGGGCGGGGTGCCGGGAGCGGGGAGCCGGCGCGGCTGACCGGGCTGTGCCGGATCAGCATCCGATGAAGCCGTCCCGGAACTCGATCCAGTGTCTGCCGACGGACGCGGGGTCGGTATATCCGGTGCCGGTGATGGTCACCCCGGAGGCGATCTTCACTGTCGGGGCATAGAGGTCACCGTTCGTGCCGCCTGCGCGGCCTCGGGGAACCGGGCTGACTGCGCCAGCCGGGTCAGCAGATAAGAGGGGATGATCCCCTGTCGCTCGTCCATGATGTGCCTCCGGTCGTGACCTCCCTCTCCCGCCGACGATACGCGCGGCGGGGGACAAATCAAGAGACCCTCTTGACGGATGGGGGAGGATCGCATAACGTACAACCAAATGGTTGTACGAAGTGAGTTGAGCGATGACGAGACCGACCGTCTGTTCCAGGCGCTGGCCGCGACGGTGCGCCGCGACATCCTTCGGCGGACGATCGTCGAGGAGCAGTCGATCTCGCAGCTGGCCGGCGAGTACGACATGTCCTTCGCGGCCGTGCAGAAGCACGTCGCGGTGCTCGAGGCCGCGCACCTCATCGTCAAGCGCGCCGAAGGGCGTGAACGACTCGTCCGGGCGGACCCTGCGATGATCGCCCGGGCGCGGGCCCTGCTGGCCCGATACGAAGACCTCTGGCGGGCTCGCGTCGATCGTCTCGACGCGCTGCTGGCCGAACCGACCCCCGAACAATAGAAGATCCTCTGATCCGAAGGAGCACCACCATGCCGGTGACCGATGTCCACACCGATCCCGAGAACCTCACGATGACCCTCGTGGCCGACTTCGCCGCGCCCGTCGAGCGGCTGTGGGCCGCCTTCTCCGACCCGCGCCAGCTGGAGCGCTTCTGGGGCCCGCCCGGATGGCCGGCGACCTTCACCGCCTTCGACCTCAGCGTCGGCGGTCGCGCGAACTACCGGATGGCCGGGCCGAAGGGCGAGACCTCCGCGGGGTCGTGGGAGTTCCTCGCGATCGAGGCGCCGAACCGCTTCGAGGTGCTCGATAGCTTCGTCGACGACGAGGGCGCTCCGCTCGACGGCTTCCCGGCGATGCGGATGTCGTTCGAGTTCTCCGCGACCGAGAACGGCTCGCGCCTGACCAACACCACCTACTTCGCCTCGGCCGAGGCGCTGGAGCAGGTCATCGCGATGGGCGCCGTCGAGGGCGCGACGATGGCCATGAACCAGCTCGACCGGGTGCTGGAGGGGCTGCGCGCCTACGCCCAGGGCAAGGGCACGCAGACCGAGCTGCTCGACGACACCCACGTCCGCATCACCCGCCTCGTGGAAGGACCGCGCGAGCTCGTCTGGCGCGCGCACCACGAGGAGGAGCTGCTGCGGAAGTGGATGCTCGGCCCCGACGGCTGGGAGATGACCGTCTGCGAGCCCGCGACCGAGGCGGGGCAGAGCTTCCGCTGGGCGTGGGAGCCGGTCGGCGACACCGAGGGGCAGCCCTTCGGGTTCGAGGGTGAGGCGCTGCTCGTTGACGCGCCGCGGCGTGCGGTGAGCACCGAGCGGATGACCGGGATGGAGGGCCCCACGACGCTGAACGACCTCAACCTCGAGGAGGAGGACGGCGCGACGCTCATCACGCTCCTCATCGAGTACCCCGATAAGGAGACGCGCGACATGATCCTCTCCACCGGCATGACTGACGGCATGGAGGCCTCCTACGCCCGCCTGGAGAGCGAGGTCCTGGCCGCCTGACCGGCCCCTCCCCGGCTCTCTCCCCGGCCCGGTGTCGCACGGCGGCGCCGGGCCGGGCCCGTTCGTGCCCCGCCCGGCACCCGGACGCGTCGTCGGCCGGGTCCGGGCCGCCGGTCATGGTTCGATGAGAGGGATGGACAAGGACGAGGCGCTGCGGCGCGAGACGCGGACCGTCGTCGCGACGGGCATCTGCTTCATCGCCGGGACGCTGGCCGGCGCGATCCTCCTCGGCGGGGATCCGCGGCCGCTCGCGGGACCCGGCTCGATGAGCGCCCCGGCCGCCCTCGTCGCGGGAGTGGTCTCGGCGCTCGCCTTCGTCGTCAGCGCCGTCACGAGCCGTCGCGGCGAGACCAGGGCGATGCCCCGGTGGCAGACGGTCGTCGCCGACCTGTCGAGCGCGGCGACGACGCTCGCCTTCGGCGCGGTCGCGGCCCTCGGCGTGCTGCTCGCGAGCCAGGTGCTCGCGGAGGGGCTGGAGGGCCTGAAGGTCGCCGCGATCGGCGGCGGCCTCTTCACCGGCGTCGCGAGCGCGGTCGGCGGGCGCTTCGCCTACGGGGCCGGGATCGAGCTGCGCACGCGCGACCTCGCCGGTCTCGTGTTCGGCTTCCTCCTCATCGGCACGCTCTTCGCGATGCTGACCGCCACCGAGCCGCGGTGGTGGGAGGACAACTTCTCGCAGCTCGGGCTCGGCGCCGGCGGCTGGGCGTTCAACGGCACGCTGATCGTCGCCGGCTTCCTCATGGCCACCGTGGGCTCGTACATCGGCCGCGACCTGCACCGCCTGCTCGGCGACGAGGCGCTTCCCCGCATCTCGGTCGCGGTGCTGCTCTGGGCCGCGGCGGGGATCGCGCTCGCGGTGGTCGGCGCGGTCCCGGTGTGGCCGCTGGCCGTGCCGCACATCGTGGCCGCGGTCTCCTCGCTCGCCCTGTTCCTGGCGGCGGCCTCGGTCACGGCGTGGATCCTCCCCGGCCCGCCCGCGGCGCTGGCGCTGACGACCTGGGGGCTGGGAGTGCTGCTGATCGGGGCGGTGCTGCTGTGGATGCCGATGCGGGTGCTTTCCGGCGCCGCGCTGGAGGCGGTCGCCGTCGGCCTCGGCTTCCTCTGGAAGACGACGCTGGTGCGCGTCCTCGCCGTCCTCGCGCCCGACGTCTCCCGCCCCTCGGCGCGCGCCGTGCTGCTGCACGGCTAGGGTAGCCGCTCCTCGCCGGCATGTGTCGGGCGGGACGGGCGCGTGCGGGAGCGGTACGCGGATCGGCGGGCACGGGCCGGGCGCGCAGGACCCGGGCGCGCAGGACCGGGTGCCGAGCCGACGCGCACGAACCGGGGCGCACGAACCGGCGCACAATGGAGGGATGGGACTCTTCGCGAAACGCCCCGACGAGCCGTCCGCCTGGGCGGCGCTCCCTGGCGAGCCCCTCGACGACGAGGACGGCTTCGACCTGCCCGTCGCCCCGACGGCGGATCCGCTCGCCCTGGACGCGGGCGGGGTGACGTCCGTCTCGATCCCGGTCGTGCCGATGCCGTCGGTCGAGACGCGTGCCTCCGACGACGACGCCCCGGGTGAAGAGGGCTGACCTGTCCCGGGCTCAGCCCTGACGTTCGCCGGGGCGGGCACGCTGTCGCCGGGCGCGGGCGCGGGCGCGGGCGCGGGCGCGGGCGCGGGGCGGGGGCGCCGGGGCGGCTCGGGTGAGGAAACCCGAGCGCGGGTCAGGCGGTCGGCGGGTCCTTGCGCTCGACGCGGATGGGCGTGGTGGCGGTGGTCGCGGCCTTCTCGTCGCGGAAGGCGGCGGGGTCCATCGCCTGCACGACCGAGAGCGGGCGGGTCTCGTCGAGCGTGAGCAGGAAGCGGGCGTCGTCGCGCCGGTGGAGTCGTCCGGACACGGACATCCACGTGATCCCGATCGCGAACGCGACGAGCCCGGCGACACCGCCCACCGCGATGGCCGTGCGCGCCGAGAACGCGTCGACGATCCAGCCGGCGATGGGCGCGCCGATCGGGGTGGAGCCCATGATGACCGCCATGTACAGGGCGAGCACGCGTCCGCGCAGCGCCGGGTCGGTCGTCGTCTGCACGTAGCCGTTGGCGGTGGTCAGCATCGTCACGGTCGAGAAGCCGACGAAGACGAGCACGACCGCGTACGACCAGTACGTCGGCATGAACGTCGAGACGATCGAGGCCACGCCGAACCCCGCCGCGGCGATCACCAGCACCCGCACGCGCGCCCGGTCGCGGCGTGCGGCGAGGAGCGCGCCGGTGAGGGAGCCGATCGCGAGCACCGAGCTGAGGATCCCGTAGCCGTCCGCCTGCCGCCCGAACTCCAGCGCCATGGTCGAGGCGAAGATCGGGAAGTTCATCCCGAAGGCGCCGATGAGGAACACCATCGCGAACACGACCAGCAGGTCGGGGCGGCTGCGGACGTAGCGGAAGCCCTCGGCCAGCCCGCCCGAGCTCCGGTTCTTCGCCCGGGGGATGAGCTCGCCGCGACGGATCAGCAGCAGCGCGACGATCATCGCGAGGAACGTCGCCGCGTTCGCGACGAACACCCAGCCCGACCCGATCGCGACGATCAGCAGGCCGCCGATCGCGGGGCCGATCAGCCGGGCCATGTTGAACGAGGCGGAGTTCAGGGCGACGGCGTTGGAGGTGTCCTCCAGGCGCACCATGTCGGAGACGAACGCCTGGCGGGCGGGGGCGTCGAAGGCGTTCGTGATCCCGAACGCCAGCGCGAACAGGAGCATGAGCGGAAGCGTCATCACGCCGGTGAGCAGCAGGGCGGCGACGCCGAGGCCGAGCAGCATCAGGCAGCTCTGGGTGGTGAGGAGGACCTTGCGGCGGTCGAACCGGTCGGCCACCCATCCGGTCAGGCTCACGAGCACGAGCGGCGGCCCGAACTGCAGCGCCATCGTGACGCCCATCGCGGTGGCGTCGTTGTCGGTGAGCTCGGTGAGCACGACCCAGTCCTGCGCGGTGGACTGCATCCAGCCGCCGATGTTCGAGACGATGGCGCCGAGGAACCAGACGCGGTAGTTGAAAGTCGAGAACGACCGGAACATCGCGCTCACAGCTCGGCTACCCTTCGCATCAGGGCGCTCGCCTCGCGAAGCACCTCGAGCTCGTGCGGGGTGAGCTCGGCGGCGGAGATCTTCGCCGCCATCAGCTCGTCGCGGCGACGGATGGTCTCGGCGACGACGTCCGCCCCCACCTCGGTGATCTCCACGTGCACCCGGCGCCGGTCGTCGGGGTCGGGGATCCGCACGACGTAGCCCTGCTCCTCGAGCCCGGTGAGCATCGTGCTCATCGACGGGGCGGTGACGCGCTCGCGCTCGGCGAGGGCGGTGATCGAGTGCCGTCCGTGCATGCGCAGCGCGGCCAGGACGGCCAGCTGCGCGTCGCTCATCGCGTCGACCGCGCGGACGGAGCGGAGCCTGCGGGCGAGCCGGAACGCGGCGAACCTCAGATCGGTGGCGGTGCGTTGGAGGGGGTCTTCGGGGGAGGTCATTACTTAGACAGTCTAAGTAATTTTCAGGCGGCGGGGAAGTCCGCGGGCGCCCAGGGTCCCTCCTCCGGCTCCCGAGACATCGGAGGAGTGGCGGGGCGTGTCCGCTGGAGCAGGAAGAATGGAAGCCATGACGATTGCCCTCGAAGTCGCCGTCCAGGACGCCGCCGGTGTGCGCGTCGCCCGAGAGATCGGCGCTGCCCGCGTCGAACTGGCCCAGGCCCTTCCGCTCGGAGGTCTGACCGCCTCGCCCGCCACGCTCGCGCAGGCGGTCGAGGCCGCGGGAGACGACGGTCCCGAGGTGCACGCGCTCATCCGTCCGCGGGCCGGCGGCTTCCACTTCAGCGCCGAGGAGCTCGCCGCGAGCGAATACGACGTCCGCTTCGCCGTCGCCCACGGCGCGTCCGGCGTGGTGATCGGGGCGCTCGCCGCCGACGGGACCGTGGACGTCGACGCCCTGGCCCGCCTGCGGGACGCGGCGGGAGGGGCGCCGGTCACCCTGCACCGCGCGATCGACGTGACGCCGGACCCGCTCGCCGCGCTCGCCGCCGCGATCGAGCTCGGCTTCGCACGCGTGCTCACCTCGGGAGGCGTCTCGTCGGCGATCGACGGCCTCGACACCCTGCGGGCGTTGGTGGCGGCCGCCGACGGGCGGATCGAGGTGATGGCGGGCAGCGGCGTGAACGCTCGCACGGTGACGGCGATCGCGGCCA
>Ga0164243_10003468_pt1 | contig 25226 bp, 18 predicted proteins | sample OricompcompostOP_FD_108781 | JGI IMG/M metagenome (GOLD analysis project Ga0164243, IMG submission 108781) | Organic Plus compost microbial communities from Emeryville, California, USA - Original compost - Organic plus compost (OP) | ecosystem: Engineered > Solid waste > Mixed feedstock >...
CCCGAAGGGAGAGGGTTGGGGTGAGGGAAGCGCCGCAGCGCGGCGCTCTGAAGAACCGTGCTATCGCGCGGGCTCCCTCGCCCGCGCTGCCGCGCGGCCTCTCCCTTCGGGAGAGGTTACTTCCCGACGGTCACGATCGGCATGAACCCGCCGTAAATCATCCGCATCCCATCGAACGGCATCGGATTCGTTTCCGGATTCATGCGCGGATCCGTCTTCATCAGCTCGCCCATCCTCGCCATGCCCGCATCGCGCGTCGCCTTGTCCGGCCATTCGATCCACGAGAACACGACGGCCTCATCCTCTTTGGCCTGCACCGCTCGACGAAAATCCGTGACCTTTCCGTCCGGCACGTCATCGCCCCAGCACTCGATCACTCGCGTCGCGCCGAGATCCGTGAACACGGTGTCGCCCTTGGTCGCATGCTCGATGAACTTCTGCTTGTTCGCCTTCGGCACTGCAATCACAAAACCATCGATGTACATGACTGAATCTCCTGTCGGCAGCGCACCGACCCGATGAAGGGATATGCCTTGGCGTCGCAAGGCTCTCGCTCCCAAGGACGCACGAGATCGCGCCGAACCGACATCATCGGGCGAGCTGAGGCGTGCTCCTCGCACGCCCCATCGCAGGCCGGCAGATCAACTTCCAGTCGAAGTATCGGTTCTAGTCGCGTCCGGCCGGTTCGGTCGCGCTGCTTCGGAAAGCGCGACCACCGCGATCGATTTCGGAGGCAGCTGCCATACGTGCACATCGCCCTTGCTCGACCCCTTGAAGCTCGTCGGCTGCAGGGCGTTCGGCTGGTCGAAGGTGTTGTGAGCATCCATCGCGGGCGCCGTGAGAACGCGGCCGGAGACTTCCCTCACGCTCACGCCCGGCACGTTCACGCTGACCGACGCACTGCGCTTCGGATCGACGTTCACGAGCGCGATGTACAAGCGGCCGTCGGTGCCGCGCGCGGCAGACACGTCGATCGAGCGCAGCGTCCACTGGCTGACCTTGTAGTCCGGCGCCTGAATGTCCGCCTGCAGCGGCGTCGCACCCTGGAATGGGACGTACATCTCGAACGCGTGATACGTCGGCGTGAGCACCATCTTTTCCTTGTCGGTGAGAATCATCGCCTGCAGCACGTTCACCATCTGCGCGATATTCGTCATGCGCACGCGATCCGTGTGGCGATGGAAGATGTTCAACGACAGCGCGGCGACGTGCGCATCACGCAGCGTGTTCTGCTGATACAGGAATGCAGGGTTGCGGCCCGGCTCGGGGTCGTACCACGTGCCCCATTCATCCACGTACAGCCCGACGCGCTTCTCCGGATCGTATTTGTCCATGATCGCGCCGTGTCGCTCGATCAGCTCGGCGACGCGCTGCGCATTGCCGAGCGTCGCGGCCCATTGTGCTTCGGAGAAGCCGGTCGACGTCCCCTTGTCTTCCCAGCGGCCGGGGAAGGTGTAGTAGTGAAATGAATACGCATCCATGTGCTTCGCCGCCTGCGACAACATCACCTCGGTCCAGCGATAGTCGTCGCCGTTCGCGCCGCTTGCGATGCGAACGGGGAAGTTGTCCTGCGGCGCCTTGATGAACGTCTGGAACTGGCGATATTGATCGGCGAAAAATTCGGGCCGCATGTTGCCGCCGCAGCCCCAGGTTTCGTTGCCGACGCCGAAGTAGGGCAGCTTCCATGGCTTGTCGCGGCCGTTCTTGCGGCGCAGCTCCGCGAGCGTCGATCGCGTGTCGGAGGTGATGTATTCCACCCATTCCGCCATCTCGCGCGGCGAGCCCGAGCCGACGTTCCCCGCAACGTACGCATCGGCGCCGATCAGCTCGGCGAAATCCAGGAACTCATGCGTGCCGAACGCATTCGTTTCCTCGACGCCGCCCCAGGTCGTGTTGATCTTCATCGGGCGTTGGTCGCGCGGCCCGATGCCGTCGCGCCAGTGATACTCGTCGGCGAAGCAGCCGCCCGGCCAGCGCACGACCGGAACCTTCAATTTCTTCAGTGCCGCGACGACGTCGTTGCGATAGCCGCGCGTGTTCGGAATCGGCGAGTCCTCGCCGACCCACACGCCTTCGTAGATGCCGCGCCCCAGATGCTCGGCGAATTGGCCGTAGATGTTGCGGTTGATGACGGGGCCGGTCTGATCGGCATGAATCGTGACCGTCGCGCTGAAGTTCTGTGCGCCCGCGCCTGGCGCGAAGCCGAAGCTGCAAGCAGCCGTGATCGCAAGCGCCGTGCGGCGCATCTCGAATCGCATGTGCAAACCCCCATGGGGACCATCCCCATTTGCTCGCCAGATCGGTTTTCGTAGTTACTCGAGGAACGGTGCGACCGTGATGCGCCGTCCGCTCATGAATGCGTCCGCGACCAGCCGCAGCGGCGTGATGTCGGCATCGCTGCGGCGCTCGTCGATCAGCAGCGCGAACTCGGCATACAGGCGCGGATATTCGCGATCACTCCCGACGACGATCGAGTTGCCGTTGATATGCATGACCGAGCCGCCGCGCGACAGCAGCACGCGTCCTTCGTCGGTTTCGATATCGATGTCCCAGGTCTGCGGGCCCGTCTGCAGAAAGTCGAATTCCGCGCGGATCGACGCGCCTTGCGATTCGAGCAGCAGGTTCGCGGCGATCGGCGCGGCGCAATTTTCCGGAAAGAAGAGGTCGGCGTCCCTGAGGACGACGGGCCGCGGCAGGATGCGCGTCAGGATCGAGAGCGCGTTGATGCCCGGATCGAATACTCCGAAGCCGCCCGCGCGCCAGATCCAGGTCTGACCCGGATGCCACACGCGCACGTCTTCTTTCCAATGGATGTGGCCGATGCGGATCGCGCGCGGCGCAAGCCAATCGCGCGCCGGCTCCACGCCAGCGGCTGCGCGCGAATGCCAGGCCGCGAACAACGACACGCGATGCCGATCGGCAATTTCAGTGAGTGCCGCCACTTCGCTCAAGGTCGCGCCGGGCGGTTTCTCGATCATCACGTGCTTGCCGCGTAAGAGCGCGAGGCGCGCGATGTCGTACCGGATCTGCGGCGGCGTGCAGATCGATACCGCCTGTACGCTCGGAATGACATCGAGCAGCTGCTCGAGGCTCGGAAAGCTCGGCACGCCCTCCAGCTGGTGATGCGGGCTTGCGACGCCGACGAGCTCATAGGCGGGGTTGGCGGCAAGCGCCGGAATGTGCTGATCGCGGGCGATCTTGCCGAGGCCGACGAGGGCGATCTTGATGCGGTTCATAACGACCTCACTGCAACCTCCGTCGCGGCAGCGCGCGCGAGCCGGTTGCGCAACGGAAATCGAAACGGCGGCGCTTCGATCTCGAACACGTCGCCTTCGCGCGTCGTGATGCCGTCCGAGAACGACAGCGTCGCGGTCCCGAAGAAATGCACGTGCACGTCGCCCGGGCGACGGAACAGCGCGTACTTGAAATGGTGATGCTCGAGATTCGCGAGCCAATGCGACATGTTCGCTTCACCCGTGAGGAAGGGCTTCTCCCACAGCGTTTTGCCATCGCGAATGACGCGGCTCGTGCCGCGCACGTCCCGCGGCAGCTCGCCCGTCAGCAGCTCGGGTCCGAGCGCCGCAGGGCGCAGCTTCGAATGCGCCAACCAGAGATAGTTGCCGCGTTCGGTCACATGATCGGAGAACTCGTTCGCAAGACAAAAGCCGAGCCGGCGCGGCGTGCCCTGCAGGTCGATGATGTAAATTCCCGCGATCTCCGGCTCCTCGGAGCCGTCGAGCGCGAACGCGGGCGAATCCAGCGCGCCGCCCGGCGCGACCAGGTGCGAACCGTCGCCTTTGTAGAACCATTCGGGCTGCACGCCCGCGCCGCTCGCGGGCTTGCCGCCCTCGACGCCCATCATGAACATGCGCATCGAATCCGTGACCGTGCCGCCGGCCGCGGCCTTGTGCATCTTGTCGCGGCCTTCGGCGGAGCCGAGGTGTGTCAGGCCCGTGCCGGTCAGAAACACATGCGCGCTGTCGTGATGATCGATCGGCGCGAGCACGCGTTGCTCATCGAGCGCGCGTTGCATGTCGATCGCATCGGTCGTCGTGCGCGGCGCGACGACCGCCTCGAGCGTCGTTCCTTTCTCGATCGCGAGCTGCGCGAGCCCATATGTCGACATCGCGCCCTCGATGCGCCAGGCGCGCCCGGCATCATCGACCGATGCGACGATCCGCGTGCCGTCCGTGTGGGTGAGCTGTGCGAGTCGAAGGGTCATGCGTGCCTCGGATCGAGCCTCAAACGCGGTAGCTGCCGTCGAAGCGATGCGGACGGCCCGCACCGTCGCCGCGCAGATCTGCGGGCAGCAGTTCCTCGGGCATGTCCTGGTAACAGACGGGACGGAGAAAGCGCTCGATCGCGAGCGTGCCGACGGACGTGCTGCGTCCATCGGAGGTCGCCGGATACGGGCCGCCGTGCACCATCGCGTGCGTGACTTCGACGCCCGTCGGCCAGCCGTTCGCGAGCACGCGGCCGACCTTGCGTTCGAGAATCGGCAGCAAGCGCTTCGCGAGCGCGAGGTCCTCGGAGGTCACCTGCAAAGTGGCCGTGAGCTGTCCTTCGAGCTTTTCGAGCGCTTCGGCCAGCTCGGCGGCGTTCTGGGCGCGCACGATGATCGAGGAGGCGCCGAACACTTCGTGCGCAATCTCCGGATGGGCATTGAGATCGGCCGCAGTCGTGCCGAAGAGCGCGGCCCGGCCGCAATACTTGCCCGTTGATTCGGCCCCGCGCGCGATGGACGTGAGCTTTTGATGCTGCAACAACTCGGCGACGCCGCGCTCATAAGCGCTGTGGATGCCGGCCGTGAGCATCGGCGCGGGTTGCACGGCTTTGAGCGCGGCGGCTGCGGACTCGATGAACGGCGCAAGCTCGGGACCGTCGAGCGCAAAGACGAGGCCCGGATTCGTACAGAACTGGCCGACACCGAGCGTCAACGATGCGACGAACTCCTTGCCGAGCGCTTCGCCGCGCGCCCGCAATGCGCCGGGCAGCAACACCACGGGATTGATGCTGCTCATCTCTGCGTAGACCGGGATCGGCTCGGGGCGCGCGGCCGCAATTTTCATGAGCGCAAGCCCGCCGGCGCGCGAGCCCGTGAAGCCCACGGCTTTGATGTTCGGATGTGCGACGAGCCGGCCGCCGAGCTCGTTCGACGTACCGTTCAAGAGTGAGAACACGCCTTCCGGCAGGCCGCACTGCTGCACAGCCTTGACGATCGCCTGCGACACGAGCTCGCTCGTGCCCGGATGTGCAGGATGGCCTTTGACGACCACCGGACAACCCGCCGCGAGCGCGGAAGCCGTGTCGCCGCCCGCGACGGAAAAAGCGAGCGGGAAATTGCTGGCGCCGAACACGGCCACGGGTCCGAGCGCAATCTTGCGCAGGCGCAGATCCGAGCGGGGCAGGGGCTTGCGATCGGGAAGCGCCGGATCGATGCGCACGCCCTGCCAGCCGCCTTTGCGCAGCTCGTCCGCGAACAAACGCAGCTGGCCGACCGTGCGGGCGCGCTCGCCCGTCAGGCGCGGCAGCGGCAAACCGGATTCGGCGCTCGCCCGCGTCAGCAATTCGTCGCCGAGCGCGAGGATGTTCGCGGCAATCGCTTCGAGGAACTGCGCACGCGCTTCGCTGCCGAGCTCACGGAAGGAGTCGAAGGCGCTCGCCGCCAGCTCGCAGGCTCGATCGACGTCGGCAGCCGTCGCGCTGCTGAAACCGGGCTCGAGCGGCTCGCCGCTGGCCGCGTCGATGCCAAAGAACTTCTCTGGGCGAGCGACTCGAGCGCTGCCGATGAACAATTCGCCGGAAAGAGCCATCGTCATGAACACTCCACGTCAGGCACGGATTGCGGATGAGGTCGGTTCGATTGCGCTTTGCCACTATAACTCAGACAATACGCAACGTCGCCCTGCGTAACGCACGAACGCTCGCAAGCGGGCATTTGGAGCTTGTACGCAGAGCGCATACAGTCCAGGCGTGCACGCTGGACACAAAGAACGAACGCGCCAGCACGATGGTTCGTCGCACGGTGATTTGACGGCGCTCGCCGCGAGTCGCTGCGCGCCGGCCCGTGCACGGCCGCGTCGATTACAAACAATTCAGGTGGGAACGCAGGAATGACCGGTACCGCAGTTTCGTTTTCCACGCTCGACTGGGCCGTCGTCGGGCTTTATTTCCTCGTGAACACCGCGATCTGCGTGTGGTGTGCCTTGCAGAAGGAAAAGGACACGACCGATTACTTCCTCGCGAGCCGCAGCGCCGGCTGGTTTCTCATCGGCTCGTCCATCTTCGCTTCGAACATCGGCGCCGAGCATCTCATCGGCCTGGCGGGATCCGGCGCGGACTCCGGCATGGCGTTCGCGCATTGGGAGCTGCATTCGTATCTGGTTCTGGTGCTCGGCTGGGTGTTCGCGCCGTTCTATCTGCGCGCGAAGATCTTCACGACGCCCGAGTTCCTCGAGAAGCGCTACACGCCCGCGACGCGCACGTTCCTCTCGCTCATCTTCTTCGTCTCTTACATTCTCACCAAGGCTTCCGTCACGATCTTCGCCGGCGCATTCGCGATTCAGACGATCCTCGGTTACGACCGCATCGACGTGCCGCTCATCGGGCAAACCGACTTCTTCTGGTTCGCGGCGTTTTCGCTCGTGATCATCACGGGCCTGTTCGTCGTGCTCGGCGGCATGAAGTCCGTGCTGTGGACGGAAGCGATGCATGTGCCGGTGCTGCTCACGGGCTCGACCGTGCTGCTCGTCGTCGGGCTGTATCAGATCGGCGGACTGGATGCGCTGCGGGCCGCGAACCCGGAAACGATTCATCTGTGGCGGCCCTTGTCGACGACGCCTGAAACGCAAGGATTTCCAGGCTTTCTGTTCGATCCGAGCACGACGCCGTGGCTCGGCGTGCTGCTCGCTTCGCCGATCATCGGGCTGTGGTACTGGTGCACGGATCAATACATCGTGCAGCGCGTCTTGACCGCGAAGAATCTGAAGGAGGCGCGCCGCGGCACGATGTTTGCGAGCTACTTGAAGCTCACGCCGCTGTTCATCTTCCTGCTGCCGGGAATGATTGCGGTCGCCTTGTTCCGGCAAGGCACGCCCGGCTTCGAGTCGATCGGCACGAACCCGCAAGGCGCCTTTCCGGTGCTCGTCTCGAACCTGCTGCCGGTCGGCCTGCGCGGGCTCGTGCTCGCGGGCATGTTGTCGGCGCTCATGAGCGCGCTCGCCTCGCTGTTCAACTCGACGGCGACGCTGTTCACGGTGGATTTCTACAAGCGCCTGCGCCCGCAATCGAGCGAGAAGCATCTCGTGTTCGTGGGCCGTCTCGCGACCGCGGCGGTCATCCTGCTCGGCATGGCATGGATTCCGTTCCTGCAGGATCTCGGCAAGGGGCAGCTCTACACGTACCTGCAGCTGGTGCAGTCGCTGCTCGCGCCTTCGATCGCAGCCGTGTTCATGCTCGGCATCTTCTCGAACGGCGTGACGCCGAAGTCCGGCATGATCGGCATCGTGACGGGGTTCGTCGTCGGCATGGCGCGCCTGATCCTGCAGGCGACGCACGAGATGTATGGCATTCAGTGGCCGGGGCTGATCCAGGACTTCGTCGATATCAACTGGCTGTATTTCAGCTTCCTGCTGTTCGCCTTCACCTGCCTCATCATCTTCGCGGTGAGCGTCGTGACGCCGAAGGCGCCCCCCGAGCAGATTGCCGGCCTGACGTACTCGACGGTGTCGCATGAACAGACGGCGCAGGAGCGCGACAGCTACGGCTTCTGGGAGATTTTCCACACCGTCGTGATCGTCGGAATCATCGCGGCGATCTATATCTACTTCTGGTAGGCCCGCAGGAGCGAATCGATGCGCGGCGACAGCGGCGCGGGCATCAGCCGAAGCCGCTCCTCAGGAGCGGCTTCAACGCGCCTTGCGTTGCCGTTTGAGGAGGGTCGTGTCGTGCAGGGCGAGATCGACGAGGCTTTCCATCGCTCGATGCGCGGCGACTGGATCGGCTGCCTTGATCGCTTCGTAGACGCGACGATGGTCCGGCAGCGGATCGCGCGCGAGCGGGCCGCTGCGCTGTTTGAAGATCGTGGTCCACGAGACGGCGGCGCCGACGCCGCTCGTCAACGACACCACGAATGCATTCCGCGAGGCGGCGAGCAGGGCGGCGTGGAACGCCTGATCGGCGAGGCGGCCGGCTTCGGTTGCGAGCGTGTGCTGCTCCATGCCGTCGAGCGCATCGGACATCGCTTGCAGATGCTCTTCGGTGCGCCGCTGCGCCGCGAGGGCTGCGGCATGCGGCTCGACGATGCGACGCAGCTCGAACAGGCTCTTGAGCAGCGTCTCGTCCGGCTCGAATTCGAAGATCCACGCGAGCACGTCCGGGTCGAGCAGATGCCAGTGCTCGGGCTGGCTGATGCGCGTGCCGACCTTCGGCTTCGATTCGACGAGGCCCTTCGCGGCGAGAATGCGCACTGCCTCGCGGTAGGCGCCGCGCGAGACATGCAGGCGATCGCTCGCGGCGATCTCGCCGTTCAATATCTCGCCGGGCTTGTACTTGCCTGAAACGATGAGCACGCCGAGATCGCGAGCGATCGTGCCGTGGAGCCGCAGAGAGCGCCGCCGCGCTCGCGCGTTGGCTTTCGGCGAGCCTTTCGCAGCGGGAGAGGGGGCTTGATCTTTCGCGAGAATCGCTGCCGCTGCCGAGTGTTTTCCTTTGTTCGTTGGCATGGCCCGTAATGTAGACGGGCGCTCTGCTGTCGGGCAACTCAGCTCGAGCCGCGCATGTCAGAACGAAGCGGCGTCCATGCCGCGGGTCGAGCGCGCGGGGGCGCGCTGCGACTGCGCCGTTAGCGGGCGCGCTTGCTCAGACGCTCGATCTGCTCGTCGCTGATCGAATCCGACATCGCACCTTCCACCGTCTGCCAGGACCACAGCCGGGCGCGCTGCTTCTCTTCCCGGCGCAGCTCGCAGCCTTCGAGCGTGGAGAGGCGCTGCGCCTCTTCGATCGTCATCAACTGTGTTGCCGGGTACATCTGGGAGTGTCTGTTCATTGCCGTCTCCACTCGGGTCACCATGCGCCTTGCTGGTCAACGGCCATGCGAAAGCGCCTGAGCCCGAGTATTCGGATACCGGTGCGACGGTTAAATAAGGCCGATGCTGAACCTCCGTTGGCCGCTCGTAAGGGCATGCGACTCATGCTCGACGTGGTTGCTATGCTGACGGCAAACCGCTGGCCCTCACCCCGGCCCTCTCCCGCAAGCGGGAGAGGGGCATTGCGCTTTTTTTAGGGAGATCGTTCATGGTTCGACATTCAGCTCTTGCTGCGCTGCTTGCGTTGATCTCGATCGAATCGGCAGTCGCGATCGAGCCGGTCCATTCGCTTCCGAGCGAAACGCCGGAGAAATTCGTCCCGCACACGGAAGCGTTCGACTTCGTGAGACGCGAAGTGATGATTCCGATGCGCGATGGCGTGAAGCTGAAGACCTTCATTCTGATTCCGAAGGGCGCGAAGAACGCGCCAATGCTGATGACCCGCACGCCGTACAACGCAGGCGGCCGTGTTACGCGCACGGCGAGCCCGCGCCTCGCCGCCGTCGTGCCCCAGATGAACGACACCGCTGCCGAAGCTGGCTACATCATCGTGTACCAGGACGTGCGCGGAAAATACGGCTCCGAAGGCGACTACGTGCTCACGCGCCCGCTGCGAGGCCCGCTGAACCCGACGCCGGTCGATCATGCGACCGACACGTACGACACGATCGATTGGCTGGTGAAGAACGTGCCGGAGAGCAACGGCCGCGTCGGCACGATCGGCGGCTCGTACGAAGGCTTCACGACGTTGATGTCGACCGTGCATCCGCATCCCGCGCTGAAGGTGGCGGTGCCGTTCGCGCCGATGATCGACGGTTGGATGGGTGATGACTGGTTTCACAACGGCGCATTCCGCCAGGGCAGCGCGCTCGATTTCATTCTCGGGCAACAGGCCGCACGCCGGGGCGACCATACATTCTGGTGGGGCGAGTACGACACCTACGAAACGTTCCTGCGCGGCGGCTCCGCGGGCGCGATCGCGAAATCGCGCGGCTTGGATCAGCTCGGATTCTGGCGCGCCATCTCGGAGCACACGAGCTACGACGAATGGTGGCAGCTGCAGGCGGTCGACAAGCTGCTCGCGAAAGAGCCGCTGAAGGTGCCGATGTTGATCGTGGGCGGCCTGTTCGATCAGGAAGACATCTACGGCAGCCCCGCGCTGTTCAAGGCGCTCGCGCCGAAGGATCCGAACGGCGACTACGTGCATCTCGTGCTCGGCCCGTGGAATCACGGCCAGGGCCGCCGCGAAGGCCGCGCACTCGGCGCGGTCGAATTCGAGGGCGATACGGCGGGATGGTTTCGGCGTACGGTCATGCAGCCGTTCCTCGATCATTATCTGAAAGATGCGCCGAAGCCGCAGACGCCGCGCGTGCTTGCCTACGAAACCGGCGCGAACGTGTGGCGCAGCTACGATGCATGGCCGCGCTCGTGCGAGCGCAATTGCGCGCAGAGTTCGCGCAAGCTTTACGTGCAGGCGAACGGCAGGCTCGGCTTCGATGCGCCGCGCGAAAAAGGCGAGCGCTACGACGAATACGTGTCCGATCCGCAAAAGCCGATTCCGTATCAACCCCGCCCGACGCTGCCGACGTATGCGGAGGGCTCCGGCTGGGGCGATTGGCTCGTGGATGATCAGCGCGACGCTGCGACGCGTACCGACGTGCTCGTGTATCAGACCGAGCCGCTGACCGAGCCCGTGCGCCTCGCCGGCCAGCCGATCGCGCATTTGTTCGCATCGACGAGCGGGACGGATTCGGATTGGGTCGTGAAGATCATCGATGTATGGCCGGATGAAGTGCCGGGCAAGGAGCACATGGGCGGCTTTCAGCAGATGCTCTCGGCCGATATTTTCCGCGGCCGGTTTCGCAAGGATTTCGCGCGGGCCGAGCCGCTGACGCCGAACGCGCCCCTCGAATACCGGATCGCGCTGCCTCACGCGAATCACACGTTCCTGCCCGGGCATCGGATCATGGTACAGATCCAGTCGTCGTGGTTCCCGCTGTACGACCGCAACCCGCAGAAGTTCGTCCCGAACATCATGTTCGCGAAGCCCGAGGACTACGTGAAGGCAACGCAGCGCGTGTGGCGCACGGCCGATAAGGCCACCGCCATCGAGCTCCCGATCGTCACTCACTCTTCCGAAGGCAGACGGGCGGAATGAGGCGCAACTTCCTCTCCGGAAGGCAGAGGGCCGGGGTGAAGGGATCGCGCACGCGAAAGCGTGCGCTCTTCAAAGCTCCCGCAGCTCGCGCGACCTCACGTAAAGAGTTGTCGGCACTCGGTTAAGCAATTTCGATGCCGCGAACTCGCACGGCCGCTCGTGAATCAAACCTCCGACGACGGACGAACTGCATTCGTCCGTTTCCCACAAGCGTTGAATCAGGAGGTTGTATGAAAGCAATCGGCTACATCGCAGCCGCCCTTGCATGCACTGCCTTCAGCACGGCTGCAAGCAGTGCGACCTATGCAAGCACGAAGAAATGCGTCGACGCCTTGGTCGCGCAGGAATTGGGTGATCGCCCCGTCGACGTTCGTTTCCGCAAGCCGGTCAGCTCGCCTTCGCCGGTGATGCTGACCGTCGAGATGCCGGTGCAGTTGACGATGGTCGACAAGAACACGGGCCGCACGATCGCGGTCGCGGAATGCGATCCGCGCCGTGGGCTCGTCGATGTGACGGAGGGCGATCGCGCCGCGCGTTGAGCGACTCGCGATTGCGGATGACGATCGCCTGCTCTACCGCGATCGCCCAGGCACCGAGGCGGTGTCGACAGGGCACCGCCTCGGTGCTATCCATGCGAACAACAACAACGAGGAGGAATGGGATGTACGCACCGATCCGGTCGACTGTCGTTGTCGTGCGCTTCTGCGCCGCTGTCGCCGGGCTGGCGCTGCTGGGCGCATGCGCGACCCAGACCTCGACCGTTCCATCTCCCGAGTTGCAAGGCACGTCGCTGATGACGCTGCGAGCGCGGCTCGACAAAGGTGAGACCACCTCCGAGCTGTTGGTGCGTGCCTATCTCGACCGCATCGAAGCCATGGACCGCAATGGACCGACGATTCGTTCCGTGCTCGCGGTCAACCCGGACGCGCTGGCGCAGGCGCGCGCGCTCGATGCGGAGCTGAAGCAGCGCGGCCCGCGCGGGCCGCTGCACGGCATTCCCGTTCTGATCAAGGACAACATCGAAACTTCCGATCCGCTGCCGACGACGGCCGGCTCCCTGGCGCTGGCTGACAATCGCACCGCGCGCGATGCGCCGATCGTGGCGAATCTGCGTGCCGCGGGCGCCGTGATACTCGGCAAGACGAACTTGAGCGAATGGGCGAATTTTCGCTCCGAGCGATCGATCAGCGGTTGGAGCGGGCTCGGCGGGCTCACGAAGAACCCGCATGTCCTCGATCGCACGCCGTGCGGGTCGAGCGCGGGCAGCGGCGCGGCGATCGCCGCAGGGTTCGGCGCGGCGGCGGTCGGAACCGAAACGGACGGCTCGATCGTCTGTCCTTCCTCGATGAACGGCGTCGTCGGCTTGAAGCCGACGCTCGGGTTGTTGTCGGGGCGGTACATCGTCCCGATCGCGCACAGCCAGGACACCGCGGGCCCGATGACGATCGACGTCCGCGATGCCGCTGCAATGCTCGATGCCATGGTCGGAACGGCGCCTGCCTGCGACCCGCCGGCGCACGGTTGCAAACGCGGCGACTACCTCGGCGCGCTCGCAAGCGACGGCTTGAGAGGCAAGCGCATCGGCGTGCTCAGATTCGCAGCGCCGAGTCAGCCGCAGGTCGATGCGATCTACGAAGGCGCGCTACAGGTGGTTCGCGATGCCGGCGCGGAGCTGATCGAAGTGGAAACGCCTGAGATGTCGCCGATCTACGCGGCCGAAGATATCGTGCTGCACGCCGAATTCAAGACGGACTTGAACGCCTATCTCGCAACGCTGCCGGCCTCGGTGCAGACACGCACGCTCGATGCGCTGATCGGCTTCAATCGCTCGAACGTTCGTGAGCTCGCGTTGTTCGGCCAGGAGAGCTTCGAAAAAGCGAACGGCACGAGCGCGGATGCGAGCTATCGCGAGGCGCTCGCGACGAGCAAAAAGCTCGCGGGCGAGCAGGGCATTTCGCGATTGCTCGCCGAGCATCGGCTCGATCTGCTCGTCGCGCCGACCACCGGCACGGCGTGGCGCATCGACCTTGCGAACGGGGACCAGTTTCCAGGCTCGTTCAGCACGCTGCCCGCCGTTTCCGGCTATCCGCATCTCACGGTGCCGATGGGCGATGTGTATGGGCTGCCCGTCGGGCTGTCGTTCATCGGCGCGCCGTGGACCGAAGACAAGCTGCTTGCGGCGGGCCACACATTCGAGCAGCGCTCGAAGCGCGCCGTGAAGGCGAAGTTCCTGCCATCGATCGAGACGGACTATCCGGCATTCGAACGATCGAAAGGGCGCTGATCGATCTTCTGTTGCAGCCGCCGCATGCCGGCGATCCAACGATCGCGGTCCTGCGCGCGGCGATTCACATATTCGGCGACGACGGGATGCGGAAGGATCAGCGTCGCCTCCGCCGCGAGGCCTTCGATCACCGCGCTTGCGACCTGATCGGGCTCGATGATCCCGTTGACGCTCGCGGCGCCGCCCTCATGGCCCGCAATCATGTCCGTGCGAACCGCCTGCGGACACAGGATCGAAACCTTGATGCCCTGATGTCCATGCGTGATCGAAAGCCATTCGGCGAATGCGACCGCCGCGTGCTTGCTCACGCTGTAGGTGACATTGCCGATCTGGGCGAGGAGGCCGGCCGCGGAGGCGGTGTTCAGCAGATAGCCGCCGCCGCGCGCGATCATGCGAGGCACGAGCACGCGAGCGGCATAGACATGCGCCATCACGTTGATGTCCATGACCTGGCGCCAGACTTCGTTGGAGGTTTCGAGTCCGGTGCCGCGTGCGACGCCGGCATTCGAGCAGAAAAGATCGATCGGACCGAAGCGTTGCTCGATGCGATCGATGAAGCCGACGAGCTCGGACTCGACCGCAACATCCACGCTCATGCCGAATCCGCCGATTTCAGCCGCGACCGACTGCGCGGCGCCTTCATCCAAGTCGGCGACGGCGACGTGCTTTGCGCCTTCGCGCGCGAAACGCAGCGCCAGTGCGCGCCCGATGCCCTTGCCGCCGCCGGTGATGGCGATGATCTTGCCCGCAACCTGCATGTGAGTTCCTGATAAGAAATATGGAGTGATGGGAGGTTCGTAGGAAGGAACGACACCAAGCTTCTCAAAACCGTTCGTAAAAGGCACTCGCGGCCGTACTGAAAATTCGATGACGTGAAGGTCGAGCGCGTCCGAGGTAGCGGCAGCGAGGCTGATCTCGGATACTCCGCAGGTCGATTCCGAACGAACCCCCAAGGATCTCCGATGAGTTTTCTTACGCGCCTGATCGGCAAGGCGCCCGCGACCGATGCGCCTACCTCTGCGGCGGCTGAAGAAGCCACCGAGCCGGCGCGCCCGGCCGCGCCCGGGCCCGATGCCGAGATCGGCAACCTGGTTTTTGGCGAACGCCTGCTCGAGCTCGCGTTCGAGCCTGCGAACGCATTGAGCCGCGCGGCGCAAAAGCGCTTGGCGGAGCTGCTCGATGCCAAGGCGATCACGCTCGATCAGCTGCCGCAGGACGAGGCGCGGCAGCGAATCGTTCTGGCGATTGCGGCCTCGGCGAACGATCCCGCGCATTTCGAGGCCGTCGCGGCTCGGATCGGCGATCCGGCGCAGTGGATCGATCTGGCCACCCATGGAGCGACGGCGAAGCTGCGCCAGCTCGCGGCGGCGCGGGTGGAAACGCCGGATGATTTGCGCGCCGTGATGAAGGCCGCGAAGGAGCGCGACAAGAACGTTTATCGCATCGCGAAGGCCAAGCTCGATGTCTTCAACGCGGCTGCGAAGCGCGTGGAAGAGGCGCGCGCACACATGCATTCGCTGGCCGAAACGATCGAGCGGCACAGCTACAAGCCGTTCGACAACGCCTACGTCGCGACGATCGATCATCTGGAGCGTGAATGGCGCGCGCTCGAAGTCGAGATCCCGCAGGACTTGCGCGCGCGCGTGGAAGCGGCGATCGATCGGGCGCGCGAAGCGATCGCCGAGCGCATCCGTGCGGCCGGCGTGCAAGCGGCGCATGAGGCTGCGGTTGCGAATGCGGAGCCGCTGCGGGCCGCAATGTTGGATGAATTGAAGAAGACGCTCGGCGCACTCTATGCGGCGGAAGCCTTCGACGCGGCAAGCGCGGCGAGCGTGAACGACCGTGTCGCGAAGCTCGGCGAACGCTGGAACGATACGTTGCACTACAAAGCCGCGACTGCGAACGAAACGCGCGAATTCGACGCACTGCGCCGGGCCGTGCAGCGCACATCGCAAGGGCTTGCAGAAGGCGGACCGTTGCTGCAGCAGTTGCAGACGATGCGGGCAACGCCGAGCGATGCGATCGCAGCGCGCCTGCGTGAGCTGATCGAACCCAGAGCGCTCTTGGGAGAGAACGTGCCCGCGTCGGTCATCGAGGCGGAAGCCGCGACGAAACAATGGCACGAGGAACGGGCGGCGCGCCGCAATGCGCGTGAGGATGCGGAGCGTCAGATCGTGCAATTGATCCGCAAAGCTCAGCACGCGCTCGCTGCCGGCCGTTCCCGGCAAGCGTTCGGGATCCGGCGGTCCATCGACACGAAGCTCGAGCGTCTGCCCGATCGGCCGAAGCATGTGACGGAGAAGCTCCAGCAACTCGATGCCAAGCTGCAGGAGATTCAGGACTGGCGCAGCTTCGCCGTGACGCCCAAGCGCAGCGAGCTGATCGCGCAGATGCAGGCGCTCATCGGCGCCGATGAGGATCCGGCGCAGCTCGCCGAGCAGATCAAGCGTCTGCAGGAGGAATGGAAATCGCTCGCGAAGGGCGCCGCGGACTCGGATGCGGATTGGGTCAAGTTTCACGAAGCGGCGCAGGCCGCGTATGCGCCTTGCAAGGCGCATTTCGAAGCGCAGGCACAAGTACGTGAGCGCAACCTCGAGCATCGCAAGGCGCTCGTTGCGCGGCTCGCCGAGTACGAGCGCACGACGGACTGGGACAACGTCGAATGGAAGCACGTTGCGAATGCGCTGCGTTCGGCGAAGCAGGAGTGGCGGACCGCAGGCCCGACTGATCGCGCGGCAACGAGGCCGCTCGAGAAGCAGTTCGATGCACTGATCGATCGCGTCCAGGCGCGGCTCGACAATGAATACGCGGCGAACCTCGAGCGCAGGCAGACGCTCGTCAGCCAGGCGCAGCGGCTCGCCGCGATCGACGATCTTGCGCAGGCGGCGGCGGAGGTGAAGCGGTTGCAGGCCGCATGGCGCGCGATCGGCCCGACTTCGCACGCGGAAGGGCAGCGGCTGTGGGAGGAGTTCAAGCAGAGCTGCGATGCGGTGTTCGACAAGCGACGCAAGGAGCACACGGAGCGCATGGCGGAGCTCGAGCACAACGAGGAGCAGGCGCTCGCGCTGTGTATCGAGATCGAGAGCCTGTCCAAGCGCTCGGGCGCCGAGCTGTTCGCCGGTGCGCAGCGCGTGCGCGAGCTGCGCGATGCATTCGCCGAGGTGGGCGAGTTGCCGCGCGACAAAGCACAGGAGATTCAGCGCCGCTTTCGTCGGGCGGTCGACGAATACGATCACGCGATCAAGCACGAGCGCCAGCGCGAGGCTGATCGTGCTTGGGACAATTTCTTCGAGGCCGGCAATCGCGTGCGGCTGCATCAGCTCGACTCGAGCGCGGATCCGTCAGGGTTGCGGCAGCACATCGATTCGATCGAGCAGTGGCCGAAAGGCGGCAAGGCGGCGATCGAGCAGCGGCTTGCGCGTCCGGCGAGCGGCGACGCGAATGAGAATGCAGCGGCGCTTCGGGCGCTGGCGATTCGCGCCGAGATGGCCACGGGCGCCGCGACGCCGGAGAGCGATCAGTCGCAGCGGCGCACGATGCAGCTGCAGGCGCTCGTGAAGGGTATCGGGCGCGGGAGCGCATCGCCTCGGGAGCAGATGGAGGCGCTTGCGTTCGAATGGGTCGCCGTCGGTCCGGTCCCGACCGACGTGTACGACGAGCTGTTCGCGCGCTTCAAGCGCTGCTGGACGCTAGCGCAGCGCTAACAATCGCGTCCCTCTCCCTGCGGGAGAGGTGAAGCGAATTGCTTGTCCGCCGCCGGGCGCCAATTTCAACGTCAGAACATCGCCGCGGCGCACGCGCCGAGATTCGATCGCGATCGAATGCGGCCGCGTCCGCCAGTCCGCATCGTCGCCGTCGCGATAGATCTGTGCGGTGTAGGTGCGAGCGGGATCGAGAAAGTCGAGCGTCACCTCGAGCGTGCGCGCCTCTTCGTCCGTGATGCTGCCGAGATACCAGTCATCGCTGCGGCGGTCCTTGCGCACGATCGTCACGAAGTCCCCGATCTCGCCGTTCAACACCTGCGTATCCGCCCAATCGGTCGGCACGTCCTTGATGAACTGGAACGGCCGCGGATAGCGCTCGTAGTTCTCCGGCAAATCGGCCGCCATCTGAATCGGGCTGTAGATCACGACATACAGCGCGAGCTGCTTCGCGATCGTCGACTCGATCGGCCTGCCGCCCTTGCCCGTAAGGCTCAACACGCCCGGCGTAAAGTCCATCGGTCCCGCCAGCATGCGCGTGAAAACGAGGTTCGCCTCGTGCTCGGGCGGATTCGGCGGCACGCCCCAGGCGTTGTATTCCATCCCGCGCGCGCCTTCCCGTGACACCCAATTCGGATAGGTGCGGCGCAAGCCCGTGTCCTTGATCGGCTCGTGGGTGTTCACGGCAATCTTGCGTTTGGCCGCCTCGGTCACGACCTTCAGATGATGACGCGACATCACTTGCCCGTCGTGCCATTCATAGCGCGTCTCGCCCCGCGCATTCTTGGTCTTGATGCCGCCTGCGTCGGCGACGTAGCCGGTCTTCACACTGTCGACGCCCAGGCGCGCGTAGAGATCGAGCGCCGCAGGCAGCTGCGCTTCGTAATTGGCGATGTTCCCGGATGTCTCGTGATGGCCGATCAGGCGCACGCCTTTGCGCTTCGCGTAGGCGGTAAGGCGCACCAGATCGAAATCGGGGTAGGGCTGGGTGAAGCTGAAGTCATCGCCGTTCGCGAACCAATCGCCGTCCCAGCCCACGTTCCAGCCTTCGACGAGCACGCCGCGAAAGCCGTGCTTCGCCGCGAAATCGATGTAGCGCATCGTGTTCCGGGTCGTCGCGCCGTGGCGCGGGCCCGAGCCCCAGGTCGCGAGATCGAGATGCATGGCCCACCAGATGCCGATGTACTTATACGGCTCGACCCATGACACATCGCCGAGCGCGTTCGGCTCGTTGAGATTCAAGATCAGATCGGACATGACGAGGCCACCGGCCGTGTCCGCGATCTGCAGCGTGCGCCATGGCGTGACGAACGGCGCCGTGCGCGCCACCTTCGGGCCGGAAGAGGAGGGCGCGAGCTGCGCCTTCAAGCGCTGGCCGTCGACACGGCGCAGCCACATCGAGGAGAAATCGACCAGCGCAGCCTCGTGAAAGGCAATGTGCAGGCCGTCGTCCGTTCGAATGGTCATCGGCGTGTGGGCCTGGCCGACCTCGGCGAGCGGCGTCTTGCTGTAGAGATATTCGTAGCGGTTCCATTCGCCGGCCGGAATCCACCACGCCGTGGCGCGCGGCGCGACGGCGAACTCGGTCAGCTCCTCCGCGATGCCGACCTCATGCAGCGCCGGCTGATCGGGAAACTCGTAACGGAAACCGACGCCGTCGTCATAGACCCGGAATACGACGTCGATGTTGCGGCGGGCGCCGTTCGTTTCGCTGAGCCTGACCTCGAGCTCGTTGTAATGGTTACGCACATAGCGGCGCTCGCCCCAGGGCTGCTCCCAGGTCGTGTCCGAGCGGCGCTCGGACTTCGATGCGATCACGATGTTTCGCTCGAGCCGCAGGCCATTCGTGAACAGGAAGCCGAGCCGCGAGGGCGCAATGATCTGCTGACCGCGGCGCGTGATCGTGTACTGCGGCCGGTGCTCCGCATCGACGGTGACTTCGATCTGCAGGATGTTGCCGGGCGAGGCGACAGTCGCGTGTTCGAGCTGCGCGCTCGCGGCCGCGGGGAGCAACGCGACGGCAATCCAAGCGACGTACTTCCGCAGCGACGAGCCTGTCATGTCCTGTCCTGGATGGGCTAGGCGGACAACGCTGTGCGTGCGCGTCGAGTTCGCGCCCACCTGTTGAATCGTCACCCCAGGCCAGATCGGCGCCGAGTTCGTCATCCCGACGCACCTCGGCTTCGGCACCGTACCCTCGCACACCGCCCCAAATCAGCTGCACCACGGAACCGTGCAATTACTTGCACGCAATTCGTGCAAAAAATTGCAGGCTGTTCCTGCCAAGCTTCCCGGCCGATCTGCAACCTTTGCAGGTCTGTGGTAAAGCAGTCACAAGCTCATTACCGCTCTAGATAGCGGTGTCATAAAGAAATATTTGCATTCTGGTGCGTTGTTGCGCTGTTGACACGACAAAACCAGATAGCGCATATAGCGCGCACGAAAACAATTTGCATGACGCGATCTTCACTGGCCATTTCGTCGTCACTGCCGACGACAGCTTCTTGAACAAGGGGAACAGCTCAACACGACACCAGAGCATCCGAATCCGTTCGCCGGCGCGTCCTGCGGCGGCGAGACAGCATCACATCCGAAACTGGGGGAATTTTTGTTTATGAAGAGTGTTCGATTCGAGAACAGATCCTTGTCGTTGGCGGCAGCCGTTTCGCTGACGCTGATGGGATCTCAAGTGAATGCGCAGGATGCGGGACGTCAAGCGCCGGAAGAAATCGTCGTCACCGGCTCATACATCAAGCGGGATACCTTCGACGCCAAGTCGCCGACTGAAGTCATCGACTCCACTGCCATCGCCGAATCGGGCGCACCCACGATGGGCAGCTTCATTCGCGATCTGACCTTCACGCAGAACACCGACACCGTCTCGAACGTGCTCGGGTCGCAGGACGGCCAGCAGGACTCGAACTCCGCCAACTTCAACATCCGCGGTCTGGGCACGGGCAGCACGCTGACCCTGTTCGACGGCCGCCGCATCGTGAACCCCGGCTCGGTCGGCAGCGTTTTGCCGGACCTCGCGCTGCAGCGCTTCGAAGTCGTGCTGGACGGCGGCGCCGCGTTGTACGGCACCGATGCCGTCGCGGGCGTCGTGAACCTGATCCCGGTGAAGAAATTCAATGGCGTGAAGACGCGCGCCTACTGGAGCCAGGACGAAGACAACGACTTCCACCAGCCGAAGTACTCGATCCTTGCGGGCACGACCTTCTTCGACGCGTTGGATGTCGTCGTCGCCGCCGACTACTCGAAGAAGACGGCGCTGTATCGCGCCGAGCGTCCTGAGTACCTGCGCATCGACAACGATTCGTCGGCCAGCGGCAACCCGGGCGTGTATACGCGTCGCAATGCGAGCGACGGTCCTGCCGGCACGTTCGTCGATCCTTCCTGCGGCACCTTCAACACGGGCTTCGAGGACCATGGCATGCAGGGCTCGTATCCGAGCGGCCAGGTGACTCGCAATGCCGCAGGTGTGGTGACCGGCTGTACGTTCGAGTACGGCCAGTATCAGGACTACGCGCGGCCTGCCGAAGACACCAACGTCTACTTGAGCGCGGTCTACGCGATCAACGACAAGGTCAACCTCGAGTTCCAGGCCAACGGCGACTGGCGTACCTCGACGCTGATCACTTCGCCCTCGACGGCGCTGACCGCGAACAACACGCTGCTGCGTGTTCCCGTCAACAATCCCGGCAACACCTCGGGTTCCGTGTTGAGCATGGGCGGCATCAGCGGCTCCGGTTGGCGGCCCTTCACCGGCTACGGCACGCTGCCGAGCTACCTGGATCATCGCGGCGCACAGGCGACCGACTACGACTACACGACCGATCGCTACAAGCTCGGCCTGACGTATGACTTCGGCGATTCGACCTGGAGCGGCGAAACCTGGATCAGCACGCAGACGACGCGCACGAAGATCAACGGTGTCGCGCCGCTTCTGAGCCGCATGCAGGCCGCGTTGGACGGTCACGGCGGGCCCAACGGAAACCAGTTCTGGAATCCGTTCGGCAATTCCGATCCGCGTTCGCCGTTCTATACGCCGGCGCGCGCGAACAGCCAGGAAGTCATCGACTGGATGTGGGTGCCGGACGTGTATGAGTCCGATCGCGAGCGCCTCCAGTTCATCGAATCCATCGTCACGGGCGAAGTAGTCGACCTGCCGGCGGGCCCGTTGGCCATGGCATTCGGTGTGCAGGTTCGCGAGAGCACCGTTACGGACCGCACCGGCCCTGCGGCGATGCTGCGCGACGACTACAACACCGACGCGTTCGCCGACCCGGACGGCACGCTCGTCTACAAGAACCAGGTGCGCTCGGTGTTCGCGGAGTTCAGCATTCCGATCATCGACAAGCTGGAGATGCAGGTCGCTGCGCGCCACGAGGACTTCAAGGATCTCGATCTCAAGGCGACGAGCCCGAAGGTCGCAGTGCGTTACGAGGTGACCCCCTCGCTCGCGTTCCGTGCTTCCTATGGCGAAGGCTTCCTCGCGCCGCGGCCGCAGGACATGTACGTCGAAGACAGCCCGGATTGCGCGGAAGTGTTCACGGGCAACGATCCGTTCTACGGCACGTCGATCGCAGGCTCCACGAGCTGCGGCGTCGGCAATCCGAATCTGAAGCCGGAAGAATCTGAGATCTACAACCTCGGCTTCAGCTGGGAGATCATCAGCGACCTCGAGCTGAGCCTCGACTTCCAGCACATCGAGTATGTGGATCGCATCGTTGCGCTCACGGCGACGGACATCCTGAATCGCGATTTCGCGAACTTCCTGGCGGCAAACGGCCTCACCTCGGCGCAGTACACGGCCAATCGCGGCGCATACGAGGCGCAGCGTAATGCCTGGTTCGCTTCGGGCATGTCTCCGTCCGTCATCCGCAACCCGCTGAGCGGCGGCATTGCCTCGCTCGCATCGGTGCAGCGGATGTCCGAGAACCTCTCCTCCAACGAGGTCGACGTCGTCGACGCGAAGGTGAAGTACTCGTTCGATCTGGGCGATTTCGGCTACTTCAGCACGCAGCTCACGGGCACGTACTTCTCCAAGTACGAGTACACGGGCTTCGACGGCGAGACGGTCGATGGCGTCGGGCTGCAGAACGCCCAGACGAACCTCGCGCCGCCGCTGCCGCAGTGGAAGGGCAACTTCCGTGCTGCCTGGGTGCTCGGCAATCACAATGCCGCGATCGCCGCGAAGTACGTCGATGGTGTGAAGTTCGACTCGAGCGTGCCGGCCGGTACGATTCCGCCGGATCGCATCAGCTCGTGGACGACGTTCGACGTGCGCTACGGCTACACGTTCGACAACCTGTCGTTCGGCAAGCTCGACTTCGGCATCGGTTCGAACAACGTGACGAACGCCATGCCGGATCGTCTGCCGGTCGTCGGCGGCCTCGAGACGCGTCTTGGCGATCCGTTCGGCCGTCAGTACTACGCCGAAGTGAACTTCTCGTTCGAATAAGAAATCACGTCGATGCTTGATTTTGCGCCGCCTTCGGGCGGCGCATTTTTTTTGTGCGGGCCGATTCCAGCAGGTCTCGCCGGGCGGCCCTGTCGCTCGTTGATCACACCCAAGCTGTAGGTCCAATTCGCCTGGGGTTCACCCGAGGTAGCCGCGCGCCGTCCGGTCGAGGCAGAATTGCGCCTCGATGATCAGGATCCTCCTCATACCGCTGCTTCTCCTGTTCGCGGGCTGCACGCCGGCACAGGACATCAATCAAGCCGCCGAAGGCCTTGCGCGCGAGCAACCCAAGTGGCTTTACAGCCCCGCGGAGAATGCCTGTCCGGCGGACGTCATGACCGATCAGCCGGCGCCCGTGCGTTATCTCGGCGAGGTGTGCATCGAGAATCCGAAGAAGTGCGTCGAAGGCTGCAAAGCGGGCGGGGGCAATGATTGCTTCGCCATGGCGCTCGCGGTCGAGCCCATTCGCGGTTACACGAAGCTTGCGGATCGCCTGTTCTATCGCGCCTGTTCGCTCGGAGTCGTCTCCGCCTGCTCGAATCGCGCCTCGAGCATGAACACCGATGAAACGGCGTGCCAGGTGCGCACGTACGAGAAGGCCTGCAACCGCAGCGACGCCTGGGCGTGTCTCACGCTCGGCATGTATCTGGCGCGCGGCATGGGCGTCGAGCGCGACCTGCCGCGGGCGCGCAAGCTGATCACCGAGTCCTGCGAGCTCGTCGACGACGAGGAGTGGTGCGCCTACGGCCTCGACATGCTCATGGAAATCGATCGCATCGAAAAGAAGCAGCGCGATCGGATGATCTCACCGGACGCCGGCAGCGGCCCGCCGCTGCTGCACCGCTGAACCTGCGTGCCGCGGCCAAGGGGGCGCAGTGGCGCGCGCTCGAAGCGCGCGCCGGCCAAACGCAAGTCGAGCGCGCGTTGGCGACTGGGGAAATGGCTGCCTGGCGCACAGACGCGCAAGCGTTGGTTCAAGCGCTATCGGTCCGCACCCGCGGGTCTGCAGATCGCACTCGGCCTCGTCGCGCTCGGCATCGTCTGGCTGAGCGTGAACTGGATCTACCAGGTCGTTCGCAAGCCCTCCGAGTTGTTCTTCCCCGTGAGCGGCGTGCTCTACAAGACGCCGAGCGAAACGTGGGAGACGTACGGGCCGATCTTCCGGCGCCATTCCACTGCGACGATCACGCCCGAGCTGCTCGCGGCGCTCGCGCAGATCGAAGGCTCGGGCAATCCCATCGTGCGCACGTATTGGCGCTGGCGGCTGCATAAGGATCCGTTCGAGGTGTATCGCCCTGCGTCCAGCGCAGTCGGCATGTATCAGATCACGGATGGCACGTTCGAGGCGTCGCGGCGCTACTGCATTCACGATCATGTCGTCGTCGCGGACGGCCCTTGGAACGATTGGAAGTCGTGCTGGTTCAACAGCCTCTATACGCGCACGGTGCCTTCGCATGCCGTCGAGCTCACGTCCGCGCATCTGGATCGCAGCATCGCCGAGATCCTCGCGCGGAACGGTATCAGGCACGCGACGCTGCAACAAAAGCATGAGCTCGCGACGCTGATTCATTTGTGCGGCGCCGGCGCCGGAAATCGTTTTGCGGCGCGCGGCTTCCGGCTGACGCCAGGGCAGCGCTGCGGCGACCACTCCGCGCAGGGCTACATCAATAAAGTCGCGGCGATGAAGCGGGTGTTCGAGCGGCTTGCGGCGCGCCAAACGTAAAGCGCCTATACGGGAACCTGCTTATTCCGTAGTTCGTTCTGGATGCAAGTCATCGTCCTTTGATGGAGGACCCATGAACAAACTTGCACGAGGGTGGCTTGCGGTGCCGCTTGCATTCGCGTTCGTAGGCTGTGCGACGACGAGCAGCGGGCTGTCGAGCTCCGCCGAACGATTGGAGCGCAGTGCGGCTGCATTTCAGCGAAATGCATACGCGGATCGCGAGGGCCGCGGCTATGAACGCGATGCTCAGGACCTCGCGGCCGAAGCGCGGGATTTTCGCGAGACGCTGCAGGATCGGCACGCGGATGATCGTGACGTTCGCGAAGCATTCAGCGACTTGTCGCGCAGCTATCACGCGACGCGTGATGAGGTCGAGCGCCATGCCGATCGTCAGGCGGACCGCGATTTTGCCGCGGTGACCGAAGCCTATCTCGACGTCGAGCGCGCGATGAACGAGTCCGATCGCCGCGACCGCTACGCGCGGCACGACTAAAGCGAGCGGAGGAGGCTGCGCTTCCCAGCTCGCCACAGAAGTTTGCGAGGGAGTCTTCTCTCGCACCGAGAGAGCGCCGTTGAACCTCGTTCGCGGCGCTTTCTTTTATCCGGTGCTCATTGGTAGCGCCGGCCGCGATGCTCGAGCCAGCCGCCGGCATGACGCCCCTGCGGATCATGATGCGTCCAGTGCAACACGCCGCCTTTGTCATTCCACTCGTATTCGCCCGCAAAGCGCACTTCATCGCCGACGCGCAGGGAATCGATGCGCGGAGCGAGGTCGATGTTGTGCGCTACGAGCAGCGTTTGTCCGTGCGG
>Ga0164243_10003470_pt1 | contig 25217 bp, 23 predicted proteins | sample OricompcompostOP_FD_108781 | JGI IMG/M metagenome (GOLD analysis project Ga0164243, IMG submission 108781) | Organic Plus compost microbial communities from Emeryville, California, USA - Original compost - Organic plus compost (OP) | ecosystem: Engineered > Solid waste > Mixed feedstock >...
AGCCTGAAGGTTCGCCCGTCCGGCATTACGACCGGGCCGCCCCGACAGAAGCATGATGAGTGCTTCTGCCAATGAGGGCTTAAGCGGACCGGGCCCGTGGGGTTCTCTTAGGTGAGGGCCTCATGGAGGAAGGGAGCGTGAGGAGCGCTCCGCATAGTCCGGCCCCCGTGAAGCGCGGGCCAGAGAGGCGGCATACGCCGCGCGTGGGGACGTGAGGAGCGTCGCTTACGTAAAAACGATATGGACGCCCTCGCGTCCCCCGCCCCCTCAAGAGGGGGCGACCCAAGTCCAGAGATCGCCGGAGGTTCTTTTTTGAACTCCGCCAGGCGCGGCGGGGATTTCGCGCGGCTATGCGCGGGAAACAGGGAGGGAGAGCGGGATGTGGAACGAGGTGGAAGCGAGGACACGAAGGGCAGTGCCCCACACTCCGTCATGGCAGGGCTTGGCCCTGCCATCCACGAATTGCCCGCCCCTCCGCACGGCCAAGAAGTCGTGGATGCCAAGGCCGCGCCTTGGCATGACGACCGAAAGAGTGGCGAGGCCATACCCCACACTCCGTCATTGCCGGGCTCGACCCGGCAATCCAGGGCGGCAGGCTCCGCGCTTCGTGGCTCCTGGATGCCCGGATCAAGTCCGGGCATGACGGTGGAGAGGCCGGGGCGGCGACGGAGTGAGAGGAGCGGGATGACGAAGGGCGGGATGACGAAGGCGAGACTGCCTCTCCCCGCGCCGCGTTTCGCCCTTGATGGCGCCGCAATGAAGGGGCACATCTTTTGCCATGATGAGACGCTGGAGCAGGCTTCCCGCACGCGTGGCGCCCCGCGAGGGCGACGAGGCGCGGGTGCGGCGCGGGTTCTGGCCCAAGCTGCGGCGCTTCGCGGCCGATCTGCCCTTTGGCGAGGACGCCGTTGCGGCTTACTTCTGCGCCTTCGACCGCTCGACGCCCAATTCCGTGCGCCTGACGCTTCTGGCGGCCCTGGCCTATTTCGTGCTGCCGGCGGACGCGGTGCCCGATTTCCTGCCGATGATGGGCTTTGCCGACGACGCCAGCGTGCTAGCCGCCGCCATCATGGCGGTGGGCGGGGCGATCCGTCCCGAGCACCGCACGGCTGCGCGCGCGACGCTGGAACGCCTGCGCGGCGAAGTGTCCGGCTAACAGGTGGTTTACAAAAAGGGCGGGCCTTTACCTATTGTTGGCAATCTTGCGGCCACAATGGGGTCTTACCCACGGCCCCGGTCGGCCGGGCGCTCCGTTGTCCAGGCCAACCGCCCCGCCCACCGAAGAAAGGTTCTGTGACGATGCAACTTGGGAGAAAGATGATCGCGACCCGCATCTCCCTAGCGCTTTTCCTCATTCCTCTGGCGCCCGATGTTTCCGCGGCCCAGCAGGCGGGCCAGCAGCTGCTTGGCTCCTTCCAGGACTGGAGCGCCTACACCGCGAAAAGCGGCTCGGGGAAGGTGTGCTTCGTCATCAGCCAGCCCAAGTCGCGCGCGCCCGACGGCCTCAACCGCGACCCGGCCTATTTCTTCGTCTCGACGCGCCCCGCCGACAACGTGACCAACGAGGTCAGCGTGCAGGTCGGCTTCCCGACCCGCGAGGGCTCGACCGCCGACATGACGATCGGTTCGGCCTCGTTCCAGCTGATCACACAGAACGGCCGCGCCTGGTCGAACGGCTCGGACGATGCGCGCATCGTCGCCGCCATGCGCGCCGGCGCCGACATGACCGTGAAGTCGACCTCGACGCGCGGCAATGTCACCACCGACACCTATTCGCTGAGCGGCGTGACCGCGGCGCTGGACCGCGCCGGGCAGGAGTGCCGCTGAGGCGTGCTTGAAAGGCGCGGGGCGCGCGCCATGTTTGGGGTTATCGGCCGGCCTGTGCTATGAGGGCCGGCCTTAACCGCCCTTGATGCCGATGACGCTCCAGACAGACACCGCGCAGGCTGCCGCCGCGCCGGCCGCCCCTTCTCTTGCCACGCCCCCCTCTGCCACGCCCATGGCCGAGGCGGCCGAACGCCGCTCGCTGGCCGGGATGACGCGCGCCGAGATCGCGGAAGCGCTGGGAAGCGTCGGCGTGCACGAGCGCGAACGGCGCATGCGCGTGGCGCAGATCTGGCACTGGGTCTACCACCGCGGCGTCACCGATTTTGCGGCGATGACCAATATGTCGAAGGCTCTCCGCTCCACGCTGGAAGAGGCCTTCACGCTGGAGCGCCCGGAGATCGTCACCGAGCAGATCTCGGTCGACGGCACCCGCAAATGGCTGATCCGTCTCGCCCCCCAGGGCAAGGACCGCCGGCCCCACGAGGTCGAGGCGGTCTACATCCCCGAGGCCGATCGCGGCACGCTGTGCGTCTCCAGCCAGGTCGGCTGCACGCTCGCCTGCACCTTCTGCCACACCGGCACGCAGGTCATGGTGCGCAACCTGACCTCGGCCGAGATCGTGGCGCAGCTCCTGATCGCCCGCGACCGCCTGGGCGACTGGCCGGGCGCCGAGCCGGCCGGAGAGGGCTTCGTGCCCGAGGGCGAGCGCGCGGTGACCAACATCGTCTTCATGGGCATGGGCGAACCGCTCTACAATTTCGACGGGGTCAAGGCCGCCATCGAGGTGATGTCGGACGGCGAGGGCCTGTCGCTGTCGCGCCGCCGCATCACGGTGTCGACGTCCGGCGTGGTGCCGATGATCGGACGCCTCGGCGAGGAAGTCGCACCAATGCTGGCGATCTCGCTGCACGCCACCAACGACCCGCTGCGCGACAAGCTGGTGCCGCTGAACAAGAAATACCCCATCGCCGAGTTGCTGGACGCCTGCCGGAACTATCCCGGCCTTTCCAACGCCCGCCGCATCACGTTCGAATACGTCATGCTGAAGGGCATCAACGACAGCCCGGCGGAGGCGCGGGAGCTGGTGCGGCTGCTGAAGGGCATTCCGGCCAAGATCAACCTGATCCCGTTCAACCCCTGGCCCGGCTCGTCCTACGAGTGCTCGGACTGGGATGTGATCGAGCGCTTCTCCGAGATCGTCTTCCGCGCCGGCTATGCCAGCCCGGTGCGCACGCCGCGCGGCCGCGACATTCTCGCCGCCTGCGGGCAGCTCAAGTCGGCCACCGAGCGGCTGCGCGCCAAGGACCGGCTGGCCGCGGAAGCCGCCGCCGCGGTCTGACGCCATGCATGTGGTGCTGCGCCTCGTGCTGGATTGCATCGGCTATCTCGCCGCCGCCATGGCCGCGGTCCTGCTCATCAGCCTGGTGGCCTGGTCGCGCGCCTATGCTCCGGTCTCCGGCGATCCGGCTCTTGTGGGTATGACGGCCTTCGTCGTCCTCACCGACGCCTTCGTCCTGTTCTGGATTCTCGGCTCCACCGCCCTCCTGCCCAGCATCGCCGCTGTTCTGCTGGGTGAGGCGCTGAGTCTGCGCTCGTGGGTCTATTACGGAGCGGCGGGTCTCGCGGTCGCCTTCCTCGTGGCGCATTCCAGCCTGCTGCCGGACTATCCGGCCCTGCCCACCGATCCCCGGGTCTCGGCCGCGGCGGGCCTTGTCGGCGGCCTGGTGCACTGGCTCCTGGCGGGACGCAGCGCGGGATTGCGCAAGGCTTCTCGCGCCGTGGAGGCTTCGCCCCACATCTGATCCGGTGTACAAGCGTGGGGTTCCCGCAGTGGAGTTGTACCCGCCATGCTTGCACGCGTCCTCCCCCGCTTCCCGGCCATTCTCGCGCTCCTGACATTGGGCGGGCTGCTGTCAGCCTGCGGCATCAACACGATCCCCACACTCGACGAGCAGGCCAAGGCCGCGTGGAGCCAGGTGCAGAACCAGTACCAGCGCCGCGCCGATCTCGTGCCCAATCTGGTCGAGACCGTGAAGGGCTATGCCAGCCACGAGAAAGAGGTGCTGACGCAGGTCACCGAGGCCCGCGCCAAGGCCACCCAGGTGCAGGTCAATGTCGACCAGCTGACCGACCCGGAGGCGCTGAAGAAGTTCCAGGAGGCGCAGGCGCAGCTGTCCGGTGCGCTGGGGCGCCTGCTTGCGGTTTCCGAGAACTATCCGGACCTGAAGGCCAACCAGAACTTCCTCTCGCTGCAGTCGCAGCTCGAGGGCACCGAAAACCGCATCTCGGTGGCCCGGCGCGACTACATCCAGGCCGTCCAGGCCTACAACACCGAAGTGCGCACATTCCCCGGCCGCCTTTGGGCGTTCGTCTACGGCGCCAAGCCGATGGCGACCTTCACCACCACCGAGGCGAACCAGAACGCGCCGCAGGTGAAGTTCTGATCCGGCGGCAAGGCTGATGGCAGGGTTGGTTCGGCGTTTTCCCTTTGCGGCGACACAGGCGGCAATCGCGCTGGCGGCCCTGCTGGCGCTTGCCGTCGTCTTCGTGCAGGTCGCTGTCGCCGCGCCGACCTTCCCGCAGCTCACCGGCCGCGTCGTCGACGACGCCAACCTGCTCTCGCCGAGCGAGCGCGACGCGCTCACCGCCAAGCTCAAGGCGCTGGAGGACAAGACGTCGACGCAGCTCGTCGTCGTCACCCTGCCCTCGCTGCAGGGCTATGACATCGCCGATTACGGCTATCAGCTCGGCCGCGCCTGGGGCATCGGGCAGGAGAAGCTGAACAACGGGGCGCTGCTCATCGTCGCGCCCAACGAGCGCAAGGTGCGCATCGAGGTCGGCTATGGGCTCGAGGGCACGCTGACGGATGCGGTGTCCAACCTCATCATCCAGAACGCGATCCTGCCGCGCTTCCGCGCCGGCGACATGCCCGGCGGCATCGCGCGCGGCGTGGACGACCTGGTCCAGGTGCTCTCCGGAGACGCCGAAGACTTCAAGAAGCGCGCCGCCGCGCAGGAGGCGGCGCAGGACCAGATCGGCTTCTCCGACATCATCACCTTCCTGGTCATCCTGGCTTTCCTCTATTTCTGGTTCCGCGCCTTCACCAGCAGCAGCGGCGGGCGACGCCTGCGCCGCGGTCAGACAGTGATCTGGCCCATGCCCGGGGGATTTGGAGGCGGCTTCGGGGGCGGGGGAGGCTTCGGGGGCGGCGGATTCTCGGGCGGCGGCGGCTCGTTTGGGGGCGGCGGCTCCTCGGGGAGCTGGTGATGGCCGACGCGCTCTCCCCGGCAGACGTGCAGCGGCTGGAAGCCGCCATCGCCCAGGCCGAAAGGCAGACCAGCGGCGAGATCTACGTCGTCATCGCGCCGCAGGCCGGCGACCATCTGGCCATTCCCGTGCTCTGGGGAGCGCTGACCGCCCTTCTCGCCGGCTGGCCGCTGCATCTGCTCACGCCGCTGCACACGAGCGGTATCCTCCTGGCGCAGGCCGTGGTCTTCGTACTGGTCGCGCTCGTCCTGATGCACCCCGATCTTCGCATGCGCGCCGTGCCCTCCGCTCTGGCCGGAGCTGCGGCGCGCCGCGCGGCGCATATGCAGTTCGCATCCTACGGCCTGCACCGCACCGAGGAGCGCACCGGGCTGCTCGTTTTCGTGGCGCTGGCCGAGCACCGTGTCGAGATCGTCGTCGACACCGGTATCGCCGGCGCGGTGGATCCCGAGGTCTGGGCCGGCCTCGCCGACAAGGTCGTCGTCGATGCCGGGCGCGGCGCATTGGCCGATGGACTCGAACGCGCCATCATCGATGCTGGCGACGTCCTCGCCCGCCACTTTCCCGTCCGCCCGGACGATCGCAACGAATTGCCAGATCGGGTCGTGCTGCTATGACCCTTTTCCAAACCGCGCCTGAACAGCCCGGCAGGAGGCCATGATGAACGCTGCGGACGGCACCACGGCGGCCGGAACAGCAGTCTCCCCACCACCGCGAGGCTTCGCCGCCTCGCTGTTCGGCCGCGTCCCGCGCGAGGACCTTTCGCGGCTCACTCCCCAGATCCTGGCGCGCCTGGCGCAGGAAGCGTGGGACCACGTGCGCCAGCCGCGCCGCGGCAGGCACAGCCTGCGTGTCTTCAACCCCGACCTTCCCGGCCTGAAGGAGCCGATCACCATTGTCGAGGCAGTCAATGACGACATGCCTTTCTTGGTGGATTCGATCATCGGCGCGTTGACCGAAGCGGGATTCGAGGCGCGGCTTCTGGCACACCCGGTGCTCGATGTCGTGCGTGACTCGCCCGATGCCGCCGCAAAGGGGCTTGGCGAGGGAGCGGACAGCCACCGTGAAAGCCTGATCCATATCCACCTCGACGAGATCCGCTCCGAGGAAACCCGCGCCAGGCTTGCCGCGGAGATCGACCGCACCCTCGCCGATGTGCGCCTGGCGACGGAGCACTTCCGCGCCATGAAGAGCCGCCTGCAGGCGGCCATCGTCGACCTGAAGGAGTTCCCGCCGCAACTTCCCGCCGAAGACATCGCGGAGGCCGTTGCCTTCCTCGAATGGCTGGGCGCGGAGAACTTCGTCTTCATCGGCTCGCGCGAGTGCCGCTACGAAGCGGTGGATGAGGACACCGACAGCCTGGAAACGGTCGACGGCACGGGCCTCGGCATCCTGCGCGACCCTTCCGTCATGGTGCTGCGGCGCGGGCGCGAGCTCGTGGCCATCACCCCGGAGATTCGCGAATTCCTGCACGAGCCGGCGCCGCTCATCGTCACTAAGGCCAGCCTGCGCTCACGCGTCCATCGGCGCGCGCATCTCGACTATGTCGGTGTGAAGCTGTTCGACAAGGACGGCAAGCTGACGGGTGAACTGCGCTTTGTCGGCCTGTTCACCGGCTCGGCCTACACCCGGCCCGCCGCGACCATTCCGCTGCTGCGCCGGCGCATTGCCATCGCCTTCGAGCGCTCGGGTTTCGCGCCCGACAGCCATTCCGGCCGCGCGCTGCGCAACGTGCTGGAGGACCTGCCGCGCGACGAGCTCTTCCAGCTCGACGCCGACCATGTCTACACCTACGCCATGCGCGTCCTGGAAGTGTATGAGCGGCCCCATCCATGCGCGCTCGCACGGGTCGACCGGTTCGACCGCTTCGTCTCGGTGCTGGCCTTCATTCCACGCGACAAATTCGACTCGGTCGTGCGGGAACGAATCGGCCGCTTCCTGGCGGAGATCTATGATGGCCGCCAGGTGGCGTTCGAGCCGGTCTTCATCGGCGGCGTGCCCTTGACGCGGGTGCATTACATCATTGGGCGCTATGAGGGCCGCACGCCGAACGTGGAGCAGGCGGACCTCGATGCGGGTATCGCCGAGCGGGTGCAGACCTGGGACGACCGCCTGCGGCGCCTCCTCGACCGCAGCGAGGAGAGCCTGCCCGAGGAGGTCTGGCGCTACCGCGATGCGCTGACGGCGGGCTACCGCGAGAGCGTCTCGCCCGAACGCGCCTGGCGCGACCTGCAGCAGATCCGCCGCCTCACCGACGAGCGCCCCTTCGCCATCGACTTCGAGCGGCGCACCGGCGATCCGGAGACCCGCGTGGCACTGCGCATCCTCTCACGCGGCCGCTCGCTTTCGCTGGCGGAGCGCGTGCCGCTGCTCGACCATATGGGCTTCCGCGCCATCAATGAGCGCACCTTCCGCATCCTGCCGGAGGGCATATCCAAGTCCGGAGGCGTCTGGGTCCATGACATGACCCTCGAGCGCACCGCCGGAGGGCCCATCGCCCTCGCGGACATCGACGAGGCGCTCGAAGACCTGTTCATGGCCGTGGCGCGCGGCGAGGCCGAGAGCGACGGCTTCAATGCGCTGGGCGTCGAGGCACGCCTGAACTGGCGCCAGATCGCGCTGCTGCGGGCGATTGCCCATTTCCTGCGCCAGGCCGGCATCGCCTTCACGCCGGACTATCTCTGGAGCGTGGTCGTCGCCCATGCCGACATCGCGGCCGACGTGGTGGAGCTGTTCGCGGCCCGCTTCGATCCGAAGCAGGAGAAGGACCGTGAGGCACGGGAAAGCGCCGTCCGCGAGCGTATCGAGGCTGCTCTGGCCGATGTCGCCAGCCTCGACGAGGACCGCATCCTGCGGCGCTTCGTCAACGCCGTTGAGGCGACCTTGCGGACCAATTTCTACCAGCCGGACGAAAGCGGAAATCCCAAGGGCGAGATCAGCTTCAAGTTCGACAGCCGCAAGCTGGACGAGCTGCCGCCGCCGCACCCTCTTGTCGAGATCTTCGTCTACAGCCCGCGCTATGAAGGCGTGCATCTGCGCTTCGGCAAGGTGGCACGCGGCGGCCTGCGTTGGTCCGACCGTCCGCAGGACTTCCGCACCGAGGTGCTCGGGCTGGTCAAGGCGCAGCAGGTCAAGAACGCCGTCATCGTGCCGGTCGGCGCCAAGGGCGGCTTCGTGCCCAAGCGCCTGCCGCCATCCACCGACCGCGACGCCTTCGCGCGCGAGGGCCGCGAGGTCTACGAGTGCTTCATCTCGGCCCTGCTCGACCTGACCGACAATCTTGAAGGCGAGGAGGTGGTGCCACCGGCGCATGTGGTGCGGCACGATGGCGACGATCCCTATCTCGTTGTCGCCGCCGACAAGGGAACGGCCACCTTTTCCGATACGGCCAACGCCGTTGCCCTTAAGCGCGGCTTCTGGCTGGGCGATGCCTTCGCCAGCGGCGGCTCGGCGGGCTACGACCACAAGGAAATGGGCATCACCGCGCGCGGTGCGTGGGAGGCGGTGAAACGGCATTTCCGCGAGATGGACCACGACATGCAGAGTGAGCCGTTCACGGTGGCTGGCGTCGGCGACATGTCGGGCGACGTGTTCGGCAATGCCATGCTGCAATCGCGGGCCATCCGCCTCGTCGCCGCCTTCGACCACCGCCACATCTTCCTCGATCCCGACCCCGATCCGGAAATCTCCTGGGCGGAGCGCAAGCGACTGTTCGACCTGCCGCGCTCGAGCTGGGACGATTACGACAAGGCCGTTCTGTCAAAGGGCGGCGGCGTCTTTCCGCGCACGCTGAAATCCGTACCGCTCAGTCCGCAGATCCAGGCGCTTTTGCACGTCACCGCTGACCACATGGCTCCGCCGGACCTGATCCGCGCAATCCTGCGGGCCGACACCGACCTGCTCTTCTTCGGCGGCATCGGCACTTATGTCCGCGCCAGCGACCAGGGCAATGACGAGGCCGGCGACCGCAGCAATGACGCGGTGCGCATCACCGCCGCCGAAATCGGTGCCAAGGTCATCGGCGAGGGCGCCAATCTCGGCATGACCCAGCGCGGCCGAATTGAGGCGGCGCGGCACGGCGTGCGGCTGAACACCGACGCCATCGACAATTCGGCGGGCGTGAACACCTCCGACATGGAGGTGAACATCAAGATCGCGCTGTCCCTGCCGGTCGCCGACGGGCGCTTCTCGGAAGAAGACCGCGACAGCCTGCTGGTCGACATGACCGACGAGGTCGCCGCACTGGTGCTCGCCAACAATTACCGCCAGACACTCGCCCTTTCGCTTGCGGAGCGCCGCGGACTGGAAGACCTCGGCTTCGAGCAACGCCTGATGCATGAACTGGAAGCCAAGGGCGAACTCGACCGCGCGGTCGAATTCCTCCCCGATGACAGGGCGCTCGCCGAGCGCACCCGTAATGAACAGCCGCTGACGCGGCCCGAACTCGCCGTGCTGCTGGCCTATGCAAAGCTTGCGCTCGGCGACGCTTTGCTCGCCTCCAACGCGCTGGAGGAGAGCTATTTCTCCCGCGAGTTGCAGCACTATTTCCCGCCCGAACTCGTGGAGCGCTTCCCCGATGCGCTCGCCAACCACCGCCTGCGCAAGGAGATCATCGCCACTCTGCTGGCCAATGCAATGATCGACCTGGGCGGCCCCTCCTTCATGCCGCGCACCGGGCGCCACGAGGGCGATGCCGGCTTGCTGGCCAAGGCCTTCACGCTGGTTTCGGATTCGCTGCGCATCGGCGACTTCGTCCGCCGGGTGGACAGCCTCGATACCCGCATTCCCTCGGCGCTGCAGATGGAGCTCTACGCGTCCCTGCAGGAACTGCTGCTGACGCGGGTGTCCTGGACGCTGGCGAATGTCGATCTCACCGCTCCAATGGAAACACTGGTCGCCCGTTTCCGCACGAGCACCGACGCCATGGTGGCCGGCCTCGACCGCACCCTTCCGCAGGACGCGCAGGAGCGGCTCTTGGCACGCCGCGAGGAACTGGAAACCGCGGGCATTCCTGAAGAAGATGCCGCGCGGCTGGCTTTGATCCCCGTCCTCTACGGCGCGCCCGATTCCGCGCTGATCGCCGAGGAGGCCGGCTGCGGTGCGGCGGAGGCTTTGGGGAGCCTCGCCGCAGCCGCCAACTGGCTTGGCCTCGGCCGCCTGCGCGAGACGGTGAAAGCACTGCCGGTCAACGATTATTACGAGCGCCGCGCGCTGGACCGCGCCGTGGCGCAGATCGGCGGCGCCGAGCGGGCGCTGGCCATTGCCGCGGCCCGCCGCGGCGGCGGCGAGGCCGGCATGGAGGCATGGGTCGCCGATCACCCGCAGGCGCTCGATGTACGCGCCGAGATCGCGGAGATGGCGCGCAGCGGCATGAGCTTTGCCAAGCTTGCCGTGGCCGGCGCCCTCCTTGCCGATCTCACCAGAGAATGAGCCGGGGGCTTACGCGAGCAGCGGTGGCCGGCTGGGTGCTGTTCGACTTCGCGGCCCAGCCGGTGTTCACGCTCGTGACCACCTTCATCTTCGCGCCCTTCTTCGCGGCGCGGCTGGCGGCCGATCCGGTCCAGGGGCAGGCGCTGTGGGGGTTCGCCACCGGCGCGGCGGGAATCGCCATCGCGCTGTTCTCGCCAGTGCTCGGCGCCATTGCCGACGCGGCGGGCAGCCGCAAGCCGTGGATCGCATTCTTCTCGCTGCTGCTGGTTACCGGATGCATGGCGCTGTGGTGGGCCGTGCCGGGGAGTGGCGGGGCGGTGGCTTTGGCGCTTTTCGGCTTCTTCATCGCCACCATCGGCGCCGAATTCGCCACCGTCTTCACCAATGCCATGATGCCCGACCTGGCGCCGCCGGAGCGGCTCGGCCGCCTCTCCGGCACTGGCTGGGCGGTGGGCTATGTCGGCGGCCTGCTCAGCCTCGCCCTGATGCTCGTCTTCTTCGTCGCCGATCCGCACAACGGCCACACCCTGGCAGGCTTGGCTCCGGCCTTCGGGCTTGATCCGGCAACGGGCGGAGGCGACCGCGCTTCCGGCCCTTTCTCGGCCCTGTGGTATGTGGTTTTCATCGCGCCGCTGTTCCTCTGGACGCCGGATGCGCCGCGGAAACTGCCTCTCGGCCAGGCGGCCCGGCGGGGGCTGTCGCACCTTAATGCAACCATCCGGGGCCTCTCCCGGACGCCGCGGCTGGCGCGCTATCTCCTGGCCCACATGGTCTATGTCGATGCACTGGTGGCCCTGTTCGCCTTTGGCGGGCTCTACGCCACGGGCATCTTCGGCTGGAGCACCGTCGAGATCGGCGCCTTCGGCATTCTCCTGACGATCGCCGGCACTGCGGGAGCATTCCTCGGCGGCGCGCTGGACGACCGTTTCGGCCCGAAGCCCGTGGTGATGGCCGCGCTCCTTATCCTGCTAATGGCCGCTATCGGCATTCTCTCGCTTTCGGCAGACCGGGCGCTCTTCGTCATTCCGCTGACCCCGCCACAGCCAGGCGGCGGACTCTTCTCGGCCACCGGGGAGAGGCTCTATCTCGCCTTCGGGCTCGTCATCGGAAGCGTTGCCGGCGCGCTGCAGGCCGCCTCGCGCACGCTTCTGGTGCGCCTTGCCGAGCCCGCGCAGATGACAGAGGCCTTCGGACTCTATGCGCTGTCGGGAAAGATGACGTCGTTTCTCTGCCCGCTCGCGGTCGGCGCCCTCACCGCCTGGAGCGGCAGCCAGCGCGTGGGCATGAGCGTGCTGGTCGTGTTCTTCGCAGCCGGCGCCGCCCTGCTCGCGCCGTTGCGGATGGATGACGGGCGATCGCACATCAGTTGATACGCAAGGCCGCCTTGAACCGCGCCTGATCCGCTGGGGGCATCCGCGACCAGACTTCTTCGGCCAACAGGTAATAGCGCAACGCCAGATCGTCATTGCCGCTGGCGATCATGCCCTTGGCAATCGAGACGGTCGACTGGAACGCCGACGCCAGGGACTCGGCCCGGACAGTGCCCTGCCGTGTGCAATCGCAGCCCTCGATTCCAGCCATTGTCCCATCCTCCCAGGGCGCGGAGGCTGCCGAGGCGGGAGGCGCAGAGATACCCGGAGAAATCCGGGGGCCGTTCAGGCGATGAGACCGTAGCGCACTGCCTGCGCGACGGCATGCGAGCGGTTGGCGCAGTTCATCTTGAGCGCGGCGCTCTCGATGTATTCGTCGACCGTCTTCTTCTGGATGTTGAGGATCAGGCCGGTCTCCCACGAGGTCTTGCCGAGGGAGGCCCAGCGCAGGCATTCGATTTCGCGCGCGGTCAGCCGCGGACGTGCGGTCGACGGGCGCAGCCGCTCCATGGCCCGATGCGCGTACACCGCGATCATGTGCAGCGCGGCACGCTCCTGCATCGAGAAGGTCTGCCGCCTGGTGCTGAAGGATACGCATCCCTTCTCGCCATGCGGTCCATAGACTGGGACGCACAGGCCGAACTCCAGCCCGAACTCCCGCGCCTCGCCCATGACCCTGGCCTCGTGCGGTTCCAGGCGCCGGTCACAGGCCTCGCTCCATAGGAAAGGTTCGGTGCTGCGGCGCAGCTGGGCTGCGCAGGGATCAAGGTGGACATAGTTCTCGCTGCAATAGCGGGCGGTCCATTCCTCGCTCCAGCCACTCAGAAGAATACAGGGCTCGAGCACGCCTCCCGGCTCGGGGACGCCGGTGATGAAGACACCCTCGATCTCGAAAGCCCGGCCGACCTGGAGAATCTCGTCGAGCAGCCGCTGTGGCGTGCCGATGCGTGCCGCGTGATCGACAAATCCGAATGCCAGTTCCTTGAGATCCAATCCGGCCCCTCCTGAAAGGGAACGCTTCGAACTCAGAACATCAGCATGGCAAATCGACCCGGTGTGGCCGGAAGATCAGCGGGGCAGTTCGGACAGGGCGGCGCTGTGGGCGGCAACGGGTGCCGGGGATGCAAGCTCGCCCGGAGCAGCGATGGAGCCGGTATCCGGCGCCAGAACGGTCAGCGCCAGTCCGCACAGCAGGCTGAGACGCAAGGTACGCGACATGCGCGGAACAGGCCGTCTGGTCTGTCTCATCAACGAAGCGGTGCTCCGGGAATTCCCCAAGGCTTCTGGCTAGCAGCCATCGCCTCGAAAGTCGACCCTCCGAAAAAGTTCTTCAGTGACGAAAATGACGCACGCCGGTGAACACCATGGCCATGCCACGCTCGTCGGCGGCGGCAATGACGTCGGCATCACGGACCGAACCGCCCGGCTGGATCGCGGCTGTGGCACCGGCTTCGGCTGCCACGATCAGGCCGTCGGAGAACGGGAAGAAGGCGTCGGAGGCCACCACGCTACCGCGCGTGGACGGCTCGTCCAGCCCTGCTGCGGCGGCGATTTCCGCGGCCTTCTGCGCCGCGATGCGGGCGGAGTCGACGCGGCTCATCTGGCCGGCGCCGACGCCGACCGTGGCGCCGTGGCGGGCATAGACGATGGCGTTCGACTTCACGTGCTTGACCACGCGATAGGCGAACAGGAGATCGGCCAGTTCTTCATTGGTCGGCGCACGCTTGGTGACGACCCTCAGGTCGAGGTCCTCGACATGGATGTTGTCGCGTCCCTGGACGAGGAAGCCGCCGGCCACCGACTTTACGAGCGAGGCGGGCGCCCGCGGGTCGGGCAGGCCGCCGGCCGCGAGGAGACGCAGGTTCTTCTTGGCGCCGAAGATCGCCGCGGCCTCGCTGTCCACCTCCGGCGCAATGATGACCTCGGTGAAGATCTTGGCCATTTCGCGCGCGGTCTCGGCGTCGAGCGGACGGTTCACTGCGACAATGCCGCCATAGGCCGAGACCGGATCGCTGGCGAGCGCGCGGCGATAGGCTTCGGCGAGGCTGCCGGCCTCGGCAACGCCGCAGGGATTGGCGTGCTTGACGATGACGCAGGCCGCCGTCTTCGCCGGATCGAACTCCGCGGCCAGTTCATAGGCGGCGTCGGTGTCGTTGAGGTTGTTGTAGGACAGCGCCTTGCCCTGAAGCTGGCGCGCGGTGGCGACGCCCGGGCGCGGCAAAGCCGAGGCATAAAACGAGGCCTCCTGGTGCGGGTTCTCGCCATAGCGCAGCGCCTCGACCAGCGTGCCGCCGAGCGTGCGCCAGGCCGGGGCGGTCTCGCCCACCTCACCGGCCATCCAGGTGGCGATCGCGGCGTCGTAGCTCGCCGTTCGAGCGAAGGCCTTGGCGGCCATGCGCTTGCGGAAGGCAAGCGAGGTGCCGCCGCCTTCGGCGTCCATCTCGGCCAGCACCGCAGCGTAATCCGCGGTGTCCACGATCACCGCCACATCGCCATGGTTCTTGGCCGCGCCGCGGATCATCGCCGGGCCGCCGACGTCGATGTTCTCGACCATCTCGTCATAGGACGCGCCGCGGCGCAGCGTATCCTCGAAGGGATAGAGGTTCACCACCAGGAGATCGATCGGCAGGATTCCGTGCTCGCTCATCGAAGCGGCATGGCCGGCATCGTCTCGTATCGCCAGCAGCCCGCCATGCACCTTGGGGTGCAGCGTCTTCACGCGCCCGTCCATCATCTCGGGAAAGCCGGTGAGTTCCGAGACGTCGGTCACCGCGAGCCCCGCATCCTTCAGCGCCTTGGCGGTGCCGCCCGTGGAGACCAGGGCAACGTTGCGGCCGGCAAGCGCATGCGCGAATTCGATGAGCCCGGTCTTGTCGGAAACCGACAGCAAAGCGCGGGCGAGCGGGCGGGAAGAAGCAGGTTTGGGAGCCATTGCGGGCCGATAGCACGCACGGCGCGCCACCGCCAGAGAAGCTTTGTCTCAACGCGGTGCGGTGCGGGAGAAGGACCAAGCCAGGCGCTCGATGTCTCCCGTCGTACCGCGGACCACGATCTGCTGAGAGTGCCGCGCACCCTCGCTCGCCGAGAAGAGGATGCTTTCCTCGACCTCGCAAGCAAGACCGTCGGCCTCGAAGATCCAGGCCATGCCGGAGGGAAGGCGGAGGATGACCGAGCCTCCGTTTGCCGTCCGCGCCGCCTGCACGTCGGGATGGAGGTGGAAGCGCACGGAGAAGGGCTGCGCGGACGGCTTGCGAGGGCCGACCGCGCGGAAGCGCTCGACCCCTTCCAGCCGCGTGCCGTCATGCGCCAGCTTGAGGCGACGCTGGTGGACGATGCCGAAGCGCGGCGAATAGCCATCGTGCGCCAGGCGCAGCACTGTGGCCTCGGGGCTTTCCTCGCGCACGCATTCGACATGTTCGGGCCCCTCGACCATAGGAAGGCCGCCGACGAGAGCATTGAGCGCATCCGACTTGGCGAAGCGCGAGGATGACGCCTCGGCAATCGTCACCGTGGAGTGCGCAGCGGTGCGCCGGGAGGCCTTTAGGGCCTCGCCCCCCTCTCCGGCGGGAGCGCCGCAATTGACGATCATGCGCTCGCGGCCCACGGAGAATTCGAAGGACAGGGTACCCGCATGGGCCGCCGTGCTGAAGAGCGGGGGCGGCGGCAGGCCGGCATCGGCAATCAGCAAGGCCGGGCCGGCCTCGATGCGCTGATAGCCGGCATGGCCGGCATTGAGGACCGGACGCCCCTGCGCGTCGTCGGCCGCGGCAATGGCCGCGAGCAGGGCGGCGGGGGTCGCGCCCATGCCGTTGAACAGCGCCAGGGTGCCGTCGCCGTGGCGGAAGAAACGCAGCATGGGCTGTACGCGGTCGATGGCGACCAGCAGCCCGGACGGCGGCTCCATCTGGCGCAGCGCAAAGAGATGGCGCAACGGCAGGAGATCGCGCAGGACCGTGATCAGCGCCGCGGGGTTGCGGCTGACATGGCCGCCATCGGGCAGGATCTGCAGCGCCAGTTCATCGCCCAGCAGCTTGCGCCCGGCATTGGTCACCGCCGGCCGCTCGTCGAGGCAGAGCCCCGTGGCGGTGATTGCCACCGCCGCGGTGAGCCGCGAGGTGCCGGCCGGCGCGCTGCCGAAATCGCGGTAGAGCCGCCGCGTCTGCCGCGCCAGCGACCGCGCAAAGGCACGCCGGAAGGCGGGCTCGCTGTCACCGAGCAGGAAGGGCGCGTTCTCCAGCCAGCTCAGGATACGGCGCGCAGCAATGTCGGGCGCCTGTGCGCCGCGCTTGTGGCAGCCGCGGGCAATCCACTCCTCGACCAACGCCCGGCCATAGGCCCGGGCGAGCGCCGTCTCCGAGGCGCGCAGATCGGCAAGCCAGGCGAAGCCGTGAAGCTCGCGAAACCAGGGGCGGCTGGGTGGAGCGAGCGCGAAGACGGAGGCCCCATCGGCACTGGCGGCAGACCCGGCAAGATCGAAATTCCCGGCATAGAGTTCGGCGCCGCGCTCGGCATCACCGCCGATCAGGGCCGGCAGGGATTGCACTAGGCGCTCGGAAGCAGGCCAGCCCGGGCAGCGCGCCAGGAGCCGCCAGGGCGACACCCGCGCCGACAGGGCACGGCCAAGCAATGCGGCGGTCCGCGCTGTCCTTTGGGTGCGGATCGCGAAGACCGCGGCCAAATCGCCACCTACCTTCCGAATCCCAGCCACTCCTTTTGCGGCGCATCAGAATAGCCGCGTATGGGTGCCCGCACCAAATCGGCCTCAGGTCCGCACGAGGCGCGCCGCGAAGAAGCCATCCAGCCCGCCGAGCCGGGCGATCTCGTCAGGGAGGTGATAGGGAAATGTCCGCAATTCCCCGTCCGCGGTTATGGCCTCCGACAGGCCCGGCAGTTCGTCGGGCCGGATGGGATCGCGACGCAGATCGGACCGCCGATCGAGCAGAGCGGCGACCTGGTCCTCGCCCTCGGCGCGCTCCAGAGAGCAGGTCGAATAAACCAGCCGCCCGCCGGGCTTCAGCAGGCCTGCGGCAGCATCGAGGAGCCGCCCCTGCAAGGATGCGAGCTTGGCGACGTCTTCCTCGCCCTTGATCCAGCCGACATCGGGATGGCGCCGCAGCGTGCCCGTGGCCGAGCACGGCGCGTCGAGCAGAACGGCGTCGAACGGCTCCGCCTCGAAGGCCGCCGCATCGGCCGCCACGGTGTGCGTGGACAGATGCAGGCGTTCCAGATTGGCGGTGAGGCGGCGCAGGCGCGACGCCGAGCGGTCGACCGCCGTCACATCCGCTCCGGCCGCGGCAAGCTGGGCCGTCTTGCCGCCGGGCGCGGCGCAGAGATCGGCGATCCGCTCGCCCGGCTGCGCGGCGATCAGGCGGGCGGGCAGCGCCGCGGCAGCGTCCTGCACCCACCAGGCGCCTTCGGCGAAGCCCGGCATGTCGGTCACGGCGCCGTGCGCGATGAGGCGGATGGTTCCGGTCGGCAGCAGGCGGCCGCCGAGCGTTCCGGCCCAATCGGCGGCATCGGTGCGCGCGGTAATGTCGAGCGAGGGCTCGATGCGCTCGGCCTCGGCCATGGCGCGCGCGGCGTCCTCGCCCCAATCGGAGATGCGGCGCTGGCGCAGCCAGTCCGGCGTGTCGAGCAGCGGATCGGACAGGGCCGCGGCGATGTCGTCCTTGCTGCGCGAAAGGTTGCGCAGCACGCCGTTGACCAGCGGCGCGAAGGGGCGCGCATTGCGGTCGGCCCGCGCCAGATCGACGGCAAGCGAAACGGCCGCATGGTCCGGCACGTCGAGAAAGAGTATCTGCGCGGCGCCCGTCAGCAGGATGGCATCGAGGGCGCCACGTTCCTCCACCGGCTTGCGCATCAGCGCGTTGAGGGCATGGCGCAGCGAGCCGAGGCGGCGCAGGCTCACTCCGGCAATGGCGCGGGCAAGTCCGCGGTCGCGCTGGTCGAGCCCTGCGAGCGGGTCCTTGGGCGCGTCGAGCTGTTCGTCGAGGGGCTGGCTGCGGCGCAGGACGCCGTCGACGAGAAGGCACGCGGCGCGGCGTGCGGCGAAGCCGGGGCTTGCGGCGGTGGAAGCGGAAGAGGCCATCACCTGCCTATGACGCAAAGCCGCGCCCAAGTCAGCCCCGCACACACCGACCTGGTAGAACGCGCGATCATCCCCACGGGCCGCGCCGAGCCTCGGCTCCGGACGCTCCGGCGTTGCCCCAGGGGCCGTGCTGCACCGGCTCGGAAGCGGCCCGCGCCGTGCCGTAGGAAGGCGCGTTGCCACGCATATGGCGCGCCATGTCCTCCAGCGCGGCGATGCGGTTGCCGGTGTCAGGGTGCGTCGAGAACAGATTGTCCATGCGCTGGCCCGAGAGCGGGTTGACGATGAACATGTGCGCGGTGGCGGGGTTGTGCTCGGCGTCCATGTTCGGCACGCGCTCGGCGCCAAGGGCGATCTTGCGCAGCGCCGTGGCCAGTGCCAGCGGGTTGCCGCAGATTTCCGCGCCGCCCCGGTCGGCCTCGTATTCGCGCGAGCGGGAAATCGCCATCTGCACGATCATCGCGGCGAACGGCGCCAGCAGCATGATGGCGATGCTGCCGATCATCCCGCCGCCGTTGTTGCGGTTGCCGCCAAAGAAGAAAGCGAAGTTGGCGAGCATGGAGATGGCGCCCGCCAGGGTCGCCGTCACCGTCATGGTCAACGTGTCGTAGTGCTTCACATGCGCCAGTTCGTGGGCCATGACGCCGGCGATCTCGTCGGGCGTCAACGTCTGCAACAGGCCCGTCGAGGCGGCCACCGCGGCGTGCTGCGGGTTACGGCCGGTGGCGAAGGCATTGGGCTGCGGGCTCTCGATGACGAAGACGCGCGGCATCGGCAGCCCGGCATTGGCCGCCAGCCGCTGCACGATGCCGTAATATTCCGGCGCCGTGCGCGCATCGACCTCGTGCGCATTGTACATGCGTAGCACCATGTCGCCGGAGTTCCAGTAGGCGAAGGCATTGGTGCCGAGCGCGACAAGGAAGGCGATCATCATGCCCGAGCTGCCGCCGATGAGATAACCCACGCCCATGAAGAGCGCGGTAAGGCCGGCAAGCAGCAGCGCCGTCTTGGCAAAGTTCATCCAAAACTCCCAGCATGGCCAGCAAGGCCAATCGGGATTATATCTTGGAGATGGCCTCCCCGGCCGCAAGATCGAACCTCTGAACAAGACGTGATGGCAGAGAACGATCCCCCTCCCGGCGGCAAGACACCGCCCCGGCCCGACCTTCCCGACGCCGCGCGCCGCGCGCTGGAGGAAGCCGAGGCGCGCCGCGCCGCGGCCGAGGCGGAGAAGAAGCCCAAACCCAAGGAAACCAACGGCCCGAAGGGCCACGATCCGGTGCGCTACGGCGACTGGGAGAACAAGGGCATCTGCAGCGATTTCTGAGCCCGGCCAGCCATGATCGGGAGACTCCTCTCCCGCCTGCTCCTGGCCCTGCCGCTCCTTGCGCTTGCCGCGCTGGTCTATATCGACCGGACCGCCCCGCTCGATCCCCTGGCTCCGCCCACCATCCTGACGCCGATCCAGATTCGTCTGATGGCGCTCGATCCGGGGCGCTGCACCGCCGCCTTGCGGCGCGCCGGATTGGACTTCACGCCGGCTTCACGGCCCCGCCGGAACGGCTGCGGCTTCGATGACGGTGTCCGGCTTTCCCCTGCAGCCGGCCTGTCGCGTTCATCGCTCGTTCTGCGCTGCCCGGCGGCGGTCGCGCTGGTCATGTGGGAGCGCCACGTCGTCGAACCGGCCGCCCGGCGCCATTTCGCCGAAAATCTGCGCGGGATCCGGAGCCTCGGCACCTATGCGTGCCGCAACGTCAATGGTCGCGGCACCGGCCGCCGCAGCCAGCACGCCTCCGCAAATGCCATCGACATTGCGGGATTCACGCTCGGCACCGTCGACGTCTCGGTCGAGCGGGACTGGAACGCCGCCAATCCCAAGGACCGCTTCCTGAAAGAGGTGCGGCAAGGTGCCTGCGGCCTGTTCGGAACGGTCCTGTCCCCGGACTACAACGCGCTGCACCGCAACCACCTGCACCTCGACATGGCGCCGTGGCGCGTGTGCCGCTGAGCTGGCTCACCGGTGGGCCGGGGCCTTGTCTCCCCAGATCTGCGCCGTGCGCGCATCGCGCCCGCAGCCGATACGGTAGGCCTGGTAGCGCAGCGGGTTCTTCGTGGCGAAGTGCTGGTGATAGGGCTCGGCCGGGTAGAAGGCCTGCGCCGGACGGATTTCGGTCGCGACCTTCTGGCCCAGTTCCTTCGCGACCTCGGCCTTCGAGGCCTGCGCCGTCTTCGCCTCTTCCGGCGAGCCGGTGAAGATCGCCGACTGGTATTCCGTGCCGTGGTCGCAGAACTGCGCATTCACGGCCATCGGGTCGATGCTGTGCCAGTAGACGTCGAGCAGGCCGCCATAGCTGACCTTGGCCGGGTCATAGACCACCTTCACCGATTCCAGATGGCCGGTATTGCCGGTCGAGACCTGCTCGTAGGAAGGGTTCGCCACGGTGCCGCCGCTATAGCCGGCGGTGGTCTCGATGACGCCCGGCACGTCGTCGAAGGCATGCTGCATGCTCCAGAAGCAGCCGCCTGCGAAAACGGCGACGGCGCGGCCGGTTTCGGCGGCGAGGGCGGGCGTGAAGCTGGTGCCGAGCAGCAGCGACAAGGCGAGCGAGGCAAGGGCAGGACGGCGCATCGGGATCACTCCAGCGAAGGACTTGATCTTCGCAGATACGGCATCCGCGCTGGCCCGGATGCACCCCCCTCGTCTTCCCTGAAGCGGACTCTTAGCCTGCCGCGCCGTTCTGCCGGTTGTCGATCAGGTTCTGCACCACGGTCGGATCGGCCAACGTGGTGGTGTCGCCGAGATTGCCGAAATCGTCCTCGGCGATCTTGCGCAGGATACGGCGCATGATCTTGCCCGAGCGTGTCTTCGGCAGGCTGGGCGCGAACTGCAGGAGGTCCGGCGCGGCGAACGGGCCGATCTCCTTGCGCACCCACAGGACGAGTTCCTGCTTCAGCTCCTCGGAAGGCGTATCGTCCACCATCAGGGTGACATAGGCATAGATGCCCTGCCCCTTGATGGCATGCGGATAGCCGACGACGGCGGCTTCAGAGACCTTCGGGTGCGCCACCAGCGCGCTCTCCACTTCGGCGGTGCCGAGGCGGTGGCCGGAGACGTTCAGCACGTCGTCGACGCGGCCGGTGATCCAATAATAGCCGTCGGCATCACGGCGGCAGCCGTCCCCGCTGAAATATTTGTTCGGGTAGGTGGAGAAATAGGTCTCCATGAAGCGCTTATGGTCGCCATAGACCGTGCGCATCTGGCCCGGCCAGCTGTCGGCGATGACAAGATTGCCTTGCCCCTCGCCCTCGATGACCGCTCCGTCCGCATCGACAATCTCGGGGCGGATGCCGAACAGCGGCTTGGTGGCGGAGCCGGGCTTCAGCGGCGTGGCGCCGGGCAGCGGCGAGATCATGTGGCCGCCGGTTTCGGTCTGCCACCAGGTGTCGATCACGGGGCAGCGGTTATCGCCGACCACGCGATAATACCATTCCCAGGCTTCCGGATTGATCGGCTCGCCGACCGAACCGAGCAGGCGCAGGCTTGCCCGCGAGGTCTTCTTCACCGGCTCGTCGCCGGCGCCCATCAGGGCGCGGATGGCGGTCGGCGCGGTGTAGAAGGTCGTCACCTTGTGCTTGTCGACCACCTCCCAGAAGCGGGAAGTATCGGGATAGTTCGGCACGCCCTCGAACATCACGGTCGTCGCGCCGTTCGCCAGCGGCCCATAGACCACATAGGAATGCCCCGTCACCCAGCCGACATCGGCGGTGCACCAGAAGATGTCGCCCTCGTGGTGGTCGAAGACGATCTGGTGGGTGAATGCGGAATAGATCAGATAGCCGGCGCTGGTGTGCAGCACGCCCTTGGGCGCGCCCGTCGAGCCGGAGGTGTAGAGAATGAAGAGCGGGTCTTCCGCGCCCATCTCCTCGGCCGGGCAATCGGTGCCGGCGTTCGCAGCAAGGTCGTGGTACCAGAAGTCGCGGCCAGGCTTCATGTCCACCGTGCCGCCGGTGCGGCGCAGCACGATGACCGAGCGCACGCCCTGCGCCTTCTCCAGCGCCGCGTCGACATTGGCCTTGAGCGGGATCTTGCGGCCACCGCGCAGGCCCTCGTCGGCGGTGATGACATAGTCCGACTTGCAGTCGTTGATGCGCCCGGCGATCGAATCCGGCGAGAAGCCGCCGAAGATCACCGAATGGATGGCGCCGAGCCGCGCGCAGGCGAGCATGGCATAGGCCGCCTCCGGCACCATCGGCATGTAGAGCGTGACGCGGTCTCCGCGCTTGACGCCCTGCGCCTTGAGCACCTTGGCGAAGCGGCACATTTCGGCGTGCAGTTCGCGATAGGTGATGAAGCGCGCCGCCTCGGAGGGATCGTCCGGCTCCCAGATGATCGCGATCTGGTCGCCACGTGTCGTCAGATGCCGGTCGACGCAATTGGCGGCGACATTGAGCGTGCCGTCCTCGTACCATTTGATCGACACCGCACCCGGCGCGAACGAGGTGTTCTTCACCTTGGTGTAGGGCTTGATCCAGTCCAGCCGCTTGCCGATTTCGCCCCAGAAGCCGTCGGGGTCCGCTATCGAGCGCCCATAGAGCGCCTCGTAACCCGCCGCATCGATATATGCGCGCTTCGCCCATTCTTCGGGAACGGGATGGACCTTCTCGGACATTCGCTTCCTCCAATGGGCGGGCTCAAGGCCCTTTGTCCTGCATTATGAACCGCTTTGCCCACCCGGCAAGCAGGCGGGCCAGCGGCTTCAGTCCGGCGAGACGCCACCCATGCGGCAGACTTCACGCCACTCATCCTCGGTGACCGGCTGGACAGAGAGGCGCATGGAGGTGACCAGCGCCATCTTGGCAAGTGTCGGATTGGCCTTCACCGCCGCCAGCGAGACCGGGTTCGGTACGTCCTTCACCGCGCGGATGTGAACGCACTCCCACTGCCCCGTCGTGTCGGTGGAATCGGGCGCGGCCAGCGCCGACACCTCGACAATTCCCACCACCTCCTTGCCCTCGTTGGAATGGTAGAAGAAGCCGCGCTCGCCGAGCTTCATGGCCCGCATGTTGTTGCGCGCCTGGTAGTTGCGCACGCCATCCCATTCCTGGCCGGCCTTGCCGCGCGCCTTCTGCATGTCCCAGGACCATTTCTCGGGTTCGGACTTGAACAGCCAATAGGCCATGTCGGTGATTTCCTGATCTCAGAGAATCTCGGCCTTGAGCGGCCGCGCCAGCAAGGCTTCTACCGCCTCGCCGATGGAGAGCCTGCGGTCGAGCACGTCGCGCACGGCGGTCGCGATCGGCAGCTCGACGCCGCTGCGCTCGCCAAGTGCAACCAGCGCCTGCGCCGTGAACACGCCCTCGGCCAGCTTGGTGGAGGGCGCCTCGCCTGCGCCGATGGCGTGGCCGTAGGCGTAGTTGCGCGATTGCGGGGAGGTGGCGGTCAGCACCAGATCGCCCAGTCCCGACAGCCCCATCAGCGTTTCCGGCACGGCGCCAAGCTCCGCGCCCAGCCGGCGCAGTTCGGCGAAGCCGCGCGCGATCAGCGCCGCGCAGGCGCTGGCGCCGAGGCCACGGCCGGCGGCGATGCCGGCGCCGATCGCCAGCACGTTCTTGGCCGCGCCGCCGATCTCCACGCCGAGCACGTCGTCGGAGTGGTAGAGGCGGAAGGTCTGCGAGGCGAGAGCGGATGCGAGATCGGCCGCGAGCCATTCGTCGGAAGCGGCAAGCGTCACAGCAGTCGGCAGCCCGCGCGCCACATCGGCGGCAAAACTCGGCCCCGACAGCGCGGCAACAGGATGCCCCGGCAGCGCCTCACCTAGGATCTGCGACATGAAGGAGAGGCTGCCGCGCTCGATACCCTTCGCGCAGGAAACGATCGGAGCCTCCGCTTTCAGATGCTCCTTCGCCCGGCCCGAGACCTCGCGCATGACCTGTGCCGGCACCACCATCAGAACCGCGTCGGCTTCGGAAAGATCGGCAAGCTCTGCCGTCGGCCGCACCGCGTCTTCCAACGCGACACCGGGCAGGAAGCGGTCGTTGGTGCGGGTCTGCGCGAGCAGGTCCGCCTGCGCGCTCTCAGTCTCCCACAGAAGGACGTTGCGACCGGTGCGGGCAGCGGCGTTGGCGAGCGCGGTGCCCCAGGCGCCGGCGCCGAGAACGCCGATGGTTGCGAATTGGCTCATGCACGAGCTCCTGGCAAGGCGGTGTCGTCGAGCGGCCAGCGCGCACGCGGGGCCACCGTGAGAGGATCGGTCAGGTTGAGCGCGAGGCGTTCGGCGCCGGCCCAGGCGATCATGGCGGCGTTGTCGCCGCACAGATCGAGTGGCGGCGCGACCAGGCGCAGGCCGGCATTGGCCGCAAAGCGCGTCAGCGCCTCGCGGATAGAGCAATTGGCCGCGACGCCGCCGGCCACGACCAGCGCACTCGGCTTGCCGATACGGTCCTCGAACTGGGAGAGCGCCAGCCGCACGCGATCGGTCACGACATCCACCACCGCAGCCTGGAAGCTCGCACAGAGGTCGGCCACGTCCTGCTCGCGCAGCGGGGCGATTCGCTCCGCCTCGATGCGCACGGCGGTCTTCAGCCCGGCCAGCGAAAAATCGGGCTTGGGGCGGCCGATCAGCGGCCGTGGAAAGGCGAATCGCTCCGGATTGCCGAAAGAGGCCATGCGCTCGACCTCGGGGCCGCCCGGGTAATCGAGCCCGAGCAGCTTGGCGACCTTGTCGAAGGCCTCGCCGATGGCGTCGTCGATCGTGGTGCCGAGCCGCTGGTAGCGCCCCACGCCCTCAACCGCGAGAAGCTGCGAATGCCCACCGGAAACCAGAAGCAGGAGATAGGGGAAGGCCACATTGTCGGTCAGGCGCGGCGTGAGCGCGTGGCCTTCGAGGTGGTTGACTGCGATCAGCGGCTTGCCCACCGCATAGGCCAGCGCTTTGGCGCTGGTCAGCCCGACAATGACCCCGCCGATCAGCCCGGGCCCGGCAGCGGCGGCCACGGCGTCGATCCCGCCAAGTCCCACTCCGGACTTCGCCAGCGCCTCGCGCACGATGCCGTCCAGCGCCTCGACATGGGCGCGAGACGCAATTTCCGGAACCACGCCGCCATAGGCCGCGTGGCGCTTGATCTGCGACAGCACAACACTGGACAGAATGGTCCCCTCGCCGCTCTGGTTGCGTCTGACGACGGCAGCCGCCGTTTCGTCGCAAGTGGTCTCAATGCCGAGGATGTGCGTGGAC
>Ga0164243_10003471_pt1 | contig 25216 bp, 19 predicted proteins | sample OricompcompostOP_FD_108781 | JGI IMG/M metagenome (GOLD analysis project Ga0164243, IMG submission 108781) | Organic Plus compost microbial communities from Emeryville, California, USA - Original compost - Organic plus compost (OP) | ecosystem: Engineered > Solid waste > Mixed feedstock >...
CAACCGTTCGGGCTGCAAGAAAGGACGGTCCGGCTCAGGCGCCCAGTGCTCAGTCACGGGCTTCACGCATCCCAGAGGCCGCTCGGGCTACCCGAGCCGGTCCGAGGCTTAAAGATACAAGGACCTGCCGGTCAATGCCGGCCGGCCGCTTCCACGGAGCGCAGCGCGGGCCGTTCGGTGAGCAGGTCGGCCGCCTCCACCGTTTCCAGCCGCGTCGAGCGGGTCAGTTCGCGCTCCAGGCGGCGCACCCGGTCCTCGTACATGCGCGCCAGGGCGGCGTGGTGCTCGGCCGCGGCCTGGTGCTCGATGCGCGCCATCTGCGCCTCCTGCAGCAGCACGGTGGCGCGCTTGAGGTAGGCGTTGGGATTGAAGCGAAGAAGATCGAGGAGCATGGCCATCTCCATGGAGTGGGAATGCGTCCATCCTTGCCCCTCCGGCCGCCGCGCCGTGTCAGCCGTTTGCCCGTCTGCGGGACCGGTTCCGTGCAGATGCCAACTTTTTCAGTCTTCGGGCAATTTTGTCGGGCAGGCGCGAAGCGGCTGACCGAGGGCGATCTTTCAGCCCAGTCCCCACGGCGCCGGCACCTGCCGCGCGATGCGCGAGAACAACGCCTGGTAGTCCGCTTCCGGCGCGGGCGCATGGCCGGCGAGCGGGTCGCGGTTGTGGCCGAAGGCCTCGTCCAGCTCGGCCCAGTCCTCCGGCGTCAGCACGCGCTCGGCCAGGGGCAGCATCTCGCGCTCCTCCAGCGCCATGTGGGCCAGATAGAAGTCGATGTAGCGCTGCACCGCTTCCTCGAAGGCGGCGCGGCGCGGCTCGCCCAGCATCTCGAAGGCCAGCAGGTCGTGCTCCAGGTCGCGCACGCGGCGCTCGCCGCGCGCGTGGTCGGCGTCGAGGTGGTCGAGCAGATCGCGCGACAGCGGCGTGCGCGCGCGCAGCTTGGGAAAGAGCAGCTCCGACTCCTGCCGGTGATGGCGCTTCTCGGGGAACTCGTCGATGTAGAACAGCATGGCGCGCAGCACCTCGAAGTCGGGCAGCGTGCCCTCGCGCCGGTGATGGGCCAGCAGCAGCGGGATGGTGCGCAGCATGGCGGCCAGCGCGGTGTGCTCTTCGCGCAGGATGCGCAGGGTGGCGTGGGTCATGGCTGTCTCCTGATATGACTGGAGACTGCCATGCGCCGGGACGCGCAGCCTTGCCGCAGATCAAAAGCCCGGCCCACGCCGGTCAGCCGGCCAGGCCGAGCGCGTCCTGCGCTTCGTCGTCGAAGCCTTCCATCGGCTGCGCGCGGGCCAGCGCCATCCAGACGGCAAAGGGGATGCGCTCCACCGGCCGGCAGGTGGCGGCGCGCGCCACCACCAGCCGCTCGCCCTGCTGCACCAGCACGCCGCAGCCCTCGGGGATCTCCTCCGGCTCGGCGATAGGCCGGCCCCGGGCGTCGCGGCCCAGCACGTACCAGCACTCGCCGCCCAGGTCGAGGTAGGCGGCGCGCTTGTCGGCCTTGCGGAGGTCGCCCAGCAGGTCGGCGCGGCTGACCTTGACCTCGTGCACGACGGGCTGGGCGTAGGCCTCGACGCTGGTGTTGCGGATGGAAAAGACGTCGGGCCGGGCGATGCACCAGCGGGGCTTGCCGCCCTCTTCCAGCGGCGCCAGCCGCGCGCGCAGCGTGAGGCCGCGCCAGGCGATGCGGCCGCCGCGCGTCATCTCGCGCGCCACCTGCTCGACCAGCGCCTCGTGCGCCGAGAGCGCGCCGCGGTTGCGCTGCAGCGAGCCGGCGATGTGCGCGATGCCGGCGTCGCTCACGCGCAGCGTCTCGTGGCCCTGCGGCGAGCGCACGCGCTCCAGCAGGCCGGCGGCCAGCAGGTCGATCTCGACGGGATCGCAGCACGGCCAGCCGGCGGAGCGGTAGACCTCGCGCAGCCGCCGCGCGTGCATCCGCGTGAGCGCCGGCGACGGCGGATCGACCACGGGCGGCGGATGGCCCGGCTCCACCTGCGGCGGATCGGCCGGGGGCGGGTCGCCCGCCGGGGGCGGCGGCAGCACGATGGGCGGCGAGACGGGTGGGGGCGGCGGCTGCGGCACGTCCGGCGCGGGCGGCGGCGGGCCGATGGGCGTTTCCCCCGCGTCGGCGGGACGGGCATGCAGGAGGGCGGCGGTCATGGTGTGTCAGCGTAGTTCAAGGCGGGCCACCTCGTGGGCTCACAAGAAAAATGCCGGGCCGCCCCAAGTTTTTCTTGTCTCCCTCGGGGGGGCGGGCTGGGCGCAGCCCAGCCCTGGGGGCCTTCAATGGAAATCGCGGCTGCGCTGCCCTTGCGCCAGCCGGCCGAGCCAGGGCGTGAAGTCGCGGAAGGCCTCGGCCACCAGGTGCTGCACCTTGCCGCCGCTGTCCTCGTCGCGCTGCCAGATGCCGCGCACCGCCAGCAGCTGCGACTTGAGCAGCGGCTCGCGCCAGGCCAGGGCGACGTGGTTCCACACGATGACGTTGACCGGGCCGGTCTCGTCCTCCAGCGTGACGAAGATGGTGCCCCTGGCCGTCTGCGGGCGCTGGCGCACGGTGACGATGCCGCAGGCGCGCACGAGCGTGCCGTGGGGCAGTTCGCTCAGTTGGCGGGCGCTCAGCAGATGGCGCCGCGCGAGGCGCGGACGCAGCAGGGCCAGCGGGTGGCGGCGCAGCGTGAGGCTCAGCGCGGCGTAATCGCCCACGATCTCCTCGCCTTCCGCCGCCAGAGGCAGCTGCAGCGGCGCCTCGTGCACAGGCACGCCGCGCAGCAGCGCGGACGTCCGGCGCTGCGCCGTGGCTTCCCACACCTGCTGGCGCCGGTGCCCGGCCAGGGCGCGCAGCGCCTCGGCACCGGCCAGCGCGGCCATGTCGCGGGTGCCCAGGTCGGCGCGCAGGGCGAGGTCTTCCACGCTGGTGAAAGGCGCCTGCGCGCGGGCGTCGACCAGCCGCTGCGCGCCCTCCTTGCTCAGGCCGGCGATGCGCGACAGGCCCAGGCGCACGGCCGGCTGGCCGGCATCGCCCTGGCAATGGGCGTAGCGCGGATCGAGGTGCGGCGACGGCGCATCGGACGCACGCGGCTCCAGCGTGCTGTCGATGCCGCTGACCATCACGTCCACCGGCCGCACCTCCACGCCGTGGCGGCGTGCGTCCTGCACCAATTGCGAGGGGGTGTAGAAGCCCATGGGCTGCGAGTCGAGCATGGCCGCCAGGAAGCAAGCGGGCTCGTGCCGCTTGAGCCAGGCGCTCACCGTCACCAGCTTGGCGAAGCTGGCGGCGTGGCTCTCGGGGAAGCCGTAGTCGCCGAAGCCCTCGCACTGGCGGAAGATGTCTTCGGCGAACTGGCGGTCGTAGCCGCGATGCACCATGCCTTCGACCAATTGGTCGTGGAACTTGTCGATGCCGCCCTTGCGCTTCCACGCCGCCATCGCGCGGCGCAGGCGGTCGGCCTCGTCGGCGCTGAACCCGGCGGCGATCATGGCGATCTGCATCACCTGTTCCTGGAAGATGGGGATGCCCAGGGTGCGTTTGAGCGCCGCGTCGAGCGCCGGGTAGGGTGTGTGGATGGGCTCCTTGCGCCGCAGCTTTTCGCGGTTCTTCAGGTACGGGTGCACCATGCCGCCTTGGATCGGGCCGGGCCGCACGATGGCGACCTCGATCACCAGGTCGTAGTAGCAGCGCGGCTGCAGGCGCGGCAGCATCGACATCTGCGCGCGGCTCTCGATCTGGAACACGCCGATGGTGTCGGCCTCGCAGATCATGTCGTAGGTGGCGTCGTCGTCCACCGGCAGGTGGTGCATCTCGGTGTGCGTGCCGCGCCAGCGGTTCATGAAGTCGAGGCCGCGGCGGATGGCGCTGAGCATGCCCAGCGCCAGCACGTCGACCTTGAGCATGCCCATGTCCTCCAGGTCGTCCTTGTCCCACTGGATGACGGAGCGGTCCTTCATCGCCGCGTTCTCCACCGGCACCAGGCGGGTGAGCTTCTGCTCGGCCAGCACGAAGCCGCCCACGTGCTGCGAGAGGTGGCGCGGGAAGCCCTTGAGCGCGCGCGTCAGCTCGATCCACAGCTTCAGGCGGTGCAGGCCCTCGTGCACGCCGGCACGCTGCATCGCCTCTTCCAATCGCTGATCGAGCACCGGGTCATCGAACCAGTAGTGGTCCTTGGCGAAGGCATCGACCAGCCGCTCGTCGATGCCCAGCGCCTTGCCCACGTCGCGGATGGCGCTGCGCGAGCGGTAGCTGATGACCACGGCGGCGATGGCGGCGCGCTCGCGGCCGTATTTCTTGTAGACGTACTGAATGACCTTTTCGCGATGCTGGTGTTCGAAGTCGACGTCGATATCGGGCGGTTCGTCGCGTGCACGACTCAAGAAGCGCTCGAACAGCAAGGTGCTGTCTTCGGGGTTCACGGCCGTGATGCCCAGGCAGTAGCACACCGCCGAGTTGGCCGAAGACCCGCGACCCTGGCAAAGAATTCCTTCGTCGCGGGCGAAGCGCACCACGTCCTCGACCGTGAGGAAGAACATCTCGTATTTCTTCTCGGCGATGAGCGCGAGTTCGCTCAGTACCTGCTGGCGCACCTTGTCGGGAATGCCGTGCGGATAACGCTCGTGCGCCCCGGCCCAGGTCTTGCGCGCCAGGGTCTCGGTCGGCGTCTCGTGCTGCCCCACCACCTCCAGCGGGTACTGGTAGTGCGCACGCAGTTCCTCCAGCGAAAAGCCGCAGCGATCGCGCACCACCATCGTGTTCGCCAGCAGCTCGGGCGGATAGACCTGCGCCAGCCGCAGCCGCGGGCGCAGGTGGCGCTCGGCATTGGCCTGCCGCGCAAAGCCGCACTCGGCCACGGTGCAGCCTTCGCGCACGGCGGTGAGCACGTCCAGCAGCGGCTTGCGCGAGCGCACGTGCATGCACGCGCCGCCGGCCGCCACCAGCGGCACCCCGGCGCGTCCGCCCACTTCGCGCAGCGTGGCCAGCCAGAGGGCATCGTCCAGTTCGCTGAAGAGTTCGACGGCCAGCCAGCAGCGGCCCGGGAACAGGGCCGCTGCCTGCGCCAGGTCGGCGGCGATGGCGTCCGCGTCGGCCGGGCATCCCGGCCGACGCCGCGGCACGAAGAGGACCTCGCATTCCCGCAGGCCGGCCAGGCGCTGCGGCTCCCAGTCCAGCCGGTAGCTGCCCTTGTCCGCATGCATCCGTGCGTGCGTGATCAGTTCGCACAGGTGGCCCCAGCCCGTCAGGTTGCGGGCCAGCGCCACCAGGGTGAAGCGCTCGAACACGAACTCGCTGCCGTAGAGCAGGCGGAAGTCGGGGTTGCGCGGCGTCTTCGGCCGCTCGGGGTGGAGGCGCTCCTCCTCGTCGAGCGCCTCGATGTATTCCTTCAGTCCCGACATCGCCCGCACCACGCCGGCCACCGAGCATTCGTCGGTGATGGCCAGGCCGCGGTATTGCAGCCGCCAGGCGCGCGCCGCCAGTTCCCCCGGGTGCGAGGCGCTGCGCTGGAAGCTGAAGTTGGTGAGGCAGTGCAGTTCGGTGTAGTCGGGCAGGCCGCCGGCGCCCGCCGGGGCGAGCACGGGCTCGTTCGCCGCGGCCAGTGCCTGCCGCGCGCGCCGGCGGCGCATCTGCACTTCCTTGTCGCCCAGGTCAGGCATACAGGCCCTGCAGGAACCAGCGGGGCGCCTGGCCGGGCATGCCAGCCGATGCGCGCTCGCAGTAGACCCACACCAGGCCGGCGCCCGGGCTCTCGGCCACGTAGTAGTCGCGCCGGGCGGGCTCGCCCTCCTCCCACCAGCCGTCGCCTTCCAGCCGCTGCGGCCCCGCGAGCCGGCGCAGCGGGCCATGGAATTGAGGGTGTCCCTCCCGCAGTTCCAGCGCCACGGGCTCGCGCAGCAGCCACGCGGGCAGCAGGCCGGTGCCGGGGCCCTCCTGCGCAGGCGCAGCCGCCGGCGGCGCCTGCACGGCCGGCACCCAGGCCTGCATGCGCTCGGGGCGGTGGTCGGCCTGCGGGCGGGCGCGCAGCACCCGCTGCGGGCCCAGGCGGGCGCTGAGCTTTTCCACCAGCTGGTGCAGCGGCTCGCCGGGGCGGTTGTCCTCGGGCAGGAAACTGCGCGCCGCGCCGGCCCAGGGCGCCGTCTCCAGCACGTGCAGGCGCAGCCAGCCGGTGGGCGCGGCCAACTGCGTGAGGGCCAGCCGCTCGGCCAGCAGGCGGCGCAGGTGGGCCATGTCCTGCGTCGGCTCGGCGGTGCGCACCACCAGTTGCTGCCGGCGCGGCAGGTCGACGCCGTTCAGGCGCTTGAGGTCCAGCGTCCACTCCAGCGCGAAGGCCAGCACGCCGCGCTGGCGCGCCTGCAGCCACAGGCGCAGGCCGGCCAGCAGGCGCTGGGCGGCCCACAGCAGTTCCGGCGCGCGGGTGGCCAGGGCGGGCAGCTCGATGCGCTGGCTGAAGGTCTCGGGCAGGGTGAGCCAGGCATGCCGCTCGGGCCGCAGGCCCCAGGCGATGTCCAGCGCCTCGCGCAGTCCGGGGCCGAAGCGCCGCGCCAGCCCGCCGCGCGGCAGGGCCGCGGCCTGCCCCCAGGTGTGGCAGCCCATGCGGGCCAGCACGTCCAGGTGCGGCCGGGCGGCGGTCAGCGTCCACAGCGGCAGTGCGGCCGGCAGTTGCTGCGGCGGACGCTGGCCGGCGGCATACAGGCGCAGCCGCGCCAGCGCGACCAGGCTGGTGGCGCCCTGCACCCGCCGCACGGGCACGGGTGCCGGGTTCTCGGCGGCCATCTGGCGCATCAGCGCCTGCCGGCCGCCCCACAGGCGCTCGCAGGCCGCCACCTCGAGCAGCAGCGCTTCGTCCAGCCAGGCGACGTGCGGGGTGAAGCGCAGCGCCCACCAGCCCAGGGCCTCGGGCGCGGGCATGGCCGGCGCCTGCGGCTCCGGCGGCTCAGGCGGCCACCACAGCGCCAGCCAGTGCATGGCCTGCCTCCTGAAAGCTGGCGCGGCGCGGCCGGCGCGGATCGAGCCGCAGCACGGTGGCACCGCCCTCGGCGGACGCGGTACCGGGGGCCGCCACCTGCCGGCGCCGGCTGGCGGCGGCCAGCAGCGCCGCCATGTGCGCGCTGCGCGCGGGCAGCGCCAGCGGCGCGGCCATCGGCGGGCCGCGCCGCTTGAGCACCTGCACGTCCAGTTGATCGGGTCGGCCCTCCGACGGCGCCACGCGCAGCCGCAGCCGCGCCGGCGAGGCGCCCTCCCTGTCCGCCTCGGGCCGCAGCACGAACAGCAGCGCCGCGTGCCGCGCAGCGGCCAGCTGCAGGCGGCGCAGTTCGGCCGCCCGCGCCTGGGGCAGCCACGCCAGGACGGCGGCGACGCCGGCGCAGCGCAGCGCCTGCTCGCAGGCCCAGAGCCGTTCGGCCGCCGTCCCGGCGCGCACCCACAGCAGCGCCTGCACCGGCAGGCCGGCACCGGCCAGGGCCGGGCCGAAGGGCTCGTGCGGCGGGCCGACCAGCACCACCGGCGCCTCCCGCTCGGCCACCGCCGCGGCCAGGGCCGGCAGCAGCAGCGGCCACAGGGGTGCGTCGGGCGCGGGTTGCAGCAGTTCGGTGAGCGCGCCCACCGGCCAGCCGCCGCCGGGCAGTTGCGCGTCGAGCGCGGCATGGCCGGTGGGCCGGGCCGGGCCGTCGGCGGCGCCCAGCTCGTCGCCCCGCCAGAGGTCGGCGCAGGCGGCGAGTGCCTGAGGGAACGGGGAGGAAGATGGAAGTGCGGGCATCGAAGAACTGTATTTATATACAGTTATCGACGCCTTGGGCAACACGCCGGAGTGTCCCGCCCGGACATTTGATCCGAAATTGCAACCAAACTTTGCCTGCCGTTTACGCAAGCCCTTTACGCTTGCAACTTTCGCACGCCTATCCGGCTCCTGCGAACCGACCTCCTCGAAGGAACACCCACCTTGAGCTTCTTCCATCTGCCGGGCCTGGCCGTGACGGTCTGCGCCCTCGCCCTGCTGGGCGCCTGCAAGGACAAGCCCCAGTCCGCCCCTCCTGCGCTGCCCGAGGTGATGGTGCGCGCCGTCCAGCCGCAGACCGTGCCGCTGCATGCCGAGCTGCCCGGGCGCACCGCTGCCTTCATGGTGGCCGAGGTCCGGCCCCAGGTGGGGGGCATCATCCGCAGCCGCCCCTTCACCGAGGGCAGCACGGTCAAGGCCGGCCAGGTGCTCTACGAGATCGACCCCACGCCCTTCCAGGCCGAGGTGCAGCGCGCCGAGGGCGCGCTGGCCAACGCGAAGGCCACGGTCGCCTCCACCCGCGCCTTGGCCGAGCGCTACAAGGCACTGCTGCCGCAGAAGGCGGTGAGCCAGCAGGAGAACGACAACGCCCAGGCCGCCTACGAGCAGGCCAGGGCCGCCGTGAAGGTGCAGGAGGCGGCGCTGAACACCGCCCGCATCAACCTGCAGTACACGAAGGTGACGGCCCCCATCGCCGGGCGCACCAGCCGCAGCGCGGTGACGCCCGGCGCGCTGGTGTCGGCGGCGCAGGCCACGCCGCTCTTGACGATCTCGCAGCTCGATCCGATCTACGTGGACATCGCGCAGTCCAGCACCGAGGTCCTGCGCCTGCGCCAGGCGCTGGCGGCCGGCCGGCTCGACCGCGGCGACGCGGCCCAGCGCGTGGTGCTGATGCTGGAGGACGGCAGCCGCTATGCGCACGAGGGCCGCGTGCAGCTGACCGAGGTGACGGTGGACCCGAGCAGCGGCTCGGTGACGCTGCGCGCGCGCTTCCCCAACCCCGAGGGCCTGCTGCTGCCGGGCATGTTCGTGCGCGCCGTGGTGGACGAGGGCAGCACGCCGCAGGGCATCGTGGTGCCGCAGTCGGCCGTGCTGCGCGACCGGCGCGGCAACCCGATGGTGCGCGTGGTCACGACCGACAACAAGATGGTGGAGCAGCCGGTGGCGATCGCCCGCTCGGTGGGCACCCGCTGGCTGATCAGCGAAGGCCTGAAGGCCGGCGACCGGGTAGTGCTGGCGGGCGGCCAGCACGTGCAGCCGGGCGCCACGGTCAAGCCGGTGGACGAGCCGCCGGGCGCCGCCCCCGCGCGGGACAACGGCTCCCAGGCCGCGCCCGCCGGCGCCGTCGCGTCCGCCGACGTCGCACGCAAGCCCTGAACCCGGCCTCAGCGCGATGATTTCCCGCTACTTCATCGATCGGCCCATCTTCGCGTGGGTCATCGCCATCACGATCATGCTGGCCGGCGCGCTGGCCATCCACCTGCTGCCGCTGACGCGCTATCCCACGGTGGCGCCGCCCTCGGTGAGCATCTTCGCCTACTACCCCGGCGCCAACGCGCAGACGCTGGAGAACAGCGTCACGCAGGTGGTCGAGCAGCAGCTCACCGGCCTGGACGGCTACCTGTACATGACGGCGCGCAGCGATTCGTCGGGCCGCGTGCAGATGCTGGTGAGCTTCCAGCCCGGCACCAACCCCGACACCGCGCAGACGCAGGTGCAGAACCGCGTGCAGCAGGCCATGCGGCGGCTGCCCACGGCCGTGCAGGAACAGGGCGTGACGGTGCGCAAGGCCGGCGTGGCCACCGACCTGTTCGCCACCATCTACGACACGACCGACCGCATGACGCCGGGCGACGTGGCGGACTTCCTGGTCAGCGACCTGCAGGACCCGATCAGCCGCGTCAACGGCGTGGGCGAGGTGCAGGCCATCGGCGGCCAGTACGCCATGCGCATCTGGCTGGACCCGTTCAAGCTGCGCGGCTACGGCATGACGCCCGACGACGTGCAGGCCGCGGTGCAGGCGCAGAACGTGCAGCTGGCCGCCGGCCAGCTGGGCGACCAGCCGGCGCCGCCGGGCCAGGAGCTCAACGCGGTGGTCAACGCGCAGTCGCGCCTGCGCACGGCCGAGCAGTTCCAGGCCATCCTGCTGCGCAGCAACCCCGACGGCTCGAAGGTGCAGCTCAAGGACGTGGCGCGCGTGGAGCTGGGCTCGTACAGCTACACCTTCAGCGGCAACTTCAACGGCCACCCCGCCTCGGGCATCGCGGTGCGGCTGGCGCCCGACGCCAACGCGCTCGAATCCATCGCTGCCGTGAAGGCGACGATCGAGCGGCTGCGCCCCGCCTTCCCCGCCGGGCTGGAGGTGTTCTACGCGCTGGACACCACGCCCTTCGTCGAGCAGGCCATCCACGACGTGGTCAAGACGCTGCTCGAGGGCATCGTGCTGGTGGTGCTGGTGATGTTCCTGTTCCTGCAGAACTGGCGCGCCACGCTGATCCCCGCCATCGCCGTGCCGGTGGTGCTGCTGGGCACCTTCGGCGTGCTGTCGGTGGCCGGCTACTCGATCAACATGCTGACCATGTTCGGCATGGTGCTGGCCATCGGCCTGCTGGTGGACGACGCCATCGTGGTGGTGGAGAACGTCGAGCGGCTCATGGCCGAGGAGCACCTCTCGCCGCGCGAGGCCACGCGCAAGTCGATGGGCGAGATCACCGGCGCGCTGATCGGCATCGGCGTGGTGCTGTCGGCCGTGTTCCTGCCGATGGCCTTCTTCGGCGGCGCCACCGGCATCATCTACCGCCAGTTCTCGATCACCATCGTGGCGGCCATGGCGCTGTCGGTGCTGGTGGCGCTGGTGCTCACGCCGGCGCTGTGCGCCACGCTGCTCAAGCAGCACGACCCGGCGCACCAGAAGAAGACCACCGGCTTCTTCGGCTGGTTCAACCGCTTCTTCGACCGCCAGGTGGCGCGCTACGACGGCAGCCTGCGCAAGCGCCTGCCGCGGCGCGGCCTGTTCATGGCGATCTATGTGTTCATCTGCGCCGGCATGGTGCTGATGTTCATGAAGACGCCCACCGGCTTCCTGCCCGACGAGGACCAGGGCTCGATCATCATCAGCTACACCCTGCCCGAGGGCTCCACGCTGGAGCAGACGCGCGCCGTGGCCGACCGCATCAGCAAGCACTTCCGCGAGAAGGAAGCGCGCAACGTGGACGGCGTGTACCTCTCGCCGGGCTTCAGCAACGCCGGCTCGGGGCAGAACCAGGGCCAGGCCTACGTGCGCCTGAAGGACTGGAGCGAGCGCCCCGGCTCCGAGAACAGCGTGTTCGCCATCCGCGACCGCGCGCGCGAGGCGCTGTCGCGCGACCCGCAGGCGCGCCTGATCACCGTCATCGTGCCGCCGGCCGTCTCGGGCCTGGGCAACTCGGCCGGCTTCGACCTGCAGCTGCAGAACATCGGCAGCCTGCCGCGCGATCGCTTCCTCGAACTGCGCAACCAGCTGCTGGACACGGCCCGCAAGGACCCGAACCTGCGCCAGGTGCGCTTCTCGGGCCTGGAGGACCAGCCGCAGCTGCAGGTGGACATCGACCGCGCCAAGGCCGGCGCGCTGGGCATCGGCCAGGGGCAGATCAACACCCTGCTGGCCTCCACCGTGGGCAGCGTGTACCTCGGCGACTTCATCGACCGCGACCGCGTCAAGAGCGTGTACATGCAGGCCGACGCGCCCTTCCGCATGAACCCCGAGGACATCGGCCTGTGGAGCCTGCGCACCGGCAGCGGCGCGATGACGCCCTTCTCGGCCATCTCCGAATCGCGCTGGGTCCACGGCCCTTCGGCGCTGTACCGCTACAACGGCATGCCCTCTTTCAACATCCAGGGCGAGGCGGCGCCGGGCTTCAGCTCGGGCGATGCGCTCAAGCGCATGGAGCAGTACGTCGCGCAGCTGCCGGACGGCGTGCAGGGCGCGTGGACGGGCCTGTCCTACCAGGAGAAGCTCGCTTCCGGCCAGGCGCTGGCGCTGTACTTCGTCTCGCTGCTGGTGGTGTTCCTGGCGCTGGCGGCGCTGTACGAGAGCTGGAGCATCCCGGTGTCGGTGCTGCTGGTGGTGCCGCTGGGCATCGTGGGCGCGCTGGTGGCGGCCAACCTGCGCGGCATGGACAACGACATCTTCTTCCAGGTGGGCCTGCTCACCACCATGGGCCTGGCAGCCAAGAACGCGATCCTGATCGTGGAGTTCGCGGCCGAGGGCGAGCGCCGCGGCCTGCCGGTGTGGGACGCCGTGCTGCAGGGCGCCAAGCTGCGGCTGCGCCCGATCCTGATGACCTCGCTGGCCTTCGTGGCCGGCGTGACGCCGCTGGCCGTGGCCACCGGCGCCGGCTCGGGCAGCCAGCACGCCATCGGCACCGGCGTGATCGGCGGCATGGTCACGGGCACCGTGCTGGCGATCTTCTACGTGCCGCTGTTCTACCTGATCGTGCGCAGCATCGGGCGCCGCAAGACGCCGGCCCACGCGGCGCCGGGCGGAGAAGCCGCCGCGTGACGCCCCCGCCGGCCGTGCGCGAGGCGCTGGCCGCAGCACGGCGCATCGCCGTGCTCACCGGCGCCGGCATGTCGGCCGAGAGCGGCATCCCCACCTTCCGCGGCGCCCAGAACGGGCTGTGGGTGCGCTTCGACCCGCAGCAGCTGGCGACGCCGGAGGCCTTCGCGGACGACGCCGAACGCGTGTGGGCCTGGTACGAGTGGCGCCGCCTGCTCGTCGCCCAAGCGCAGCCGAACGCCGGCCACCGCGCGCTCGCCGGGCTGGCGGCGCGGCCCGGCCTGGAGGCGCTGGACATCGTCACCCAGAACGTGGACGACCTGCACGAGCGCGCCGGATCGCAGGGCGTCATCCACCTGCACGGCAGCCTGTTCGCACCGCGCTGCGCCGGCTGCGGCCGGCCCTTCGACGCACCCCTGTCAGGCCAGAACACCGCCTCGCCGCTGGAGCGCCTGGCGCCGCCGCGCTGCCCGGCCTGCGGCGGCGCCGTCCGGCCGGGCGTGGTGTGGTTCGGCGAGGCGCTGCCCGAGGGCCCGTGGCGGCAGGCGATGGAGGTGGTGGCGCAGGCCGACCTGCTGCTGGTCGTCGGCACCTCCGGCCTGGTGCAGCCGGCCGCCAGCCTGCCCGCGGTGGCGCGCCGGCAGGGCGCACCCGTGGTGGTGATCAACCCCGAGCCGATGGCCGGCACCGAGCCCGGCGACCTGTACTGGGCGGCCACCGCGGCCCGGGCGCTGCCGCTGCTGGCCTGAGCGGCGCGCTCAGCCGGGCCCGAGAAAGCGCAGCAGCCGCGCGTCGAACGCCTGCGCCGCCTCGAACTGCACCCAGTGCCCCGCGCCTTCGACGATGCATCCCTCGCGCAGCGGATGGCCCCGGGTGAGCGCGGCCACCAGCGCGCGGGCGTCGGCCGTCACGTCGTGCTCGCCCCACAGCAGCAGTTGCGGCACGCCGCGTTCGTCCATCGTGTCCAGCGCCTGCTGCAGGCCGCCGGCCAGCGAGGCGTCCTTGCTGCGGAAGCGCGTCGCATGGCAGGCGAGGTCGTGGATCTCGAAGGCCAGCGCGTCGAGGGCGGCCGGGTCGTGCAGCATCAGCGCCTTCAGGTTGTGCGCCAGGGCGGCGCGCTCGGCCGCCCGGTCGGGCGCGGCGCGCCAGTTGACCATCTCCACCGCCAGGCGGCGCAACGTCGCATGGCCGCCGGAGCCGGCCAGCGCCAGCCGCGCGATGTGCCCGCGCCGCACGGCGAGCTTCGCGGCCACGATGCCGCCGAAGGAGAAGCCGCCCAGGGCGATGGGTGTCCCGGCGCCGACGAGACCGTCCAGCGTGCCTTGCAGCACCTCCAGCAGCGGCTGCAGCGGCGCCTGACCGGCGGCGGGCGCGGGCGCGGGCGGCGTGTCGGAGCCGAGGTAGCCCGGCAGGTCGGGCAGCCACAGCGCCCGTCCGGCGCTCAGCGCCGGGACGTTGCGCAGCCAGTGCATCCAGCTGCCGTGGCCGCCGTGCAGCAGCACCAGCGGCGGACCTGCCGCATCGGTCGGGCCGAAGCGGCGCCAGCGCACGCGGGTGCCGGCATGGACGGCGTCGTGGACGGTGGCCAGGGCCTCGGTGCGCGCGATCAGGGCGCGGGCCGCCGCCTCGTCGGCAGCGGAGAAGACGGATTCGGGCACGGACATGGCGGCGATTGTGGCCGGTGCCGGTGCCTTGCGACCCCGGCACGGCGGGCATGCGCGGCCGCTGCGAGGCCGTTCACCCACCGATGCCGAACAACGCACGCAGCGCGTCGCGCAAGGCCTGTTCGCCGACGACGTCGGCGTTTTCGTGCACCGCGCCCTCGACGAGCACGAAGCGCTTGGGCGCAACGGCCCGCTCGTACAGGGCGCGGCCCAGCTGCGGCGAGATCATGGTGTCGCCGCCGGCGTGCACCGCCAGCAGCGGCGAGCCCACCTCGGCGATGCGCGACGCGGCATCGAAATGCTGCGTCAGCAGCGGCGCCACCGGCAGCCAGCCCCAGCGGGTGCTGCGCAGCACGTCCAGCGAGGAGGTGAAGGCGCCTTCGACGATGAGGCCGTCCTCGTCCTGCACCTCGGCCGCCAGCCGCACCGCGACCGCGGCGCCCAGCGAGTGGCCGAACACGAAGCGGCGCGACTGCGGATGCGCGCGCGCCAGCCACTGCCAGGCGGCCCGCGCGTCTTCGGCGACCAGGGTCTCGGAGGGCATCGCCGCGCTGCTGCGGCCGAAGCCGCGGTAGTCGATGCCCAGCACCGAGAAACCCTGCCGGTGCCACTGCCGCATGCGCGGCGCGCTGGCGCGCACGTCCCAGCGCACGCCATGCAAGAACAGCAGCACCGGCGCGCCGGGCTGCGCCTGCGGCAGCCACAGGCCGTGCAGGCGCACGGCCTGCCCCGCCTGCTCCGGGTGCTGCGAGACATAGTCGATCCAGACGTCCTGCATGCCTGCGGCGGCCGCATCGCCGGGCGCCCAGCCGCGATCGCCGGGCATGAAGATCCAGCGCCGCTGCTCGTGGTCCACCACCGCGCAGCCGGCCAGCGCCAGGCTGGCGGCCAGCAGCGTCCAGAGCCGGAAGGCGGCGCGGCGCATGGCGCGAAGACCGGGAAAAGCCGCAGCAGCGCGGCTCAGCGCCCGCCGGCCGCCTCGCCGAAGCGGTAGCTCGACACGGCCAGCCCGCCGACGAAATCGTCCTCGTGGTAGATGCGCACGCCCGGCTCGTCGCCCGCGGCGCCGACGGCCACCATCAGCGGCAGCAGGTGCTCCTCGCGCGGGTGGGCGATGCGCGCGGCCGGGGCGTCTTCCCAGGCCAGCAGGCCCCGCTCGCGCGCGGCGGCATCGGCGTCAACCACGGTGCGGTTCAGCCAGTCGTCGAAGGCCTTCGACGGCGCGGCGGCCTGCGGCCCGAAGGCGCGCAGGTTGTGGTAGCTCAGGCCGCTGCCGACGATCAACACGTCCTCGTCGCGCAGCGGCGCCAGGGCGCGGCCCAGCGCGAGGTGCTCGGCCGGGTCCAGCCCGCGCCTGAGCGACAGCTGCACCACCGGCACGTCGGCGTCCGGGTAGATGGCCCTCATGGGCGAGAACATGCCGTGGTCGTAGCCGCGCTCGGCATCGAGCGCCGCCGGCAGCCCGGCCGCCGCCAGCAGGCCGTGCACGCGCTCGGCCAGCGCCGGGTCGCCCGGCGCGTCGTAGCGCACGCTGTAGGTGTGCAGCGGGAAGCCGCCGTAGTCGTAGACCATCGGCGGACGGGGGTTCGCCTGCACGGTGAAGGCGGGGCGCTCCCAGTGGGCCGAGACCATCAGGATGGCGCGCGGCCGGCGGCCGATCTGGCGCGGCATGTCGGCCAGCGCGGCCTCCAGCTTCGCGTAGGTGTCGCCCATCTCGGCCTTCATCCAGGGCCAGGGGCCGCCGCCGTGGGAGATGAAGTAGGTCGGGAGTCGGTTCGTCGTGGTCATCGCATGGGTCCTCGTGGTGTGAATGTAGGGATTGCCCAGGCGGAAATCGATGGCGCTACATTCAATGGTCGATTTCTCCTGGAGAAAGCATCGCCATGGACCGCCTGACCAGCCTGCGCCTGTTCCGCGAAGTGGTGGAAGCCGGCAGCTTCGCCCGTGCCGCCGAGGCGATGGGCCTGTCGGCCCCTATGGCGAGCAAGCACGTGGCGCAGCTGGAGCGCCGCCTGGGCGTGCGCCTGCTCAACCGCTCCAGCCGCCACCTGAGCCTGACCGAGGCCGGCCGCACCTGGTACGAGCAGAGCAGCCAGGCGCTGGACCTGCTGGACGCCGCCGAGGCGGCGCTGGGCAGCCGCGCCGACGCCACCCCGCGCGGCCTGCTGAAGGTGAGCGCGCCGGTGTGGTGCGCCACGCCGCGCATCGCCCGCCTGCTGGCCGACTACCGGACGCAGTGCCCCGAGGTGCTGGTCGACATGCACCTGGCCAACCGCCGGGTCGACCTGGTGGCCGACGGCTTCGACCTGGCGCTGCGCGCCACGCAGGAGCCCTCGCCGGCGCTGATCGCGCGGCCGCTGTGCCCGGTGCCCTTCCACCTCGTCGCCGCGCCCAGCTACCTGCGGCGCGCCGGCGCGCCGCAGGCGCCGGCCGACCTGGCGCGGCTGGCCGCCATCGTGCCCAGCTACGTCAACCTGGAGGGCCTGAGCCTGCGCGGCCCCGGCGGGCGCCAGGCGGCGCTGCGCCTGGCGCCCGCGCTGCGCTCGGACGACACCACGCTCACGCTGCACGCGGTGCGCGCCGGCATGGGGATGGCCTACCTGCCCGGCTGGCTGGTCGACGAGGACCTGGCCGCCGGCACCCTGGCCGAGCTGCTGCCGGCCTGGCGGGCGCCGGCCAACACGCTGTTCGCCGTCTACACCAGCCGCCGGTACATGGCCCCCAAGCTGCGCAGCTTCATCGACTTCCTGGCTGCTCGGTTGGCGGCGTAGCGCCGTCCCGCCACGCCTGTCCGATTCCTTATGATCGCGGACGCGTGCAAGACGCTCCCGGACCCGCGGGAAGGGTTGAACCCACTTGCCTCCATCTGCCCATCCACGCCTTTTGTGCAGCCGACGCTGCGGGTCATCGGCCTCTGATGCACGGAGGTGTCCATGAAGCGCATTCCCCCACGGCCCGACATCGGCCAGTTGAAGAAGCAGGCCAAGGAGTTGCTTGCCCTCTATCGCCGCGGCGATCCTGCAGCGATGCAGCGGTTCCGCGCCTGCCTGCCCGCCGCCCGCGGCCAGGACGACGAAGGCCTGGCCGCCCGGTCCCTGCGCCTGCACGACGCCCAGTCCTGCGTGGCGCGCGAATACGGCTTTCCTTCCTGGGCCGACCTGCAGCTTTTCGTGCTCGCGCGCCGGGCGCTGGCCGACGACCCGGCCCAGGCGCTGCACCACTGGCTGCGCCTGGTCTATGCCGGCGACGTTGCCGGCGGCAACGACACGCACCGCCCCGCCGTGGCCGCACGGATGCTGGCCGAGAACCCGGCGCTGCCCGGCGACGACCCCTACCTGGCCTGCGCCATCGGCGATGAAGCAGCCCTCCGGCGCGCCACCGAACGCGATCCGGGCTGGATCCATCGCGAGGGCGGGCCCCTGCATCTGCCGCCGCTGGTGGCCGTGACCCATTCAGGGCTCGCCACCCGGCCGGGCGTGCGCGAGCGCCTGCGCGATTGCGCGCGGTTCCTGCTGAGCGCCGGCGCGTCGCCCCACCAGTCCATCGGCAGCCGCTGGCCTCCGGCCTCGCTCGAGGCGCCGTCGCCGACCGAACGGCTCTCGGCGCTCTACGGCGCCGCCGGCAAGGCCCGCGACCCGCAACTGACGCAGTTGCTGCTGGAGGCAGGCGCCGACCCCGACGACGGCGAGTCGCTCTATCACTCGCTCGAAGCGCCGGCGTGCACCCGGCTGCTGCTGGAAGCGGGCGCGCGCATCGCCGGCACGAACGCGATGTACCGCGCCCTCGACCTCGACGACGTGGACCTGCTGCAGCTGCTGCTGGCCCACGGCGGCGACGCGAACGAGCCGCCCCTGGGGCCGCCCACGTCCGATTGGGGGTCGCCCTTGCTGTGGGCCATCCGCCGCCGCCGTTCGCTCGCGCACGTCCAGGCCCTGCTCGCGGCAGGAGCCCGGGCGGACGCCTGCACGCAGGATGGCGTGCCGGCCCGCACATGGGCGCTTCGCTTCGGACGGCCCGACGTCGCGGAATTGCTGGGGCATGCGAGCGCCGGCCGCGGGCCCGTGGCCGCGGACGAGGCCTTCGTGGCGGCCTGCGCGCGCGGCGACGCTGCGTCGGCGCGCGCGATCCAGGCGGCCCACCCGGGCATGATCGATGCGCTCGGCGACGCCCAGCTGCGCCTGCTTCCCGAACTGGCGGAACAGGGCTGCGGCGATGCCGTCAGGGCCATGGTGGCCTGCGGCTGGCCCCTGGAGATCCGCGGAGGCGACATCGATGCCACCGCCCTCAACCATGCCGTGTTCCGCGGCGATGCCGGCCTGACCCGCTTCCTGCTGGCGCACGGCGCGGATTGGCGGACGCTGCACGGGTTCGGGGACAACGCGTGCGGCAGCCTGTCCTGGGCCTCGCTCAACGAGCCGGTGGAAGGCGGCGACTGGGTCGGGTGCGCCCGGGCCCTGTGCGCCCACGGCCTGCCGCCCGCGCGACCCGACCCGGGCGGCGCGGACATCGTGCTGGTCGGCGACAGGCGCTACCGGTTCGCGGACGACGTCGCGGACGCGCTGCTCGATGCCGGCGGGCCGCCGGGCCCGGAGGTGCCGCGCGCCCGCAGCTGACGGCAGCAACTTGGGGCTTTCACCTACAACATCGGCGCCGCAGCGGCGCACACTGCCAATGCGCGTGGACGAGAGACCCTCCGGACACGGCGTCGGTGAAACAGGCAGCAGCCTCCGTGAGGCCGCCTCGGCGGCCTCGGTGCATTGCGAAGGGGATGCCCGCCGCAAAGCCAGCAGGCTGCCACCCAGGACCCGGCGCGCCGGAGATCATCCGCCAGCGTGAAAGGGCGCCCCAACGGCGCCCTTTCTCATGTCCGTCTCCGGCAGGATCCCGGCCGCGCCGCTACAGTGACGCGCTTTGCCCGGGAGACACCGCGCCTTGCCGTTCCGCTTCTTCGAAAAGCTGCTTTCCCCCTACCCGCCCGCCGAGCCGGCGCTGCCGCCCAAGGGATTCTTCGCCTTCCTGTGGGCCTGCACCGAGGGCACGCGCGGCGCCGTGGCCTGGATGGCGCTGCTGACGGCCGTCATGTCGGCCTTCGAGGCGCTGCTGTTCGGCCTGCTGGGCCGGGTGGTGGACTGGCTGGCCGGCGTGGCGCCCGGGCGCCTGTGGGCCGAACGCGGCACGCCCCTCGCGTGGCTGGCGGTGGCGCTGGCCGCCAGCATCGTGGTGGTGGCGCTGCAGACCATCGTCAAGCACCAGGTGCTGGCGATCAACCTGCCGATGCGCCTGCGCTGGAACTTCCACCGCCTGATGCTGGGCCAGAGCATGGCCTTCTACCAGGACGAATTCGCCGGCCGCATCACCACCAAGGTGATGCAGACCGCGCTGGCGGTGCGCGACACGCTGTTCGTGCTGGCCGATGTGCTGGTGGCGATGGCGACCTACGTGGCCACCATCGTGGTGCTGGCGGGCGTGTTCGCGGGCGCGCTGGTGTGGCCCTTCCTGGGCTGGCTGGCGCTCTACCTGCTGGCGATGTGGTATTTCGTGCCGCGCCTGGGGCGCATCGGCAAGGCGCAGGCCGACGCGCGCTCGGTGATGGTGGGCCGCGTGACCGACGCCTACACCAACATCGCCACCGTCAAGCTGTTCTCGCACACGCACCGCGAGGCCGCCTTCGCCCGCGCCGCGATGCAGGACTTCGCCCGCACCGGCTACGCGCAGATGCGCCTGGTCAGCGCCTTCGAGATCGTCAACCACGCCCTGGCGATGGGCCTGGTGGCCGGCATGGCGGGCGCAGCCCTGTGGATGTGGGACCACGGCGCCGTCGGCGTCGGCGCCGTGGCCGCCGCCACCGCGATGGCGCTGCGGCTGCAGGGCATGTCGCACTGGATCATGTGGGAGACCACCAGCCTGTTCGAGAGCGTGGGCACGGTGCAGGACGGCATCAACACGCTGAGCCGGCCGCGTGCGGTGGTCGACGCGCCGGACGCGAAGCCGCTGGCCGTCACGCAGGGGGAAGTGCGCTTCGAGGACGTCACCTTCCGCTACGGCGAGGGCAAGCCGCCCGTCATCGACCGGCTGAGCCTGACCGTGCGGCCGGGCGAGCGCATCGGGCTGGTCGGCCGCTCCGGCGCGGGCAAGTCCACCCTGGTGAACCTGCTGCTGCGCTTCCACGACATCGAGTCGGGCCGCGTGCTGATCGACGGGCAGGACATCGCCCACGCGACGCAGGACTCGCTGCGCGCCCACATCGGCATGGTCACGCAGGACACCAGCCTGCTGCACCGCTCGCTGGCCGACAACATCGCCTACGGCCGGCCCGACGCGACGGAGACGCAGATCCGCGCCGCCGCCGAGCGCGCCGAGGCCAGCGGCTTCATCGACCAGCTCACCGACCTGCACGGCCGGCGCGGCCTCGCGGCGCACGTTGGCGAGCGCGGCGTCAAGCTCTCGGGCGGGCAGCGCCAGCGCATCGCCATCGCGCGGGTGATGCTCAAGGACGCGCCCATCCTGCTGCTGGATGAGGCCACCAGCGCGCTCGACTCCGAGGTGGAAGCGGCCATCCAGCAGAGCCTGAACACGCTGATGCAGGGCAAGACCGTGATCGCCATCGCGCACCGCCTCTCGACCATCGCCGCGATGGACCGCCTGATCGTGCTGGACGCCGGCCGCGTGGTGGAGGAAGGCACGCACCGCGAGCTGCTGGCGCAGGGCGGCCTGTACGCGCGGCTGTGGGCGCACCAGAGCGGGGGCTTCCTGGGCGAGGACGATGCGTGGGAGGCAGCAGCGTAGAACTTTTTCCTGTGTCGCTGGCCAGGGTCGCTACCAGGGCCGCCACCACGGCTTGCCGCCGGCCGAGACTTCCTTCAGCAAGCGCTGGATGTTGCGCATCTCGCCGGGCGGGAACGCGGGCCCCTTTCCCGACAGAATCCACTCGTAGGTCCGAGCCGCTTCGTCCCACAGGCGTTGCGCGCGCTGGGCGTCGGCCAGTTCCAGCGCCGCCTGCCGGGCGCGTTGCGCGAAATCCTCGCCTGCATGCCCCGTACACAGGTCCAGCACGCGGCGGCAAGCATCGGCAGCCTCCGCGTGACGGCCCAGCGCAGTCAACGCCAGGGTCTTGTTGCGCAAGGCACGCACCTCGCGCAACCGCACCTGGGGCGTTTGCGACATGTCGCGCTGGTACTCCACCACGCGCTCGTAGGCCGTGATGGCCGACGGGAGATCGCCGCTCTCGTCGATCAGCACCGCACGGTTGTACAGGCCACCGGCCACGGCATCAGCGACTTCTTCATCGCCGTCGCCCTGCCGACCGACGAAATCGGCCAGCAAATCGTAGGCGGCGACTGCGGCCGCACGATCGCCCAGCCGGTTCAAGGCAATGCCCAGATGCACGCAGGCGCGGGAACGCCGGCGGAGAATCCGCGTTTCGGTCTCGGGCCTCAGTGCGGCATCGGCAGTGCGGTCGATCACCTGCTGCGCGGCCTGCGCCAGCGCCTGCCATTGCTTGCCGGACAGCAAGTCGAAACACAACTGCCCAAGTGCGACCACTCCGAGCAAACGTACTTGCGGATCGGTGGCTTGGCTGGCCTGTTCTGCCACCTCACGGTATATCGAAGCAGCTTCATGCAGCTCGCCCTTTCCCGAGATCTCGTCAGCTTCACCCAATCGCGCCAGCAACGGCGCATAGGTCGGATCACGTTTTATACCGGTAACGGCGGCGCTTGCACCCTTGAGTGCGAGCACGGACAGGTTCTCCCGCGCCGCCGCCACCGTTCCACGCAAGTCGCCATCGCCGTCATTCGCAAAACGATCGATGAGCATGCGATAGGCCTGCGCCGCCGCGTCCAGGTCACCGTTGCGCGCAAGGATGCCGCCCTGCCGCAACTGGCGCGTAGCGTCGATACGACGGATGGCAAGGTCGCGGTCCTCGCAGAACACTTGCTCGAAGCGTGCCATGGCGGCCAACGCTCGTGTCTGCCGCCCGGGATCGGTCTCGTTTTCACTCAACGCATCCTGCCATTCGGAGAACAGCGCATTGGCGGCATGCAGGCGGACCTTCGGGCTGGCATCGGCGGCGAAGCGTTCGAGCAAGGCATCGATCTCGCGTGCAGCCTCTTGCGCGTGTCCGCGTTCGCGCAGGTCACGTCCGTACCAATAGCCCGCTTCGGCAATGCAGGCGCGGTGGGCTGTCGTCATCCATTCGCCGACCGGCTCCCGCCGTAACGCCGCGCACACCGCAAGGGCATCGTCGCCACGCCCCAGATCGGTCAGGGCGATGGCGCGGTCCAGGCGCGCACGCGCCACATGCCGCGCGATTTCAGGGTCTTTGGACGATTCAAAGCGCCCGATGAAGGCGGCCAGCGTGGCTTCGCCCTCATGCGGGCGCCGCAGTTGCGTCTGCGCACTACCCAGGCGCAGCCATGCCGGCGCCACGCTTTCCAGCACGCGCGCATCGGCCTCCTTGTCGTAGTGCGACAGCAATGCCTGCCATTGCGCGCATTCCCAATCGGAATAGCGATTCGCGTCGGGCGCAGCCGACGAGATCCAGCGCAGGAAAAACACCGCCAGCCGCGCCCGGACCTCGGGTTGGCCCACTGATGCGAAGCGCGCCAGCAACCGATGCATCACCGCATCGGCAGCCTGCCCATCGGACGCTGCACGGTGCAGGTCGGAGACTTCCCGCGACAGCGCGTCACAGGCCCACAGCGCCGCCAGGTCCAGTTCCTCGTCGCGCGCCTGCTGGAACCATGCATCGAGAACCTCTTGCCCATCCGACGCCAGTACCGCGCTATCCCGGCCAAGGCTGCGCAACGCTTGCAGACGGCCGCGGTGCGCATCCAGGCGATTGACGCGCGGCGCCCCCAGGATGGCATTCACCGGCTCGCCATCCGGCTCGGCCAGATAGGTGTCGAGCAGCTCGACCGCCTGCTGCGGATCGTCGGTGATGGCCGCCGCCAGATAGAGTGCGCGCAGGCGAATCTGCCGCAGTGCCCTGTCATCCGTCGTCTTCAGCCGCTCGGCCAATGCGATGTAGGCCTCCAGCGCCTCGCTCTCGCGTTCCAGTTCGCGCAACCACGCAGCACGCGCCAAAGCAGCCAGGCCATGCAACCGGCGCATTTCGACAGTTTCGTCATCGCCGCCATAACGCACCAGGAATTGTTCGCTGGCGCGCAGGGCATCGACCTGCTGCACGATGTCGCGGCCTTCGTCGGAATCACGGAAGGCCGCGAACTCGATGCGTGCTACCTCCACGCGCAGTTCGGGCTCAGCGGCCAGTGCCCGCGACAGCCGCAGCGCCCACTGCTGCGCCTCGTCGCAACGCCCCTGCGCGACCAGCAATTCCACCAACGCGAGGCCTGCTTGTGCGCGGATATCACTGCCGCCGGCAGGCAGCGACGATTCATCCAGCAATGCCGTCAGCCCTTCCTCTGCCGCCGCATCGTTGCCGGCCTCAATCATGGCTCGAATCCGCTGCCAGTCTTCTCTCTGCATCTCCATTCCTCCTCCCATGTTGACGCGGGGCGGCACGGAATTCCCCTTCGGCAATCAGTTGCCGGCAAGGGCACGGCGCGCGCAGACAGATGTCGTGGCGCACCCGCCATTGCCGCCATGCACGACCATCATTTCCCCGTTCCCGGAGACTTGCCCTGTTGCCACAACGCCCTCTGGATTTCGTCATCCATGACGCACTGCTGCATGATCCGTTCGGGCAATCCCTCCAGCATCATGCCCGCGAACTCCGGCGGCGGTGCCCGCAACGCACTTCCTGCTGGCGATGACAGAAACATCCGTATCTCGCGCCTGCGGTCTTCATCCAGCCTCTTCAGCCAAGCCTCCGTCTCATCCGGCGAGGCCTGCATGGCACCGGCGTGCCGGAAGAACTCCTGCCCTGCTGGCAAGTCCGCGAACTCGAGCAGATCGCGGATGTTGGCCTCGCCGCCAAGCCAATGCACGAGGCCTGCCTGCCTGCGTTCGTACATCACCGCATCGAACTCGCCGAGAAAGCACTCCGCGTACGCCTTCTCCCAGGCCGGCCACGGCGCATCGCCCTGGTCGAGATCATCGAACCTCTGGATAAGGTCGGCCTTGAAATCGGAGAACGATTTCCCGGCAAGTTCGGCCGCACGGTTCCGCACCTTGCCAACCCATCGATCAAAGCCGACAAGTGCCCCGGCACGTTCGATGGCGGCATCACCCAGCGCGCCCGCGCCAGACCCCATTGCGGGAACATGCACCGCCGTTGCGATTGCGAGCCCTGCGATCCATCGCGCCAAACCACACGGCGTCCTCATGCCCGCTCCTGCCGGTCGACTCGCGCGATCACGCCGCCAGCGGGACCGTGCATGTGCCGAACGCCAGCCAGTGCCTGCGACACCCACCGCGCCCAGCCCCGCGCCTCGTCGCAACGCCCCTGCGCTACCAACCGTTTGACCAGCACGAGACCGGCTTGCGCAAGAATGTCGCCGCTGCCTCCTCCTCGCTCTGGCAGTTCTGCCAGCAGCGCAGGCAGCCCCGCCTCAGCTGCCTGGTCGTCGCCAGCATCGAGCATGGCCTGTATCGTCTGCCAGCTTTGCTCCAGTGCGCTTTCCTGTGTCGTGCTCATGACGCTGTTCCTCCCCTGATGGCCGTCTCCGGATTCGTCCGGCAGCCACGTCTTATAGCGGAGAGGCGACAGCGCAACCGCATCTCCACCGGTCGAATTGGTCGATAACGTCACGGTCGGCCGCACCGTGCGCGTACTACAGTACGCGGAACCCATGAAAACCCTGCTGATCGTCTACCACAGCCTCACCGGCGGCACGCAGCAGATGGCCGAGGCCGCCGCAGAGGCGGCCCGGGCGCAGGAGGGCGTGGCGGTGCGCCTGCAGCGCGCGGTGGACACCGGCCCGGACGACCTGCTGGCCGCCGACGGCTACCTCTTCGGCACGCCGGAGAACCTGGCCTCGATGGCCGGCCTGATGAAGGACTTCTTCGACCGCTGCTACTACCCGGTGCTGGGCCGGCTCAACGGCCGTCCCTACGCCGCCATGATCTGCGCCGGCAGCGATGGCCAGAACGCGCTGCGCCAGCTGGAGCGCATCGCCACCGGCTGGCGCCTGCGCAGCGTGGCGCCGGGGCTGATCGTGTGCACCCACGCGCAGACGCCGGAGCGCATCTTCGCGCCCAAGCAGATCGGTGCCGAAGACCGCGCGCGCTGCGCCGACCTGGGCGGCGCGCTGGCGGCCGGGCTGGCGCTGGGCGTGTTCTGAAGCGATCGGGCACCGCCC
>Ga0164243_10003472_pt1 | contig 25215 bp, 19 predicted proteins | sample OricompcompostOP_FD_108781 | JGI IMG/M metagenome (GOLD analysis project Ga0164243, IMG submission 108781) | Organic Plus compost microbial communities from Emeryville, California, USA - Original compost - Organic plus compost (OP) | ecosystem: Engineered > Solid waste > Mixed feedstock >...
ACCGTTCGCCGTCAGGACGAGCTCGTCCAGGTACGGCTTCGGCTTGTCGAAGTACTTCGGGTTCTTGACCAGGATCATCTTGCCGCCACGCGTCCACGACTTGAGCGTGAACGGACCGGCGCCGATCGGGTTCTTGTCGAACGCCGCCGGAGCTGCCTTGAGCGCGTCGGGCTTGGCGATCCAGTTCGTCGAGTAGCCGGCGACGGCGTAGCCAAAGTTGGCGATCGGCTCGGTCAGCGTGAACGTCAGGACCTGGCCCTCGGGCTTCAGGTCCTTCAGGAACAGGGCGATCGGCCGCGTCTGCGAGCCCAGGGCCGGGTCCTTGATGCGCTCCCAGTTGAAGGCCACGTCAGCTGCCGTCATCGGGGTGCCGTCGGAGTAGGTGATGCCGTCCTTCAGCGTCAGCTTCCAGGTCGTGCCACCGTCGGTGCTCTCCAGGCTCTTGGCGAGCTGGTAGTCGAACGTGCCGTCGGCGTTGTCGGTGAGCAGCGTGCCGAACAGGCCGTTGCCCACCATCGCGCTCGTCGACAGGGCGTTGTTCATCGCTGCGGGATCCAGGATGCGGGGCTCGCTCATCTGGATGATCGACATCGATCCACCCGATACCGGCTTGCCGCTCGCAGCGTCGTCGCCCGAGCCGCCATCGTCACTGCCGCCACCACAGGCGCTCATGACCAATGCGGCCGCAGCCACGACGACTGCAGCTCTCCAGGTTTTAACTGAACTCATGTTTCCTCCATGCATGAATGACCTGGCAACACCAAGGCCGTGGCGAGTATGACATGAGTCACAGGGGCGCGCCTAGCGTTTTTCAGCCCGGAACGACAGAACGTCGTTCCCCCGCGTAGGACCTGAGAAAAAACATTTGCCAGATCACTCCGAGAGCACCAGATCGGGCTCATTCGGCCCCATCTCTCACCCTCGGCATCCCCCGTTCGACACCTCGTGACGAACGGGTCTTCGAGTACTTCGAGTGTCAGTTCTTCGTGGTCCACACCCCATCCACACGAGTCGAGCTGTTTCCGTACTGGACGAATCCAGTGGCCTTCGGGTCGTAGGCCATGCCATTGGTGTAACGGGTGTACAGGATGCCCGGGTTCGTCGCGGCGAACCGCTCGGCCACCGTCACGTACGCCGCCTTGCGCTCCTCGACGTCCGAGGAGAGACGGCCCTTCTCCAGAGCCGCGTTCATCTGCGGATCGTTGATGCCGGAGTAGTTGCCGGCTGAGCTGCCGTGCAGGTTCTGGTAGAGCACCGTCTCAGGATCGGAGAACGCAAGACCGGCGACGAGCATCTGGAACTCGCGGGCGTTGCCCTTGGCCGTAGCGGCCGGGAAGTCCAGCACCTCGACCTCAGCCTTGACGTTCTTGTAGGCGCTGAGCGAAGCCTGGAAGGCCTCGGCAACCCGTCGACTCTCGCTCGTCTGGAAGGCGGTGATCATGAACGACAACGGCTTGCCCTCATCGGCCAGCTCGTCGAAGAGCTTCTGCGCGCCGACCTTGTCGAGGGTCGTGAGCGGGGTGTCGTTGTAGAGGGCGGAATCCTCGGCGAAGAGCGTCTTCGGGACGACACCGACACCCTCGTACGCTGCGGCGTTGACCGCCTCGAGGTCGACGGCCTTGGCCACGGCCTCGCGAGCGCGTGGATCGTCGAACGGCGGGATGCGGGTGTTCATCCACTCCGGGATGCCACCGTTGATGTCGAGCTTGATGCCCTTGAGACCGTTCTCGAGGCCGCGCTTGTAGTGCGCGGCACTGCTGCTGGCGGTGGCGTCGGCGCCGCCGGACTCGACGGTCGAGAACCGCTGACCTTCATCGCCGTTGGCCGTGAGCTCGAGCTGGTCGAGATAGGGCTTGGGGTCGTCGTAGTACTTCGGATTCTTGACCAGCACCATCTTGCCGCCGCGCGCCCACGACTTCAGCGTGAACGGACCGGCACCGATCGGGTTCTTGTCGAAGGCGGCCTGGCCCTCTTCGAGCGCCGCGGTCTTGGCAATCCAGTTCGTCGAGTACGCCGCGATCGCGTAGCCGAAGTTGGCGATCGGCTCGGTCAGCGTGAACGTCAGCACCTGACCCTCGGGCTTGAGCTCATCGAAGTAGATGGCGACGGGCCGCGACTGCGAGCCGAGCTCGGGATCCTTGATGCGGTTCCAGTTGTAGGCGACGTCGGCGGCCGTCATCGGGGTGCCGTCGGAGAAGGTGATGCCGTCACGCAGCGTCAGCTTCCAGGTCTTGCCACTGTCGCTCGTCTCGAGGCTCTTGGCGAGACCGTAGTCGAAGGTGCCATCGGGCTTGTCGGTGAGCAGCGTGCCGAAGAGGCTGTTGCCCACGACCGCGCTCTGCGAGAGGGCATTGCTCATCACGGCGGGGTCGAGGAGGCGGGGCTCACTCATCTGGATGACGGACAGCGAGCCACCAGAGACCGGATCGCCCTCAGCAGCATCACCACCGGAGTCGCCGTCGCCACCGCAGGCACTCAGGACCAGGGCTGCCGCAGCAGCCACGAAGACCGCTCTCCAACGTGTGACTGGACTCATGTCGCCCCCAAGCATGAACGAAGATGCACACCCGATGTCGTCGTGAGTATGACATGCATCACAGCCGATCGGCTAGACCCCGGCGTGGGAAAGCCCCGGTCGAGACGCCGTGAGGCGCCTCGACCGGGGCTTTGACCAGTAGTTCTTGCTACTTCTTGGTCGTCCAGACCTCATCGACTCGCGTCGAGCTGATGCCGTACTGCACGAAGCCGGCGACGGCCGGATCGTAGGCGACACCGTTGGTGTAGGCGGTGTAGAGGATGCCCGGGTTCGTCGCGGCGAACCGCTCGGCGACCTTGGCGTAGGCAGCCTTGCGCTCGGCCGGGTCGGAGGACAGACGTCCCTCTTCGAGGGCGGCGTCCATCTGCTCGTCCTTGACGCCGGAGAAGTTGCCCGCCGACTCGCTGTTGAGGTTCTGGTACAGCACCGTCTCCGGGTCGGAGAACGCCAGGCCCGAGACGAGCATCTGGAACTCACGGGCGTTGCCCTTGGCCGTGGCGGCCGGGAAGTCCAGCACCTCGACCTGCGACTTGACGTTCTTGTACGCGCTGAGCGAGGCCTGGATGGCCTCGGCCACACGACGGCTCTCGCTCGTCTGGTACGCCGTGATCTTGAAGTCGACCGGCTTGCCATCGGCAGCGATCTCGTCGAACAGCTTCTGCGCGCCGGCCTTGTCGAACGAGGTGAGGGGCGTGTCGCTGTAGAACGGCGACGTCTTCGAGAAGAGCGTCTTGGGAACCGTGCCCTTGCCCTCGTAGGCAGCCGCGTTGACGGCCTCGAGGTCGACGGCCTTGGCCACGGCCTCACGAGCACGCGGGTCGTTGAACGGCGCGATGCGGGCGTTCATCCACTCCGGGATGCCGCCGTTGAGGTCGAGCTTGAGACCCTTCAGGCCGTTGTCGAGGCCACGCAGGTAGTACGCCGCGCTGCTGCTGAGCGTGGCGTCGGCGCCACCGGACTCGACGGTCGAGAACCGCTGACCCTCGTCACCGTTGGCCGTCAGGACGAGCTCGTCCAGGTAGGGCTTCGGCTGGTCGAAGTACTTGGCGTTCTTGACGAGCACCATCTTGCCGCCACGCGTCCAGGACTTCAGCGTGAACGGACCGGCGCCGATCGGCTTCTTGTCGAAGGCCGCCGGATCGCCCTTGAGGGCGTCGGTCTTCGCGATCCAGTTGGTGGAGTAGCTCGCGATCGAGTAGCCGAAGTTGGCGATCGGCTCGGTCAGGGTGAAGTCCAGGACCTGGCCGTTGGGCTTGACCTCGTCGATGAAGTTCGCGACGGAGAGCGAGACGGAGCCGAGCTGCGGGTCCTTGATGCGCTCCCAGTTGAAGGCCACGTCGGCAGCCGTCATCGGAGTGCCGTCGGAGAAGGTGATGCCGTCCTTCAGCGTCAGCTTCCAGGTCTTGCCGCCATCGGACGTCTCCAGGCTCTTGGCGAGGCTGTAGTTGAACGTCCCATCGGCGTTGTCCGTGAGCAGCTGGCCGAACAGGGCGTTGCCCACCACGGCATTCGTGGACAGGGCGTTGCCCATCACTGCGGGATCGAGGATGCGGGGCTCGCTCATCTGGATCAACGACACCGAGCCACCCGCGACCGGGTCGCCCTGGGCGGCGTCCTTGCCGGACGATCCGTTGCCGCCACCACCACAGGCGGTCAGCACCAGTGCGGTGGCGCCGACCACGAGGACGGCTCTCCAACGTTTGACGGTATTCATGTTTCCTCCATACATAAAAGACCCGAGACGATCGAAGGGCTCGTCCGTCCCAGTTGTTACCTCTTCATCGCCCCACGATCAGGCGACGGAAGTCTGCGTGGGTCGGCCTGTGCACACGAGGTGCACAGGCCGACCCACCAGGGGTGTTACTTCTTGGTTGTCCACACGCCGTCGACGCGGGTGGAGCCCAGGCCGTACTGCACGAACCCGGCCGCCTGCTTGTCGTAGGCGACAGCTGCGGAGTAGGAGATGTAGAACAGCAGCGGGTTGAGCTCGGAGAACCGCACCGCCAGGTCGGCGTACGCCGCCTTGCGCTCCTCGACGTCGGACGAGGCGCGTCCGGCCTCGAGCGCCGCGTCCAGCTTCGCATCGTCGATGCCGGTGTAGTTGCCCGCAGACCCGCTGTGCAGGGTCTGGTAGACGATCGTCTCCGGATCGGCGAAGCCCAGGCCACCGGGCATCATCTGGAACTCACGCGACGTGCTCTTGGCCACGGCGGCCGGGAAGTCCAGCACCTCGACCTTGACCGTGACGTTCTTGTAGGCACTGAACTGGGCCTGGATCGCCTCGGCGACACGACGACTCTCGCTCGTCTGGTACGCCGTGATCATGAAGCTCACCGGCTTGCCATCGGCAGCGATCTCGTCGAACAGCTTCTGCGCGCCGGCCTTGTCGAACGACGTCAGGGGCGTGTCGGTGTAGAAGGGCGAGTCCTTGGAGAAGAGCGTCTTCGGGACGACACCCTCGCCGTCATAGGCAGCCGCGTTGACCGCGTCCAGGTCGACGGCCTTCGTGACCGCCTCCCGGGCGCGCGGGTCGTTGAACGGCGCGATGCGCGCGTTCATCCACATCGGGATGCCGCCGCTGAGGTCCTGCTTCAGACCGTTCAGGCCGTTGTCCGTGCCGCGCTTCAAGAAGGCCGCGCTGCTGCTCATGGTGGCGTCGGCGCCACCGGACTCGACGGTCGAGAACCGCTGGCCCTCGTCGCCGTTGGCCGTCAGGACGAGCTCGTCGAGATACGGCTTCGGCTGATCGAAGTACTTCGCATTCTTCGCGAGCACCATCTTGCCGCCACGCGTCCACGACTTCAGCGTGAACGGACCAGCACCGACCGGCGCCTTGTCGAAGGCGGCCGGACCGGCCTTGAGCGCGTCCGGCTTCGCGATCCAGTTCAGGGAGTCGCGGGCGATCGCGTAACCGAAGTTGGCGATCGGCTCGGTGAGGGTGAAGCTCAGCACCTGGCCGTCAGCCGTCACCTTGTCGAGGTACTCAGAGACCACGCGTGATGTCGAGCCCAGCTGCGGGTCCTTGATGCGCTCCCAGTTGAACGCCACGTCGGCAGCGGTCAGAGGCGTGCCGTCGGAGAAGGTGAGGCCGTCACGCAGCGTCAGCTTCCAGGTCGTGCCGCCATCAGACGTCTCCAGGCTCTCAGCCAGGCCGAAGTCGAAGGTTCCGTCGGCCTTGTCGGCCAACAGGTAGCCGTAGAGGGCATTGCCCGCCACACCGTTCGTCGAGAAGCTGTTCTGCATCACCGCAGGGTCGAGCAGGCGCGGTTCACTCATCTGGATCAATGAGAGAGAACCGCCCGAGACAGGATCGCCGTCAGCGGCGTCGGCGCCGGAGCTTCCGTTGCCGCCACCTCCACATGCGCTCAGGACCATTGCGACAGTGCCGACCACCAGAGCGGCTTTCCATCGTCGTGCATACGTCATTTACTTGTACCTCTCGATATCAAGACCACGGACGCGCGAAGGGCTCGATCGTCCGGATCTGCTGTTCGTCTCCACGCACCATCAGGGCAATGGTGGCCTCGCCGGACAGCCGCACGGGCAGCCCGGCTAAAGGAGAGAAGCCGTTGCTATTTCAACGTATTCCACAGACTATCGACATCCGGGAACACGATAGGTCGAGAGGGGTCGGACGGAGCTCGAAGGGCACGAGCTCTGGTCGCCCGATGGCAGTGGCTGCCGCCTCTCAACGAAGCCACCGCCACCGGTGCCGGGGCACCAGGGCGGTGGCTGTGGCCGTCGGATGAGCATCCATCCTTGAGCCACCGAGTCGTAAGGTGACGATGAGCCGCGAACGGCTCGCCGTCAGGCGCTGACGGGCGTCAGCGGGAAGTGGCAGGCGACGTACTGGCCGGTCTCGACCTGACGCATCTGCGGCTCTTCTTCGGCGCAACGGCTCTCGGCACGCGGGCAACGCCCACGGAACCGGCAGCCCGACGGCGGGCTCAAGGGCGACGGGACGTCACCCTTGAGAGCCGGACCGCTGAAGCCGCCCTCGACCTCGCCCTGCGGGACGGAGTCGAGCAGCGCACGGGTGTACGGGTGGGCTGGCGAGGCGTAGACGGCCTCGGGCTCACCGAACTCACAGACCTTGCCGAGGTACAGGACCATGACCCGGTCGCTCACCGTACGCACGACCCCGAGGTCGTGGGCGATGAAGATGACCGTGAGGTCGAACTCCTGCTTGATGTCCTCGATCAGGTTGATGACCTGCGCCTGGACCGAGACGTCGAGGGCCGAGACCGCCTCGTCACAGACCATCAGCTCAGGACGCATCGCCAGCGCTCGGCCGATGGCCACACGCTGTGCCTGGCCACCGGACAGCGCCCGCGGCAGACGATCGGCGAAGAAGTCAGGATCGAGGCCGACGCTGTTCATGACCGAGACGGCCGAGTCGGCCCGCTCGCTCTTGGGGGCGCCGGAGATCGCGAGACCCTCGGTGACCAGGTCGCGCACCTTGCGGCGCGGGTTCAGCGAGCCGACCGGGTCCTGGAAGATCATCTGCATACGACGACGCAGGGCGCGCAGCGTCTTGCGATCAGCCGTCGTGATGTCCTCGCCGCGGAACGCGACGGTGCCGCCGGCGATCTCCTCGAGACGCAGCACGGCGCGTCCCGTGGTGGACTTGCCGCAGCCGGACTCGCCCACGATGCCGAGGGTCTCACCAGGCAGGACGTCGAAGCTGATGCTCGAGACGGCCTGCACGGTGCCCGCCGACGTCTTGAACTCGACGCTCAGGTCTTCGACGCGGAGAACGGCGTCTCCGGACCGCAGATGTGCCGTTCCGCTACCTGCCACTGGTCGACTCCTTCAACTGGTCATCTGCCGCATTGCGCACGGCGGAGGTGGGGTGGGTGCACGCGTGGATGTGGTCGCGGCCCGGAACCTGGAAGAAGCCCAGGTCAGGGTCGTGGCACGACTCGTCGGCGAAGCCGCAACGTGCCGCGAACCGACAGCCGACCGGCGGCTTGTGGGTGTCGGGCAGACCACCCTCGATGACCCGCAGGCGAGTGTGCCGGGGCAGGTGGATCGACGGGGTCGAGGCCAGCAGCGCCTCTGTGTAACGATGCTGGGGCTCGGCGAAGACCTCAGTGGTCTTGCCCTGCTCCATCACCTGACCGGCGTACATCACGGCCACACGGTCGGTGCGGCCGGCGACGATGCCGAGGTCGTGGCTGATCAGGATCATGGACATGCCGCGCGAACGACGCAGGTTCTCCAGGAGGTCCAGGATCTGGCGCTGGATCGTGACGTCGAGCGCGGTGGTCGGCTCGTCGGCGATCAAGAGGTCAGGCTCGCACGACAGGGCCACGGCGATCATGACGCGCTGGCGCATGCCGCCCGACATCTGCAACGGGTAGTTGCTCAGCCGGCGCTCCGGATCGGGCACGCCGACCTCGTCGAGCAGGCGGATCGCGCGGGTGCGGGCCTCGGACTTGCTGATGCCAAGGTGGTGGCGCATGCCCTCGGTGAGCTGGCGCTCGACCTTGACGACCGGGTTCAGCGAGCGGCTCGGGTCCTGGAACACGAGCGCGATCTGCTTGCCCCAGATGGAGCGCAGCTCCTTGTTCGTGACGCTGAGGAGGTCGCGACCCTCGAAGGTGATGCGCCCGGACCGCGCGGCGGTCGGGGTCATCAGGCCCATGACCGAACGTGCGAGCACGGACTTGCCGGAGCCTGACTCGCCGACGACGCCGATGGCCTCGCCGTGTCCGAGGGACATCGACACGTCATCGACGGCGCGGACGGTGCCACGCGGTGTGCCGATGTAGGTACGCAGGTTCTCGATCTCGAGCAGCGGCTTTTCGGTGCTGTTCACGTCACTCCCTCTCGTCGGGTCGGACCCGTAGTTCGCGGACGATCGATCTGTCTCGAGTGGCTCAGTCACGGGCCGTCACATCGAACTTGGCTCGGGCCCAGTCGCCAACCTGGTTCAGGGCGAAGACGGTCAGGAAGATGGCAACCGAAGGGATCATGACCAGGAACGGCGAGTCACGCAGGAAGTCCTTGCCGTCGGAGATGAGTCCACCCCAGCTCGGAGTGGGCGACGGGATGCCGAGGCCAAGGAAGCTCAACGAGCCCTCGGCGACGATCAGCGCCGCGACCACGGTCGGGAAGTAGGCCAGCACCGAGGGGACGACGTTCGGGAGCACCTCGCGGAACGCGATGCGCAGCCGGCCGGCGCCGAGGTTGGTGGCCGCCATCACGAACTCGCGGGCCGCCCAGGTCATCGTGTTGGCGCGAGCCAGTCGGATGAAGGTCGGCGTGACCACCACGGTGAGGCCGAGCAGCAGCGTGTTGTAGCTGGGCAGCAGGATCGCCGAGATGGCGAGCAGCAGCACGAGCGGCGGGAAGGCCAGGAACGCATCGGTGAAGTACATGATGATGGTCTCGGTCTTGCCACGGAAGTATCCGGCGGCCAGGCCCAGCAGGGTGCCGATCAGCATCGCGGCGATGCCGGCCAGCGCACCCACGAGCAGCGACACGCGTGTGCCGTAGGCGAGGCGCGAGATGACGCTGCGACCCAGGCCGTCGAGGCCGAAGAGCTGGTCGAAGGACGACGTGGACGGACCGAGGCGCGGCATGCCGACCGGAGTCGCATAGCTGGCGAACGGCAACAGGTTCGCGAAGATCGCGATGAACACGATCAGGGCGAGCCAGGCCATCGAGAGCCACACCAGAACCGAGCGGCTGCGACGCGCTGCCGGGACCACCGGAGCGTCCTGAGCGAGGCCCGGCACCGAGGCCGAGGCCTCGGTCATGAGTCCGGCGCTCATCGGGCACCAGCCAGACGTACACGTGGATCGAGCATTCCGTACCCCACATCAACAAGCGTGTTCAACAGGACATAGATGATGGCAATGAAGGCGACTACTCCCTGCACCGTGATCAGGTCGCGGGAGTTGACGGCATTGGAGACCAACTGGCCGACGCCTGGGAGCGAGAAGAACGCCTCGACGATGATCGTGCCGCCGAGCAGTCGGCCGAAGCCGATGGCCGCGACCGTGACCAGCGAGAACGAGGACGGTCGGAAGGCGTGGCGCAGCATGATGTACGCACCGCCCAGGCCCTTGGCCCGCGCCGCGACGACGTAGTCCTCGCGCAGTGTGGTGATGAGGTCCGAGCGCAGGATCCGCTGCAGGGACGCGACCTCGATGAGCGCGACGCAGAAGGCTGGCAGGAACGCACTCTGCAGGTTCGCGCCGATGCCGTCGCCGAGTGGCGTCCAACCGGTGACCGGGAACCAGCCCAGCTGCACCGCGAAGAAGTACACAAACAGCGGAGCGGCGACGAAGGCCGGCAGCGACAGCAGGATCGACGTGACGAAGTTCGCCGAGCGATCGGCGATCTTGCCTGGTCGACGAGCAGCAGCGAAGGCCATCGGGATCGAGATGATCAGGGCCATCAGCTGAGCCAGGACCGCGAGCTCAAGGGTGACGGGCAGGCGCTCGACGATCGAGTCGAGCACTCCCTGGTTCGTGACCAGGGATGTGCCGAAGTCGCCGGTGACCGCGCCCTGGAGCCAGTGAAGCCACTGCATCCAGACCGGGTCGTCGAGTCCGAGGTTGGCCTCGAGGGCCGCCACAGCCTCAGGGGTCGCGTTCTCACCGAGGATGACCGCCGCGGGGGACCCCGGGGCCAGACTCAGGAGCGCGACAACCACAAACGTCACGAAGAGCACGACGAGTAGACCTCGTGCGACCCTACGCAGACCAAAAAGCACCATGTGCCACATCTCTTCCGTCGGAGTTCGGCGAATGAATGACTCACTCATCGCAAGACTTATCGTGATCTCATCGCAAGACTTACCGTAATGGTGAGTGTGATGAGGGTCTCATGCCGCCCAACCCCGGGTCAATCTGAATCGACCACGTTTTTGAGCGACATGCCCACGCCGCGACGCACATCAAATCACGCCCGACAAAACCTGGCTGCCGCACCCCCGAGATAGGTGCGGCAGCCAACCATGTGACGCCCCCCACAAGGAGGGGCGTCGTTGCTCAGACGGTGACCGTCATCGCTCCGGCCTGGGCCCCGTGAGCGTTGGCGACGACGGCGAACTTGGCGTCCGGAACCTGCCGTTCTCCGGCCTCTCCACGCAGCTGCAGCACGGCCTCGTTGAGGAAGCTCAGGCCGTGCAGACGCCCCTCGGCGAGCTGTCCGCCGTTCGTGTTGAGAGGCGTCTCGCCACCGGGGCCGATGCGCTTTCCGCCGTCGACCCAGTCGCCGAACTCACCGATGCCGCACAGACCGAGCGCCTCGACCCACGAGATCGTGATGTGGGTGAAGCCGTCGTACAGCTCGGCGACGTCGACGTCCTGCGGGGTGAAGGACGAGTTCTCCCACAGCAGGTCGCTGCACGGCCGGGTGCCACCGAAGAGGAAGTCGTCGGTGAACGTCCAGCCCGGACGCGATCCGGTGCCGTGGGCGATCGAGTCGACGAAGACCGGCGTGCTCGCGAGGTCGGCCGCACGCTCGGCGGTCGTGATGATCGTGGCGCAGGCGCCGGTGACCGGGTAGTCGCAGTCGAGCAGACGCAACGGCTCGGCGATGAGGCGCGAGTTCAGGTAGTCGTCCATCGTCAGCTGGCTGGTGAGCACCGCGCGGGGGTTCATCGCGGCCCAGCGACGTGCGTTGATGCTGATGTGGCCGTAATCCTCCTCGCTGCCACCGAGCTCGGCCAGGCGGCGCTGCTTCTTCAGGCCCAGGGCGGGGATGATGCCACCGAGGTCGCCGTACGGCTGCTGGAACTGCGAGCCGCCGCTGGCCGGCGGGAAGCTGACCTTGCCGCTCTGCTGGCCCCACTCGCGGTTGACCGAGCGGAAGACGAGCGCGGTCTCGCACGCGCCGGACTCGATCGCCATGACCGCGGCGAGGGCGCCGGCCAGGCCCGAGGGGCCCGAGCCGAAGATGTCGGCGTAAACCTTGAGGTTCGGGATGCCGAGCGTGCGCTGGACCTCGGTGGCCATCTCGGTGCCCGTCGCCGGGTACTCGAAGATGGCGTCGATGTCGTTCGGCCGCAGGCCCGCGTCGGCGAGCGCCTCGAGGCATGCGGTGGCATTGAGCGGCTTGGTGTCGACACCAAGCTCGCGGTGGACTGTCGAGTAGCCGATGCCGACGATCGCTGCGGTACGACGTGTGCTCATGCTGCGCCTCCCTTGGTGAGTGTGAACTGCGGCAGGACGCTGTCGCCACGCTTCTCGAACACGGCGTGCACGGCGTCGCCGATCTGGGCCGCGCTCGGGTCGGAGTCGACCAGGTTGGTCTCGATGCGGACGCCCGGGGAGTCATCGAGGTCGACCAGGACGAGCGCGAACGGGACCGAGTCGGCGAACGCCGGGTGGAAGGCCTGGTGCATGACCGTCTTCGCGTAGATCGTGCCGGTGCCCGAGCTCACGACGTGGGTGAGATCGGCGGACTGGCACTTCTCGCAGAGGACGTTCGGCGGGAACTGGCGGTGCTCGCAGGCCGCACAGCACTGCACGCGCAGCTCGCCGGCCGCAGCGCCCTCCCAGTAGAATGCCGTGTAGGCATTGGATATCGGTTCGGGCTTGCCCAGCTGCTCATCGTCGGTCATGAGATGTACTCCCTTGTTATGGATGGCACTACCGTAATGCCTACAGTGACACAGGACACACCGGTCCGGATCGGTTGTGCAAGGAGGAAATCACGCGATGACACAGCCTGACGCCGACGCCGCAGCAGCTCCCGAAGCACCCACGAAAGGGGTGCTCGGCCGCGTCCTGGCCGTCCGCGACTTCCGCATCGCGCTGGCCGGGTCCTTCGCCTCGAACATCGGCACCTGGATGCAGACGGTCGTCATCGGCGCCTTCGTCTACTCGCACACGGGCTCGTCCGCGGCGGTCGGCTTCGCCTCGTTCATGCAGCTCGGCCCCATGCTCTTCCTGCCCCTCGTGGGCGGTGCGCTCGCCTCGACCATGAACCTGAAGACGCTTCTCGTCGGCGCCCAGGTCGAACAGCTCCTGGCCTCGTGCGCCCTGGCGTTCTTCCTGTTCGCCGACGACCCCTGGATGCCCGGCATCTATCTGTGCGTCCTGGCCGTCGGCATCGGCAACGCCCTGAACGGACCGGCCTGGATGTCGGTGCTGCCCGATCTCGTGGGCATCGAGAACATCGGCGGCGCCATCTCGTTGAACTCCGCGCAGATGAACGCCGCCCGCATCGTAGGCCCGGCCATCGGCGGCGTGCTGTACCCCTGGATCGGGGCCGGCGGCGTCGTCGCGACCAACGCCGGCACGTACCTCTTCGCCATCACCTCGCTGTCGATCATCACCATCCCGGACGTGGCGCGAGCGGCCGGCTCGTCACTGCGCAAGCTCGGTGCCGGCTTCGTCTCTGCCCGTCGCGACCCGGTGCTCGGACGCATCCTGATCGGGATGTCGCTGTTCTCGCTCCTGTCCCTGCCGTTCGTCTACCAGCTGCCCAGCGTCGCCGCGGCGAACCTGGGCATGGACATCGACGGACGCGCCTACGGCTTGCTGTTCGCCGGCTTCGGCATCGGCGCCGTCAGCGGAGCGATCTCGGTCAGCGCGTTCTCGATCTTCGCGAACCGCAGCCGCACCGTGATGTGCGGGCTCATCGCCTTCGGGGTGCTGCTGCCCACGCTGGCCTTCCTGCGTGTGCCCTGGCCTGCCTACCCGGTGCTGATGCTGCTGGGATTCGCCTACCACGCCGTCGTCACGTCGCTGAACACCATGCTGCAGACACGGCTGAGCGCGACTGAGCGCGGCCCGGTGCTCGGTCTGTGGTCGATGGCCTTCGGCGGCATCATCCCGATCGGGCTCATCGTGGCCGGCTGGATCGCCGACTGGACGACGATCACGGTGGTGCTGATGTACGGCGGCATCGCGGCCGTCGGGCTCATCGTGCTGCTGTGGCGTGTGGACGTGCCCCGTGCCGCCCCCTCCGCGCCTGCCGAGGCAGACGCGGAGGCGGGCGTCGTCGAGACCGCATGATGCGGAGGTCGGTGTCAGCCGACCTGACGGAAGCCCAGGCTGGCGCCCTGGTTGGCGGCCGGCAGCACCCACAGCACGCCCTCTGAGCTGAGCAGGTTCGCCTCGGCGACGCCCCGCTCGCGCAGCAGTGCGCCGACATGCTCGATGTCGTTCACCGGCAGGACGACGGCCATGATGCCCTCGCTGTGCTCGGCAAGGCGGTCGGCCACCGAGCCGGCGCCCGTCTCGTCGACGCCGATGTGCTCGACCAGGTGGTCGCCGAAGGCGACACCCCGCCCGATGCCGTGCAGGTCGGGGTGCACACGGGTCTCCGTCTCGCGCCCCGTCAGCGACGCCATCCGGGCTGAGGCGGCGTCGAGGTCCTTCGTCGCGACGAGCACCTCGGGACTCCCGGCGAACCCCAGCACATCCGGCCCGGTGCCCGCGCCCGGCAGCGGTCCCGACCCGCCCCGCGGATCCTCCTCGAAGGTGTGGTGAGTGACCTCGAGGCAGAGTCCGCTGAAGTCCTTGGGATGGGCGAAGACATAGCTGTCAGTGCGATCGGTGATGCGCAGCCCCTCCTGCTTCACGACCTCGATGGCCGGTGCGAGGTCTGGCACCGTCCACTCCATCGAGTGCCAACCGGCCCCGTGCGAGGCGATCGACCTGGCGATGGCACCGTCCTTCACAGGACTGAAGAGCTCGATGCACAACGGACCGACCGTGAGCAGGGCGTTGCGTGCGCCGAAGTTCTTCTCCTCCCACTCCCTGAACGGCTGACCGCCGAGGACGTCGCGGTAGAAGGCCATCGTGGCGTCGTAGTCGTCGGTGAAGTGGTTGACGTGTCCGTGCCGAAGGATCTCGAGGGATGCCATGGGGATTCCTGTTCTGTCGGGAGGTCAGTGCTGGATGGACTTGATCTGGCGGAACTCGTCGATGCCGAAGGGCCCGAGCTCGCGGCCGAACCCGGAGCTCTTGTAGCCACCGAACGGGGCGGCTGCGTTGAAGCGCCCGCCGTTGAGGTCGACCTGGCCCGTGCGCATGCCCAGGGCGACCCGCATGGCACGCTCGTCGTCGCCCGACCAGACCGCGCCGGCCAGGCCGTACTCGGAGTCGTTGGCGACCTCGACGGCCTCGGCGTCCGAGCGGTACACCTGCACCACAAGAACCGGGCCGAACACCTCCTGCTGCACGACGGCCATGCCGCGCTGGACGTCGCCGAGCACGACCGGGCTCACGAAGTGACCGGGGAGGCCCGTGTCGGGCACGTCGGCGCTGCCGGCCACGACCGTGGCACCGTCGCCGAGGGCCCGGTCGAGGTGACCATGAACCCGGCCGAGCTGGGTCGCCGAGACCAGCGGGCCGAGACGCGTCGCGCCGTCGGTGGGATCGCCGATCGTCCAACGGGGGATCTCGGCCCGAAGCAGGTCGACGACCTCGTCGTACTGGTCGGCGTGCACCAGCATGCGGGTGCACGCACGACAGGTCTGGCCGGAGTTGAGCAGCGCATCGGCCACGCCGGCCTTGACCGCGACGCCCAGGTCGGCGTCCGGGAGGATGACGTTGGCCGACTTGCCACCCAGCTCGAGACCCACCTTGGTCAGGTTGCCGCCGGCGAGCGCCGCAACCCGGCGGCCCGCGGTCGTGGACCCGGTGAACGACACCAGGTCGACGCCGGTGTGCCCGGCGAGCGCCTCGCCCACGACAGGTCCGCTGCCCGACACGAGGTTGAGCACACCGGCAGGAAGGCCTGCCTCCTCGGCGATGCGCACGAGCTCGTACGCGGCCAGCGGAGCCACCTCGCTCGGCTTGAGCACCACGGTGCAGCCGACCCCGATGGCGGGGGCGACCTTGGCCATCACCTGGTAGAGCGGGTAGTTCCAGGGAGTGATCGCGGCGACGACCCCGTAGGGCTCGCGGTGGATGCTCGAGTTGTTGATCTTCTCCTCGATCTCGGGGGCGTCGAGACGGTCGGCGATGTCGGCGAGGACCGTCGCGGAGAGGTCGAGGTGCACCCGCTGCGCGATCTTGGTCGGCGCGCCGAGGTCGCGGGTGACGAGCGCGGCGATGTCCTCGCGGCGCTCGGCCAGCAACTCGCCCATGCGCCGGAGCACACTGACCCGCTCCCCCACCGGCGTGGCGGCCCAGCCCGCGAACGCGGCACCCGCCGCGGCGACGGCGGCGTCGACGTCGGCGGCCGAGCCGTCCGGGACGCGGGTGATCGTCTCGGTGGTCGTGGGGTCCTCGACGGCGATCGTGGTGTCGGACGTGGACGCACGCCACTCTCCGTCGACGAAGATCTTCTGCAGGTCATCCATGGTGAACCTCTTCTTCCGGGGGATCGTCAGGTCAGGTGGAGGGCAGCTCGACAGGCGGGGCCTGCTCGATCACGGCCATCCAGAGGTCGCGTGGACCATCGAGCAGCTCGCGGCCGAGCTCACGGTGCCAGTCGCGTGCCACGCCGGCCTCCTGCGTCCACGACCACAGTCGCTTGGTCAGGTGACCGAGGGGGTACTCGAGGCTGGTGCCCATCGCACCGTGCAGCTGATGGGCGAGCCGTGCCACGATGCCGGCGGCGTCGCTGGTGCGGGCCTTCGCGGCGCCGTACGAGGCGGGGTCGCCTGCACGGGTCGCCACGGTGAGCGCGGCGCGAGCGGCGGCCACCTGCTCGGCGACCTCGGCGAGGTGCTGCTGCACGGCCTGGAAGTCGGCGAGCCGGCTGCCGAACTGCTCACGGTCGCGGACGTAGCCCAACGTCACGGCAAGGACCTGCTCGAGCGCACCGGTGATCGCGGCGGCGGTCACGAGGGCGGTGAGGCCCCGCGCCGCGGCGGGGAGGCTCGGGTCGAGCGGGGGCGAGACCGCGTCTTCGGGGAGGGACCCGTCGAGACGAAGGTCATCGCGCGGCTCTCCGGCGAGGTTCTCGCCGGCGTCCACCGTGGCGGCCGACGCCGGCACGAGGGCGACACGGGGACGTCCGTCGATGTCGCACGCGAGGACGGCGAGTCGCACGGCGTCGCGCGCACAGGACACGGCGCGGACGGTGCCGTCGAGCGTCCAGCCACCGTCGCCGGCGGTCAGCCGCGGAAGGGCCGCTCCCAGGGCGGGGACGACGGGGACGTCACCGACGTCGGCTTCCGCGTCAGACCAGCCACTGAGCAGCGCATCGACCACGAGCGCGTTGGCCGTGCCGGGCCACGAGACCGCCGCCGCGGCCAGCGTGCTGACCACGACGAGCGCGTCGGCCAGGTCGCCGCCCACTCCTCCGCGGTGCTCTGGGATGCCGATGCCGTGCAGCTCCGCGGCGAGGAGCCCCTCGGCCCAGGAGGCGTCTGGCGTGGCGACCGAGCCGGGCTCGACCGCCGACACCAGGCCGCGGACGCTCTCGGCGAGTGCCTGCTGCTCCGCGGTGCTCATCGGACCAGCTCCTTCGCGATGATGCCCCGCAGGATCTCGACGGTTCCGCCCCGCAGGGTGAAGCCCGGCGACTGCAGGCGCGCAGCCACGAGGAGCCGGCGCAGGGCAGGGCTGGGGTCGTCCACCCGGCGCGCGAGGCGCTCGGCGACGGCGACGGTGTCGACCTCGAAGCGTGTGCCGAGGTCCTTGACGACGGATGCCGCCACCGGATCGGGGCCCCCGGCCTCGCCCATCGCCCTGGCCACGTCGAGCGACAGCTCACGCAGCGTGGCGAACTCCGCCAGCAACGCCCCGATCGACTCCTCGGCCTCGGCGTCACCCGCGGGGAGCTCGCGCACGAGCTGCTGCAGGAGCGGCATGGTGGAGAGGTAGCGCTCGGGGCCACTGCGCTCGAAGGCCAGCTCGGAGACGACCTGCTTCCAGCCCTGACCGACCTCGCCCAGCACCATGTCGTCGGACACGAACGTCCGGTCGAACACGACCTCGTTGAAGTGGTGGTCGCCGTCGAGCGACACGATGGGGCTGACCGCGACGGAGGGGTCGGGCAGTCGCACGACAAGCTGGCTGAGGCCCTGGTGCTTGCGCTCGGCGACCGCGGTGCGCGCGAGCACCACGATGGCGTCGGCACGGTGCGCATTGCTCGACCACAGCTTGGTGCCCTCGAGCGTCCAGCCGCCATCAACCTTCGTCGCACGGGTCCGCACCGCCGCGAGGTCGGAGCCGGCACCGGGCTCGCTTAGGCCGATGGCGAACGAGGCCTCGCCCCTCACGATGCGTGGCAGCCACTCGTCCTGCTGTGCCGCTGTGCCGTGCTTGACGAGCGCAGGCCCGATCTGCCGTTCGGCGAACCAATGCGCCGCGATGGGGGCGCCCGCGGCGAGCAGCTCCTCGATGACGACGAAACGGTGCAGCGGCGAGAGCCCAGCACCGCCATGCGTGGTCGGGAGCGTGATCGCGACGAAGCCGGCAGCGGCCAGGCGCTGGGAGAACCCACGGTCGAAGCCGATGAGCCAGGAGTCGCACCGGGGCTCGAAGCCTCCGGCGTCGCGCTCCGCGGCGAGGAACGTGCGTACCGCTGCGCGGAGCGTGGTCGCCGAGGCGAAGACGTCTTCCGTTGCCGGGGTGGCGGTGGTCATGCCCTACCTCTCGTCGACGCGTTGGCCTCGGCGCGACGGGACGCGCCGAAACGAAGTCACGCGCTCGACCTTAGTCGTGACCCGCATCACAGGCGCCTGCTGGTGGCCGCACACGCGGCTTCCAGGTGTCATACGGTGAGCCCGATGAGCATCCTGCGGGACTGGGCAGACAGCGGCGTCGTCACCCTCACCGGGCACCCCGACGCCGTCCCGGTGCTGCCCCCCGGCGACGCGGCAACCCGGATGCGGATGATCACCGACGAGCTCGCGGCGGCGACACCGGTGCGCGTAGACGGGGCGCAGGTGCTCGCCGAGCGGGCCGCGATCCGGGGCTCGCGGCGAGCCGGGCGGGTGTCGGTGGGTGGGTCGTGTCGACTCCTCCCCACCGCCGACGGGTGGGCGGCGGTGTCGTGCGCGCGGCCCGACGACGTGGCCCTGCTCGGAGCGCTCATCGGCAGTGCGGTCGACGACGACCCGTGGGACGCAGTCGCCGAGTGGCTCGCCCAGCATCCCGGAGCGCACCTCGACGAACGCGCCGGGCTGCTGGGGCTGCCGGCCCACTCAGTCGCGACTGCGTCCGCCGCGGCCGAGCCGCCGGCCACCGGGCTGCGCAGCGCGGCGGGGATGCTCGTCGTCGACTTCAGCGCGCTGTGGGCAGGTCCGTTGTGCGCGCATCTGCTGGGCCTAGCGGGAGCCCGCGTCGTCAAGGTCGAGGTGCCCGGTCGCCCAGACGGCGCACGTCGTGGCGACACCACGTTCTACGACCTGCTGCACGGCGGGCACGAGTCGGTGGTGCTCGACCCCTCGACGTCCGCCGGGCGCGGCGCGCTGGCACGGCTCGTGGCGGCCGCCGACGTGGTCATCGAGGGCTCCCGACCACGGGCCCTGCGTGGCTTCGGCCTCGACGCGCAGGCCGAGGCCGATCGCGGGTGCACGTGGATCTCGATCACCGCGGCCGGGCGCGACTCGGACCGGCTCGGGTTCGGCGACGACATCGCGGCCGCGAACGGACTCGTCGGCCTCGACGCCGACGGCCTGCCCGTCTTCTGCGGTGACGCGATCGCCGACCCGCTCACCGGCGTCGTCGCGGCTCGACTTGCCCTGGCCGACCTGCCCGGCGCCCTGTGGGACGTCTCGATGGCCGGGGTCGTGGCTTCGACGCTGCAGGCGCCCGGCGACGCGTCCGCGCAGGTCGTCCAGACGGGAGCCGGGCTGGTGATCGAGCACGAGGGCGGCGTCGAGCCGGTGGCCGCGCCCACCCCACGCCGTCCTGTCGCCTCGGCGCACGCCATGGGCGCCGACACCGAGGCCACCTTGCGCGACCTCGGCATCGCCCGGCCCTGACTCAGTCGCGGGGGTCGTTCTGGCGCGGCGCCTCACTGAACTGGAACATCAGGCCGAAGTTGTCGCGCGGGTCGATCAGGACGTCCTCGGGAACGTCGGCCGGTGCCACGCGGATGTCGTGCGCCGCGAGGTGGTCGGTGACCGCCGAGGTGTCCTTGACCTGGAAGTTCAGTGAACGGATGCGCGGGCCGAGGCGGTTGATGTAGGCCGCCACCGGACTGTCGTCGCCATCGGGCTCGATGAGCTCGGTGATCATGTCGGCGACCCAGATGCCCACGGCGTTGCCGACCCCGGGACGCTTCTCGCGGTAGATCTCCTCGCCGCCGCTGAGACGCAGGTGGAACTCGACGGCTGACTCGAGGTCACGCACGGCGACCTGCATCGAGTTGAGCCGCAGCAGGCCCATGGCCCCGTTCCGCCAGCGCTCGTCGGAGAAGCCCTCCACGAGCCGAGGGTCACCGGACATCTCGTGCGAGCAGATCTCGAACAACATCCCGTGGGAGTCCTTCGGGTGCGTCATGAAGAAGCTGCCCGGCCGGTAGGTGGTCACCCGCACGCCGTTCTCCTCGAAGACGGCCTTCGCCTCCTCGAGGTCGGCGACCTGCCACTCGAAGGAGTGGAACGACTCGCCGAAGCGCTGCAGGTTCTGGCCCAGCAGGCTCGTGTGCTCGGACGGGGCGAAGATCTCGTGCGGGGAGTGGCCGAGCACCAGCAGCGCGGCGTCGCGCTTGGCCTCCTCGTCCCAGCCCTCCCAGTAGATGTCGGCGTCGAGGACGTCTCGGTAGAACGCCTTGCTGGCCTCGAAGTCGGCGACGACCTGGTTGACGTGGGCGGTGCGGATCGGAGCGAGCGGCATGGGCCGGTCCTTTCGTTGGCGGACGATCGCAGGACAGGCGTCGGCCGCCGCGGTCATCTCGACCGTAGGGATGTCACGTGACCTGCGCAACACTCTTCGTCCAGTCCGTCTGAGGAGACAGGCGTCCTTCTCGCCACGAAGGACGCCTGTCACGGGCATCATGGGAACGTGAACCGGATCGACGTCATCGGCGCTGACCACTTCACCACGTCCGCACGCCGGATCGTGGACTACCTCAACACCCACACCCCGATCTCCGACTGGTCGGTGTCGCGGGTGACGGGCGGCGAACAGGTGCATCTGCACGTGCACCATGAGGACCTGCTCGAGTCGGGCGACCGCGTCGCCTGGGAGACCACGTTCTGCCGCCGCATGACGCTGGGCGCGGCTCACATCGTCCCGGACTCGCTGGACGATCCCGACTACGCCGACCTCGGGGCCGCTCCCTACGTGCGCGCCTACGCCGGATACCCGATCAGCGACGACGACGGCAGCACCTTCGGGATCCTGTGCGGCGTCAACTCCCAGCCGCTCGCCGATGTCGACGGCGTCGACAAGGAGCTGCTGGAGCTGATGAGCGACCTGCTGTCGTCACAGCTCGCCGTCTCACGGGCCGCCGACCGCGAGCGCCGGGAGGCCGAGATCGCGTCGGCTCTTGCCCACACCGACGAGCTGACCGGACTGCTGAATCGGCGCGGCTGGGACGCGATCCTCCAGGACGCGCAGCAACGCGTCGACGCGTACGGCGACCTCGTCGCGATCGTGGTCATCGACCTCGACGGGCTCAAGGCGATCAACGACGAGCACGGGCACCAGGCTGGGGACGCCGTCCTGCAAGCTGCCGCGCGGGCTCTGTCAGCGGTCGGGCGCGAGGGCGACCGCATCGCGCGCTACGGGGGCGACGAGTTCTGCATCCTCGTCAACAACGTTCCGTTGCGCACGCTGGAGGAGGATGCCCGGCGATTCGGCCAAGCGCTCGCGGCCGTCGGCATCAGCGCGGCGGTCGGCTCCTCCCCCGCCGTGCCCGGCGGGCATGGCCTGGCCGACGCGTTCGCCGCGGCCGACGCCGTCATGTACGAGATCAAGCGATCCAGCCGCACGGCGTGAGCGTCCCGGCTCCGCATTTCTCTCTCGCGAGTGGGGCACAGGTCTCTCGCGAGCGGGGGGCTATGGCTGGGGATCGGAGGGTGGGGCCGGGTTGGAGTCGGCGTCCCGGTCGCGGGCGTCGCGGGCCTTGAGGTCGGCCTTGAGCCGGCGGACCTCGAGCTTGCGGCGGCGCAGCAGGATGACGGCACCCGAGATGCAGCACGCGACCACGGCTCCGCCGAGCACCCCGAGGAGCGTGCCGGTGCGGAACCCCGGGGCCTCGACGTCGAGGATGCGCTCGCCCGCATGGGCGGCCTTGCTGCTGCCGACCACGATCGAGAGCGTCAGCCAGTTGGGGGCGGCGAGCACGAGGGCGAGCACGGCCACCGCCGCACGTCCCTTCCAGCTCAGGAACTTGCGCCGCACCTGGAACAGGACGAGCAGCGGGACGACCGAGAACACGAAGCCGTAGAACAGGCCCCACAGCGTGCCGGCGGTCAGTCCGCCCTGGGCCTGGTCGCCGATGCGCTGCGCCCACCACCGCGGGAAGAATGCCGCCGAGAGCAGATAGACGACAACGACCGCTACGAGGACCACCAGCACCCAGACGCCGCGACGCACCCAGCGGTCGAGGTCGACCCCGCGGGACGGTTTCGCCGCCGTGCTCGCCGGCGGTGTCGCGGGCTCGCGGACGTCGTCGCTGTCGCTCATGGCCTCATCATGGCACCGGTGCACCATGAGGACTCGTCAACTACTCCCGAGACGCCGGCTCCGATAGGATCGGACGACCGCCATGAGCCTGGTCATCCTGCTGCACTTCCTCGCTGCAGCACTCGCCCCCGCCCTGACGCGCATGCTCGGGCGCCGCGCCTTCCTCATCCTCGCCCTGGCGCCGGCCCTCTCCTTCATCTGGCTCCTGGCACCCGTCAGCCGGGCCGCCGAGGGCCGTCCCACCTTCGAGACCCGCTCCTGGATCCCTGCCCTCGGGCTCGATCTCGACTTCGCGGTCACCCCGCTGAGCGGGGTCCTCGCCCTTCTCGTCACCGGGGTCGGCGCTCTCGTGCTCGTCTACTGCGCCTCGTACTTCCGGGCCGGGGACGCCGAGCTCTGGCGGTTCTCAGCCGTCCTCACCGCGTTCGCCGGCGCCATGCTCGGTCTGGTCCTGGCCGACAACGTCTACCTGCTCTACGTGTTCTGGGAGCTCACGACCGTCCTGTCATTCCTGCTCATCGGCCACAACCCCGAGCGCAAGGCGAACCGCAGGGCGGCCATGAACGCCCTGCTCGTCACGACCTTCGGCGGGCTCGCGATGCTGGTCGGGCTCGTCATCGTGCACCTCGAGTCGGGCACCGCGCGGCTCTCGGAGATCCTGGCCGCTCCCCCCAGCGGCGCGCTCACCACCACGGCCGTGGCACTGCTCGTCGTCGGCGCGCTGTCGAAGTCAGCGCTCGTGCCGTTCCACTTCTGGCTCCCGGGCGCGATGGCCGCGCCCACTCCTGTCAGCGCCTATCTGCACGCCGCCGCGATGGTGAAGGCCGGCATCTACCTCGTCGCGCTGCTCGCTCCCGTCTTCGCCAGCCTTGACGGCTGGCGGCCGATCATCGTCGGCATCGGGCTCTGGACGATGCTGGTCGGCGGCCTGCGTGCCCTGCGCCAGTACGACGTCAAGCTGCTGCTCGCGTACGGCACCGTGAGCCAGCTCGGCTTCCTCACCGCGATGGTCGGCGTCGGCACCCGCTCGGCCGCGTTCGCCGGCCTCGCGCTCGTCTGCGCGCACGGTCTGTTCAAGGCGACCCTGTTCCTGGTGGTCGGAGCGGTCGACCGCTCCACCGGCACCCGCGACCTGCGTGAGCTCTCGGGGCTGCACCGCTCCATGCCAGCGCTGCTCGTCGTCACCCTCGTCGCGGCGGGCTCGATGGCCGGCCTGCCCCCGTTCCTGGGCTTCACGGCCAAGGAGAGCGGCCTCGCCGCGTTCGCCGACCTCGACCACGACCTCGGGGCCGGGCCGTGGGGCGTCGTGGCGCTCGTCGTGCTCGTGGCCGGCAGCATCCTGACCGTCGCCTACACGGCCCGCTTCGTCTGGGGCATCTTCGGCGTCAAGCGTGGTGTCGATCCCTGCGCCGTGCGGCCGCCCTCCCTCGGCCTCGTCGCGCCCCCGGCTGTGCTCGCCGCCCTGACGCTCGGCGGTGGTCTCGCCGGCTCGTGGCTCACCCCCCGCCTGTCCGCCTACAGCAACGGCTTCCCGGCGAGCGCCCACGAGCCCCGGCTCGCCCTCTGGCACGGCCTCGGCCTGCCTCTTGTGCTCTCGCTCGTGTGCCTCGTCGGCGGCGTGGCGCTGTTCCTGGCGCGCAAGCCGATCGCCCGCGGACAACAGGCCGTGGCCGACCGGCTGCGACTCCCGGACGCCGAGCTCGCCTATCACGCTGTCATCCGCGGCATCGACCGTGTGGCGATCGAGACCACCGGACGCACCCAGCGTGGTTCGCTGCCGTTCTACCTCGGCGTGATCCTCGTTGTGCTGATCGCGATCCCGGGTGTCGCGCTCGTGCGCGCCTGGGACGGCGTCGCGATGCGCGGCGCCGACAGCGGCATCCAGATCGTGGTCGCCGTGCTGATGGTGCTGGCCGCCATCACCACCGTGCGGTCGCGTCGGCGGCTTCGCGCGGTGCTGCTCCTCGGCGTCACCGGCTACGGCACGGCGCTGCTGTTCATCGCGCACGGCGCCCCCGACCTCGCGCTCACGCAGGTGCTCGTCGAGACCTTCCTGCTCGTCACCTTCGTGCTGGTGCTGCGGCGACTGCCCCCGTTCTTCTCCGACCGGCCCTTCAACGCCAACCGGTGGGTGCGGGTCACGATCGGCGTGCTGACGGGCACCGCGGTGGCCGGCTTCGCCCTCGTCGCGTCGAACGCCCGCCAGGCCCGGCCGGTCGGCGAGCTCTTCGCCGAGCCCGCGGTCAGCTTCGGGGGCGGCGACAACATCGTCAACGTCACGCTCGTCGACATCCGCGCCTGGGACACCCTCGGCGAGCTCTCGGTGCTGGCCGTCGCCGCCACCGGTGTCGCGAGCCTCATCTTCTTGCTGACCGACCGCTCCGGACGCCTCGGGCACACCGGGGGCACGGGGGGCGGACGCCGCTGGCGCATCAACCGTCCGGTCGTCACGGCGCCCGAGCGCCGGTCAGTCGTGATGGAGATCGTCACCCGGCTGATCTTCCACGTCGTGATCGTCTTCTCGATCTACCTGATGCTCGCGGGCCACAACGCACCCGGCGGAGGCTTCGCCGGCGGCCTCATCGCCGGTCTCGCGCTCATGGTGCGCTACCTCGCCGGCGGACGCACCGAGCTCGACGCCGCGGCGCCGGTCGACGCCGGCCTGGTGCTCGGCCTCGGGGTCGCCACCGCCGCCCTCGCCGGACTTTTGCCCACCGTCCTGGGCAACGGGGTGCTGCAGAGCACGATCTTCGACCTCCACGTCCCGCTCCTGGGCACGGTGCACCTCGTGACGTCAGTGTTCTTCGACATCGGGGTCTACCTGGTCGTCGTCGGGCTCGCGCTCGACGTGCTGCGCAGCCTGGGCGGTGGCATCGACAAGGACGTCGAGGCCGAGCAGGGGGTGCGGGCATGAGCCCCAACATCGTCCTCGTGGTGCTCGTCGGCGTGATGGTCGCCTGCGGGGTGACGCTTGTGCTCGAGCGCAGCCTGACCCGCATCCTCGTCGGCTTCGTGCTCATCGGCAACGGCATCAACGTCCTGTTCCTCGTGGTCTCGGGCCCAGCCGGAACGGCCCCCATCGTCGGGCTCTCCGACAAGACGATGAGCGATCCGCTCCCCCAGGCCATGGCCCTGACCGCCATCGTCATCACGCTCGGCGTCACGGCGTTC